>Ga0209185_1000123_pt1 | contig 117208 bp, 80 predicted proteins | sample SidtaG_2_FD_187425 | JGI IMG/M metagenome (GOLD analysis project Ga0209185, IMG submission 187425) | Marine algal microbial communities from Sidmouth, United Kingdom - Sidmouth_Asex2 metaG (SPAdes) (version 2) | ecosystem: Host-associated > Algae > Red algae > Unclassified | place: Sidmouth... | reverse complement strand
CCGTTCAGTACTCCAGCAACGCATGAAACTGTCAGGACAGAAGTGGTCCATCAAAGGGGCACAGGCCATAGCAAACCTACGGTGCTATCGATGCAGCAAGGCATGGGGAATGGTAAAAAAATCGTGCAGGCTGCTTGAGCCGTGCATCTCGTAATACACACCTGTACGGACCCGAAACGCTGCTTACCGAATTCTAATTATCTTGGCGATGTGCCCCTTCGACTATCAATCAGCCATCATTTCATTCTGCCAGCCCGTTTCCGGCGAACGATGATGATTTGCCTTGCGCTGCTGACCGGGCTTCCACACCTTGTGGCACAAAACCTCGATCTCAAAATACTTGGCTCGTACAGACGCATCGAGCTACCGTTTGAGATCGAGAACGACTTCATCGTCGTTAATGTATTACTGGAAAACAAGCTGCCGCTGCGCTTTATCGTAGATACCGGGGCGGAGAACACCGTCCTGCTGGAAAAGACGATCACGGACATGCTCAATGTCGACTACCGCCGCACCTTCCAGATACGCGGTGCCGACGTAAACAACCCCCTGCTCGCCTACCTGGCCACCGGCATCGACCTGCAAATAGCCGACCGCATCCTGGCCAAAAACCGCTCGATGCTCGTGCTTGGGGAAAACTACTTCGATTTCAAAAGCATTACCGGCACCAACATCCAGGGCATCCTCGGGGCGGATTTTCTGATGCGTTTCACCATCGAGTTCGACTTCAAACGCAGGGTCATCGTCCTGCACGAACCGGGCGACTGGAAACCGAGTCGCAAGCACCGGCTCGTCCCCTCCGAATTTGTGCGCAACCGCGCTTACCTCAACGTTCCCGTCGGCGTAAACACCCCCCAGACCACGGATCGCAAACTTCTGCTCGACTCCGGCGCCGGCCTCACCCTGCTGATGCACACGTATGGTGACTCCACCAGCATGGACCTCCCCGTACAGACTATTCCCGCCCTGATCGCCAACGGCCTCGGCGGCAGCATGAGCGGCAACGTCGGCCGTACCCAAAGCTTCGACATCGCCGGTAAAACCCTCGTAGGTGTCGTCACGTATTTCCAACCCGTCGACACCGTAGGGCTCACTTTTCTTAATAGCCGTGAGGGCATCATCGGCAACCGCATGCTCAAGCGTTTTAACGTCGTCATCAGCTACACCGCGCAAAAGGTATGGTTCCGTCCGGAGGGCAAGCGCTGGAAGGAGAAATTCGTTTATGATCGTTCCGGTATTTCCCTCGTTGCCGGCGGGCCCAACCTGCGCACCTACTCCATCGCCAACATCATCGAGGGCAGCCCCGCCGATCGGGCCGGCCTACGTACCGGAGATCGCATCACGGCCGTCAACGGTAAATCGGTCGCCTTCTTTTCCCTGGCGGGTATTTTGAAACGATTCGAAGGTAAAGTCGGCAGGAAAATCAAGCTTCGCTACCGACGTAATAAGGAGTACTTCTTCGTCAACATTCGCCTGGAAGATTTGATTTAACGGCCGGTACGGATGGCCATTATTATGCAATTTTCCGTCTCTCCGCCCCACCAAATATAACTTTCCCTTAATACCTCCGCCCCTTAAGTTGCAGGGGGAAACGACTATCTTCGCGGCCAAATAGTCTGACTGTTTTCCTTTTACGAATTATCTGATCTTATGAAAACTGATATTATTACTCCGGACGTCACCGATGTCGTCGTTGCCGTAATTCCCCGCGGCAATAACCACGCCGAAGAGCTCTGGGACGTTTACATCATCAACCAGCGCCAAGAGCCGATGGAAAATGTTCTCATCACCAGCCAGGGATACGGCGAGGTCAACGGCTCGAACAAGACCACCACCGTCCTCCGTCATTTCCACCAACGCATCAAATCCGGCGACCACCTCAAGATCGAGCCCATTCAGAAAGAGCTGTTCGGCATCAAGAACGAGTACTGGATCAGTTTCAACGATAAGGACGTTATGCTCGATAAGCGGTACGTTTTTGAAGCGGACCAGATCAACGCCGATAATATGGTCAACGTTCCCGGGCTTAACCGCCCCGGCGTTATGATCAGCTAGTGATCTGCCGGCATTTTAATCGGTGGTAGAGCACTGGTAGATATTTGGTCCTGACAAGTCGTTCAAACCGGCGTTTAGCCGCAGCTAAATGGGGATTTGAGCAACGCAGCCAGGCGCGAAAAGATGCCGCAGACTACTCCATATTCAAGTTTGAAAGACCAATAGTTATTCTCCTGAATCGAATCAAGCCCACAGCGTAGCCCACCCAAACTTATGCCCAACCGTCCCGCCCCCAAGAAAATAGCTGAAAGCCGCACGATCATGTCCGAGCTGGTGATGCCAAACGACACCAACCCCCAGAATAATCTTATGGGCGGCAATATGCTGCGTTGGATGGACATCGCCTGCGCCATCTGCGCCGGCAAGCACTGCGCCAAGCCCGTTGTAACCGCTTCGGTAGACAACGTCGCCTTCGGTTCCCCAATCCGAAACGGTGAGGTGGTGACCCTGGAAGCGACCGTAACCCGCGCCTTCAATTCCAGTCTGGAAATTTACGTTCAGGCCACCGCCGCCACCATGCAGGGAGAGAATCCGCGCCGGACCCACAGCGCCTACTTCACTTTCGTCGGCCTGGATAAAGACAACGGCTCACCGGTGCGGGTACCGGAAGTGGTTCCCCTCACCGAGATCGAAGAGCAACGCTTCGAGGCTGCGTTGCGCCGCCGCGAACTCCGGCTGGTGCTCGCCGGGCGCATGAAGCCGGAGGAGGCCACGAATCTTCGGGGCATTTTTGGTAAGTCTTAGTAGGCCAACCGTTTTTTTAGCGCTTACAGCATCCCCTCCAGCTTCTCCACCACCCGGTCCACTTCCGCCGTCGTATTGTGGTGACTGAATGAAAAGCGGATCGTGTGCCGCTTACAATCAGGGTGTAAGTGGCCGATTACGTGACTGCCCACGTCGATACCGCTTGAACAAGCCGAGCCACCGCTGGCGGAAATGCCGTTCAGGTCCAGGTTCATCAGCAGCAGGTCCCCTTTGTCGGATTCAGGAAAACTTACGCTGAGCACCTTGAAATGTCCGCCTACCGGGTCACCGTTAAACCTTACCTGGGGGTATTTAGCCTTCAGCGCGTCCACAAAGTAAGACTTAAGAGCCGTAGTTTTTGCGGCCCGTTCTTCCCTTTCGGCCACGGCCTTTTCCAGTGCCGTGGCGAGCCCGACGATGCCGTAGATGTTCTCCGTACCTCCCCGCATATTGCGTTCCTGGGCACCACCGTCGAGGTAGGGTTTGATGATGTTATCATTGCTGATGTACACAAAACCCACGCCCTTCGGACCATAAAATTTATGGGCGGAGCCGGAGATAAAACTGACCTTCGCAACGTTCAGGTCAATAGGGAAATAGCCCATCGTCTGGGTCGTATCACAGTGAAAGTAAGCGCCCGCCTCATCACAAATGCCGGCTACTTCTTCGAGCGGCAGCAGGTTACCGATCTCATTGTTAGCGTGCATCAGGCTAACGAGGGTTTTTTCGGCGGAGGCCGTCAGCCGGGCCTGCAGGTCGGCAAGGTCAATGTTTCCGTTCTCATTAATGGCCACCATCTCCACGCTTGCTTTGCCCGTTTCCCGAATTACATCGAGGCTGTGCAGTACGCAGTGGTGTTCCAGCGGAGAGGAGATGATTCGTTTTACGCCCAAATCGCGCACACTGTTCTTCAGGGCCATATTGTTGGCTTCCGTTCCGCCGGAAGTAAAAAATATCTCCCCGATACTGCAGTTCAGGATCTTAGCCACGGTTTTACGCGCCTGCTCGATCAGGGCCCGGGCTTTACGCCCTTCGGCGTGAATACTGGAAGGATTGCCAAAATTGTTGGCCATCACGTCGGTCATAGCGGTGAGGACTTCGGGGTCCAGGGGCGTCGTGGCGGCGTTGTCGAAGAAGATACGGTTCATATTTTCGAAAGATAATCGACCCGTAAGTCGATGGACTTCTGTAGCGCACCGACCTGTGATCGATACAATTTTAATTGACCTTCAAGCCAATACGTTTTATCGACAAAATTAACCCCAAGTGGACTACACGAGCAAGTCAAAATGACCCATAGGGGTAGTCCGCCAAGTGTATTCGGGTAGACCACTCGAAGATCGCCGGGTTTGCTTAAAGTAGGTATCGGAAAAAAAATCAGCCCTTTGGTGCCAACTCCAGCACAACCGCACAATGATCCGAATGTACGTCTTCCTTGAGGTGCTCTACCGAGATTACCCGATCCATCACTTCACGGCTGAGGCTCAGGTAATCGATCCGCCATCCTTTATTGTTGTTGCGGGCGTTGGCGCGGTAGCTCCACCAGCTGTAAGCCGTCTTTTCCGGGTGTAATTCACGGAAGGTATCCACCAGGCCGGTTTCGTCGAACCATTTCGTCATCCAGTCACGCTCGGGACGGAGAAAACCGGAGTTGTGCTCATTGCGCTTGGGCGCGTGGATGTCGATCTCTTCGTGAGCGATGTTGTAATCTCCGACTACCAGGATGTTGGGGCGCGTTTTTTTCAGTGCTACGATGTGCGTCAGAAAGTCGTTGAGAAAGCGGTATTTGTACGCCTGGCGTTCGTCGCCCTGGCCACCATTGGGGAAATAGCAGTTAAAGATCGTCAGCTCACCAAAATCGGTACGTATTACCCTGCCCTCGCGGTCGTAGCAGTCCATCCCGATACCGTACTGCACGTAGTCCGGAGCCTGCTTACTCAGCGTCATCACGCCGCTGTACCCTTTTTTACTGGTAGCGCTGTGCCACTGTGCGTGGGGGTAGCCGGCGGCCTCGATGTCCGTCATATCCACCTGCTCCGCTACGGCTTTGGTTTCCTGCACGCAGAGCACGTCGAGATTCTGCGTGGTCAACCAGCCGGCAAGGTCTTTCTTGAGCGCAGCGCGGATACCGTTTACGTTGTAGCTGGCTATTTTCATGGTTCGTTGAGTCTTTAATACGTTGATGTACGGATGTGTTTGTTGAATTCGGGACGAAGGTAATGAAGTTGTGCTGGCGGCACCGGGCGAACCAAACAACACCGGCGTTACCGGGTAAAGCAAGATGCCCACGCACACGACGAACCGATGACGGATTTCCGCAAAACTCTTGCGCCGCCACTCCGGTACTCCAATAAGGTTTGCCGCACGCAATACCATAAAGGCCGGTCTACCTTCTCCCCGCTAAGACCCCTACCAGTTTTTCTTCCCTGACCGCACCGTCCGGGGAAAACGATTCCACGTACAGCACGTAGAGTCCTGCTTTTGCTTTACGCCCCTCGTCGTTGTCACCGTCCCAGCGGAGGGTTCCTTCGGCGCCCAGCAGTTCTACGCGGCGCAGGGTTTTGACCAGCCGGCCCTGCGCGTCGAAGATGTGTATCCGGGCCAGAAATCCTGCGCCGGGCATGGAGTAACTGATCTCCAGAATATCCTCGAAGCCATCCCCGTCAGGACTGAACGCAGCATTGAGTAAAGCGAAGCGATCATCGCCCGTCGATTCCGGAGCGCCCAGCCGCCGTTGGGAATTGGCCCGGGTGGGGGTGCCAAAGTTCTCGGCCGAGGCGGCGCTGTACCAGTTGGCGGCGTCCTGGGTGGCTGACTTTTGGCGCAGTCGCTCCAGGCTGACCCCGTCGTTGGGGCTCAGCAACGGGGAATGAAAATCTTCGTTGTAATCGAATGCGTCGAGGACAACGCCGCCTACGGAAACGGTAACGTTGCCGTCATCGTCGCCCAGCGTGGGCAGGCCCTGTTCCAGCAACAGGGCGGTGTTCACTTCCATAAAGTCGCGCAGAATGTCTTCGCGGTCGGGCGTGAAGGTCAGGTATTCGCCGGGCAGAAAGAGCCGGTTCAGTGCTACCGTTCGGGTGCCCGAAGAGGAGGTGCTGGTGGTGTTACTCAGTTGCCAGCCGTTAACCTGGAAGACCTTTTCGGAACAGTTATAAAGTTCCACGAAATCAGAACCACCGCTGACCGGATTAAACAGGATTTCGTTGATCACTACGTCGCCCGGTACGGGTTGGGTCGGGATGGCGAGGGAGAGGACGATCGCCTCAGCCGGGAAGTTACCGGCACAATCGGAGAAGTCGGGCAGGATGGTCAGGGTGTACAGCTGATTGTCTTCAACTTCGGCGGGCAGGAAAACGGTTCGTCCATCGGGGAAGGCCAGCGTACCGACGGTGAGAGCGGGAGTGACGGAGAAGAGACCGGAGCTGAACTGTGCCGGATCGATGACTTCATCGAACGTGAGGGTGATGCCGAGGGAACTGACCTCCACTTCGGCGATGGCCGGGGCGGTCCCATCGGTCGACATGCCGAGCACGGAATTTTCGCGTCCCGGGGTCCCGCCGGCCGGGTCCAGGCTTGCCCTCCAACTTGCCCTGCATCCTGCGTCCGCGCCCCCGATGTATTCGATGCTGAATCCGCCTTCGTCGCGTTCCGGGTCGTTGTACCAGCCGTCGGTATAGTTAATCTCCTGCAGCAGTATGCCGAAAAAATGCAGGCCGATCTGATCGCCGCTATTCGTCAGGGAAGGCAGATCGATCCCGAGTGCGGGAATGTTCAGGGCGGTAAAATCGGCCACGGCGTCCGCATCCGTCAGCACCACGTACGCTCCCGGAAGCAGGGCTGCATCGCCTCGGTAAACAACCGGCGCGCCCCCCGAGGAGATGCCCACCCCGTCAAGCAGAACGCTCGTGTCGGTCGGGTTATAGAGCTCGATATATTCTGCGTTCGGCAGCCCCACCACCGGGTTGGGATCTGCCATGAATTCGTTGAGGAGCAAATTGCCGACCCTTGGCGGTGCGGTCACGTCAAACCGCAGGCTGGCCGTCAGGTCCGTCACCACGTTGCCCGCTTCGTCTTCCACACGCAGCACCCGTACCGTCAGTTCCTGCCGTGGCGGAAACGGCTCGGCGTAGCGCAGCACCACCCGCCGCCCGGAAGGAGATACCGTTGCCTCCACGATGGCATTACCCGCCGGAGCGGATACAAAATCCGCTATGTCGTCGATACCGGACGACAGGACCACCTCGTTGAAGTCGATCCCGATTTCGGAATTGCTGACAAAAAACGCGTCCGCTATTTCAGGCGGTTCTTGATCGGCCGCGGAAATGCTGCGCACGTTGAGATCGTCAAAGCTGAATTTGTCCGAGCGCGATGCCGTGTAAAAGCAGGTCAGTTGCAGCAAGTCCGGTTGTACATCGTTACCGTCCACCATCGCCATTTCCCCTTGTTCCACGAAATTCGTTCCGCCGGTATAATCGGCCGCCAGGGTCCAGCCGCCGTCAGCGTTACTTTGCAGGCGGATGCGTGCCACTGCGGGACTACCGCCAAGGGCACCGGCATCCCCGTTAATCGTATCGGTAACCACGTCGCCGCCACGGATGAAAGTAACCGTCAGCGCATCCTGGTCTGCGGTTTCACCGCCGAAGCGGAGGTAGGCACCCGATGCCGTGGCCGTTCCCACGGTGGCGCGGTTGACCAGGGCGACGGTACAGTAGTTCCTGGCCGACGGGGCAAAATCCATCTCCACCAGGAATTCGAGGCTGAAAGTCTCCTGGGTTCCCGGACTTTCCGGAGCGATCGGTACGGACAAGGTAGAACTGCCGGCCTCCGTAGCCATTAACCGCAGCCGGCCGTCGGTAACCGCAAAATCGTCGGTATCGCCGCTCCATTCAGGATTCAGCAGGTCTCCGTCCTCGAAGTCGTCGGTGGTAGTTTGGGCGCGACCGCTGGTGCAGAGAAGGGTTAAAAGCAACGTAAGCAGGGCGAGGTTGAGCTTCATCCCGCTAAGGTAATAAGCCGCGTCGGCCCGCACCGGACCGGAAGGTTAAACTTTTAGACTTTCGCGGAAGTTGAAAAAGGCTGATCCGTAGGGTATCAAACGAAAAGCCACCGTACGGTTTCGTACGATGGCTTTTTGTGTTGAATATTTATCGGGGTTAACGAAAGGATCAATTGGAGACCTTAATCAATGATCCGTTGACCGACTGCAGCACGAAGGCACCGGGGTAACCTGCGGATTTAGCACGCGCCTGAATGGATCGCGCCTCGGAAAGGGAATAGATATTGCCGATCATGAAGAGGGTCAGTGCTCCCCGGCGGCTTGTTTCCAGGGTGCCCAATTGGCCCGCCCGGCTACGGTCGAAGTTTTCAGGTTTGCCGAAAGCACCCAACTGTACTTTGTAGGTACCGGAGCTGCCGGAGGTCGAAGTAGTATTGGTGGTGGTGGTGGTACTGGTCGGCGGCGGGGTGTACCCTCCGGAACTGACGGAAGAAGAACTTCCGCTGGACAGGGTTCCGTTATCGCTGACCACGAAAGCTCCGGGATAGTAAGATTTCGCACCGGCTGCGGCCCGGTCGGCTTCCGCCCGGGTAGCGAAGACCCCCAGCCGGATTTTGTAACCATTACCGTTGCTGACGCTGTATACCCGGCCCAGATTACTGAGGCTACTGAATTCACCCATATCGGGCTGTTTGCCGACGCTGGCCAGTTGTACGGAGTACCCCCGAACCTGGTCGTAGCTGACCCCTCCGCCGCTACCGGAGGTGGTGCCGGTGGTCGTGGTCGTAGATCCACCGCCGGTGGTGGTGATGCCTTTGGACGGGTCGGGCAACAGGGTCATATTACCCAAAATGTTGGGGTCGCTACCGTCGTTGTTGGTGACGGGAAAACGCACGGTTTCATAACCGTAAGAAGTGATCGTAACGTCGTAGGTATTGTATGGTGCCAGATCCATGAGGTAAGCACCGTCGTTATTGGTATTGAGGGTAGCCGTCTGTCCGGTCGTCCGTTGTGTGATCTGAACGTTCGCACCGGGGATGCCGTAGCCGTTGGAGGCATCGGTTACGAAACCACGGTAGGAACCGGGGGGCGTAGGCCCGGTACCGGTCGGCATGGGAGCAGGGCCACCGTTGGAGACCGTTCCGCCATTGGGGGCCATACCGCCGTTAGTGGTGCCGCCATTGGGCGTTCCAACGATTGCGGGTTGCCCGCCAACCCCGATCGGCCCGCCACCGGTAACGGCACCGCCACCCGCGGGATTCAGCGATACCCGAACGATGTTCTGCGCATCGGGCTGCAGATTCTGAAGGGGTACCCGAACGGCCTGGAAGCCGTTGGCCCCGATCACGATCTCACAGTTGAGTCCGTCGGTTGGCTGAAAAATGTAGCGGCCTCCGGCGTCGGTAGCGTACACCTGCCCCCCACAGGTAGTAAAGTCGATGGCCGCGTTCGGAATGGAGGAGCCGTCCTGGGCCGACATCACCATCAGTACTTTATTCGCGTTGGCCCGCCCGATGCGGTAGATGTCTTCCTGACCGCTGCCGCCAATACGGTTGGAAACCATGTATCCGCTGCTGGTAACCGGATCGTAGACCAGACCGATATCGTCGCGGTCGGAGTTGATGCCGCTGCCCATGTGGTAGAGGGTCGAGGGGCGGCCGTTGACCACTTCGGCCCGGAACACATCGTACGATCCCAGACCGTGGTGCCAGTTGGAACTGAAAAAGAGGCTCGCTCCGTCGAAGAAAGGGGTGATCTCGTCTCCGACGGAATTGACCACCGTACCCAGGTTTTCGGGAACGGCTTCCCAGCTTTGCCCCTGGCGATTAACGCGGTAAATGTCGAAGCCCCCGTACCCTTCGGGGCGGTCGGAGCAAAAATAGATGGTGTTGCCGTCAGCGGAGAACGTACCGTAGCCGGAGTTGACCTGTGTACCGTTGAAGGGGAGCGGACGGACGTTGACCCACTGCTGCTCGGCGTTGATGTCCGCGATCAGGAGGTTCATACTGATGCCGGCTTCGGGTACCATGCGGGTGCCGGCGGTGAAATTGTTGCGGGTGAAGATCACCTGCCGGCCGTCCGGGCTATAGCTTACCGGACCTACATTGCCGGCCGCGTCGGTATAACCCGTACGCAGATCGAAGGCTTGTTGCAGGTTACCGTCGGGGCCGACCGCGGCGACCAGGGGTTTGTTGCGCGACTGGCCATCGAAGTTCCCCCCGGCGGTACGGGCGGAACTAAAAACGAGCTCGGTCGGCGTCACCATCGTCGGGCCAAAATCAGCTACCGGAGAGTTGGCCGAGATCGCCTGCACCGTAAAGCCACCATCGGCATTGAGTTGCGCCATGGCAAAATCACAACTTTGCGAAAAATGGTTGCCCACCACCGCGTCGTTATCGCGAGCGTAGAGCAGGTACCATTGTTTGGCTTCTTCGTAACGTCCGAGGGATTTCAGCACGTGGGCGTGTTCCAGTACGGTTTCTGCCTTCACCCGGCGTTCCCGAACGGCCTGCTGGTAGTAGCCGTGGGCGGTCTGCATCTGGTTGAGCATCCGGTAAGAATCGGCGATGCGGCTCAGCGCCGTTACGTCGGTGGGTCGGCGGGAAAGGGCTCTTTTATAGGATTCGATGGCCAGGTTGTAGGCCTTGAGCTCGTATTCTTTGTTCGCCGTCCGCATCTCGCTGCGGAACTGTGCCTGCACCGGCGTGGCGACCGCCAGCAGCAGCAGGATAAAGAAGGACTGAAGAAGGTTTTTCATCTTGCGTGTTTGGATAATCAGTAGTGGTGATAGTGCTCGGTACAGAATTGCTGTAAATTGTAATCGGTACGTTGGCAACGCGGAGTGTACGCGCTCTAAAACATGACAAATTTAACTATGTTCAGGACAACTTTGGTGTGTTTGAAGCGGTATTCGGCTTCATTAGCCTTATGAATGTACCATTGAGCCGGTCAAACAATACCCCGCGGCACGGTCATTGAAACATTAATGCGACCTTCCGGCGAACCTTGGCGTACTTTTGAACCAAATCACAAATTCCCAACGATCTTGCAAACTGAATTGATTAAACGCGATACGTCCTGGCTCCATTTCAACGCCCGCGTTCTCCAGGAAGCGGAAGACCCGCGCGTTCCACTTTACGAACGCCTTAAGTTTCTGGCGATCTATAGTTCCAACCTCGACGAATTCTTTCGCGTCCGGGTGGCCAGTCTGCGGCAATTCAAAAAACTGGAAAAGGTCAAAAGACGAGAACTTCTTGATTTTAAACCTAAAAAAGAATTGAAGACCATCCGCAAAATGGTTGCCGAACAGCAGGAGCAATTCGGTAGAATATTCCGTGACCAGATACTACCCCAGCTGAAGGAAGAGAACATTCACCTCGTGCACAGAGATGAGATGACCCCCGGGCAGGCGGAATGGGCCACGGCGTATTTCGATAAGAACATAAAGCCGCACTTGCAACTGCACTGGTTGCCGATGAACGACGCGGAACCCGGTGACGACTCCTTTCTCAAGAGCGGTCAGCTGTTTCTGGCGGTCGGATTCGACGAAAACCCTGATCGCGAACCAGTAGACATCGCCCTGGTCCCGATCCCGACCAAGGAAGTGTCCCGTTTTGTAGTCCTGCCCAGTCCGGACACCGATCCGGAAGGATATTACGTCATCTTTCTCGACAGCCTGTTGCGCGCCAACCTGAGCCGATGGATCGACCGTAAAGTGGATTTCGGTTACAGCTTTAAAGTCAGCCGCGACGCCGAGCTTTACATCGAAAACGAGTTCGACGGAGAATTACACCGCAAGATCGAGCACAGCCTGGCCGATCGGGACGACGGATTGCCGACCCGCTTCCTCTACGACGCCAACATGCCAAAATGGATGCGTAAACGGCTTAAGTCCGTTCTCCAGCTCAGCAAGTACGATATGATCCCCGGCGGCCGGTACCATAATTTCATGGATTTTTTCGGATTTCCTCTCCCGCCCGGGCGACAAGACCTGGCCTATACCGACCTCCCTCCGCTCCTCCACCCCCGCCTGGAAGGCGATGACAGCATCATGGACTCCATGGACGCCAGCGATCTGCTGCTCCACTTCCCTTACCAGCGTTACGACTACGTCCCCCGCCTCATCCGCGAGGCCGCCGAACACCCGGAGGTGAAAAAAATCCGCATCACCCTGTACCGGGTGGCGGGCAAATCCGCCGTGGTGACCGAGCTACTTTACGCCCTCGCGCAGGGCAAGGCCGTGGATGCCTTCGTGGAGACCAAAGCCCGTTTCGACGAGGCCAGCAACCTCTACTGGGGCAAGCAGCTGGAGAAAGCCGGAGCGTTCGTCCGCTACAGCTACCCCGCCGTAAAGGTGCATACCAAACTTTTGCACATCCTTCGGGAAACGCCTGCCGGAGAGGCCGTTCACTACAGCTACATCGGCACCGGCAATTTTAACGAAAAAACGGCCAAACTCTACACCGATCACGCCCTGCTGACCTGCCGCCCCCGCATCGGCAAAGACGTACAGCAGGTATTTCAGCTTCTGAAGGGAAAACTGATCCTTCCGAACTGCAAAAAGCTTCTCGTCGCCCCCTTCAACATGGCCGACCGCTTTAAAGAGCTGATCAACGAGGAGATCGAACGGGCCAATGTCGGCGAAACCGCTTACATGTTCCTGAAAATGAACAGCCTGGAAGACGGGGAAATGATCGCCAAGATCCGCGAGGCCGCCGCCGCCGGCGTGGAAGTGAAAATGATCGTGCGCGGTATCTGCCGGTTGCAACCCGGCCCGGAGGAAAACATCAAGATCATCTCCATCATCGATCGTTTTCTGGAACACGCCCGCATCTACATCTTCGGCGGTGGCGAAGTGGAGAAAGTTTTCATGGGCTCGGCCGACTGGATGAGTCGCAACCTGCGCCGGCGCGTGGAAGTCATCACGCCCATTGAAGATCCCTTGCTTCGTCTGGAAATGCGCAGAATTATGGACATGCAGTGGCGGGACAACCAGAAAGCCCGCTTCATCGGTCAGGATCAGCTCAATGAATATCGCAAAGACGGGGAGGGCGTCTTCCGCGCACAGACGGATCTGTACAAATACTTTGAACGGCGGGAAGAAGCCACCTGAAACCGGACTTACTATTACTGAAGAAAATCACCCGCAGCGTATGCCCTCGGAAAATTAGATCACCCACATAGTTGCCAAGACAACAAAGTTCTTATACATTGCGCCCACCAATCCCGGCGGTATCGTTTCCCCCGCCGTGGAGATCGGTAAACCCGGGTCTGAAATTTGCGCGGGGCGAAGTCAAAAAACCATCCCATGATTATAAAAATTGCTCCAGATTCCGATTTCACCATCCACAACCTGCCGTGGGGTATTTTTTCCATGCCCGGAGAATCGCCGCGCGTGGGCGTTGCCGTCGGCGACCAGATACTGGACATGGTCGCCGTGGCGGAACTGGAACTGTTCGACTTCGACGTCAGCGTGTTTTATGAAGACAAACTCAACGCGTTCATCGGGTTGGGAAAAGAGATCACAAAGGCGGCGCGAACGCAGGTGCAGGGTTGGTTACGGGACGAGCAAGGCCCCTTCGCCAACAAGCCGGATATCTTCGTCCCCCAGGCGGAAGCCACCATGCACCTACCGGTCAGCGTCGGGGATTACACTGATTTTTACTCCAGCATCGAGCACGCCACCAACGTCGGGCGGATGTTTCGCGACCCGGAGAACGCACTGCTGCCCAACTGGCGGCACCTGCCGGTAGGCTACCACGGCCGCTCCTCGTCCATCGTACCTTCGGGGGTGCCGATTCACCGGCCGAAGGGGCAGACCAAACCGCCGACCGCCGCCGCGCCGGTGTACAAACCCTCCGGTCGCCTCGATTTCGAACTGGAGATGGGTTTTATCATCGGTAAGGATTCCTCCCTCGGGGAGCAAATCACTACGGAAAACGCCGAGGAGCATATTTTCGGCCTCGCCCTGTTCAACGACTGGAGCGCGCGCGACATCCAGAAGTGGGAGTACGTGCCGCTCGGCCCCTTCCTCGGTAAAAGCTTCGCCTCCACCCTCGCTCCCTGGATCGTTCCGCTGGAAGCCCTGGAGCCCTTCCGCATTGCCGGCCCCGTTCAGGACCCCGCAGTACTCCCGTACCTCCGCTACGAAGGCGAAAAAAATTACGACATACACCTCGAAGTAGCCATCACTCCGGAGGGCGGCGACGAGCAGATCGTCTCCCGCTCCAACTTTGGGTTTATGTACTGGAATATGTGCCAGCAGCTGGCTCACCATACCGTTAATGGTTGCAACGTCCGCGTGGGGGACCTGATGGCTTCCGGCACCATCTCCGGCAAGGACGAATCTTCGTACGGCTCCATGCTCGAAATTTCCAAGGGCGGCAAACAGCCCTTTGCCATGGACAACGGCGACACCCGCTCCTTCATCGAAGACGGGGATACCGTTACCTTGCGGGGCTGGGGAGAAGCCGGAAATGTCCGCGTGGGATTCGGGGAGGCATCGGCTACCGTTTTGCCCGCCAAGTAGATTTCGCTCATCGGCCGGGCCTTGCGCCGGCTTTGCTCGTCCACCGAGGGATTTTGGATTGGTCCTTAAATCCATTCCGTGGACGAGTTAGAAATTATCACTCATGACCATCGACCCCAAAGACGTCTCCACCGCTACCCTTTTCGGCCACCTCACCACCGCCGTGGCCCCGAGACCCGTCTGCTTCGCCAGTACGATCGATAAGGACGGAAACGTAAACCTGAGCCCCTTCAGTTTCTTCAACGTTTTCAGTTCCAACCCGCCGATGCTCGTCTTCTCCCCCGCCCGCCGGGGACGTGACGGCTCTACGAAGCATACGCTGGAAAACATTCTGGAGGTTCCGGAATGCGTGGTCAATATCGTCAACTATCCCATCGTGGAGCAGATGTCGCTGGCCAGTACGGAGTACGCGCGCGGCGTCAATGAATTCGTCAAGTCGGGACTGACGCAGGTGGCGAGTGAGCGGATCAGTGTGCCCCGGGTCGGGGAAGCACCGGTCGCTTTCGAGTGTGTCGTGGACCGCGTCATCTCCCTCGGCGACGAAGGCGGAGCCGGCAACCTGGTCCTAGCCCGTGTTGTTATGGCCCACATCGACGACGCCTACCTGGGCGAAGACGGAAAGCTCGATACCCACAAGCTCGACCTGATCGCGCGCATGGGGGGCAACGATTATTGCCGGGTGATCCCCGAGTCCCTCTTCACAATCCCCAAGCCGTTAACGACCCGTGGGATCGGTATAGACCAGCTGCCGCAGCACGTTCGCAACAGCGATGTGCTCACCGGCAACCACCTCGGGCGGTTGGGAAATCTTGAGCGGTTGCCTACCACCGAAGAAATAAGTGCGGCCGTTAAGAACGAAAGGGTAATTGCGGTACTCAACGCGGGCAAGGCCGACGTACACCGACTCGCCGCGCAGTGGCTCGATGATGGAGAAACGGAACGGGCACTGGCCCTGCTGGCGGCGGGTGCTGAGGGCCCATAACCCGCTCACTGAAAGTGTGTATAACCAATTGTACGAATCACCGGACACCGCTTAGGCCGTACCACCCTGGCGCTCCGTTTCAGGTGGTTTCACTCATCATATTTTAAGCTTACGTGGACGCAGGGAAAAGTCTTGTACCAGAACGTATGCTTTTTGCCCGAAGCCAGGTGCAGAAAATAGTACACCCCCCACGCAGACTTGTGCCTTAAAAACCCATGGTGTACTTCTTCCAAGCTAAAGTAGATTTGGACGGAACCCAAAACACGGAGCTTCCGGGGGTAGGCCGGTGGATGGTGCTAAAAGGGCCGTTAAAAGGAAGGGCTCTTTGAGCATCCCAAATTTAAAATTGGTCCTAAAGTGAGTACTACCCCAAAGCTTTATCTATAATACGAATCGTACTGCGAGTTCGTCGTTCCGTAGGCGCTGTACCTTACTTTTACCGATCAGCTGACGACTCAGGTCTGAGATTTTGGCCAACTTTCCGGCCATGCAAAAAGCAGGATTATACGGTAACGGAGAGGGGCGCGGAACCGGCAGAGCAGCAAATGGATAAACCGGGGCTGTAGGTAGGCGATATACCGCTGAAACAGAAGCGACCATTGTCACTCCTATTAGCTGAATCGGTGTGTATCACGAGATGCACGGCTCAAGCAGCCTGCACGATTTTTTTTTACCATTCCCCATGCCTTGCTGCATCGATAGCACCGTAGGTTTGCTATGGCCTTGTCTAAGTTTAGGACTCAGTTCGACGGTACTACTGTGGTGAAAGATGCGGCCCAGCTTTATCTCGCGCCATTCGTCAGGCCGGGTAAAAAGCATCGCTCCATCAACCATTATGTACAAAGGATCCTGATCCGAAGTCGGTTCAAGCCGAGGAATAACCGCTTCACAATCTGCGGCGATTAGCGGGTCGAGCAAACTTCCGTAATGGATGCAAATACGCTGGATCTGCGTTCTTGAATTACATATCTGGCCAATCTCTTCAAATAACTCGCTTGCCTGGTCATAGACTTTAGCTTGCCCAACCAGGCAACACAGAGCCCGTAGCTTTTCACTCACCGCAAAGGATGTTGTCCCGCCGGCTAAAATATGGCGCTTGTCGAGCTCTACATGGCCGAAGGAGGTCAGGACTTTTTTTAGCGTTACGACTTTTACGAGCTTTATCAGAAGAGTGAGCTACTAGGCCAGCGGCAAACTTGCGCGATAGAGAGAGTACTTCATCATCGTATTCGGTGGACGAAGTGATCTGTCCCTGTGCCTTAACGAAAGCAGCTACCTCGGCACGCATCGATTATAAAATAAGGTCAGTTTTCTCTTGGTCTGTCATCTTGTTAGAATTTGATCTAAAGTTACGATCCGTGTATCTCGTGATACACACGCCGTACGGAAGCGCCGATGAATTTATGACTTGGGGCAACGAAGGATCATGCGTTAAAGTCAGGCGAAGAGCGTACGGACGGGGGGCTTTCAGAATTTCAGGGCGCGAACGCCGGATGCAAAAAATATTATTGATAGCGGGGACGGTGCACGTCAAGACAAATACCGTTAGATGGCGGAAGTAGAACCCTGCCCTTAAATCCGTCTCTGCATCCTGCGATCGCGCCAGAAAAATGTTTTTCCGCCCCGTATTTGGATTTCTGAACTTACCGACCCTACCTTCACGCCATGCAAATGATAACCCGCAACAACTGGTGGTGGCTTCAAGATACTCTCCGAGCATCCTGAGCTGGCCTTGTTTGTACAACCAAGAAATTAAAAGCCCGTCGGATCGCCCCGTCGGGCTTTTTTACGTCCGGTAAGGAAGGCGCGGCGCTAAAAATCAAATATGTTAATCACAACTGAAGCATCCCCAAAAACAAAGATCAACGTCCTGACCCGACGGATGAATGCCGATCACCTGACGCCGGTGATGTTGTACCTCGCCGTACGCGATTCGTTCACCGACCCGGTACTGCTGGAGTCGAACGAAGCCCGCGATAATGAGCATTATTACTCCATCGTCGGCCTCGACACCCTGGCTTCCTTCATCGTTGCCGACCGCACGATCACCACCCGCCGCTACGGCCAACGGGCCAGTGAGGAAGGGGTGGAGGATACCGAAACCGTCTCCCGCCGCCTGCACGGGTTCCTCGGAGCATTCGACCTCGATTATTCCGATACCGACCCCATCGTAAAGAAATTCAACGGCCTGATCGGACACACGAACTTTGAAGGCGTGCAGTACTTCGATACCCTGAAGTTCGACAACAAAAAAAACCTGCGCGCGCCCGATCTCCGATACCACCTCTACCGGTATATCCTGGTATTTCACCATTACCGCGATGAATTGATCATCATCGAAAACCTGCCCGAGGGTGAACAGAGTGATATGATGAAGGTGGAGGCCGCCATCAAACGGGGTGGGGGTGTGCACCCCTTCAAACGGCACGGCGACGAGAGCAGTAACATGACCGACGACGACTTCATAAAAATGGTCGCTACGGGCAAACATCACTGCCGCATTGGCGACGTTTTCCAAATCGTACTGAGCCGGCAGTTCCAGCAGTCATTCCGCGGCGACGAGTTTCAGGTGTACCGGGCGCTGCGCAGCATTAACCCCTCCCCCTACCTTTTTTATTTCGACTATGGGGACTATCGCATCATGGGGTCCAGCCCGGAGAGCCAGATGGTGATCGGCGGCGGCATCGCCCGGCTGAACCCCATTGCCGGCACTTACCGCCGCACCGGCGATAAAGTCAAAGACGAGGCTGCCACCGAGGCACTCCTTGCCGACCCCAAGGAAAACGCCGAGCACGTGATGCTGGTCGATCTGGCCCGCAACGACCTGAGCCGCCATACCAAACGGGTGAAAGTGAAAAGCCTGCGCGAAGTGCACTATTACAGCCACGTGATCCACCTGGTCTCCACGGTGGAAGGGGAGCTGGAAAGTACCGACCAGACCGTCCGTATTTTCGGCGACACCTTCCCGGCCGGTACCCTCTCCGGCGCACCGAAGTACAGGGCCATCGAACTGATCAACAGATACGAAAACCAGCAGCGCGGATTTTACGGCGGCGCCATCGGCCTGATCGACTTTGCCGGCGGCATGAACCAGGCCATCCTGATCCGCTCCTTCTTCAGCCAGGACAATACACTCTATTACCAAGCCGGTGCGGGCGTGGTCGCCGCCAGCGACGAACACTCCGAAATGCGGGAAGTGTACCATAAACTGGGTGCCCTGACCAAAGCGCTTGATAAAGCCGAAAGCCTCTAACCCCAAATCTGTACGTATCCCGAAGGGGTCAAACATTCCGTACCCCCCAGACGAAGTAAGCTGCGATACCGCGAGCGTGGTCCGGGGAGCAAGCAAAAGCGAGCCATGAAAATTCTTATTTTAGACAATTACGATTCTTTTACCTACAATCTCGTGCAGTACATAGAAGAGGAAACCGGTAAGTCCGTAGACGTGTACCGCAACGATGAGATCTCCCTCGACGCGGTGGCGGCCTACGACCTGATCGTGCTCAGTCCGGGTCCTGGCGTGCCGGACGATGCCGGCATCATGCCCGCCCTGATCAAACGCTACGCCCGGGACAAAGTGATCTTCGGCGTATGTCTTGGCCACCAGGCGATCGGTGAAGCCTTTGGTGGCGAGCTGATCAACCTAGCGGAGGTTCACCACGGCATCGAGACCGAGATGACCCGCACTACTACGGCCGATGTGATCTTTCAGAACGTGCCGGATACCTTTAAAGCCGGCCGCTACCACAGCTGGGCGATAGACCCGAAAACCTTGCCCGCCGAGCTGGAAATGACGGCAACGGGCGAATATGGCGGAGTGATGGCAATGCAGCACCAAGAGTTGCCGATCTTTGGGGTTCAATTTCACCCGGAGAGCATAATGACGGCGGAAGGGCGGCTGATGATCCGGAATTTGCTGGAGTTTGTGCGAGAACGGATGGGGCTGATGGCTGATGGCTGATGGCTGATTGTTGGTCGGCTTTCAAATACCGGCATATGCATATGTACGAGTCAGGACGTAAATACCGACATACGCATATGTACGAGTAGCTTTGAATTTTAAAGCCCACCCCCCTCCCTCAATCCTCCGCCCCACTCCCCCGGAAATTATAAAATAATGACTAAAAAAATCCACACCGCCATCGACGAGCGCGGCTACTACGGCCGCTTCGGCGGAGCTTACATTCCCGAAATGCTCCATCCCAACATCGAGCAATTGCGTACAAGGTACCTCTCCATGATGGCCGAGCCGGAGTTCAAAAAAGAGTTTGATGCCCTGCTGAAAGACTATGTCGGTCGCCCCAGCCCGCTCTACTACGCCAAGCGGATGAGTGCCCACTACGGCACCAATATATACCTGAAGCGCGAAGACCTCAACCACACCGGTGCCCACAAGATCAACAATACCATCGGGCAGATCTTAATTGCCCGGCGTCTCGGTAAAAAACGGATCATCGCCGAAACCGGTGCGGGGCAGCACGGCGTGGCGACGGCCACCGTCTGCGCCCTGGTCGGCGTGGAATGTATCGTGTATATGGGCGAGGTCGATATCGCCCGCCAGGCGCCCAACGTCGCTCGCATGCGCATGCTCGGTGCCGAAGTACGGCCGGCCCGCTCCGGCTCCCGAACCCTGAAGGATGCCACCAACGAGGCCATCCGCGACTGGATCAACAACCCCGGGGATACCCACTACATCATCGGTTCCGTCGTCGGTCCGCACCCGTACCCGGATATGGTTGCCCGCTTCCAGTCGGTTATTTCGGAAGAGATGAAGTGGCAGTTGCAGGAGCATACCGGCCGGGATCACCCCGACGCCATCGTTGCCTGCGTCGGCGGGGGCAGCAACGCCGCCGGGGCTTTTTACCATTACCTCAACGACGATCGCGTTCGGCTCGTTGCCGTCGAAGCGGCCGGGCTGGGCGTTGATTCCGGCGAATCCGCCGCCACCTCCGTGCTCGGTTCCGAAGGCATCATTCACGGCTCCCGCACCCTGCTGATGCAAACCGGCGATGGGCAGGTGATCGAACCCTACAGCATCTCCGCCGGACTCGATTACCCCGGTATCGGCCCGCTTCATGCTTTTCTGATCGACTCCAAACGCGCCGAAGCCATCTCGGTCACCGACGAGGATGCCCTGGCTGCGGCCCTCTTTACCGCCCGAACCGAAGGCATCATTCCCGCTTTGGAAACCGCCCATGCTTTCTCGGCGCTGGATCAGATGAAATACGGCAAGGACGACGTGATCGTTGTCTGCCTCTCTGGACGCGGCGACAAGGATCTGGCGGCCTTTACCACTTACCTTGACGGCTTGACAGGCCACTAGGCTGGCCTTCTTTAAACACCACCAGCCCAAAGGCTGAGTAACCGGATTTTTAAATGAACCGACTAACCAAGCTCTTCCGTGAGCAACCAGAAGATCTCCTGAACGTCTATTTTACCGCGGGCTATCCCCGGCTCGACAGTACGGTCACCATCATTCGCAGCCTCGCCTCGGCCGGGGCAAACCTGATCGAGGTCGGCGTCCCGTATTCCGATCCGATGGCCGATGGTGAAACCATTCAGCAGTCCGGCATGAAGGCGCTGCAAAACGGAATGACGCTGGAAATCCTTTTTGCACAACTCACCGAGGCCCGCCGCCACACCCAGGTTCCGCTGGTCATGATGGGCTACTTCAACCAGGTGATGCAGTACGGCTCTGAACGCTTCTGCAAGGCCGCCCACGAAGCCGGGGTTGACGGGTTGATCCTACCCGATCTTCCCGTGTTTGAGTACGAACAACAGTTCAGGGCCATCGCCGAACGGTACGATCTCCAGGTCACGTTCCTGGTCACGCCCCAGACCTCCGACGAACGGATCAGAAAGATCGGGGCGCTCAGCACGGGCTTCATTTACGTTGTCTCCAGCAGCAGTATCACGGGCAAAAGCGGCGACATCACGGCCGAGCAGAAAGTCTATTTCGCCCGCATCGCGGCCTTGGATTTGCCCCGGCCCCGGCTGATCGGCTTCGGCATCAGTGACGCAAAAAGCTTCCGAACGGCGTGTAAGTACGCCAACGGTGCCATCATCGGCAGCGCCTTCATCCGCGCCCTCAAAGACGAAGAAGACGTTGCGGTTGCGACGACCAAATTCGTGGAAGGTATCCTCGAACCCGTAGCGTAACTTCACCGTACGGTACCGGCTTCGGCCGAACAAAATCATCCGGGAAACACAGACGCAAATGCCGACTTTAATCGTTGTGGGCGGCCCTACGGCCTCCGGAAAAACCACCCTGGCTATCGATATCGCCCGTCACTACGGTACGGAGATCGTCAGTGGCGACAGCCGCCAGTTCTACCGCGAAATGGCTATCGGCAACGCCCGCCCGGACGAGGAAGAGCTGGCGGCGGCGAAACACCACTTCATTGCCGACCGCAGCATCCTCGAGCCCCTCACGGCCGGCAAATTCGCGCAGGAGGCAATGCTGCGCCTGGAGAAAATTTTCCGGACCAACGACCGGGCGGTACTGGTCGGCGGCAGCGGTCTTTACCTGCGGGCGCTCTGCGCGGGGCTCGACGAGTTTCCGGAAGTGACGGAGGGGGCGCGGACGCAGGTGCAAAAACTGCTGGAGGAGCGAGGTCTGCCGGGTATGCAAGCCGAGTTACAACGGCTGGACCCCGTCTACTTCGCTACCGTAGATCAGCAAAACGGACGTAGACTGGAGCGGGCGCTGAAGATTTGCTATTCCGGAGGTGCTCCTTATTCGTCCTTCCTGGGCAATCGCCAGCAAAGAACTTTCCAGAGCATCTACCTGCAACCCATGATCGAGCGCTCCGAACTTTACGATCGCATCAACCGTCGGGTAGACTTGATGGATGCCGCAGGTCTGGAAGCCGAGGCCCACACGTTATTCCCCCTCCGTGAGCTACCCGCCCTTCAAACCGTAGGCTACCAGGAGTGGTGGCCGCATTTCAACGGACTTTGCACCCGCGACCGCGCCCTCGAACTCATTAAGCAAAATAGCCGCCGCTATGCCAAACGGCAGGTTAGCTGGTTTAATCGGTACGATTTATACCGGCCGGTCGGCGGGGTAAAGGAAGCGATCGAACGTATCGAAAAATCGTAGCCGCGCCCGGTTCACCCGTCCATACAAAATCCGGTTACACGCGCCCCGTTCATCTCCATGGTGAACCAGTGATGCGCGTACCGGTCTTCGTAGTAAGTTATCTGCCATGGAGTGTCGGTACCAAATTCGGCGGCGGGGATATGGATGGTTTCCAACTCAATACCACGGACAAACTCAGCTCCATCCACCGGTAAATCCTCCGTCCGCGAATCCGTTTCAAAATAGTGCTCAATAGCGACGTAAACGTCCTGGTAGTGGGCCTCCAGCCAGTGATAAAATCCTTCCTGGTTGTTCAGGGTGGGGACGTCCCCTTTTTCGATGAGCAATTCCACGTCGCGTTGCAGCGGGGTAAACATCCGTTTGCCGAGTAACGTACCGTCCTCCTCTTCGAGGTTACCGAAGAAGGGGTGTATCAGGTACACCGGTTCCGGTGTGGAGAACAGGTATTTTAGCCAATCAATCAAGTCCGGCATATTCGCGAAGGTACTGAAAGTGAGGGCCCAGTTCACCGCCCGTGGTGACCGCCGCCCGGCGCAAAATTGCAGATTTTTCCTTGGCTAATTCCGGCAGGATCTTCTCCAGAAAAACCGCCCCGAAGGCCGTACTTGCATCCCGCGGCAACTCACTGGGCAGGTTATCAATCGACATCACGTCGATGACCTCATCGCCGAAGGGGGCCACCGCTTTCCGGGTTACGGGGTCATACCCGAAAACCGGTTCGGCGATGGTAGTGGCGTACAGAGTGGACGGAACGCTGGCGGCCGGCGCAATGTCGCACGTCACGTCGCCGATCACTTTGATCCGGAACTCCGGCCCCGTCATCTCCTCCGCGGTGAAGAAAGCCGGGGCCTTGCCGTCCCAGAAGATCCCGTTCACGAAAATGTCGGAGCAGGCGGCGAAGCGGGCAAAGTTGGATTCGTACTCCTCTCCGTGCCGGTAGAAATGAGCCTTCTCAGAGGGCTTTCCGTCGGGGTGTATGGCGTAGTCCTTTACGTTGAGTTGGGTAAAGACCGCAGTACCCTTCCCGGTCAGGTATTCCGCCGGGGAGAGCCGTTTAAAACCGATGTCTTCCAGCACCCTCGCGGCTCCCTTGCCCACCCGTCCGGAGCCGGTGAGTACTACGCGCAGGGCGGGAAGTTCTAGCCGTTCGTATACTTTTTTCGCGGCGGCATAGTCGTACATATCCCGGAGGCGGGGCAGCTCAAAATCACCGGTGCGCTGACCGTAGGTCCATACCGCGTTGTGTGCGCCCACCATCCCGGCCCAATATCCGAAGGCGATCAGGCGGCGGCCGTGGCTGTCGGTCAGGTATTCGTAGTCGTAGTGGGTGATGCCCCGGTTCAGAAGTGCCCGCATCAGTTCCTGATTGTAAGGCTGCTCCTTAGCTACGTGGGCGAAAAAGCAGTACTTTCTACCGGCAATCAGTTTGTCAACGGGCACTTCTTTAACGCCCAGCAGCAGTTCCCGGTCGGAGACGTCTTCGAGCAGTGGTATGCCCAAATCCGAATATTCCTGGTCTTTAAACGTGCGGCAATCGCTGGGCTGCACAACGACGTCGATCCCCTGCGCGCGCATTTCCGCCACCTGGGGCGGGGTGAGGGGTACGCGGCTGTCGGGCGGGCTCTTCTCTTCGCGGAGAACGGCGATGGTGGGGTAGGGCATGCTGAATTCGTTGGTCGGTTGGTAATTTGGTCTGGTGGGGCTAAGGTAGTCGACGGGAGCGGTTCGGTCAGATGGTTGGCGGAGAATTTCAGACACGCAGGTTAGAACGGGTGAAGATTTGGCGGGAACGCAGGATGCAGACCGGGTCTTTTCAATAACATCGGTTCACACCCCGGACGACTCCTTCTGCGTCTCCCGTTAGCGAAACAGGTCCAGCCAGCCGGCGTCCAGTTTCGGCCGGTCGGGGAGGGTGCTCTTCTGGAGGTAATATGCCAGCGCCGCAACGCATAGCCCCAGCCAGGCACCCACCGTAACGTCCCGCAAAAAGTGATAGAGCAGGTACATTCTGCTCGTCGCCACCATCACCGCCAGTGCGAGGCAGCCTGCGCTGACCGAGAGTTTTCCCCGCCGCGCGGAAAACGCCAGAAAACCGTACAGCGCAAATGCCGACGTCGCGTGCCCGCTGGGAAAACTGCTGGTTTCATCCCAACTGCGCCAGTCTTCTTCAAAGAGGCTCAGGGAGTGCCAGATCTCCTCGTAATTGTCAAAAAACCACCGCATGGGCCGGGCCTGTGCGAATAACGCCTTCAGAATCCCGGCCAGAATCCCGGCCATCGCACCGGCTACCACCACGAAAATGGCCTTGCGGTAGCTGACCGCACTCACCACCAGCAATACTCCGGCGTAGGCGACGGGTTCGGCAAAGTGGGTACCTACCTTAAAGAAGATATCCCAAAATGGCGTACGTAGTTGATTGATGGCCACGAGCGTATCCCCCTGGTTGGACGTTGCGATCATTACACCGTTAAAAATCAGCAGCAGCAGGGTAGTGCCGATGAACAGCCAGTTGTTGCGCCATAAACGCCAAAGACTTGCTTCGGCTTTATACTCCGGTGGGAGGTGTTGCATGGGGTGCAAGATAATGGTTGGAGCAGCACATCTTCCTTTGCTGGACATCCGGCGAGCTCATAAACACCCGCGCGGTTCCGCATCTCGCCGGACTTTGATCATTTATAATGCGATTTTGCCTACTGCGAAGTCGATGCCGTTCGCCTTACTCGCCCGACAAACGGCGATGTAAACGCAGTACCTGCGGAAGCAGCAACCGGCTGCCATCGTTCTCAATCAAATAATCCGCCGCCGCCGCTTTTTTTGGGTCCGGCCACTGCTTGGCGGCGCGGGCGGCGAAGGCTTCGGGGGTGGCACCGTCCCGAATCATTACCCGTTGCCTGCGCACTTTCAGCGGAGCGGACACCACTACCGTAGCGTCAAAAGTATTCTCCCGACCGAGCTCGAAAACGATGGCGGATTCGTAAAGCGTGTACGGTGCGGCGCTGTTTTCATTACGCCACCGATCCGCATCCCGATAAACGGCGGGGTGTACCAATCCGTTGAGCGTCGCCAGGGCAGCATCTTCGGAGAAGGCTTTTTCCGCAAGCCAGGACCGGTTCAGCGCTCCACCGGGGAGGTAAGTGTTGGCCCCGAAGGCAGCCGTCAACCCTTTTTTTAGCCGATCGTTTTCCAGCATCAGCCGCTTGGCGGCGGCGTCGGCATAGTACACCGGGATGCCGAGGCGCTCGAAAATGCGGCAGACGGTCGTCTTTCCGGAGCCGATGTTGCCGGTAATGGCGTAATGGGGAGGCATGGCTGAATGTTGACGGCCGAAGTTACGGTACGCGGCGCGCTTAGCCCGCAACGAGAATTAATTTCCCGAAAAGATGGTTTTAAGCGGGAGTGAGTAAATTTAGCTCTCAATCAAGTTAAAAAATAACCCGCATCGAGATACTGTTTCTCTTTTTTAGCGAAGTTTCAGCGGTATAGTGTGTTGCATTCGAGCCGGAAGTTACTTTCCCGTCCTGCCTTAATCATCAAAATGAGCCACCCCCCTAAATTCGTCGGACTGTTTGAATCCATTGTTGCCGGAATCGGCAAAGCGGCCAGCCTGCTGAACCTCGTTTTGATCGCCCTGATCGTGATCGACGTCACCCTGCGTGCCCTTTTCGACCAGACCGCCGCCTGGGTAGGTGAACTCTCGTGGCACCTGTTTGCGGCCATCTTCCTGCTCGGTATCCCGTACGCGCTGCAACGCGACCGGCACGTTCGCGTCGATCTGTTCTACGAAAATTTCAACTCCGCGCAAAAAAGACTCGTTAACCTGGCGGGAACCGTGCTTTTCCTGCTGCCCTGGGCGATCGTGCTGCTGTACTATGGTTGGCTGTTCGCAGCCGAAGCCTGGGCCAGCGGTGAGGGAAGTCCCAACCCCAACGGCATCCCTTGGTTTTTTCCGGTCAAGGCGCTGATTCCGTTGGCCGCGGCCTTGCTCCTGCTGCAGGGCTTTGCATCCGGCGTTCGCGCCTGCCTGAACGCCGAGGAAGTTACTGATCGGCTTCCCGAAAACGACGCTTTATGAGTCTGGCCGTCATTGCCCTTATCCTTTTCGTCAGCATCTTTTTACTGGTACTTTACGGTTATCCGGTGGCCTTCACGCTGGGCGGACTGTCGTTGCTCTACGCCTTCTGCTTTCTGGAGCCGGTGGTGCTTACGCTGCTGCCCAACCGGGTGATGGGCGTGATGAATAATTCGGTGCTGCTGGCCGTTCCCCTCTTTGTTTTCATGGGCATCATGCTGGAGAAAAGTGGTCTGGCCGAGCGGATGCTGAAAACCATGGCCGAGCTTTTCGGGCGGATGCGGGGCGGTATGGCCGTGGCCGTCATCATCGTCGGGGCGCTGCTTGCCGCCTCCACCGGCATCGTCGGCGCAACGGTGATCACGATGGGCCTGATCAGCTTACCTCCGATGCTTAAAAAAGGGTACCCGCCAACGGTCGCCACGGGCGTGATCGCCGCTTCCGGTACGCTGGGGCAGATCATTCCCCCTTCCGTCGTACTGGTGCTGCTGGGCAGCGTACTCGGCGTTTCGGTGGGCAAGCTCTTTTCCGCCGCACTCTGCCCGAGCCTGTTGCTGGTGGGCGCTTACATCGTTTACATCATTGGCCTGGGATTGCTTAAACCCGGGCTTTTTCCCCGCAGGGATGAGAATATGGGGGGCTGGACGCCTGCTTTTTTCCGCGACCTGCTGCAAAGCCTTTTTCTGCCCTTCCTGCTCATCCTCGCCGTACTCGGTTCCATCCTAAGCGGTAAGGCTTCCCCCACCGAAGCATCCGCCATCGGTGCGGCCGGCGCCATCCTGCTGACGCTTACGCAGGGAAAACTGAGTTGGGAAACGGTAAAAGTCGTGTGTATCGATACCAGCCACCTCACCGCTATGGTCTTCATGATCCTGCTCGGGGCCACTACTTTTTCTTTGGTGTTTCGGGAACTGGGCGGCGACCGCTTCCTGATCGAACTGATCTCCCGGGGCGATCTGAGTGAATACCAGTTTCTGGCCCTGGTGATGCTGGTGGTCTTCATCGCCGGCTTCTTCATCGACTTCATCGAGATCGTCTTCATCATCGTACCGGTCGTCACGCCGATCTTTGTCGGCTACGGCACCGATCTGGTCTGGCTGGGCATTCTGCTGGGAATCAATCTGCAAACGAGTTTCCTGTCACCACCTTTCGGCTTTGCGCTGTTTTACCTCAAGGGGGTTGCCCCGCCGGAGGTGAAGACGATTCATCTGTACAGGGGGATCGTTCCTTTTTTACTGATACAGGCGGTACTGGTGGTCGTGGTGGTGTTCTTCCCGGAGTGGTTGGGCATCGTGTGACGCAGCAACCAGGAGTTTTGCAGGGGAAGTATACGACTGCTTACGGCGGTGCCCCGACGGACGAATGGGCTGATTACGATTCCTTTCGGCCGGAAAGCCGTCTCTATCTGTTCTGCGGTTCCTCCTGCAGGGCCTCGTCTTTCCGGTCGTGCCGCAGTACCCGTTTCCGGCTTTTGAAAGGTATGTACCGGTAGGGCCGCTCCTGAAAGTCACTAAGCAGCGTATCGGCGGCAATGGTGGCGCTGTTCAGCCGCTGGTAGATCTTGTCGTCGTTCAGTAGCTTGCCCAGCGTGCCTTCGCCGGAGTTTACCTTATTCATGATGCCGGAAACACCCGCCACGGCTTTGTCGGCGGAGTTCAGGGTGCCCTTCAGTTTAGCGATGGTCTGTTTCACCTCCTGCATGGTCTGCTCGATCTTCAGTTCGTTGAGTCCGCCGGAAAATTCCCTGGCGTTGTCGATGATCTCGGCAATGGATTCCTGTTTGGTGGCCAGGGTGCTGGTCAGGCTGGCGAGGTTATCCATAGTGGTACTGATCTCTCCGGCGTTGGCGTCCAGGATGCCCTGCAAACGGGCGGTACTGTACTTGAGGTTATTCATCGTGACCGCAAGGTCGTTGGTGGAGCGGGCGATGGGACTGTCGCTTTCCGGACTCAGCATGAGGTATTTAAGGCTGTCGAGTACGCCGTTCATCGATTCCTTCATGCCGTCGAGGGGGCTTTCGCCGCTGCTGCCACCGGTAAAAGAGGAGAGCAAACTCATGATCTTTCCTTCCAGTTCACTGCCTTCGGGGGCACAGTTGCCGTCGAAACAGGGTTTGGTGTAGCTCAGAACAACGGCTTTTTCGCCCATGATGCTGACCGTGGTAATGCTGGCGACGGTTTCCATCGGTACGTTGATGTCGTCGTCAACGTCGAGGGTGACCTTCACGATGTTCGACGCCTGATCGAGCTGGATGTCGGCTACGGCACCTACGGTTACCCCGCTGATCGTCACCGGAGTACCCGGGGTGAGGCCCGCTACGTCGTTGTAAAAGACGTGGTAGTTGTTGGAGTTGGACAGGACATTGCTCCCCTTTATGTACTTATACCCCCAAAAGGCCAGTGCGATCGCAACAAGGGCCAGAATTCCAATTTTAACTTCGTAACGCATATGGAGAGTTAGCTGATAAACAAGAGCACGGCGTTTTGCCGCGGGGTTCAGGAGGTAAGCCGGGTGCTTTCCCGGCCGCAAAAGTACGGTGCAGTAACGTGATGTGGTACCTCTTGGTTTGATGCGGCGCGAACGCGGGTGCGGAGAAAGGCTTTTAACCAGGATTGCCCGGATAAACGTTGGTCCGTATATCAGCCATATACGTCGATCGTCAGGTCCGATACCGGTTGTACTTCTCTCCGGACCTCTATCTTGCGGCTCCACCACAATTCATATGCTGAAAGTTCCCAGAACCGTCATCAAACTTAGTCACCGCACCGGAACGGCGTTGGCCGTAGTTGCCCTGCTCTATTTTATCACCCGCCATTATTACGACCTCAACCTGACGTTGCTCACCAAGTCGTTGGTAATGATGATCTCCGGCGTTCTTTTCCTGACCGCTTACCTGATTTTACGCAAAAAACTACGTCGATGGGCTACACGGCCTGGTCGGTTCGCGAAAAAGAATTAATTTTCGCCGAGGGCGACCTGCTGCTGTTCGATCTCGCCCCCGCCGATCCCCGCTACCTCATCCAGGGGGATTACATGACGTTGCGCTACGCCGAGGCCAGAAACTTCAAGGCAGATTCCCTCCCGAAAACCGATTACATGGTCGTTACGCTCGATTCCCTCGGCGTGGCCAAAAACAAACGTCTTCAGGCGGGCACCGAACCTCTCGGCGATGCGGAATACCTCATCAACTATACCGCTGCAAGCTGGCGCTTGAACATCGGGGCCGAGTCTTACTTTTTTCAGGAAGGTCAGGCACCACTTTTCGACTCCGCGCGTTACGGCGGGGTAATGGTAGATGGCGCGGGGAACAGTTTGCTGGCAGGGCTCTACGATACGGAGCGACGGTTGATCACCCCGCCGGACGCGAACTTTTTCCGAGCGCATTAGGGCTTAGATTGCGCTTTATTCGGGCATTTACATCTCATGAACGACCACTCCTTCGGGAGCCGGATCAAACTCCGAGACCCATTTGATCGCTGCCGCTACTTTTTCCCGCTCGGCGTCGAGATCCGCAGCGGTGTATTCGTAAGCCTTTGCAAATACCGCCAGTACTTCCTCCAGTACCGGTGCGATGCTGGGCATATCGAAATACAGCCGGCCACTGCGCCGCTCCACCCAGTCTATGGGGTAGAGCGTTACTTCGTTCTCAATGCACCAGGCGGCTTCGGCGCAGGCCAGGCGGGCCACGTCGGTGCCTTCGGAGCGCTTGGTGGCCGCGATGATGATGGCCGGAGTTTGTTTGCCGTAGTTGCTCACCAGGTAGGCGGCACGGTCGGCGGCCAGGCTGGCGGCTTCCAGCTGGGCGGCGATCTCGGTTTCGTAAACCAGTACCTCGTCGAAGTCCCTGAACGGCCCTCCGGTAAGGTCGATTTCCCTGGTGTGGGTCTTCTTCAGTTTTTGTCCGTGCTCCTTCATTTGATCCCCGACCCGGTCCACGACCCGCTCGGCCATCTTGCGGTACCCCGTCAGCTTACCCCCCGCAATGGAAAGCAGTCCGGATTTGGACTCGAAGATCTCGTCTTTGCGGCTCATTTCGCTGGCGTCTTTTCCTTCCTCATAGATGAGGGGGCGTACACCGGCCCAGCTGGATTCCACGTCGGCGATCTCCAGCTTGGCGGTGGGAAAGATGGCGTTGGTTCCTTTCAGCAGGTACGCAACGTCTTCGCGGTAGGTAGGGATGGCGTCGGGGTCGCCTTTGTAGGCCGTATCGGTAGTGCCGATGTAGGTGCAGCGCAGACGGGGAATGGCAAAGAACATGCGGCCACCCTCTACGTCAAAATATACGGCGTGCTGGAGCGGCAGTCGCTCGCGGGCCACCACGATGTGAACCCCCTTTGACAGGAAAACGTGGCGCTCGGTCATGCTCTTGTCCACCTCCCGCAGTTCGTCGACCCAGGGGCCGGTACAACTGATGACGTGCCCCGCTCGTACCGTGATCGTTTCGTCGGTGAAGCGATCGTGGCAAACTACGGCGGTGATCTTGCCTTCGTCGTCGTAAACGAAGTCTGTGGCTTCGAAGTAATTAAGTGCCGTGGCTCCGTGGCGTTCGGCGGTCTTGATGTTTTCGATGGTCAGGCGGGCATCGTCGGTGCGGTATTCGGCGTAGAAGCCGCCGCCCTTCAGGATGTCTTTACGGACGAGGGGTTCGTGCGCTATGGTTTCCTCCTTGGTGAGCATCACCCGTTTGTCGTCGCCTTCCACGTCGGCCAGAAAGTCGTATACCCACAGCGCCATGCTGGTCGACAGTTTGCCGAGGGAGCCGCCTTCCACCAGGGGAAGCAGCATCTTCTCCGGCCGCACCAGGTGGGGCGCGATATCGTGCACCACGGCTCGTTCCTGGCCCACCTCTCGGACGAGGCCGATCTCGAGGTTCTTCAGGTACCGCAGCCCGCCGTGAATCAGTTTGGTTGATTTAGAGCTGGTGCCCGAGGCAAAATCATTGCGTTCGATCACCAGTACGTCGAGTCCCCGGCTGGCCGCATCGAGAGCCACCCCGGCTCCGGTGATCCCGCCGCCGATGACCACGAGATCAAACTGGTGGGTACGAAGTTTTTCGACTTTTGCGGCGCGTTGGGCGTTGGCTTTCATAGGTACTGCTTTTCTTTATTCAACAAAAGTACGGTGGGGCCGAATTTGTTCTGTCATAGTACCGCTCTCTCTGTGCTATATTGTACTACTTATTGAGTATTCGCAGCGAAATAAAGTGTTTAGACCAGTTTTACGTACTCAAAACGGCAACCGTCATTCGCAGTCGTAGTAGACCCGGGCCGCATGATGCATTGCCTCGATTCTCACCTTGCACCCGCGCTCCGTCGCCCAAATGCTGTCTTGTTCCATTCGCTCCCGGTAGCCCTCGGCCGTCAGCACGTCGTACAGGCCGACGAACCGGCCCGGAGGAGCCTGGTGTTTTAGGTAGGCGACTTTAGGGGCTGTCTTTTCGTTATCTCCGCCGGGATGGATGCGTTGATAATAATCGTAAGCGGGCAGGGCGCTGGTGTGGGGCAACACCCGGTAGCCCGGCTCGATGCCGGTACTCAGCCGCCGCGAATCGCTGAAGGTCATCGGCGTCAGGTAATGTCTCCTCACATTGGTGCCGCCGAGCACGACAACCCAGGCACCGACGAAAAGGTAAGGCCAGTAGGAATGCGGGCGGAACCACGCGTAAATATGTTTACTGCCCAGTGCGGCCAGCAGCCACCAGGCCGGCAGGGTGAAGAACAACAGGCGCGACATCAGGCTGTAGTACCCGAACGCGGAGGACAGCAACACGACGGCAAGCGGTACGGCAAACAGGATTTTTTGATGTCTGGTAACTCCGGTAAAACCAACTACGGCCGTTGCCGTACCGAAAAGGATGGCCAACAGCGTAAAACCGAATGCCAGCTTAGGCAGACTTTCAAGGATCGCAAACAGCCGCGCCCACGGATAATCGGGTTGTGGCAACGGAATCATCCACCGGAGATGATAATCGTGCAGATAGTCGTTGTTTAAACTGGGCCGGAGCAGCAGGAAGTAGAGTAGCGCGAAGGATAAAGCCCACCATAATCCCGTCAGAACCCACTTCCAGCGTTCCGCCGTAAGGATCGTTTTAACGGACGAAACTGATTTGGCGCGGTCGCGGGTGCAAAGAAGGTTGGCCAGCCCCACGGCCGCCAAAGTAAACACCGCCGGAAGCGAAGCCCAAACCGCAATGACCCCGGCAACCCCCCATAAAAAAAGATTCTTTTTACCCGGCCGCAGCGCTGCGGCGATCAGCAGGGCGGCCACTCCCAGATCGGTCGCATAGGGCTTCACCTCTCCCACGAAACGCAGTACCGTCGGGTTGACAAAAAGCAGGGCCACCGGCAGCAACGCCCACCAACCGAGGCGCAGTTGACGGGCGGCAAGCCAAAGTCCGTAGGTACCCATAATGCCCCCGAGCATGGCCGGCAGTCGCAGCGCACGCTCTCCGTAGCCGAATACCTCCCCGCAGGCTTTGGCGACCGTCAGGTAGAGTGGGGGAGCGTACTGCTCGTGCATCAGGGGACGCAGGAAAAAATCGATAAATCCGAGGTCGTACAGGTTGCGGACTACGTTTGCCTCGTCCAGAAAAAGTGGCCGCGCGGCCCACCAGTTGATGAGCCAGAGCGTTCCACCCGCCAGGAGCAGGACCCACCACGTGATCTTTTGCGTTCCCGCCATGCGGGCAAAAATAGGCTCAATTTTTTTGCCTGGTGCAGCCTTTTGAATATCAGCGGCTTACCCCCGGGCGATGCAACTTTTTTGTTACCAAACGATATTTTACTTGCACAGTCTTCCAGGAGGATAGTATATTTGCATCGCTTTAGCAATAAAGCATTTGGCTGAGCAGCCAGCAGACGCGGATTTAGCTCAGTTGGTAGAGCGCAACCTTGCCAAGGTTGAGGTCGCAGGTTCGAATCTTGTAATCCGCTCCACTACGCGTCAAAAGGGCCGTCTTCCTCCGGGAACGACGGCCCTTCTGCGTTTCCGGGTAAGCCTCCCCGGTCGCTTCGGTTCGAACTCCGAGCGCAGCGATCACGACCAGAGGGAGTCATCTTGTAATCCGCTCCACTACGCGTCAAAAGGGCCGTCTTCCTCCGGGTACGACGGCCCTTCTGCGTTTGGTGAAAAAGGCAAAACGTATTCTCATAAGAATACATTTTGGTTTCTCAATCGCCCCCAATCAATCTCTAAGCATTCCAAATAACCTCCACCCAATTACGAATTCCCGCTTTCTATACCCTACCTTTGCGCAGCGCTCACGGGAGTGCAAAAACCTGGTAATGCTCCGATGAGCATTTCCGGGTTTCTTTTTAATGATTCAGCTTTTGTCCGTTATGTACGAATTAAACGAAGCCTACAGCCAGCACCTCGAAGCCATCGCCGTGGCCATTCAGGCCAGTCCGAACCTCGCCAGCTACCTCGAAGAAGAGGAAGAGAGCTTTTACGAAGCCCTTAAGCAAGAATTTGAACCACAGATCGAAGCGGCTTACCAGCAAATGATCGACTTCAGCCCGCTGGAGATCGAATCTTTTGAACGCAAATTGCTCGACGAGCGTTTCGAGGGCCTGTTCCTGCCGCGCATCATCGGGTACGCCGTACTCCGGGGCGAAGTAACCGAACACTACTACTACGCCCGCCAGAACAATCACTTCGGCGAAATCCTGAAAAGCATCGCCGGCAACAGCAACTTCGATCAGCTGCGCAACCGCATCGGACAGAGCGTCCAGTGTGGCTTTGCGCTCAGCAGTGACATATTCGTCACCAGCCTGATCAACGGGGTGGCCAGCAAGCGCGTTCGCCAATTCTTGCAGGCCCAGCGCAGCAATGATGCGCGCACGATGGAGGGGCGCCGCCGCATCGAGCGCCGCTACCGCCGTCAGTTCAAGGGACGCAACTACCATTACGCCCCTTTCCCGCTCAACGAGGGCGAACTCTCTACCCTCAGCAACGCCCTGGTCGACTTTCTGCTCTTCCGCGTCAGCGGTTCGTTGAACAACGACGCCCTGCTGCCCACGCTTCACGAGATGGTGACCCGCCCCGAGTTTGCCGGCCGTCCGGAAATCCTTAAGCCGCTGGCTATCTACGGAGCGTACTTTACCCCTACCGAAGAAACCAAGCCCGAAGTCGTCGCCGCCCTCAACCGCGAACGTAAAGCCGATCCCGAAGGTACCGCGGACGCCATGCTGGCTTTTATTCTTTCCCTCAAACAGGACCGGTCAATTCCCTTCGGCCCCGAGCAGGAGCAACAACTGGGCGCTATCGTCGACCGTAAGATCGAGGACGACCTCGCGGCTTACTTCAACCTGACCGATAAGATCCACGCTGACGGGTTCGCCAGCCCCGACGTACAGGAGGCCATCAGCGAAGAACAACCAAAGCACAGCGGCCTGAGCAATTTCAACGAGAACGTCCGGCAAAGCATCTTCGGCTATTTCGAGAAACTGACGAGCGGGCTGGGAACCAGCGAGGCGGACTACCTCGAGTGGTTCGATATGTCTGGCAAACTCATCCCCGCCTACATCAAAGTGTTCGGTAACGAGAGCTTCAATCAGCAGGTCCGCGGGCTAGCGCGCAAATACACCAAGGACTTGCTGAAGGTTTACACCAATAAGCGGGGTAAAGACTACCGCGACATTAAAAAGACCACCGTAACCACCTGGCTGGATTATGGTTTCATGACCGAGAAACAGCTAAAGGAGTTCTTCAAGACCCCACGTAAGAAGAAGGAAGTCAGCGCGTAAGATGCTGGTTTCGGGGTATTCCGGTCGGAGTTTTCATTGCTGAGAACTGCCTCCGTGACGCTTCGTTCAAACGGATTTGGGCTCCCGGTGTACCGCGCCCATCCGTGCCTCCAACCAGGCCAGCGTGAAGGCGTAAACTTCCGCGCGTTCCGGTTCGTGGTGCAGCTCGTGATAAAGATCGGGCCAGAGTTTAAGCGTCAGATTATCCGGGTTGCGTTCGGCGAAATCGCGGGTGCCCCGGGGGCTGGTTATCTTATCTCCCAGACCGTGCATCATGAGTACGTCCACTTGCAGTCCGTCCGCATAATTGTCCAGCTCCTTGGCGGCTTCCAGCAGGTCGATGCCGGTGCGGCTGGTGATCTTTGCGTGTACCAGCGGGTCGTTCTCGTAGGCGGAGCGCACGGCCGGGTTGCGGCTCAGCAGGCTGGTGTCCAGGTTATTTTCCTGGGTAAAGGTGGGGTAGACGTTGCGTAACATTTTACCGAGCCCGACCAGGAAAGGGTTGGGTTTGAACTCCAGCCGAATGTGGGGAGCTGAAACCACCGCTCCGCTAACGTTCGGGTTGCGGCGGCTGAGATAGCGCAGCAGCAGGTGACCGCCCATACTGTGGCCGTACAGAAAGACGGGCAAGTCAGGGTAACGGTGTTCGCAGGTAACGAGCAGGGTGGCGATCTCGTCCACGTACTCTTTGTAAAATTCCGCGTACCCTTTCCGACCGTCGCTGCGGCCAAATCCCTGGCGGTCGTACCCGATCAGGGCGATCCCGTGTTGGTTGTACCAGGCGGCCATCTCGTCGTAGCGGCGGCAATGTTCTCCGATTCCGTGGATAATCCCCATCACGGCACGGGCATTCTCCACGCCCCATTCCACGGCATAGACTTTATTTCCGTTCGGGTTCTTCCAACTGAATTCCTGGGGTTGCATGGTGGGCTTTTTTTGGCGCGATCGCGGGAATGCAAGATAAGGTAAAGGAGCAATATTTCGGGTCTCTTCGCGTCGTGCAGGTTCTCCTGACGGAACCATCCGGTGAAGTTTTTTAACCGCTCGACATTCACGCACAATGTCGGGGTCTGGTATATCTTTGCCGGATGAAACCACGCATCGTCTTCATGGGAACTCCGGAGTTCGCCGTACCCGGCCTGGAAATCCTGATCGCCGCCGGCTACCCCGGCGTCGGGGTCATCACCGCTACCGACAAAATGGGGGGGCGGGGTGGAAAGCGTCTTTTGGAGTCAGCCGTGAAAAAGTGCGCCGTCCGCCACGGTATCCCGGTACTGCAACCCGCAAAGTTCCGTAACGAAGACTTCCTGTCCGAGCTGCGTGCCCTGAAGGCCGATCTGCAAATCGTCGTTGCCTTCAGAATGTTACCCGCCGTGGTCTGGGATATGCCGCCCCTGGGCACCTTCAACCTCCACGGCTCCCTGCTGCCCAGGTACCGGGGAGCGGCCCCCATAAACTGGGCCGTCATCCGCGGCGAAACGGAAACGGGCTGTACCACTTTCTTCCTTAAACACGAGATCGATACCGGGGATCTATTGCTGCAACACCGCATACCCATCGGGCCGGACGATACCGCCGGCGACGTCCACGACCGCATGATGCTGGAAGGTGCGGAACTGGTACTGAAGACGGTGCAACTCATCGAATCAAAAAAATATACCCTGCGGGCTCAGGACGATGAAGCCGCCACCTCCGCGCCCAAAATTCACCGGGAAACCTGCCGCATCGACTGGACGCAACCGGTGCGGACCGTACACGATTTCGTCCGGGGGCTCAGCCCCTGGCCCGCCGCCTGGACGACGCTCGGCGGGGATACCCTTAAGATCGTGCGAACCACCGCCGAAACCGCCGCTCACCAACATCCCCCCGGCAAAGTGATTTCTGACGACAAGACATTTCTCAAGGTAGCCTGCGAGGGTGGCTACCTGAACGTTCTCGAATTGCAGGCCGCCGGACGTAAACGCATGGACGTAAAGAGTTTTCTGGCGGGAAGTCAGTTGCCCGCCGGCACCACCCTTGGGTAGGGAAGGGATAATTTAGCTTGTGATATTTCCGTTCTTCAAAGGCTAATTCTTAAATCTGTCTCTGCCCGTCTTCCGAATTGCCAACTATGACTACTTTACGTCCCGAACCAATTTTTCGCCAGTAAGTGCCTACGCTTCATCACACCACCTGTCCGCTCTGCAGTTCGCCTTCCATCTCCGAAGAGCGGATGGTTAAGGATCACAGCATCAGCGGAGAAACCTTCCCGCTGTACCGCTGTGCCGGTTGTAACTTCCTGTTCACTCAGAATCCGCCCGCCCCGGAAGACGCCGGCCGGTACTACGCCGGCGAAGCCTACATCAGTCATTCCGACAGTACCGAAGGGATGGTCAATAAACTGTATCACCAGGCCCGGGAGTTCATGCTGGGACGCAAATTCAAGCTGGTTGACGGGGTGAGCGCCGGTGGGGATGCGCTGGACTACGGTACCGGCACGGGGTACTTCTTAGACTACCTGACCCGCAAGGGATACAACGCCCGGGGAATCGAGATCGACGCAGCGGCAAGGGAGTACGGCAGCCAGAAATTCGGCATCGGAATCGATCCGCCCGAAGCGCTGTACGATAAGCTGACGAACGACTCGCTGGACGTGATCTCCCTGTGGCACGTACTGGAGCATCTTTACGAACCAAATACCTACCTCGACCGCTTTCATGAATTGTTACGCGAAAAAGGTCGGCTCATCGTGGCGGTTCCCAATCACGAAAGTAAAGACGCGAAAACCTACGGTGATTTCTGGGCCGCCTATGACGTACCCCGCCACCTTTGGCACTTCAGCCCGGCGACCATGCGCAGAATGATGAAACGGTCCGGCTTCCGGGTCACCGAAACGCAGCACATGCCTCTCGACCCGTTTTACGTGTCGATCATGAGCGAAAAGTATAAATCCGGTGGTGGCCTGATCGGTGGCGGGGTCAAAGGCTTCCTGTCTTTTATGCAAAGTTCCGTTAACGCCGAGAGGGGGAGTTCGGTGATCTATGTTTGCGAAAAAATATAGGAGCAAGGCGTACCCTGCTTGAACTAAATATCTCTGCATCCCGCGTCCGCGCCCTACGCACTATCGGTATTTTCCGCGACCTCCAGCGGTTTTTGATCCGTATGGAGTCGTTGAGCGTGCATTTTGCGCAACCCGCGCATCAAGATGACAACAATGCCACCCGCCAGCCGTTTTTTGGAAAAGCCCGCTATCCCCATGCGCAATGCCTGCCTGCTCCTGCTCTTGATTCTTTCTTCCTGTACGTACACCGCCAAGGTCACCGACGGGGCCACCGCCGTGGACCGCAAGCAGTATTCGGAAGCCGTACCCATGCTCAAAAGGGAATATAAAAAGGCCAAGACTCGTAAGGAAAAGGGGGAAGTAGCCATGAACCTGGGTCGTGCCCTGCGCGAAACCAGCAATGACGAAACCGCAATTCAGTGGTTTCAGACGGCCTACGACAACAACGCCGGACCGGATGCGCTGCGCGAAAAAGCGGCGGCCCTGAAACGTTTACAGCGTTATGATGAAGCCATCCAGGTCTACACCGATGCCGGCTTCGAGATCGGCTCGAAATACGAATTTCGCAAGGAGATCAGCGGCGCGGAACTGGCCCTGAAGTGGCTGGAACGGGAAAGCGCCGGTGAGCCCCGCGCTTTCGAGGTTACCCCGGCGCCCTTTAACAGTCGCCAGGCGGACTACGCTCCCGTTTTCTTCGAGGAACGCCTGATCTTTACCAGCGACCGCGCCGCTTCCGTCGGCGACGAAAAATTCAAGTGGACCGGCCGGGGCTTCACCGACCTTTACACCGTGGATGTAGAAGCCGGGAAGAGCGTGGAATCATTCGATGACCGCATCAATACCACCGACCATGAAGGTACCCCGACCTTCACCGCGGACGGTAAAGAGATGATCTTCACCCGTTGCAGCGCACCCGGGAAACGACAGGATGCCTTCTGTGGCCTTTACCGGTCCGAGCGGGTGGGCAAGGGCTGGGGACCGGCCCAGCAGCTTTCATTCGTAAAACCGGGAGCCAATTATATGCACCCCGCCCTGAGTGCCGACGGTAAGCGGTTGTTCTTCAGTGCCCTGCTGGAAGACGGCTGGGGAGGCTACGATATCTATGTCGCCGACCGCCAGGACGACGGTGTCTGGGGGGCTCCCATACTGATGAACCGCGCCATCAACACCCAGGGCAACGAGCAGTTTCCGTCCATCGATGCCGACACGCTTTACTTCAGCAGCGACGGGCTGGAGGGCATGGGAGGCTTGGATATTTTCCGAACCCACCCCACGAATAACGGCCGCTATGCCGCCCCCCGGAATCTGAAAATGCCGGTCAATAGCGGCGAAGATGACTTTGGTTTCACCGTCGTGCGCCGGACAGGGGCGGGAGCTGACCGGGTCACCGTGGGCTATTTCAGTAGTGCCCGCCCGGGCGGGGAAGGGAGCGACGACATTTACCGGTATACCCAGATCGTACTGCCGCCACCGCCCCCTTCTCCCGTAGTGATCGAGTATAAGAACGTACTCGACGTAACCGTAGTGGAAAAGATATACGAAGACCCCACCGATAACCGGAGCCGCGTCCTTGGCCTCAAACCGGTAGCAAACGCCAGCGTGATTGCCAGCATCGGCGACCAGTCCCGAACGGTGAATACCGACGAAGAGGGACGTCTTAGCCTGGTGCTTGTTGAAGATCAGAGCTACAGCTTTCGCGCCGAAAGACCGGAATATCTGGCCGCGGAGGGAATATTTTCCAGCCGTAATCTCCCAAAAGACCCGGACGCCCCCAACCAGCGGTATGAACTGGAACTGGAGATTGAAAAGATCTTCCGCAACCAGGAGGTCGTCCTCAAGAATATCTACTACGATTTCAACGAAAGCTTTATTCGTACCGATGCCGAACCGACGCTGAGAAACCTGAGCGCACTGCTGGACCGCAACCCCGCCATCCGCATCGAACTGGGCTCCCATACCGACTGCCGCGGAAAGGCCGGTTATAACCAGAAGCTCTCTCAGGCCCGCGCCCAGGCCGCCGTAAATTACCTGGTGGAGCAGGGTGTCGCCTCCGAACGTCTCGAGGCAAAAGGGTACGGTAAAGACAACCCGATCGCCGATTGCATTTGCGAACGCTGCAGCGAGGAACAGCACCAGGAAAACCGGAGAACTACCTTCCGTATCTTGGAATAAACCAACTTCGGTTTACTTACTTGCTCTTCATCGTTTCAGGATGCGTACGTGATGTATGCGCCCGCCGGCTTCCACGCGCACGAGGTAAGTACCGCCCGGAAGACCGGAAAGATCAAGGGAACGGTTGCCCAGCGGGGTGATGATGCGACCGCGCAGGTCGAACGCTCCGGTAATGCGGGCCGGGCCGGTCAGGGTAACCAGACCATTGGTAGGGTTAGGGAAGATTTTTACGCCGAGGGCAATCAGGTCGGTCACGTCGCTGAGGACATCAATGGTTACTTCCCGGGTCGTCGTGTCGGTACAGGTACCGTTCGTGGCGATAAGCGTGACCGTGTAGGTGCCGGTGGCGTTGTAGGTATGGGTGGGCATCGCATCGGTACTTTGGGTATCGTCGCCAAAGTCCCAGTTGTACTCGAGTCCGTCGATGCTTTCGTTGGTAAAGATCGCCGTGGCGGTATCCACCCGTACGCTGATGTCTGCCTCCGGACGGGTGAGAACAACTACCGGGAGTTCGAAAATGGTATCGTTACCTACGCCGTCGAGCAGGGTCAGGGTGATCAGGTATTCGCCGGGTTCTTCGTAGACGACCACGGGATTGGTCATGGTAGAAGTGCCGGGGTTTCCGCCGGGCAAATTCCAAACGCGGCCACTGAAAGTACCCGTACTGAGGTCGGTGACGCGTACGGTAAGGGGTGCGCACCCTTCGGCATCCTTGAGGTTGACGTTGGCCCGGGTAAATTCATTGACGTTAACCCGTTGGCTGGCGAGGGTCACATCTCCGCAAACTTCATTAAACAGCGTGATGGAAACGTCGTAGCTGCCGATATCGTCGTATGCATGGGTAATGCTAAGAGCGGTGGTGTCGAACACGGTACCGTCGCCAAAATCGTAGCGGATGTTGGTGAATCCGAACGGCCGTTCCAGACTTGCGACCACGGTTGCACCGTCGAAGTCGATGGAGGCCTCGGCCGCGAAGGCTCCCTGCAGTACGGTAAAGGAAACCGTGTCTCCCGGATAGCGAACACCGTCAACGAGTAGTTTCTGGATGGCGGTAAAAGTGCCGGAAGCGCGATCGTTAAAGATCAGTCCGAGGCTGGTGCCGAGGGATCGGCGGGTAAACTCGTCGGTAGCGGGGAGGATTTCCCACTCCACGGAAGTCGCGCCTTGGCTCAGGTCGGTCAGGAGAATGTTGTTGCCGCTGCAGATGGTGTCTGCGGAAAGCATGATGCCGGGAAAGGGGACAGGAAGTTCCGCATCCGTCACGGAACCGTCTTCGCCCGGTCCGGCGGGGCGCTCGCTCTGAGAGCATTCCGAAGAGTTGAGTCGAAGACCAAAGCCCCCCATGCTGACGGAAATCAGCGGGTCATATTCTTCCCGTTCGGAAGCGGTTGAAATGAGCCGGCCACCGCCGCCACCGCCACCGGGGCCGAAACAACGACCGTCGGGGTTATCTACGTCGCCGCCCTGGCCACCGTTCAGGGTGAGGGTAGGGGTGCCGATCAGGGTATCGCTCAGCAGGAGGATAGTACCCGCCCCGCCGCCGCCGCCGCCGCCGTCGCCAAAAATATCGGTTCCGCCTTCCCCGCTGGCGTTCAGCTCGTTTTCGCCGGTAAATTCTATTGACGGTGCCCACAAAACGAGCAGTCCGCCGCCCCGGCCACCACGGGAGGTATTGGTATTGTTTGCGTGCCCGGCACCGCCACCGCCGCCGAAATAAACGCGATCGGCTTCGTCCTCCAGCCCCCGGCCGTTGCGCCCCGGATAGTTGCCCCGGCAGGACGCGTTGAACAGCCCCCGGACGATGCTTTGCGCCCCGTTACCTCCCGCGGCAACGTTTGCGCCTCCCCCGCCTCCGGCGTTGTGATCGTTGCCCCCCCCACCGCCATTGGCTACCGGTGCCCGGCCGTTCGGTTGGTTGGCGGGCACGTTGCCGATGCCTTCACCACGGGCGGAGCCCCGCCAGTCCGTTGCTGAATATGTTTCGCCGCTGGCGGAGGTGAATCGATTACAGTCACTGACGACCTTTCGTCCCCGGCCTCCGCGAAAGCCGGCCTCGGCAACGCTTAGTGTAGCTTCTTCCTCCAGGGTGATCTTATTGTCCGCAGCGATGAACGTGACGCCACCCAGTGAACCGTCGTACGCTTGGCTAACCATCTGTTCGCCGTTGATCGATACCTCGTCGGAGCTTTCAAAGCGGATGATCTGGGAGCTGGAAAGATCGTAGACGTTCGTAACGGGAAACTCGAGGAAGAGGGTATCTCCGCCCACACGGATCACTTTGTTGAGGTCGTAACGGCCAACTCCGTTCAGGTCCTCGACCTGTCCGGTTCCCGCACCGCTCAGCCTGACGGTCGCCCCGCCGTGTTGATAGATCATCAGGCGCGTATCCTTAGTCGCCCCGTCGGCAACGGCGCCACGTACCCACATAGCGGTGGTGTTGATCTCTTCCAGCCGGTGGTAAGAGTTCTGTGCGGCCAAAGAAAAGGTAATCAACAGACTTAAACAGGTGATCAAATATTTCATGGGATAAAGATTGTCAGGGAAAAACGAAGAGCGAAGCCAAAATAAAAAACTGTAAACGGGAGCACAAAGGTAAGTATTCTTACCGGTAGACGCAGAATAGCCGCGCTGCCGAACCTCGGACCAACAGCCCGTCGGCCCGGTTCGAAAAAAGAAGACCGAGCCGTTACTCGTTGTGGTATTTCTCTCCCCGTAAAATACTCATCCCCCGGTAAAGTTGCTCGGCGAAGAAGAGCCGGATCATCTGATGACTGAACGTCATTCGACTCAGCGATAGTTTACCGTTGGCGCGCTCATATACGGCGGGGGAGAAGCCGTACGCGCCGCCGACGAGGAAAACCAGGCGACGGTAAGGTTGTTGCAGTTGCCGCTCTAGCCAGTGGGCAAAATCAACGCTGCCGAACTGGCGTCCGCCTTCGTCGAGCAGGACCAGCCCGTCGGCTTTTTGCAGGCGGGACAGCACCAGTTCCCCTTCTTTTTCTTTCAGTTTTTCGGACGATAACTTACCGCCGCCCTTCACGTCGGGCAGCACCTCGAAGGTGACGGGTAGGTAGTGTCTGAGGCGTTTGGCGTACACGGCCTCGCCCTCGCGTAGGTAGGCGGCAGTGGTTTTACCGATGTAGTAGACGTGGACCTTCATGCGGGTGGTTGCTTGGGGTTGGAGAACGGGGAGGCGCGAACGCAGGTGCAAGGTAAGGGGGACGGGAGCAAAACTGATTTAAAATGCTTCCTTTGCACCTGCGGCCCCGCCCTTACCTTCGGCCAAAATTATATTATGATCTTTCAGCAGTATGCCCTGGCAAATGACGTTACCCTCAACGAAGTGCTCGTGGCTTTTCTCGGCGAGGCCGGTTTCGATAGCTTCCAGGAACTCGATACCGGCTTACTCGCCTTCGCCCCCGCCGCCGATCATGCCCGCTGGACCCGCGAACTGGACGAGCTCGCCGGGCGTTTCGGTTTTACTTATACCTCCGAGCCCCTGGAGGACAAGAATTGGAACGAGGAGTGGGAAAAGCAATTCCAGCCCCTGACGATCGGCGATCGCCTGTATATTCGCGCTGATTTTCACCCCGCCCGCCCCGATGTGGATCAGGAACTGGTGATCACCCCCAAAATGGCCTTCGGTACGGGGCATCATCCCACCACGCACCTGATGTGTACACTGCTGTTCGAGCAGGAGCTGACCGGCAAAAGGGTCTTCGACTACGGATCCGGTACCGGCGTACTCGCCATCCTGGCTTTGCGCCTCGGCGCCGCTTCCGCCGTTGCGGTGGACGTTGAATCGTGGAGCGCCGAAAATACCCTGGAAAACGCCGCCCGCAACGGCGTGGAACTGAGCGGGGTGATTCACGGAACCCTGGAAGATGTGCCCCGGGAAGAACCCTACGACATCATCCTGGCAAACATCAACCGTAATGTAATTTTAGCTACCGCCGGGGCGTTGTATGAACGGCTTACGGTGGGTGGAACGGTCTTGTTCAGCGGTATTCTTGAATCCGACGAACATTTACTCCTGACGCGCCTTTCCGAACTGGGGTATCTGCACCAGGAAACCCGCCGCCGCGCCGACTGGCGTGCTTTTGTCTTTACCCGAAACTAAGTGAATAGATGCGTCTTATTCTACTACCGATTTTTACTCTGCTGCTTGCTTCCATCACCTTTGCACAGGACCTGGGAGATCTCTCGCCGGAAGTTCCGCCCGCCGAGTTCTCCGAAGCCCTGGAAGCCTTCATGAACGCCTCCGGTAACAAAACGGCGAAGGACGCCTACGCCAACTTTTCGGGAGTTTTCTTCGGCGGTGGATTTAACGAAGCACAGCAACAGCGCATTGCCGCTACGTCGATCACCATGGCGAAGCGGCGCATCAGTTCCGCTACCGGTTTCAAGGCTTACCTCGATCTGCTGCCCGCTCTGGCGGGATCGGCCGAAGCGGAGAACCCGTCCTTCTCCGGATTTCATGATGCCATAGACGCTTACCTGGAAGTACCCGACGTACGCTCGGCTGCCATCGTCAAATCCCTTAACGCCGCGGGCGTTTTTCTGACCAGCCGCCGACTGGATATCTCCGGACCGGAATCCGGCTGGGTAGTGGAGGGCGGGTCGCCCCATTTCTTTTTCGACGAATCGATGATGCTGCGCCTGGATACCGTCCGCCAGCTGACAGCTTTCGGACGCAACGATACCATCCACATTCAGGAAACCGAATTAATCGTAAATCTGAACAACGGAATAGCCAACGGCACCGGCGGTCGCACCGACTGGCAACGCATCGGTATGCCTGCGGAGGTGTTCGCCATCCTGGTGAACTACAGTTTTAACGTAAACCGGAACATCATAAAATCGGATTCGGCCCAGCTGCAGTTTCCCGAATATTTCGGCGATGAAATCCTGATCGGAAAATTCGCCGACAAGATAGAAGCCGGCGGGGCAAAAGAAACCGGAGAGTATCCACAGTTCATCTCCAGCGACGGATTCGTGGAGATCGAGAACGTAGGGGAGGGAATAAACCTGATGGGGAACTTTGAACTGCGCGGCGGTACCGTTTTCGCCATCGGTGTCCCGGGCCGGCAGGCACAGGTCTCCCTCGGGGTGGACGATGATGGCGGCAGTCAGAAAATACGGGCCATCGGCGACCGTTTCACGGTGAAGTCCGGAGAAACGATTGCCGGCCAGGGGGTGGAGACGACCATATATTTTGGTAAGGACAGCCTGTACCATCCAAGTATCACGCTTCGGGTGGATGTTTTAAAACGAATTGCGGGGCTGTCCAGTTCGGGTACTATCTCCGAACAGAGTCCCTTCGTACACAGCCTCAACCGCATGGAGATCTACGCCGACCAGATGGACGTCTATATCGAGAAGGACAGCGCCGTGGTGGGCCGCAAAACGGTTTCGTTCGAAGAAAAGTCCGACGTGATCTTTCAGAGCGAGGAGTATTACAGCGAGTCGGAGTATGTTCGCATCCAGGACATTGCGAACGTCAATCCTCTCGACATTATCTACGCTCACCGCAACGGACCAGACGGCGGCAACGACATCATCGACGCCAACGTACTGGCCGGCAAGTTCAACCGGAACATGAAGGCCGGAGACATTCAGCCGCTACTGTTCGATCTACAGACCAGGGGCTTTTTACGGTACGATGCCGATCAGCAACTGGTGACCCTTAAGCCCAAACTCTCGCACTACATTCAGTCCAATCGGGAAGAAAAGGACTACGACCGACTGCGCCTCGTAAGTCAGACTACGAGCCTGAATGCTTTTCTTAACCTCAGAAGTGGGGAGATTCGCATCGACAACGTTCAGCCCGTAGAATTTAACCGTAAAAAACAGATCGCGATCAAACCCCTCGGCGATCAGCTGACGGTGAAGGGCAACCGGAACTTCGACTTTGCCGGTGACATTTATGCCGGTGGCATGGTCTTCAGCGGCAAGGATTTTCACTTTGAATACGAACCCAACTACATCAAGATGGACTCGGTGCGGTACTTCGATCTTTACCTGCCGGTAAACGACGAACTCGGCCCGGGCGCCAAGCGCGTCAGCACCGGTAGCCGCATCGAACACCTGAGCGGCTACTTGCTCATCGATGCCCCCAAGAATAAGAGTGGTACGGAGGACATCGCTTATTTCCCTTCGCTTCAAAGCAAGGGCCCGAGTTATATCTACTACGACCGGGCCGATACCTCCGCAACCTACAGCCGCGACAGTTTTTACTTCGAGCTGGCTCCCTTCAGCCTGAACGGAATGGATAGTTTGCTTTCCTCGGAGGTGGTGCTGGACGGTAAACTGCACAGTGGTGGCATCTTTCCCGTTATGGAAGAAACGATCGCCATCCAGGAGGACGGAAGCCTAGGCTTTACGACCAATACGGCCGACGGCGGCCAAGGGGCTTACGCCGGCCGGGGCAGTTACGAGGGGGAGGTTGTCCTGAACAACCGCGGCCTGGTGGGTAAGGGTAAATTTTCCTACCTGGAGGCCAGCGTTGAAAGTGAGGACATACAATTCCAGGTGGACAAAACAACCGCCAGCGCCAAATCATTTACGCTGTCGGAGTCCAGCGTGCAGGGGCGGGAAATACCGGAACTGCTTGGTACCGATGTTGATATCATGTTCAAGCCATACGGGGATTCTTTGGTCGTGAATTCCAAAGACGGGGCTTCGTTCGAAATGTTCAAGGCCGGCGCACACCAGTTCGAAGGCGGTCTGGTACTGACCCCGGAAGCCCTCAAGGCCAACGGAACGCTTAAGTGGGACGAGGCCAGTATGTCGAGCCGTGATCTTACTTTCAGTGTTTTCGGCGCACATGCCGACACCGCCAACGTAGCCATCAAATCTCTCGGGACCGATGAGCGGCTGGCCCTGGAAACAACCAACGTGAAAGCGGACGTAGATTTCAATACCCAGATCGCCTCGTTCGAGAACAACTCGCAGGATCTGGCTACTTCCCTGCCCTACAATCAGTTTAAAACCAGCATCGACCGGTTCGACTGGAACATGGCCGGCGGCAACATTACCTTCAAGTCCGAGCCGGGCAAGGATCGGTTTACCAGTACTAACCCCGACCAGGACGAGCTTACCTTCACGGCCGCGGAAGCAAATTTCGACATAAACTCCAGTACTTTGAGCATGGACGGCGTGCCCTTCGTCACCAGTGCCGACGCGCGGATATCCCCCGGCGACGGAAAGATCATGGTGGAACCCGGCGGCAAGATCACCGAGATCACCAACGCCCGCATCGTTGCCGATACCATCAACGAGTACCACGTCATGAACCGCGCAACGGTGCAGATCCTGGGCCGTAAGGAGTACCGCGCATCGGGATTTTACGAATATAATGTCGGGGCCCACAACCAGGAGGTGGAGTTTCAGAACATCATCGGTACCCGCATCGGCAAGGGTAAGCGGGACGACAAGAACACCGCAACCCGCGCGACCGGTGAAGTGAGCGAATCGGCTGACTTTTATATCGACAATAAGACCCGCTACTACGGAACGATCAACCTCGACGCCGGTAGTAAAACGCTGCTGTTCGACGGGTACGCCAAGCTATCCGCAGACAAGCTACCCGGGGCGCAGTGGTTCACCATACGTTCGGAAGGGGACAAGAAGAACCTGATGCTGGCGGTCAACAAACCCAAAGACCGGGATGGCTTACCCCTCTTTACCGGTTTCTACCTCAGCAAACCAAACCGCCTGATTTACCCCAGCTTCGTGCAGACCCTGGACTTCCGCAAGGACCACCCCATCCTGGACTGCAACGAAGCGATGCTTTACGACGAGGATCGGGACGTATTCCTCTTCGGCGATAGCGTGCGTGTGCACGATCCTAGCGCAACGGGTGGTAACCTGATGGAATTTGACCATGCTAACGGCAGGGTGACCGGCGACGGTCGTCTCGGTTTGGGCGGACGCCTGAAGTACATCTCCATGAAGTCGTACGGGACCGTTGCCATGGATCTACCCTCTACGGCCCGTCGTGCTCCGGAACCGGAGTCCGAGCCGGAACCCGTAGAGCAGGAGGAGGAGAAAAAAGATTCCCCGAGTATGTTCGTCCTGGAAGAAGAAACCGAGCCGGAGCCGGAAGCGACCGACAGTACAAAGACGAACGCCGACGGCCTTACGGTTGCCGTCGAAGTAGCCGCCAGGTACCCCGAAGTGATGGTGAGCGCGATGACGGCCATTGACCTGATCCTGCCCGACAAATTGCTGAATATGATGGCGACCGACATCATTTCGGGTGGGTTTACGGCCCAGGGGATAAACGTAGCGCAGGACAAGGGTTTTTACCGGCGGGGCCTGGAAACGCTCTTCCCCGACTCCAAGGAAAAGTCGGCAGCCCTCGCCAGCCTCGACGGCTCCGTACTGCAGGTGCCCGTTGAGATCAATGAGCATTCCTTACTGTTCAGCCGGCTGAACTTCAAGTGGTCCAACGATTATCAGTCGTTCGTCACCACCGACAAACTGAGTGGCCTGGTGAGCGTGAAGGGCAACCACATCGCCAAAATGGTGGAGATCCGTGCCGAGGTGAAGATGACCACGGGCGGCGAAGACCGACTGTACCTTTACCTCAAATCGCCCAGCGAACTGTACTACTTTTTCGGTTTCAAAGATGGCATCATGAACGTTGTGTCCAACAATACGCAGTTCATGAACGAACTCGAATCACTGAAACCTCGGGAAATGATCAAGAAAATGAAAGACGGGGAAACGTACGAGATCCTGCCCGTAAGCCCGGGAACGGCCCAAACGTTCTTACGGCGGGTAGAGACGGCTAGTTTCTAGCCAAATCGTTGCGTCAACTGCCGCTCTATTCGGGTGTGGGGTTGCCGTGGTTTCCTCAACGGCAATTCGGCGCGGCACCCGACATCAGGATCAGGGGGCGACGGCGCGCGGGATGCAAGAAGGAAATCTTTGGATTGCATCGTTGTAAACCATATTTTTTAGCCTGATTTAAATCGCTGAAAATGAAACTCACCCTCCACGCCTACGGAAAGACCGATCACCTGGAGGAACTCAATCGATCAGCCGAAGCGAAAATAGAATTTATTGAAGCAGATGCATCGCTTTCCGCCGACGAAAAAAGAATCCGGGTGGCCGCCGTGCGGGCCGGCCTTGACGGGGAACGCCGGGCGACGTGGTGGAAGCTGTTTTGAAGCCTGTGCCCGGCGGACAATCCTGGAGGTGTGGGAACGATCCGGGCGGTAATCATTGAAAGCCAACGGTATCTCCCGGGATGTTCCTTGATGTTAAATATCTTCTTTGCACCTGCGTTCGCGCTAAAAAAGTCGCCGCCGGGTACATTCCCACTAATCGCTAACGGAATAAAAGGGTAACGACCTATCTTCGCGCCTTCAAAATTGTTGAGCGTATGATCTCCCGCACTGAAATAGCAGAACTCCTGAAAGCGCCCGCCGTGGGCACCGACGTCACCGTAACGGGCTGGGTCCGCGCCTGGCGGGGCAACCGGTTCATGGTGCTGAACGACGGCTCCGGGGCCGAAACGCTGCAGGTGGTCGTTAACGGGGAAGAATTTGACGAGGAAATCATTCGCGCCATCGGGTTCCACGCCTGTGTCAGCGTCACCGGCGAGCTGGTGGAGAGCCAGGGCAGCGGTCAGGCCGTGGAGGTGATTGCCAAAGAACTGGTGATCTACGGCGCTAGCGATCTGAGCGCGTATCCGCTGCAGGCCAAATCACAGAGTATGGAATTTCTGCGCGAAAACGCCCAGTTCCGTATGCGGACCAATACCTTCAGCGCCGTTTTCCGCCTTCGTCATGCGCTGGCCTTCGCCACCAACAAGTACTTCAACGACCGAAATTTCTACTACCTGCATACGCCCATCGTGACCGGCAACGACGCCGAGGGGGCGGGGGAGATGTTCCGCGTCACCACCCTCGACCCCGCCGCTCCGCCCCGCGACGAAGACGGCAACGTCGACTACAGCCAGGACTTCTTCGGTAAGAGCACCCACCTGACCGTCTCCGGCCAGCTGCAGGCCGAGATCGGGGCCTTGGCAATGGGCAAGGTCTACACTTTCGGACCTACCTTCCGTGCGGAAAACAGCCACACCAGCCGTCACTTGAGCGAGTTCTGGATGATCGAGCCCGAGATCGCTTTCGCCGACATCGACAACAACCAGGACCTGGCCGAGGATTTTCTGAAGTACCTCATCAACTACTGCCTCGATAACTACCGCGCCGATCTCGAATTCCTCGACGCCCGCATCAAGCAAGCCGAAAAGAACATGAAGGCCGACCTGCGCCGTCCGATGGGCCTGATCGAAATGCTGGAGTTCACCGTCAGGGACGACTTCGCCCGCATCACCTACACCGAGGCGATTAACCTGATTCAGCGCAGTAAGCCTTACAAGAAAAAGAAATTCGAATATCCGGTAGCGTGGGGGACCGACCTACAGGCCGAGCACGAGCGCTGGCTGGTGGAGAAGCACTTCAAGAAGCCCGTCATCGTCCGCGACTATCCCAAGAGTTTCAAGGCTTTTTATATGCGCCTCAACGACGACGATAAAACCGTCGCCGCCATGGACATCCTCTTTCCCTTCATCGGGGAGATGGTCGGCGGCTCCCAGCGCGAAGAACGCGAAGAGGTGCTCCGTGCCCGCATGAAGGAGATGGACGTACACGAAGAAGACCTCGCCTGGTACATGCAGCTGCGGAAGTTCGGCGGTTGCCCGCACGCCGGCTTTGGCCTCGGCTTCGAGCGGATGGTTATGTTCGTGACCGGCATGGGGAACATCCGGGACGTAATTCCTTTCCCACGGGCGCCTAAGACGGCGGATTTTTAATTTAAGAATTTAAATTCAACAATAAGAATTTAGCCGTCGCGAGAGACAGGCGCGGTAGAGCTTCAGGTTTGATCACTCCGTCAGAAGTTAATCCGAGTCGTTTGCCGACGTGTCCTTTACTCCTTTCCCATCAATACTTTACGCATGATCATAGGAACCCGCGGATCGAAACTCGCCCTCTGGCAAGCCCACTTCGTCCAGGCCCAACTGAAAGAACTCGGTATCGGGAGTGAGCTGAAGATCATCAAGACCCAGGGCGACAAGATCCAGCACCTCGGCTTCGACAAGCTGGAAGGCAAGGGCTTCTTCACCAAGGAGATCGAGGACCACCTGCTGGCCGGCGACATCGATCTGGCCGTTCACAGCCTGAAGGACATGCCCACCGATCAGCCCGAAGGCCTCACCCTGGCGGCCCTCAGCTACCGTGCCGACGTGCGCGACCTGATCATCATCAAGAAAGACAAAGCCGTGGCGGGCAAACCCTTTCAGCTGGCCGACGGAGCCACCGTCGGTACCAGCTCTAACCGCCGCAAGGCCCAGTTGCGGGAACTGCACCCCGGCCTCGTCCCGGTCGACATCAGGGGCAACGTTCCGACGCGGCTGGAGAAGGCCCGCACCGGGGAACTCGACGCCGTCATGCTCGCCGCCGCCGGCCTGGAACGGCTGGAGATCGACCTGTCCGACATGGTCGTCGTATACCCGAGTCCACGTGAGTTCGTGCCCGCGCCGGGGCAGGGCGTGATGGCCATCCAGACGCGGAAGGACGCCATCGACATCCGTAAAAAACTAGCGCCGCTGCACAACGTCGACGTCGGCGAATGTACCAACGTGGAACGCACCGTGCTTAATCGGATGGAGGGCGGTTGCTCGATGCCGCTGGGCGTATACTGCGAGAAAGATCAAATGGGTAACTACCGGGTGTGGGCGGCTTTTGCGCAGGATGAGCACGCCGCGGTGAAACGGGTGCAGCTATCGCTGAGTACGCGGGCGGGCCTGGCGGAGCGGGTGGTTGCGGAGTTAAGGGAGGACTGATCACTTCATGCCGTCACGATCGTTGGTGGCGGTCTGACTTTCTGCCGCTCCATGGCGCGTTGCATTTTTTATGACGAGCTGCATCTTTCCGGGTGCGGACGCAGGTGCATTAATGGTTTCTTAAAGCGACGGCGAGTCAGCGCGAATTATACCTTTACGGTTATCTTTAAGCGATTACACCAAAACACATTTAACATGTCTGAATTAAAACCGGTTTTTGCCGGCCTGATCTGGGTTTTTGTTCTGCTATCTTCCGCTGCCGCTCAACATCCGACCGACTTTTCCGACGATATCAGCCAACATCCCTCCGCATTGCTCGACGGGCTGGCGGAATATCAATTGCTGCGCATCAACGACGCACAGCGCTCCGAAGCCGCCGCTGCCGCCCGCAACGGAAGAGCGTTCTCTCTGGATGTGGGGAACCACACGGTGAGTTTTGCCCTGCAACCGCTGGAGGTGCGCTCTCCGGATTACGTACTGATGACCAGCGGGGAAGGCCGGTCTGCGCACCCGGGGACGACCAATCAGTTCAGCGGATCATCGCCGGATGGCGGGAAGGCTGTATTTACCATCACTCCCGCTTTTCTGATGGGACACTGGTCGCACAACGGAGATACCTACGCTCTGGAGCCACTCTGGTTGTCAGCCCCGACGGCTCCACGGGATGTGTACGTCAGTTACCGTGCGGCGGACCTGACCGTGCCAGAGAGTACCTGTGGCGTGACCAAGCGGCACGCAGATCACGCCGCGGAGCATACCGCCGCGCCAAATAAAAACGATCCCGGTTTTAAAACGGTCGACGTCGCCGTGGTGATCGACAGTTTGTTCTACCGCCACTTTGCCAACGACGATGATGCCGAAGAATACACCCTCGGTTTGCTCGCCCTGGTGCAAAGGGATTTCGACCGGGGCTTCGATAACCGTATTAAGTTTCGACTCTCCGCCTTACTGCTCAGCAAGGACGGCGCGGAGGAGGGGTGGACGACGATAACGGACTCCGAAAGGCTCCTGGAAAGATTCATGACCTTCGGCAACTCTCCGGATTTTGACGTGAACTATGACGTAGCGACCCTTATGACCGGTCGTGATCTGGCCGGGAGAGTAATCGGCGTTGCTTTCCTCGACGCAGTTTGCGACACCAATCGTTACAACATCGTGCAGGACTGGTACCCGGGTGCATTGGGTCAGCGTGCCATCTGGGCCCACGAATTGGGGCATAACTTCGGTGCCCAACATACCGTGGAGGGTCGTTTTGTAATGTCACCGACCAGCGACCAGAATGATGACCGGTGGGCCTCGGCTACGGTCAGTACGATCGAAAGAAACGTGGGAAAATATGCTTGTCTCGAGTCTTTTGGCTGGCAGTACCTGCGGGTGAGTCTGCTGGGGGGCGACGTACGACTCGACTGGGAGTTTGCCGATCAAAACCCCCACGATGGCTTCCTCGTACAACGTGCGGAAACTCCGGACGGCCCCTGGTCGGAAGTTAAGCGCATATCCGACCGGCCTTCCGATGTATTCAGGGAGGTGGACAACGGACTATCCTTTGGCCGGATATATTATTATCGCGTCATTCAACTGGCCAACGATGGAACCCCTTGCGTTTCCAAAACCCGTAAGATCAACGTGCCGTATCTCGACGGGGGGCGCATCAGCCCCAACCCCACCAACGGCCAGATCCGGGTGTACTCCCCATCGGTCAAGCCCCGTAACTATAAAATGCACGACGCCACGGGGCGGATACTCTGGAACGGTATTATCAATCAGGGGGCCAACCTGATCGACCTGAGCAGCCTTCCCGCCGGGGTATATTTTTACGTCGAAGCGCAAGAGAATAAAGAGCCCGTAGTGGAGCGAATCATCAGGCAGTAGCTTTGGGGAATCACCTGGAAGTAGAATTGACGGACCAATAAATGGAGCATTTTATGGTGCGCGAACGCGGGTGCAAAGAGATCTTTTTTAAGGACAATTCCCCTTGCCCCATTCAGGAGTAAGTACCTTTCCGGTCTGGTGTTTGAATACCGCAATGATCAACGGCTTGTCGGCCCGAAGACGATGCTGTACCTTGGGGTGGCAAGCCGAAGCCAAGCCATTTAAGACCATGCTCCTTCAACTTTCTTTGCACCCGCGCGCCGTCGCCCTAATGCTATTGCTGCTGTTGCTGAACAGCTGTGAGCGTACGCCTGAATACCGCGCTGCGGACCTCCCCGCCGCCTGGGCGGAGATGACCCTGAAGCTGACGAAGGGAACCCCCGGTAATACCCCCACCTACGCCTCCCGGTGCCTGGGCTACATCGGCCTGACGATGTACGAAACCGCCGTGCCCGGCTACCCGGAACGCCGCTCCCTGGCCGGCCAGCTGAGTTCTTTGGCCAAGCTTCCCGTACCCGATCCGGGCAGTACCTACGACTACGGTCTGGCCCTTAGCGCCGGACAGGCCGAAATCCTGCGTAACCTCTACAACCACACATCCGACGCCAATAAAGCCAGCGTTGATTCCCTTGAATCCGGGATTGAGCAACGCCTGCGCTCCCGGTTGCCCCAGGACGTGGCCGACCGTTCCGTTTCCTTTGGCCGGCGCATGGCCCGCGCCATCTTCGCCTGGTCAAAAACTGACGGCGGGCACCGCGCCTATTTGCGAAACTTTGAGAAGGGGATGGTGCACCCGGACGCGCCCGGTGGCTGGCGACCTCCACTCTTCGCCCAGTCGTTCAGCCACCATCCCTTGCACCCGTACTGGGGCCGTAATCGTCCCTTTCTGCCCGCCAACTACGAGATGGCGGCACCGGCCTTCATCGCCCACGATACCACTCCCGGTTCGGCTTACTACGAACAGATGAAGGCCGTGTACGAAACCGATCTTGCCCTTACCCGGGAGCAAAAAGAGATTGCCCTTTGGTGGGGAGACGATCCCGACGAAACCTTTACTCCGCCCGGTCACTCCTACTTCATCGCCGGCATGGTCCTCGAAGCCCGCCAGGCCGACATGATCACCCAGGCGGAAACCTACGTCCGCGTCGGCATTGCCGTAGCCGATGCTTTCATCAACTGCTGGAAATGGAAATATCAGTTCTTCAGCGAGCGGCCCAACACCTTTGTACCGGACCACATCGACGAGTCGTGGGAGAGTTTCTGGCCCGACCCGCCCTTTCCCGCCTTTCCTTCCGGCCACGCCATCCAGGCTGCCGCAGCGGCCACCGTACTCGAAGATCTATTCGGCCCCGACTTCACCTTCACTGACCGGAGCCACCTCGGGCGCCGCTACGACGAAGAGCGGGAAACCGGCTGGAAGGAGCGCCACTTCACCCGCTTCTGGGACGTTGCCCTGGAAACCGCGGATTCGCGCTTCTACGGAGGCATTCACACGGAACAGGACAACGCCCGGGGGCTGGAGAAGGGGAGGGAAGTGGGGGGCAACGTGAATGCCTTGCGCTGGGACTGAACGACCGGAGCTTTCGCCTTCCGGGCCTAACCTCGGTGTGTCGCCAAGGAAAAAATCTCTAAATTCTGAGTTGATCATTCACCCGTACCTCAAAGGGCTACGGGAACCGCCTGCGCTCAGACCGGCCGGGGTCCGTATCTTTCGCCAATGCGCTATTTGCTATTACTCACATGCCTCGGTTGTGGTGTTCTGACCGCACAGACAACTTTTACCGGTATAACCGATTCGGCCGGCCTGCACCACCAGTTCAGCGTACTGGAAGGAATGTTCGGCGGTGGCGCCTGCGTGCTGGACTTTAATGGCGACGGCTACGAGGACGTCTACGTCACCGGTGGCACCAACGACGATCAATTGCTGCGTAACAACGGCGACGGAACGCTCACCGACGTCTTCCAAGGCTCCGGGCTGGAGCTCACCCGCCGCTTTGTCACCCAGGGGGTCAGCGGGGCGGATGTGAATCGCGACGGCTACGTCGATCTCTTCGTCACTACGATCACGGCGCGGGACAGCGCACGGACGATTCCCCGCGCCCGAAACCTGCTCTTTCTGGCCAACGGTGACGGCACCTTTAGTGACGCGACCGCTGCCTGGGGACTTACCGACCTTTACTCTTTCAGCACCGGCGGGAACTTCGGCGACTTTAACGCCGACGGCTGGCCGGACCTTTTCGTAGGGAACTACTTTATCGAGTACGCGGGCAAGCTCAACGTGATCAGCGATGCCACCATCGTGGGGGCCAACCAGACCGCCCACGATTACCTGCTGCTCAATGATGAGGGCCGGGGATTCATCGACGTCTCCAAAGACTATGGCGTCGATCATCGGGGCTTCGGTTTTGGCGGAGTTTTCACCGATTTCGACAACGACGGCGACCAGGACCTGATCGTAAATAACGACTTCGGCTATAAGGCCGTACCCAGCCTGGTGTACCAAAACAACTTCCCCCGAAAACGCTTTACCGACGTGAGCAAAGAGCTCGATCTCGACCTGAAGATCAACGCCATGGGGGCAGCGGTGGGGGACTACAATGCCGACGGCCAACTCGATTACTACATGACCAATATTCGCTTCAACCGCTTTATGGTCGGTCAGGGCGCGGGCAAGCCGTTCAAGAACCTGACCAAGGAGTTGGGCGTCAACTTCCTGACCATCAGCTGGGGCGCCAACTTCTCCGACTTCGACCACGACGGCGACCTCGACCTTTACGTCAGCAACGGCGACCTGAATCCGAACTGTGTGCCGATGGCCAACTTCTACTTCGATAACGCCGGAGGCAAATTTGTAGACGTAGCCGGTAGCCGGGGCGGTGCAGACTACGGCATCGGGCGGGGTTCCGTCGTCTTCGACCTGGAGAACGACGGTGATCTGGACGTGCTGGTAATATGTCAGGAGGCGGTACTGCCAGATTACCCGGTGGAATCGGTCACCCGGCTTTTCCGCAACGACGGGGCGACGGGCAACTGGTTGAAGGTGGCCCTGAAAGGCACCGACGCGGAGAAAAACGGCCTCGGCAGCCGGGTTACGGTTTTCAGCGGGGGCAGGCGAATGATCCGGGAAATTGACGGTGGGGGCTCCAGCCATTTGTCGCAGAATTCCCCCACAGCTCACTTCGGGCTGGGGGAGGCCGATGTAGTCGATTCGGTGCTGGTGACCTGGACGGGCGGGAAGGAACAACTTTTGACCGGGGTGGCGGCTAACCAGTTGCTGGTGATTACCGAGCGGGAAGCCACAATTTGGGAGGGATACTGGTGGTGGTGGCTGATGGCGGTGGGGGGGGGACTGCTCGGTTTGGCGGCAACTTTCAGAAACAATTGAACCCTTATGCTTCACCGACCACCGGCAATGTGCCGAATCACATGCTTATAAATACAACATGACCGGACCAAACCCCGCCACCACGTTTCCCCTGGCGCATAACGACCGCCTCTGCTTCCTGAATCAGGTGGTCAAAAATCCGAACATCCTCGTGGGAGATTACACGTACTATGATGATTTCGAGAACGTAGAGAACTTTGAGAAGAACGTCAAGTACCACTTTGACTTCGTGGGTGATAAACTGGTGATCGGCAAATTTTGCATGATCGCCTCCGACGTCACTTTCATTATGAACGGGGCGAATCATCTCACGGATGCGCTCAGTACGTACCCCTTCGCAATTTTCGGCGAAGGGTGGGAAGCGGCGATGGAAAGACGGGAATATCCCCGCAAGGGCGACATCACGGTGGGGAACGACGTATGGATCGGCTACAACGCGACGATTATGGCGGGCGTAACGATTGGCGACGGGGCCATTGTCGCCACCAACGCTACGGTGGTGAAAGACGTGGCACCCTACAGCGTCGTGGGCGGTAATCCGGCAAAGGAAATCAAGCGCCGGTTCCCGGACGAAACCATCGCGAAATTATTGGAATTGCGCTGGTGGGACTGGCCGGCGGCGCGCATTACGGCCAACGTGCGGGCACTTACGGGAAACCGTTGGGAAGACCTGGTGCAGTAACCACAGACTGCGTCCTGAATGACGCCCTATCTGACCTCAGATCATTCGCGTACCCGGACCGATATTCACGGCATAAAATTCGGGGCGTTGATTGTGGGCCTCGTAATATTTAGCGAGCAGGTGATTTTTAAGGGCGGGAAGGCCTGCCGTCTTAACCAGGTTGATGGTGCAGCCACCGAAGCCCCCACCCATAATGCGGGAGCCGGCCACCACGTCGGGAAAGTTAGTGACGGCTTCGGACTGGAGGAAGTCCACTTCGGCGCAGCTGACCTCATAGTCATCGCGCAGCCCGGCGTGCGTAGCGTTGAGGAGTACTCCGGCGGCAGCGGCGTCTCCCCGTCCGAGGGCTTGTTCCATGGCGTGCACGCGGGCTTTCTCGGAGATTACGTACTGCGCGCGCCGGTACACCGTGGCACTCAGTCGGTCCTTCGCGGCCTCCAGTTGCCCGGATGTCGCAAGGCTGAGCCCCGGTACGTCAGCGGTGTCGGCATTGATGGCAGCCAAGGCTTCCGAACACTCCCTTACGCGTACCGGATATTCGCTGCTGCCCAGTTCGTGGGTGACCATGGAGTTGACCAGGATCCAGCTATAGCCCGGCAGATTGGCGGTGACGGGGGTGAACTCGAGCGTATCACAGTTGAGCTTGATAGGTCCGGCGGCGGTGCCGTTCAGGCTGGCGAACTGATCCATTATTCCCGACGGGACCCCGATGAAATTATTGCTGCTGCGCTGGCACAACTGCGCCAACTCGGGACGGGAGAAACCGGCACCGAGCGCCTCATTGATCAGAAAAGCCATTCCTCCTTCCAGCGCGGCGGAGCTGCTCATGCCCGAGCCCCGGGGAACGTTGCCACCAAAATAGACATCCATACCCGGCAACCGGTGACCGAGTTCCTGGTACTGAGCGATGATGCCCGCCAGGTAATCCACCCACAGTGCTCCCGTCTTACCCGTCACCGGGAGGGACAACTCGCTGGCCTCCCCAAGGTCGATGGCGTGCAAGTTGAACACCCGCTGGTTATTCGGTCGGGCGTAGAACTCGATTCCCTTGTCGATAGAAGCCGGCATCACCAGCCCGCCGGTATAATCGGTGTGCTCACCGATGATGTTGATGCGGCCGGGGGAGTGGAGGCGGTAGGGAAAGTCCGTGCCGGTCAGATTGTGCGCGGAGAAATATTTTTTTACGTGGGGTAACATAAAGGGAGGATGGGGCCGTTAATCAGAATTGGGTGATTAGAATCCGGGAGTCAAATCATGGGACAAAATCCACTTTCGGCTGACCTCCAGTCGCTGCAACAAACCTACTCACTTTCGTCCATGGTGTGAAAAACATTGGCCACGTCGTCGTCTTCTTCGAGTTTTTCGATGAGGACAAGAACTTCCTCCACCTGGTCGTCGGTAAGCTTTTTGGTGTGGGTGGGTAAGCGGACCAACTCGGCCTTGCTGACGTTGATGTTTTGCTTTTCCATTTCCGGACCGAAGCCGGCGAAGTCCTCGAAGGAGGTGTAGAAGGTTATTTCGTCATCGTCCAGTTCGATGCGGCTCAGGCCGGCGTCGATCAGTTCGAGTTCCAGTTCTTCGAGGTCCCTGCCTTCGAGGTCTTCGCGCTTAACGATGAATTGACCCTTGCGGTCGAACATATAATCAACGGAGCCATTGGTGCCCATGTTGCCGCCGTATTTGCTGAAGGCGTGGCGGATGCTGGCCACGGTGCGGTTGTTGTTGTCCGAGGTCGCCTCGATGAAAACGGCGATGCCGTGGGGGCCGTAACCCTCGAAAGTGACTTCCTCGTAGGCCGAGGTGTCCTTGTCCGTCGCACGTTTGATCGCCGCGTCGATGTTGGACTTGGGCATATTGACGGCCTTGGCGTTGTTCATCGCCAGGCGCAGGCGGGGGTTGTAGTCGGGGTCGGGACCGCCCTCCTTGATGGCGATGTTGATCTCCCGACCAACCTTGGTGAAGGCTTTGGCCATGCCGGCCCAGCGTTTCATTTTTGCCGCTTTGCGGTATTCGAATGCGCGTCCCATGGGGTTTAAATTTTTGTAATGGGCAAATATAGAAACTAGGGAATTAAAAAATCATGAGTTAGCAACCGGACAATTGCAAACCATCGGTCAACCCTGATTCCCTAATTACTAATTACCACCATTCCCGGCGTCAGGGGGTCGAGCGCCCCGATCAGGGTCGGGAACATCTCCTCGCCGACCTCCAGGTAGACGTTCAGGAAGTTGTCCTTCCGTTCCTGCAGGCTGTTATCGGGAAAGAGGGTCGCGCGCAACTCGCGGATAAGGGCCATTTCGGCAGCGAACGTCGTTTTTTCAATGCGGCGCAAGCGGCTTTCGAACTGGGCCAGGATCTTGTGCTGGCGGGTATGCTCGGCCAGTGCGGCGGCCTCGAGGGTCGGGTCGATGGCTTTAGCCTTAGCGGCGGTACTGGCGAAGAGGGATTTCAGCTGGGCCAACTCGTCGGCCAGGGAGAGCTCGTTGGCGCTGGCGCGGTCTACGTAATCGCGGATGATGAGGTCATCATGGCGGAGCAGGTCTTTCAGATCCAAGCCAAGCTTGTTCATCTTTCTACCGCTTTCAGCGTCGATCCACACGACGGAGTTGCGGCGGATCAGCATGGGGAAGTTGAGGCCGAAGGCGGCAAATTGCTCCTTGCGTTCGAGCCAGTAGGCCAGCTCGCCGCCGCCGCCGATGTAGGCGAGGTTGGGGAAGATCAGCTCCTGGAAGAGCGGGCGCATCACCACGTTGGGGCTGAAGCGCTCGGGGTGGTCGGTGAGGTGTTGGCGCAGTTCGGCTTCCGTCCAGAGGTGGGGTGTGTCGAGGGCACCGTAAACGTCGTCCTGGAAGACGATGCGATCACGGCGGCCCGGACTCAGGTAGAAGAGGTTGATCTCGCGGGCGTGGGCCTGGCCGGAATAGCCGGCGGCGGAAAGTTCGGCCTGCGCTTTTTCGATCAGCGGCTGGCTTGCCCGCTCGAATATTTCTTGCTCCATGACGGGGCGAAAGGCTTGTTTGAAAGCCGGGCGGCTGGGGTTGGCAATGACCAGTTCGGTGTCCTTGAACAAGTCGTGGACGAAGGCGACGGTGGCTTCCCCGTAGGTTTCGTGGCCGGTATACGCGCGGTGGATGCGGTCGTAGATGCCGAAGGGCGTAAAATCTCCCCCGAGAATTTCTTTCAGGGCGCTCAACACGGGTGCAAGGGAAGTGGTGGAAAGCCGGGCGACCGAACCGCCTGTCTCCTGCTCCCAGGAGATCATCTCCCCCTTAATGCGGGCGTGATTGATCTCGTCGAAATCATGGTCTTCGCCGCCTATGATGAAGACGGGGACGACGTGCTTTTCGGGGTAGCGCTCGTTCAGCTGCCGACTCAGGTTGATCGTGGAGCAGATCTTGTAAATGAAGTACAGCGGCCCGGTGAAAAGGCTCGGTTGGTGAGCGGTGATGACCGTGAAAGCATTGCTTTTCAGCAAGCTTTGCACCTGCGTTCGCGCCGTATCCGCGTGCTCGAAGCCTTCGTACTGGGCCAGTAGCTCACTGGCCAGCAGCTGGCGGTCCGTACCGTCTTTAGCCTTGTCCGCCATCACGTCGGTAAACGCCCCGATGGTGACGGGGTACCGGAAGAACGGCTCCAGATCGGCGGTGCCGGTAGCGTAAGCCACGTCGCGTTTGGAAAACTGTGGAACTTCTTCGAACGGGATACGGGTGATCTGCATGGATGTGTCTGGTCAACGGTCAGGCGTCATAACCCGTGCGGGCTGCTTTAGGTTGTTGGCCTCGACGAAAAACGCCGCTTCGGCCGGGCAGGCGGAAGCGGCGTAACGGTGTTCCGTGTGGACAGTCGGGGATAAGAAAATTTGCTTATTTACGCGTTCCGGAGATGGTACAGCCGCCCACGACGGCAGGATCGATAGAGCTGGTGGTCAGCATCACGTTGCTGCCGTCCAGGTTGGCGGTAATGGCGATTTCCTCGTCGGTGTCAGTGATGCTGACGTCACAGCCGCTGAACGGGAGCGGGCCAATTTCGAGCGAGAAGGAGATGTCCGTATACACGTAATCGGTAGAAGATTAATTGCGGGTAGCAACATTCGTGCAGACCGGGTTCGGTGCCGTACTCTGCGGGGTTTCGGTGATGGTGAGCTCGTCGCCCCGCAGTATTGCCGCGATGGTTACGGCGTCGTCCGAATCGTTGTTCATGATGGAAAACCCGCAACCCTCGGTAGGGATCGGATCGGAGGTGACCAGGGTGGTGCCGTCTTCGAAGCGGTACCTGAATTTGACCATGCCGGGCCCTTCGTCGGTAATTTCGAGGGTGACGGTTTCGGTTTCCTGATCGTTGCAGGTACGGGTTCCCGTGTAGGTGCCGATCAGGTCGGCCTGAGTACAGGCGGGCGTGTTGTCGGGGTCCTCGACGCAGGAGGAGACAAACAACAGGGCAAGGAAGGGGAGTGCGGAAAACTTCATGTCAATAAGGGTTAAAACTAAAAAATTTCAGGTGGTGCTATTCGGCAAAGCTACGGTATAATTTGTGTCCGAAACGGGGAGTAGCACAGAAAACTCGCAAGCTTTCGTTAAACTTGCACCACAGCCTGCCTCCCGCAGCTCACAACCTGAAAATCTCGATTCATGCCCAAGTACATCTTAGCCCTCGATCAGGGCACCACCTCCTGCCGCGCCATCGTCTTTAACCACGACGGCGACATTGTGGCCACGGCCCAAAAGGAATTCACCCAGATCTTTCCGCAAGCGGCCTGGGTGGAGCACGACGCCAACGAGATCTGGAGTACCCAGTTCGCCGTTACCCAGGAGGTGCTGGTGAAGGCCAGGATCACCGCTAAGGACGTAGCCGGCATCGGCATCACCAACCAGCGGGAGACCACTCTCGTCTGGGACCTGAAGACCGGAGAACCGATCCATAACGCCATCGTCTGGCAAGACCGCCGTACGGCCGGCTTCTGCGACGAACTGAAGGCCCGGGGGTTGGAGCAGCACGTGAAGGAAACCACCGGCCTCGTCGTCGATGCCTACTTCAGCGGCACCAAGATCAACTGGATCCTCGACAACGTTGAAGGCGCCCGCGCCCGCGCCGAGGCCGGCGAACTCGCCTTCGGCACCATGGACAGCTGGTTGGTGTACAAACTCACCGGCGGCGAGGTACACGTTACCGACGTCACCAACGCCGGCCGTACCATGCTCTTCGACATTAAAAAAAGACGGTGGGACGAGAAACTGTTGCAGGAACTCGACGTGCCCGCCAGCATGCTCCCCGCAGTGAAAAGCTCCAGCGAGGTGTACGGCAAGACCGCCGAAGGCCTGTTCTCCGCCCGCGTACCGATCGCGGGCATGGCGGGCGACCAGCACTGCGCCCTTTTTGGCCAGGCCTGCTTCGAGGTCGGCCAGGCGAAGAACACCTACGGCACCGGCTGTTTTATGCTGATGAACACCGGCACCGAGGCCGTCACTTCCGACAACGGACTGCTGACGACCGTGGCCTGGGAAGTGGACGGGACGATGCAGTACGCTCTCGAAGGCTCGGTGTTCATTGCCGGTGCGGCGATCCAGTGGCTCCGCGACGGGCTGAAGGTCATCGATGAAGCACCCGACTCCGAATTTTACGCCCGCAAAGTGAAGGACTCCGACGGGGTGTACGTGGTACCCGCCTTTGCCGGGCTCGGCGCTCCGTACTGGGATATGTACGCCCGGGGCGCCATCTTCGGACTGACGCGGGGAACCGATAAAGCCCACATCGTACGCGCCACCCTGCAATCGCTGGCTTACCAGGTGCGCGATGTGCTGGACGCCATGCAGAAGGACCTCGGCGATGAGCTGACCACCCTCCGCGTGGACGGGGGTGCCAGCAACAACAACTTCCTGATGCAGTTTCAGGCGGACATCCTCGGTACTACCGTGGAACGACCCGAGGTGGTGGAAACGACGGCACTGGGCGCGGCGATGTTTGCCGGCCTGGCGGTCGGATTCTGGAATGAGGGGGACCTGGATAAGACCTGGCAACTCGACGAACGGTTCGAGGCGAAAATGGACGAGGATAAACGCACCGAACTTTACGGCGGGTGGCAGAAAGCCGTGAAGCGGAGTATGGGATGGGTCGATCAAGCCTGATCAGCGGGGAAGCGGGTTTTCCGAGCGAGCGCCTACACCAGCAGTTCTCCAAATTGGCTTTAATCAACCTCACCCCCGGCCTCTCTCCGGAGGTGAGGGGGGACTGTGCGCCTGGAATTGGTGACCTAAAAGCCTGAACTCAGTACCACAAAAAGCTAAAAAAGGATAAACTGAGAATTGCTGCATTCACACGAAAATATCAGGTCGGCCCGGCGGGATCACCCCGCGTTCGCGGCCCTGCGCCAGAAAACCGTTGACGGCCGCACGGCCCTCCTCCCCGAGGTCGCGGGAGTAGTCGTTGACGTAAAGGGCGATGTGTTTGCGGCGCACTACGGCGTCCATCTCCTGGGCGTGGGTGGCTACATAGGTAGCGGAGGCTTCGGGGTGATCGAAAGCGTAGCGGACGGAGCGGGCCAGTACGCGGTCGAAGGTGCTTTGCACTTCCGTCGGAAGGCTGCGCCTGACCACGATGCCACCGAGGGGGATGGCGTGGCCGGTGGTGTACTCCCAGTACTCGCCGAGGTCCGTCAGCAAATGAAGGCCGCGCTCGTGGTAAGTGAACCGGTTCTCGTGGATCAGCAGGCCGGCAACGAACTCTTCGGTAAGCACACGGGCTTCGATGTCGGAGAAAAGAACCTCCACCTTGCGGGCGAGCCGGGGTTGGGCAAGACCGAGCAGATAGTTGGCGGTGGTGTATTTGCCGGGGATGGCTACGGGGGCGTCGGGTGAAAGCAAGGGCAGCTGATACCGGGGCCGGGCGGCACTGCGCTGCGAGCCGGGTGGGACTATTTTTGCTCCCTCAACCTTCCCCTGCACCTGCGGCCGCGCCCGAAAATTGTCCGCCAGTTGTTGGTCCGCCGTCACCAGCAGCGGACCGACGCCCCGGCCCAGCGCACTGCCGGCGTTCAATAGCGCGTAGGTCTCGGTAAGGTGACCGAAGGCATGGTAGCTCAGCTTGGTGACGTCGAGCTTACCGGTGAAAGCGAGCCGGTTGAGCTCCTCCACGTCGCCCAGCCGAACGTCGAACTGGAGGCCTTCCGTATCGATGCGGCCGTGGACGAGGGCATCGAAAATAAAGGTGTCGTTGGGGCAGGGAGAGAAACCGAGAGAGAGCCGCATTTAGATGATTGATATCGGATTGATGGGTTTAGCGCCGGGTGTATTAACGGCTCCGGCGGCAAGCGGTTGCAATGCGCCGGGAATATCCGATCTTTGCGGCCAACCCCGCAATTTATGAATTTCCAGGTTTTATTCGAAGACAACCACCTCATTGCCATCAACAAGCCCGCCGGCGTGCTCAGTCAGGGCGACGATACCGGCGATGATACCGTTATGGACTGGGCCAAAAGCTACATCAAGCACCGGTACAACAAACCCGGCGACGTATACCTGGGCCAGATCCACCGCCTCGACCGGCCGGTGAGTGGCGTCATCTTGTTCGCCCGCACGAGCAAGGCCCTGACGCGGATGAACGACCTGTTCCGCGACCGCAAGGTTACCAAGACTTACTGGGCCGTCACGACCGACCAGCCCAACCCGATCGAGGGAAAATTGCAGGGGTACATTTATAAAGACACGGAAAAAAACCGGAGTAAGATCGTTCCCAAAGCCGACTCGAACCGTCACAAAGGCGCGAAAATGGCAAAGCTGACCTATAAACTGATGGGCCGCGTCGGTACCAACGTGCTGCTCAACATTAAGCTCGATACCGGCCGACCGCACCAGATCCGCGTACAACTCGCCGACCAGCTGAAAACGCCGATCCGGGGCGACGTGAAGTACGGCTCGCGCCACCGCAACGAGGATACCAACATCAATCTGCACGCCCGCTCCCTAGAGTTTTTGCACCCGGTGAAGAAGGAGCAGGTGAAGATCGTAGCGCAGGTGCCGCGGGAGGACCAGGTGTGGGGGCTGTTCCATGAGATGGAGGAATGGTAGAAAAGTGATATACGATACAAGATCAGCGATATTTGATGTGTGATTTGGCTGCCGCACGTCGGAGGCGTTGCGTAGCCGCTGCACTTGCCGGTTGTCCCGTTACTCATTTTCAGACGTCGAAATCCTGATGATAATAACCTTAGTTGCTTCTCGATGCCAGATTTCTTAAACTTAAGGCTGGATAAAATCCGTTTGGAGAATCGTTTCCGTGAGTTGCCGGGGACGGTGCAGGGGACAGACTTTTGGTCCAACGATTATTTGGGTTTGGCGCGGTCGCCGGTGCAGGGTAAGAATAAAGGAGCAGGGACTTTGCCCAACGACAAAAACGCTGAAGTACCGACGCCTTCAACCGGCGCCACCGGTTCGCGCCTGATCTCGGGCGATCACGCTGACTATCACGCTACGGAGCTAATGGTCGCCGCCTACCACGGCCATGAATCAGCCCTGGTGTACAATTCGGGCTATACCGCTAATTTGGGCTTGCTTTCCGCGATTTTGAAGCGGGGGGATGTGGTTCTATACGACGAGTTGGTGCATGCCAGTTGTCGGGATGGGCTGCGGCTGGGGTTTGCGCGGTCGGTTCGGTTTGCGCATTGTGGGGAAGGTCATTCGGACATTCGGACATGTCCGAATGACCTGGAGCAAACGCTCATTCGGACATGTCCGAATGTCGGAAAGACAGGCGGCGAAGTTTTCGTCCTCACCGAATCACGCTTCAGCATGGACGGCGATCAGGCTCCCCTCCGGCAAATGGCCGATCTTTGCGCCAGTCACGGAGCTCACCTGATCGTGGATGAAGCGCACTCCGTCGGCCTGGAGGGGCCGCGCGGAGCCGGTATGGTGGCGGAACTCGGCCTGCAGGATCAGGTCTTCGCCACCATCGTCACCTACGGCAAGGCTCTCGGAACCCACGGTGCGGCGGTGCTGGGCTCGGCGTCTTTACGTAATTACCTGATTAACACCTCGCGGCCTTTCATCTATACCACCGGCCCTTCGCCGGAGCAGTGGCGGTCAATTGCCGGTGCATATGCCCGGCTGAAATCGAAGCATGCCGAGCTGTACGCTCGCCTACTCGACGTAATTTCCTGCTTCAAAGATCAAACGGCAGCGGCTGATCTAAGCGCGTTCGTCCCCGATGTAGACGGTCCGATTCAGACGGTCAACTTTCCCGGCAACGAGGCGGTGATGGCGGCGGAGGCGGCCTGCCGCGAGGCTGGCTTGTTGGTGAAGGGTATTCGCTCGCCGACGGTGGCGGTTGGGGCGGAGCGGTTGCGGATTTGTCTTCACGGCTTTAATACTGCTAGGGAGGTGGAAGCTTTGGTAAGTTGTCTGGGGGAGGTTACTGGTTTTGAGTAGGGGAGGAAGTTGCTTGCGGAATTCGTAAATACCGACATACGCATATGTACGAGTAGCTTTAAATTTCAAAGCAATCGTACAGCCCATGATCAAAAATAACCCGACCAAAAATTGAATTTTCTTTCATCCACCTGACGGAGATAAATTGGTGTCCTGCTGCGTAAAAGCAAGGCTGTACCTTCGCGACCCAATGAAATTAAACATTCACGGATACGGCTCCATTTCCGCCGCCGGCCCCGACCCGGCAACCGCCCGGGCAACCCGTACGGCCGGCCGGCCGACCTGGTCGTTAGATGCGGTAACGGGTTTACCGGTGTACCGGGTAAACGGCGTGCCGCACGCCGGGGCAATCGCCGGTTTCGTTGCCGCTCATGCCCCCGACCGCGCCTCCGTACTCGCCCTTCACGCCGCCGAACAAGCGGTGGAACAGGCCGGCTGGCGGGGCAAAGACTTCTCCATCATCGTCGGCTGCTCGCGCGGGCCAACGGTAAGCTGGGAATCGGGCTACGACAGCTTTCTGAAAAACGACAAAGTAATTCCGCAGACTTCGCCGCGCACGACGCTGGGTGGAATCGGCTTCGCCCTGAGCAATTACTTCGGCACCTCCGCCCTCACCTCCAGCCTGAGCGTTACCTGCTCTTCCGGTATGCATGCCATTCTGCACGGCGTCGCCCTGCTGCGGGCGGGAATGGCCGAGCGCGTTCTGGTGGGCGGCGCGGAGGCTCCCCTGACGACCTTCACCCTCCGGCAATTGGAGGCACTGAGGATCTACGCGAGCGTCCCGGCCGCAGCCGCAGCCGCCTGCCGGCCGTTTGCCAAACCCGCGTCGGGGATGGCGGTAGGGGAGGGTGCCGGTTTTATGGCGCTGGCTACGGAGAAGGGGTCGACTGGTGGTACAAATGCACCAAAGACCACCCTGAAAGGGCTGTCCTTCACCCAGGAAACCCCGCCGACACCCACCGGTATAAGCCCCCGAGGTCAGGGGTTGCAAAAGACTATGCGAGAGTTGCTTAGACAGTATGGACGACCCAACGTTATCATTCCCCACGCCCCCGGTACCAAACGAGGAGACGCCGCCGAAGCCGCCGCCATTGAAGCCGTGTTCGGCGACCAACCGCCACCGGTAGCTTCCTACAAACCGTTCACCGGTCATACCTTCGGCGCCAGCGGACCGCTGGCCATCACTGCCGCTCTTTCCGCCATCGAGGCGGGCGAGATCAATTCCGCCCTGATCAATGCCACCGGCTTCGGTGGCAATGTGGTGAGCGTGTTGGTAACCTCCTGATCCGTTTAACTCTACGCCCCCTTCAACGCTAAGCCATCAATACCCCGATTCATAACTTTATGCCCGAAATAACTGCCCTCCCCGCCGGAAAGTAGCCGGGAAAAAGTTTGTTTATTACCGCGACAAACTTAACTCTTAGAAAGAGGCATCCAGTCACACCAGCCAACCCTATCCCTATGCGTTCGCAAGCCTTGCTCAATATCCTCCTCCTCTGCACCTGCGTCCGCGCCCAAACCACGGATACCCTGCCCCTGTACCTCGGTCCGCTCGCAACGGTAAGCGCCTACGGAGATGAAAATATTAGCCATTCAGCAGCACCGGTAGCCACGCTTGGTGGATCAGTACTGGAGCGCTACGACGAATCCTCCCTGCTCTCCGCCCTAAACCGCATCCCCGGTGTACGCTTCGAGGAGCGCGCCACGGCCAGCTACCGCATCGCCATCCGGGGAGCTTCCCTGCGCGCACCCTTCGGCGTGCGCAACACCCAGGTGTATTGGAACGGGATTCCCTACGGCGATCCGGGTGGCGACGTGCCGCTGAATTTCCTCGACGCGGTCAACATTGACCATGTTGAGGTAATTAAAGGCCCTTCCGGTGGTTTTTATGGCCCTGGGACTGCCGGCACGTTATTGCTCACAACGGGGTCGAAGGAAAATCTTCAGGGAGAATTCGGCAACAGTGCCGGTCTTACCGCCGGGTCTTACGGTTTTCTGCGCGGGGAACTGGCCGTCACAAAGGCAAACAATTCCGAAGGCTACAACCAGTTCCGGGTCGGTTACCAGCGTACCGACGGATATCGCGACCATAGTGCGATGGACCGTCTGACTTTACAGTATTCGTCAATCATCCAGGGCAACGAACGTGGCGAAGCCACCAAACTCCACGCCCTCTACACCAAACTGGACTACCAACTCCCCGGTGGCCTGAACCCCGAACAATACGCCGAAAACCCCCGCCAGGCCCGCCCCGGCAGCGCCGACAAGAATGCCTCCATCCACTACCACAACCTCCTCCTGGGCCTCACCAACACCAGGTACCTCGGCCGCTGGCAAGCCGAAACCGCGCTCTATACCACCGGCTTCTACTTTGATCATCCCTTCAACTTCGACTACAAACGCGAAGCCAACCTGGGCGCGGGCGGCCGCTTCTCCCTCCGCCGCCGCCTGCGCGACGATCTGACCCTGGCCTTCGGCGTGGAAAGCAAGCTCCAGTACCGCACCGGCCAGAACTTCACCAACCCCGAAGGTACCCGCCCCGGCGACCTCAACTTCAGCGACGAGATCTACAGCCGCGAGGGACTACTTTTCGGGCAACTGACCTACACCCCCGGTGCCTGGGACTTTCACCTTGGCCTGAGCAGCAGCCAGCTGGATTACACGATCGACCGGACCTTTGCTGCCGACGGTAATACCGGCGAAACGGAATTTGGCGCCAATCGCCCGCTGTCCTTACGCCTTGCGGCCGGTCGTAGCTTTGACTTTGGCTACCTGTACCTTAGCCGTACCGATGGCTTTAGCCCACCTACGCTCGACGAATTTCGGACCAACGAAGGCAGCCTGAACGTCGACCTGGACCCTGAAATCGGCACTAATTATGAAATCGGCTACAGGGGCAATCCCGTTGGCAGGATTTATCCGGAGGTGAACATTTTTTACTTCGCGCTCGACGAGGCCATCACGAGTTTCACCGACGTACGCGGTACGCAGTTGTTTCGCAACGCCGGCCAGACCCGACAGCAGGGAGTGGAGGTAGCCGCTACCTTTCGGGCACTCAGTAGTACGGACCACCCGGTCAGCTTGTCGCTGTACGGCAGCTACACCTACTATAATTTCACCTACCGGAATTTTCAGCAGGATGACGAAGACTTCAGCGGTAACGACATTCCGGGAGCGGCACCGCACGTGGTGAATCTGGAACTTAGGCTGGCGCACCAAAATGGCCTCACTCTCGACCTCTTCCACAACTACACCGATGCCATCCCCCTCAACGACGCCAACGACGTTTTTGCCGACAGCTTCCACCTGCTGCGTGCGCGCCTCGGCTATACCATCAATGGCTGCAACGTTTTCATCACCGGTGTAAATTTGCTCGACCAGCGGATGAGTTTCGGCAACGACCTTAATCCGCGTTTCGGCAACCGCTATTTTCAGCCCGCGCCGGGCAGGAACTGGCAGGTAGGCATCAGGAAAAGCTGGTAGACGAGGTTTCTTGGCGCGAACGCAGGATACAAAGATTGATTTTGAAAAGCAATGCCGGTCCAACACCGCTCCTTCCGGAACCCGTCACTGCACCCGCGTCCCCGCCCTTAAAATTTCGTACCCATAGGAATGTACATTTTTCGCCCCCTAATCCAACCGAGTCGGTTGAGTCGTTAGAGCCGTCTTCCCCTTTCCCGGAGAAAGGAAGCGGGATGAAGTGACTTAGCAGCAATTCTCAGTTTAGCCTTATTTAGCTTTGAGGTACTGCGCTCAGGCTTTTAGGTCACCAATTCTATGCGCTTAGTCCCCCCTCTCCTCCGGAGAGGGGCCGGGGGTGAGGTTAATTGAAGCCAAATTGAGAACTGCTGGTGACTTAGGGACGACAGTATACCTTCCGATACGCTTTCCCCCCCCTTCACCCCGAAAAAAAACCACCTGATGAAAATCCGTACTTTCCCGTCATGAAAACCAGTCTCTTCGCCCTTTTCGGAGCCCTTCTCTTCTGTTGCCTTCCGGCCTGTAGCCCCAAAGCCGTGGTCACCAACGGTATCGACAACGTTACCGCCTACATCGGTTCCTATACCCGCGACGAAGGCTGGGTGAACGGCAGGTCCGAAGGCATCGCGCAGATCATCATCGACCCCGCCACCGGCAGGATCCTGTCCAAGCGCCCGATCGCCAGCATGATCAACCCCTCCTTCGTGATCGAATCCGCCGACGGCCGCTACCTCTACGCCGTCAGCGAAATGGCGCGCGAGGGCGAACCCTCCGGTTCCATCGTTACCTTCGACATCAAGGACGATTACCGTAAGCTGTCCGAACTCCCTACCGGTGGTAAAGCCTCCTGCCACGTGCAGGCCGACCGGACCGGCAAGATGCTGATGACGTGCAATTACGTTGGCGGCGTCGCTATGGCTTTCCTCCGGAACACCGACGGGACCCTGACCGAAACCGATAAATTCGTGGTGCCGAAAAATCTGGTTCCCGGTAAGCAGCCCCACCTGCACTCCGCCAAATTCTCTCCTTCCAACCGCATCGTAGCCCTGGCCGACCTCGGCCTCGACCGCGTCTGGCTCTTTCACCCCAACCCGAATACGGGCAAGATCGAGCCCCACGCCCAGGGCTTCGTTCCGCTTGCCCCCGGTGCCGGACCCCGCCACACCGAGTGGTCGGCTGATGGCCGGTTTCTCTACGTCATCAACGAACTAAACGGAACGGTCAATGTCCTCGGCTACGATGGCGCGGCGGACCGGTTCACCAACCTGCAAACCATCTCCACGCTTCCCGAAAAATTTTTCGGCAAAAACTCCTGCGCAGATATTCACCTGCACCCTAACGGCAAATTACTCTACGGCTCCAACCGGGGCCACAACAGCATCGTGAGCTACCGCGTAAACCAGGCAAACGGCAGGCTGTCCCTCATCGGTCATCAACCCACGGAGGGGGACTTCCCCCGCAACTTCGCCATCTCGCCCACCGGCAACTTCCTCTACGTTGCCAACCAAAACTCCGGCAACATCACCGTCCACGCCCTCAACCAGAAGAGCGGACAACTGACCTATCTCAACCAGCGCTTTGCCATCGCTACCCCCGTTTGCATTGAGTTCTGAGGCCGGCGGGTTAAGAGATGTCAGTCAGGAAAAAATCCTTCTAGTTTTGATTACCGGATTACTCCCAGCCCCGCCTCCTTCAGTGACCGTTCGTATTCCTCCACCTTTTCTTTCAAAGCCCGGTACTCGGCAGCTAAGGGTGCCCACTTGGCGTCCAGTTCCCTGAGTCTTGCCTTCATCGGCTCTGTCACGTTCGGTGTGTTTGTGTCCGCCTGCCCCTTCAGGAACAGGTAGTTGGCGGTCAGGCCGTTGGGGAAGTTGATCACGTCGTCGTAGGCCCGCGATTTACGCTGGATCAGTTGCTTCTCCCAGGCGTCCATCCGTTCCATCAGCTGCCGGCCGATTTCCTGCAGTTCTTTCCCTCGTTCCAGGTCCTCCAGGTCACCGGCGCGCCGCTTGATGTTCTCCTTGGTTTTGGCCATCTCGTTGACCGTACCGTGGATGGCGTTGATCTGTTCGCTGACGGTGCGCAGGAAGTCGCTTTGCGCGGCGTACTCGATGGGTCCGGCATTGATTTCAGGATGACCGAGGAGCTCAAAACTGGCTGTTTTGACCATTTCCTCGTCATCGGCCTGCGCCAGACGAAGTTCGTAGGTGCCGGGCACCACCCGTCGCCCGGCGTAGCTGCCTTCGATGTACGCTTCAGGGGCACCGGTCAGGCTGGCGTGGCGAAGGTTCCAAACGAAGCGATTGAGCCCCGCGCCGGCCGGTAGTACGGGGTCGGCGGAGGGGCCACCCGCGTAAGATTTGAAGGTGTTATCCTTTGCGGACGACAGCTTGCGGATGGTGTTCCCGTCGGCGTCGCTGATCTCGAGTACAACGCCTGCCTCTACTTCCGCCGCGGTCAGTTCGTAGTAGATCACCGCTCCGGAGGCGGGATTGACCCCGCTGGTGGGGGAGGCACCGGTCGATTTATTGCCGTTCATTCCGCCCCGGGCGCTAAGCCGGTAAACGTCGGCCGGGGTGTAGAGGCGAAAGGCGGCGTCCTGACCGGTGGTGTACTGGCGCAGCAGTTCCAGGTCGTCGTAGACCCAGAAGGAACGACCGGAGGTGGCGACGATCAAATCGCCCTGGTGAACGCGCAAATCAGTGACCGGCGTGACGGGAAGATTGCTTTGCAGGGGTGTCCACCGCTTACCGTCGTCGTAGCTGACGTAAACACCCGTCTCCGTACCGGCAAAGAGCAAGCCCTCTACTTCGGGATCGGCGCGGACGACGCGGGCGTAGCTGCCGGTGGGGATGCCGTTGTTGATGCGGTCCCAACTCTTTCCGTAGTTGCGGGTCACGAAGATCGCGGGACGCAGGTCGTTAAATTTGTAGCGGGTGGTGGCGATGTAGGCTGTGCCGGGGTCCCGGGGACTGATTTCGATGGCGTTGATCAGACATTCTTCGAAGCCGGCGGGGGTTACGTCGGTCCAGGTTTCGCCGCCATCGCGGGTGAGCTGCACGAGGCCGTCGTCGGAGCCGGCCCAGAGTTCGCCGGCGGCGTGCGGGGAGTCGGTGAGGTAGGCGAGGGTGCCGTAGTTTTCGCCGCCGGCCCCTTCGTTGGTGTAGGGCGCGCCGCCTTTGCCCTGTTTTGCGCGGTCGTTGCGGGTCAGGTCGGGGGATATTTCGGTCCAGCTTTTTCCCATGTCTTCAGTCATCAGCAGTTTGTTGCTGCCGTGGTAAAAAACGTTTTCAGCGTGATGATCGCGTAGAATCGGTGCGTTCCAGTTGAAGCGGTAAGTCATATCCCCGGCTTCTTCGGCGAGGTACTGGTTGGGGGCGGCCATGATGTTGCGGCTCTCCCCGGTTTTGCTGTCGAGCGCTTCGATGGTGCCCTGGTAGCTGCCGCCGAGCACGTAGCGGGGGTTATCGGGGTCGAAGGCCAGGAAGGCGCTTTCGCCGCCGGCGCTGGCGGTCCAGTTGTCGGCCGTGATGCTTCCACCGGAGACGTTGCGGTGGTCGATGCGGACCGAGCCGTAGTCTTGCTGACCGGCGTAGACGCGGTAGGGGAAGTGATTGTCGACGTTGATGCGGTAAAACTGGGAGGTGGGCATATTGGCCTGCGTACTCCACGTCTCGCCGCCGTTAAAACTGATGGCCGCCCCGCCGTCGTTGGCCAGCACGAGGTGGTTGCCGTCGGTGGGGTTGATCCAGAGGTGGTGGTGGTCGCCGTGGGTACCGCTCAGCTGCTTCCAGGTCTTGCCCCCGTCGATGCTCTTCAGGGCGGGTGCATTGAGGACGTAAACGGTGTTCTCGTTGGTGGGATCGGCGAATACTTCGATGTAGTACCAGGCGCGCTGTACCAGGCGGTGGTCTTTGCTTATCCGGCTCCACTTTGCACCTGCGTCCGCGCTTACGAAAAGTCCGCCCTGCTCCTTGTTGCTGTCGCTTTCCACCAGGGCGTACAGCTTGTCCGGATTGGAGGCGCAGACCGAAATACTCATTTTGCCGAGTTCGTTCGGCAGTCCTTCCTCGATCTTGTTCCAGGTCTTGCCCGCGTCGGTCGATTTGTACAGGCCGCTGCCGGGTCCGCCGCTGCGTATTTGCCAGGGCAACCGGCGGTGGTCCCACATGGCTGCGTAGAGGACGCGGGCATTGGAGGGGTCCATCACGAGGTGGCTGCAGCCCGAGTTCTCGTCGACGAACAGGACGTTTTTCCACGTCTCACCGCCGTCGGTGCTTTTATAAATACCGCGTTCTTTCGTAGCGCCGCTGTAGGCACCCTGCGCGGCGACGTACACGACGTCGCTGTCGTCAGGGTGCACAACGATGCCGGCGATCTGCCGCGTCAGTTCCAGGCCGAGGTGCGTCCACGTTTTGCCCGCGTCGGTGGATTTGTATACGCCGTCGCCGTGGCTACTCATCACGCCGCGCGGTGCGTGTTCCCCCATGCCGACGTAGATCACGTTTTTATCATTCGGCGCTACGGCGAGCGCGCCCACCGACCCGGTTTTGAAAAAGCCGTCGGAGATGTTGTGCCACCGCTGACCGGCATCGGTGGTCTTCCAGACGCCGCCGCCCGTACTGCCCATGTAGGCGGTCAGCGGATCGTCGGGCAGGCCCTGCGCCGCCACCGAGCGGCCTCCCCGAAACGGACCGATAGAGCGGTACTTGGCGGGGGCAAAGTAGGCGTCCGGTTCGGTCTGGGCGTAAGCGACACACGGAAGGAGGAGAAGGAACAGCAGCAGCTTTTTCATGTTGGTATGCGTTTGGGGGGTGGTAAAATACGGCTAATCAAGTTTTGGTGGCGCGGCCGCGGGTGCTGGGGAAGGTTTCAAGGCGGTATGGGACTACCAGTCGCTCGCCTGCCTCCCTGCTGCGACGGCCGAAGGTCTTCCACAGGAGTGGCCTCCAACTACGCTATCGCTGAAATAATTGTCTTGTCATAAGCTCCTGCCACTTCCGAAACATGAAGCACAAGTCTTTTGATCCCTTCTCAGGTAAAGCCAGGGTCACCGTCAAGGGTTTTATTTCTTTTGCGCTCAAAAGAAAGCCGCCGGCAGGCCTGTAAGCCGAGAAAAGGCAGTAAAGAGTAAAATTGATAATCAGCACCAAGAATTAGGAAAATTTAGACTGTTCTCATTTAAAAGAGGTAAGCGTTCTTTTAACGGGATTCGCCCGGTTCGAAACTTCCCGGGCCCAAAGCGATGTTGTAAATAAGCCATGGCCAAAAAACTACGCACCAAAGACCTCACTAAAGCCGGCTGGCCCAAACAAGCCGCCGGCCTCGCCGTGACTCTCCTGCAACGGGGGAAGTTCAAGCACCATCCCGCTGCCTGGCGCGAAGCCACCCTGAACGACATCCTGGCCCACCCCAACAGCTTCCTCGACGACGAAGACTGGCACGACATCGCCTACGCCCTCGGCGGGAGGCCCGCAGCGCCCGCAGCCGCCGTCCGCTACCCCGAGCCCCGCAAATCCCCCGGCAAATTCGCCATCTTCAAGAGTAAGGCCGGCATCGCCGAAAACGCCGTTCAGCAACTCTACGACGCGATGCGACTGCCCGTCGCCGCCGCCGGAGCCCTGATGCCCGACGCGCACCACGGCTACGGCCTTCCCATCGGTGGCGTACTGGCCACCGAAAATGCCGTGATTCCCTACGGGGTCGGTGTGGATATCGGCTGCCGGATGTGCCTCTCCGTCTACGATCTCCCCGGCAAACTGGCCGATGAAGACCAATCCCGCCTCGCCCGCATCCTGAGCGCCGAAACCGCCTTCGGTCTGCAAACCCATGACCGCCCCAACGACCACGCCGTCCTGGCCGACGAAGCTTTCACCTACCTCCCCACCGCCAGGGCCCTGCTCAGTAAGGCCGCCAGGCAACTCGGCTCCAGCGGCGGTGGAAACCACTTTGTCGAATTCGGCCAGGTGGTGCTGCCGGAAGACAACGCCTTCGGTCGTCGGGCCGGAAGCTACCTGGCCCTGCTGTCCCACTCCGGCTCGCGGGGCATGGGCGCTAAACTGGCCATGCACTACACCGACCTGGCCATGAAGGAATGCCGCCTGCCCAAAGCCCTGAAAAATCTCGCCTGGCTCGATCTCCGCAAGGACTCCGGGGCAGAGTACTGGGCCGCCATGACCCTGGCCGGCGATTACGCCGCCGCGTGCCACGACGACATCCACGCCCGCATCGGTAAAGCCCTCGGCGAGGCCGCCATCGTCCGCGTAGAGAACCACCACAACTTCGCCTGGAAGGATAAACTCCCCGACGGTCGGGAAGTCATCGTTCATCGTAAGGGGGCCACTCCCGCCGCCCGGGGCGAGCTCGGCATCATCCCCGGCTCCATGGCCGATTCCGGCTTCATCGTGCGGGGCCTCGGCAACGCCGCCTCGCTGAACTCGGCCAGCCACGGCGCCGGCCGCCGGCTTTCCCGCTCGCAGGCGAAGAACAGTATCACCAAATCATCGCTCAGCAAACTACTGAAAAAGCGCAACGTCCATCTGATCGGCGGCGGGCTCGACGAAGCACCGGAGGCTTACAAAGACATCCACGAGGTGATGGCGGGGCAGAAAGACCTGGTGGAGGTTTTGGGAGAGTTTATTCCGCGGGTTGTTCGTATGGCTTGATGGGGTCGTAGCGTAATTGCTTCTCAGCCTCTTCGGCGATGAAGGTTACATCTTCATATATTTCTGAGAATGGGAGACTAACGCCAATACTCCTAAGATCTAATACGGAACTCATACCTTCCAGATCGGAAATTTGAAAAAGAGAATGTTTGTCGTCCCGGTGATGAACCTCGGCACGAGGCCTGGTTTGGGCTAGAAAAATGATCTCTCGTATGCTGGGCATTTTACGGTATTGACGTGCTTTGAAGCCAAGATCGTAAGCAAAAGTCGATTTTGAGAGTACTTCAATCACGACTAAAGGGCTACGAGCAGCACTCATCAAAGCAGGGGACTCTTCTAATTCTCCGCAAAAAACAGTTCCGTCAGGATAGACAAATCTTGTTCCAACCCTCAGTTCAATTTTAAGTCCCGCACCGTATGGTCGACATCCTGCTCCGTTCGCTTTCAGTTTGCTGAAAAGATAACCCTGTACGTTACCGCAGATGGTTTCGTGCCGGAGGCTTCCTCCACTCATTTCGTAGAGGTAACCGTTGATGTAATCGTAGCGTGTCCGGTCTTCCTGCTCGAGAGAGAGATACTGATTTAGCGGGATATGATCGTATTTTGGAAGTGCCATAACGCGTAATTTTTTTAGAGGTGTCACACCACTGGAACGCGAATGCGATGTGAAGCCAGTTCGGGAACTACTTGTGGAGTAGTGCCAACGGGTAACCGAAAAATCTCTGAGTAGTACCAGTGATTAATGATCCAGGTGAGGTTCCGTGGGCTTCCCGTATTTCATCACCGGTTCGTAGAGTTTCCCGGGAATCGTAGGATCATTGACATTATCGTCAAATTCGGTATCCTCATAAATAAGACGCAGCGGTACACTTACGCCGATACTTTCTAAAGTAAGGGTGTCTTCCAAACTCAGTAAGTCTTGGTAAGTGAAAAGCGTAAACCTGTCTTTTCTGGAATAAAGTGAAACCGACGGCCTCATTTGCGCGATCAAAACGTATTCGCGAAGCGACGGCATTGCGCGATATTTTTCGCCTTTCTCACCCCGGTCATAGCCGAATGTGGACTTTGACAGCACCTCGATAACGATGACGGGATTTCTGGCCGCACCAGAAATATGGGTAGATTCCTCAAGGGGGTCACAGAAAACCGATCCGTCGGCGTAAACATAATGCAGCCCTTCGCGAAGTTCGATTTTTAAGCCTTGCGGGTAGGTTTTACATATCGATTTTTTTTGTCTTAGCTGCTCACGAATGCTGCCGTGTATGTTGTCGATAATTGATTCGTGTCTTATTGTACCACCACTCATCTGATACAACTGCCCCGCATGATATTCATACCGCTCACCGTCCTCCGCCTCGATGTCGAGGTAAGCGCCAAGCGGGATACTTACAAACTTGGGATAAGCCATGATGGGTGATTTGTTTAAAGATAGGGGAGATACTTTAAATAGTTTGTCGATCCGAGTTGGTATTAACAACTCGAAGAGCTTCACATCACAGGCCCGTGCTTTAGCTCGGTTGAGGCCCGCCACCATTACCGCCCCAACAACACCAAACGAGCATCATTAACCTCCACCCAGTACCCGTCCAAATCCTTGAAGTAGACCTGCCGCACCCCGTCCGGCCGGCCGTTGGATTCCATCGGCACGCCCTGCCAGCTGAAGAACTGTAAATTGATGTCGCGCAGGTGCCGCACGAAGTCATCGAACTTGTTTACGGCGATGGATAGGTGTACGCCCTTCTGCAGCCGTACCTCACTACGATCCGTCTCGATGACGTGCAGGGCCATGCCGTTGCCCAGGCTCAGCCAGCGGATGTTTTCTTTATTCGTTCCGTCTTTGACCTCGTTCAGGGCGAGTACTTTCTGATAGAAGGCAACGCTTGCGTCCACATCGTCGACGTTGATGGCGTAGTGGTCGAAGCTGGCGCCGAACCGACCCGTTTCGGTGCCGAAGATGGCGGCTTTCGGGGTGCAGGAGGTCAGAGCCATCAGGAGGAGGGGGAGAAAAAAGAGTGCGCGCATGCTTATTGGATTTGATCGTAAGGTATAATCTCAATTCCCCGGGGTACAACCCCTTGCCCTTATTTCAGCACAATAACCCGTACCTCCTTAGCCTTTAGGTCTAAACCGGTAAGGGGCACCTCCGTAACGTCCCGCGTCAGGTCATGCCCCCGCGTATACCCGCCGGTCATCTCGGAAAGCACGGAAAGGTCATCAAGCATAACGGCTTCATTGTTGCCGTTGAAGGCCACCATCACCGTCTCATCCCCCTGATGGCGAAAGTAGAAGTAAACGCCATTGCGGGGAACGAACTGCGTCATTTTACCGGCCGTCAGAGCTTTGCTACTTTTGCGGTAACCGGCCAGCCGCCTGACGAAACCGTGCAGCTCCACCTGCGTCTCGTCGCGCTGAGCGGCGTCAAACAGGTCGATTTCATCACCTTGCCAGCCGCCGGGGAAATCCACGCGGCCTCCTTCGCCAAATGCGCCTCCGGCGCCGGTCAGTCCTACTTCGGTGCCGTAATAGAGCATCGGGATGCCGCGCATCGTCAGCAGCAGGGCGAGAGTGCTTTTCAATTTCGGCAGGTCCTGGCCGAGGGTGGTGAATAAGCGGGCGATGTCGTGATTGTCGAGGAAGATAACGTTCTTAGCGGGGTTCTCGTAAAGGTAATCCTGGGCCAGGGTGTAATAAATGCGGTTTACCCCCTCCTTCCAACCGGGGTCTTGCCCCATGGCTTCGTGAATGGCGTAGTAGAGTTGAAAATCGGTCACGCCGGGCAGGTGCGAGTCGAAGTTTTGATGGATGCCCCGTCCGTCGGCAAACCAGGCCTGTACGCCGGGCCCGTTCACCCAGGTTTCTCCAAAAATGCCCAGGTGGGGGATTTCTTCCAGCAAGCGCCGGTTCCATTCGGCGGTAAATTCCGCGTCGGCGTACGCATAGGTGTCGATCCGAAAAGCGTCCTGCCCGCTCCACAGCGTCCACCAGAGGCTGTTCTGGATCAGGTAGTTGGCTACGTGTTCATTGCGTTGGTTCAGGTCGGGCATGTGCTTGTCGAACCAGCCGTCGGTCATCAGTTGGCGGTCGGTCATGCTGGCGTTAGGGTCCATCAGGGTGGGGGCGCGGTAGGTGGTTTTGGTGAACTCGGGCCACTGGTGTATCCAGTCGGTACCGGGCAGGTCGCGCATCAGGTAGTGCTGATCGCCAACGTGGTTGAAGATCACGTCCATGATCACTTTGATGCCTCTGTCGTGAGCTTTTTCCACCAATTCGCGGTACTTTTCGTTGGTGCCGAAGCGGCGGTCGATGCGGTAATGGTCGGTGACCGCGTAGCCATGGTAGCTGGCGTAGGGTTGGTTGTTTTCGAGTACGGGGTTGAGCCAAAGGGCCGTCACACCCAGGTCTTCCAGGTAACCGAGCCGGTCGATGACGCCCTGCAGGTCACCGCCGTGGCGAAAGAAAAATTTCCGGCGGTTCACCAGGGTGTCGTGGGTACCGGTGATCACGTCGTTGGTCACGTCACCGTTGGCGAACCGGTCGGGCATGATGAGGTAGATCAGGTCTTTGGCGCTGAGTTGTTCCCGTTGGTCCCAGTATTTGCGCGGATGGGGTGACAGCTCGTAAGGGATCGTTCGGACGAGTTTTTTTCCCGCCGGGCCGTGGTGGGTAAGGCGGAGCTGAAGCGGGCCGGGCTGTACTCCGGGGCCGACGTTCAGGCCCACGAACAGGTAGTTGGGGTTGGCGTCTTGCGTTACGTATTCGACCGTTACGCCGGGATAAGCGGTTGTCGCTTCCGTGTATTTTGCCACGCCTTTTTCGTGGATCAGCAGTTGTAGCCGGGGGTTCTCCATGCCCACCCACCAGTTGGGTGGCTCTATCCGGCCGGTAACGGATTCCGCACCCGTCGGCTGGCGGAGTACGTACTCCGATTCCGGTATGTTCAGCGCCCGTTGCTGCATGGGGTCGTCGTTGTAGATTTCGGGTTGTTGAGCGTAAAGGGCCGCCGTTGTCAGTACTAGTAAACTAAGCAAACAAACTTTCAGGTTAAACTTCATGACGGGGAATATAGGGGATTTACCTATAAAGCACGGATTGGATTTCCGGCACGCGCAAGTTCCTCCATTTCAACCTTTTCGTTACCTTTGGTCCACCCTGCTTAGCGTTATATGATCTATGTATACATCTTATTAGCCGGTGTTTCCGTCGTTGTTTTTGTCGTCGGCCTGCTCCATAATTTGTTCCTGATGAATAAGGGATTTAAGGAAGTTTCGGCGTTCGCCCTCCGGCACCAGACCACCGAACGTTACTGGCCGGACGTACTATCGATGCTCTCCGGGAAGGCCTTCTACAGCTCCGTCATTACCGGAATCATCGTCCTGGGGCACTTTGCCATTCTTTGGCCGCGGATACACCTGTTGGGCGGCGGCGGGTCTGCTGCCGGTGAACGCAAGGGAGGTATCCACAACGCAATAGGCGGCAGAACGAGCGAGGTGCAAGTCCCTTATCTTGCTCCTTAAAACTAATTCTTTGCACCGGCGTCCGCGCCCAAAAAGCCAATATGCGTATTCTGCTTCTCCTTTGTAGTTTGCTGTCCCTGCCCCTGACCGCTCAGTTTGAAACCGGCAGCCTCGACCTTGGCCGGGACACCATCCACTACCTGATCAATTTCCCCACTGGTTACGACCGGTACGACGAAAAGTATCCCCTCGTGCTTTTCCTGCACGGCGGCGGAGAATCGGGCAACGACCTCGAAAAGGTTAAACTCAACGGACTGCCCAGGCACATTGCCGCCGGTGACACTTTCCCCTTCATCACCCTGGCGCCGCAAAATAAGTACGTGCGTGGTTTTTGGGACCTGACCGCCCTGGCCCATTTGCTCAACGACATCGAAGCCACCCACCGAATCGATCCCGACCGTATTTACCTCACCGGCCTGAGCCGTGGTGGCCTGGGTGCCTGGCTGCTGGCCATGAACCATCCCGACCGCTTCGCCGCCCTGGCCCCGGTTTGCGGCGCCGTGCCCGCCAGCTACGATATCTGGATCCCGGAAAACCTCCCGATCTGGGTTTTTCACGGTGCCGACGACGGCCTGATTCATCCTTCGGAGTCTATCCGTATGGTTGAGAACCTGCGCCAAAAGAAAATGAAACCCATGCCCAAACTCACCATTTACGAGGGGGTGAATCACAACTCCTGGGAGCGCGCTTACGCTGATCCGGAACTCTACAAATGGCTGCTCGCCCAGCGCCGCCAACCCTCCGACGACCGATGAAACCCTTACTTATATTTCTTTTGATCGGATTGCTCTGCGCCTGCTCCGGCCAGCAGTCCTCCGTTGCCCTCAATTGGTACACCCGCATCGATCACGCCCCCGGCTGCGGAGACCGCAACGTCGCCCTGATCGCCGGTAAAGACACCCTGCTCTGTCCGCTCGATGAGGCCCTGTTTAACGGCGACTCGCTGGTGGTTCGATCGCAGGGGCAGTGCTACTTCTTTAGCTTGCGGGTGATCAACGATTATAAAAGTCTGGCGAATTTTGAAAAAATCGACTGCGGCGGCTTTAAAAATTTCATCACCCACCACGTCGGTGGATGGCCACACGACCCCGTCGATAAGCCCGAGGCCACAAAAATCTGATTGTATGCGGTACTGTCTCCTGCTGTTTGCTTACGTCCTTTTCGCCCTGGCGTTGAGTGCGCAGGAGCTGCCGCCGGTTTTGTCTTTCGAATCGGACGTTTACAAGGCCGGGAGCCAGAACTGGATGCTGGGGCAAGACGCCAACGACTTTATCTACGTAGCCAATAACGATGGCTTACTGGAATACAACGGCCGGCAGTGGACGCTTTATCCTTCACCGAACGAGAGCATCGTTCGCTCGGTAAAGGCCATCGGTGAGCGCATTTATACGGGGAGTTACACTGACTTTGGCTACTGGGTGCGAACCCTCACCGGGGAGCTTGAGTACCACTCACTGGGGGCCGGGGTGCGCAGCCGGATGATGACCGACGAGCACTTCTGGAACATCATCAGCCATGACGGCTTCGTTGTTTTTCAGTCGTTGCACCAGTTTTTTCTCTACGATCCCGTCACGGAGGATGTTGGGCTCATCACTCCGGTGACGGGAATCTTTAAATCGTTCATGATTGCCGACGAATTGTACTTTACCGACTCAAAAAAAGAGCTTTATCAGTTGGTTGGTGGTGCGATACTACCGGTAGCGACGACGACGGACATTGGTAACGTAGTTCACTTATGGAAGCAAGATCGGCAACTGCTGGCCCAGACCGAGACCAACGGCTGTTTTGTCCTGGACAGGGGCAGTTTTCGGGCCGACCGGCGGCATGGTTTTTTGTCCGGGAAAAGGGTTTACAGCGCCACGTCTCTACGGCGTGGCGGGCTTGTTTTCGGTACCATTTCCAACGGCATTTACATCGTCGATGAAAACGGTGACCTGGAGTATCATCTCGACCAGGTGCAAGGGCTGACGAATAATACAATCCTTACATTATTCGAAGACGCCCGGAGTAATTTGTGGGCGGGAACCGATAACGGAATCAGCTGCGTCAACCTCTATGCACCTTTTCGAAAGTTCACCGATAATACCGGCTTGCTTGGTACCGTTCATGCCGCGGCGGTTTTTGGAGATAATCTTTACCTGGGGACGAACCAGGGTTTGTTCGTACGAACCAGAGGGGCGGAAGCCGATTTTCGACTGGTGGAAAATACGCGGGGCCAGGTGTGGTCTTTATTCCCGCACGAAGGTCAGCTGTTTTGCGGCCATAATGCCGGTACCTTCCTGGTGGAGGACCGGCGGGTCCGCCAGGTTTCTGACATCGAGGGTACCTGGACTTTCGATGCCGTACCCGGCCGGCCGGATTTGTTGGTGCAGGGTAATTACCGTGGGCTATCGGTGATTGAAAAGAGGGGCGACGGCTGGCAACTGCGAAATACCATCGAGGGATTCGACTATTCCGCCCGCTTTTTTGCGCTTCGGCCCGGCCCGGAAGTATTCGTCAGTCATGAGTACCGGGGGGTCTACGGCCTGCGCCTCGATGCCGACCTGCGGCGGGTAACGGAGCAGCAGGCGTACCCGGTACCGACCAAGGGTAAAAATGCAGGACTGATCGCTTTTCAGGACAGTGTTTATTACCTCTCGCGCAGGGGAATGTTCGTACTGGAGAATTTTGAGGAGGGATTTCAACCGGCCGCAAATCTTAATGCGGTAATTGATTCTACGGATTATTCGTCGGGAAAGATGACGGTAACGGGCGAACGGTTGTGGTTTTTCACGAAGAACGCGCTGAGTTTTTTCAGCAAGAGTGCCCTTAAGGGCGGCCTTAAACGGCACACGATCCCGGTGCCGGCCGGTCTCATCAGCGTCAAGTCGGGTTACGAAAACATAGCCCCCAGCGGGATCGATTCTTTGCTCATCGGCACTTCGGACGGCTACCTCCTTATTGCCCTTTCTGCCGAGCCGATGCCCCGGCATAAACTCCATCTGACTCGCCTGACGGCCGAAGGAGGAGATCGCCCGGCACGAGCCGTTCCGCTCACCGATGACCTCAATTTACCTGCGGTGGAGAACAATCTTAATTTCTACTTTGCCGTGCCCATCTACAGCAAATACTTCACGCCCCGCTTTCAGTACCGCCTGCTCGGGTTTCATGATGCCTGGAGTGAATGGTCTCCGCGGTCCGGGGCACGTTTTGCCGGCTTGCCTTTTGGAGATTATATTCTTGAAGCGCGCTCAATGCTGGGGCAGCGTGCGGCGGAAGAAACGATATCTTTCGCGTTTACCGTCCGAAGGCCCTGGTACCTCAGTTACCCGGCCCTTGTTTTGTACTTACTGTTCGGGCTCGTATTAGCGTGGCTCTTGCACCGTTCTTATTCCGGCTACTATCACCGCAAGGAGAAACTGTGGCAGGCAGAGAATGAACGTAAACTTGCCGCCGAGCGGCGGGAGTCAGAACTGGCGCTGAGTAAGCTGAACAATGAACAGCTTCAGCAGGACATCTCCGCCAAAAGCAGGGAAATGGCACAGTCTACCATGAGCCTGGTGAAAAAAAACGAGCTGCTGCAACAAATCAAAGACAAATTGCTGGAAGGAAAAAACCCGGAGGACAACATCAGAAAGGTAATTCAGACCATCGATAAAAACATCGATGAGGCGGAAACCTGGAATCTTTTCAAAGACGCTTTCGAGAGTGCCGACCGCGACTTTTTTCGCAAGGTGAAGGAAAGACATCCGGGTTTGACTCCCAATGATTTGAAACTGTGTGCGTATTTGCGGCTTAATTTATCGTCTAAAGAGATAGCACCGATGCTCAATATTTCGGTTCGTAGCGTGGAGGTCAAACGCTACCGGCTGCGTAAAAAGATGAAATTGAAACACGAGGTAGGTTTGGCGGACTACATTCTAGCTTTATAGTCTGAAGGCTACCCATACACCACCACAACATTACCCATACGAAGTTCCATTACAGCAAGCATATGTCTGCTTTTTATTGCCGCCGTACCGCATTTTTGTTCGGGAATAATTATACTACTAACGGTTGCATGGTTTTTGTAGGGGTGAAAATGTATGACATCACTCTTGCCTGATTTAATTTTACGGCACGGTATAAATAACAGGGAGTTTTGTTTTTTACCATTGTTCTCGTGCCGTATGGCGCTCATGCTCCGTCAGCTTTGCGGGGGTACTGGATAAACCTTATAGTCGCATGCAAAAACAACTACTATTTTTTCTCCTGCTGCTTGGCTTCGGGCAGCTCGGGGCTCAGTCTTTTACCGTAAGCGGTACCGTAACGGATGCCGAATCGGGTGATCCGCTCATCGGGGCCACGGTTTTGATAAGCACCCGTGCAGCCACCAGTGGTACCGTTACTGATTTTGATGGCAGTTACACGCTAAGCGATGTTCCGGTGGGTGCGGAACTTACTTTTTCCTACACCGGTTACTCAAGCCTTTCCCGGACGGTCACCGATGAAAGCCCGCTTAACGTAGCCATGGCCGGCGACGTACAGGCGCTGGAAGAAGTTGTTGTTATTGGCTACGGTACGCAGCAAAAACGCAACGTTACCGGTTCGGTAGCTACCGTTGATTCGGAGACGATTGACCAGCTTAAGCCCGTGAAAATCGAGCAGGCACTGCAGGGTACTGTTGCCGGCGTTAACGTAACCACCCAGTCTGGAGCTCCCGGTGCCGGGCTTAACATTCGTATCCGTGGTGTTTCCACCAACGGGCAAAACGCCCCGCTGGTCATAATTGACGGCTATCAGGGTGACCTGAGCACGATCAACCCTACCGACATCGAGACCATCACGGTACTCAAAGACGCGCAGGCCGCCGTATACGGTACGGTTGGCGCCAACGGAGTGGTCCTGATCACGACCAAAACCGGTGCTAAGAACAAACCGGCGCGCCTCAACTACAATACTTACTTCGGTACCCAGGAAACCACCCGGAAACTCGACTTACTTAATGCTACTGAATACGGCTTATTGCTCAACGAGCGCTACGCCGGTGGCGGTCAGGCTTTGCCCTTTCCCGATGCAACCAGCCTGGGGCGAGGTACCGACTGGCAGGACCAGGTATTCGATACCGCTCCAATCGTCAGCCACGATGTCAGCGTCTCCGGCGGTAGCGACAAAATCACCTATGCCGTCAGTGCTTCCCACCTCGTGCAGGAGGGCATCATTGGCCGGGAGAAATCGAACTATACCCGCAACACGGCCCGCCTCTCCCTCGGCGTCGACCTCAGCGACCAGGTAAAACTGACCACCAACGTCATTTTCACCAACATCGACCGCGATGCGTTAGCGGAGAATGGCCTCGGCGCGGTACTCTTCAATGCCCTCAACGCACCACCAACCTTGCCCGTTCTCGGGGACAACGAGGAATTCAGCCTCGTGCCCAACACCCCCGGCCTCGGTATTGAAGTGATCAATCCCGTCGCCCAGATCGCCAATACGTTCAACGATTACGACCTGAACAAGCTCAACGGCCAGTTCAGTCTCGACTACAAACCCGTAGCCGTAAGGGGCTTGACCATGACCGGCCGGGTAGGTTTCAACACTTCTAACAGTGAGAGCCGGAACTTCAATAAGCTGATCAATTACGGTGGCAAAGTTTTTGACGTCAACCGCAGCAGCGTAAACCAAAACGGGATCAACGATAATAATTACTCGCTTGATCTTTTTGGTACGTACAAAAGATCACCCGGAGAGCACCACAACCTGACCGCAACGATGGGTACAACGCTTTTTCGTGAAATCGGAAACGGCCTGTTCGCTACCGGCTTCGACGTACCCAATAACGACTGGGAATTCGCAGATATCTCCCTCGCTACCGGAACCAGCCCCGAGGGGGTCCGCGACGTGGGCTCTTACAGCTACGATGAGCGCCGTCTGTCCTACTTCGGTCGGGTGCAGTACGACTATAAAGAGCGGTACTTCGTAACGGCCATGTTGCGCCGGGATGCCTCCACGAAGTTCGGCCCCGAAAATCGCTCGGCGCTCTTTCCTTCCTTTACGGCTGGCTGGATCGCATCCGATGAAGACTTCTTTGGCGATGCCGGTCCGGTCGACTTGCTCAAGCTGCGCATCAGCTATGGTATTCTGGGCAACGACCAGATCATCAACAACGGCTACATCGGCACCCTGAGCGGAGAAGGTGCTTACGTATTCGACGGTGCCCTGGTAACGGGTACCGCGATCGGTGCCCTGCCCAATCCTTCTTTGCAGTGGGAGGAAGCAAAGAAGTTCAACGCCGGTTTTGATCTGGGCCTGCTCGATTATAAACTGAACATCACGGCGGACTACTTCGTCAATACCCGCGATAACCTGCTGATCTCCAACATCCCCGTCTCGGGCATCGTCGGCACGTCGGCCCCGGGTGGTGCTTCCCCCACGGTCAATGCCGGTGCGGTGCGCAATCAGGGATTGGAACTGGCCATTAGTTTTCAGCAGCGATTCAATAATAACCTCAAGCTTGATCTAAGCTACAACATCACCACTCTGGACAACGAGGTGCTGGAAGTAAACAACGGTACCGGCTTCATCGAAGGCGGGGCATTCGGCGTGGGCCAACTCGCGCCCTCGCGTATGGAAGTGGGCCGGCCGATCGGTTACTTTTATGGTTACCAGACCAACGGAGTATTTCAAAGCGCCGCTGAGATTGAAGGGGCTGCTTCCCAAATTGCTCTCGGTGCGGAGGCCCAGCCGGGCGATCTGCGCTTCGTGGACGTAAACGGAGACGGCGTCATCGACCCCACTGATCGTACCTACCTCGGCGACCCGATCGCCGATCTCACCATGGGCTTTAACGCCCGGGTGGAGTACAAGCGCTTCGACTTTACGGCCTACGCTTTTGCTTCCCTGGGCGGAGACATCGTCCGCAATTACGAGCGGGACCTCTCCGACGTGAACCGCCTTGACTACTATCTGAGTCGCTGGACCGGCCCAGGCACCAGCAACGAGGTGCCCCGCGTAACCACTTCCGCCACCGCCAACAGCGTGTTCTCCGACTTCTTCGTCGAGGATGCCTCTTTCCTCCGTCTCCAGAACGTGCAGCTCGGCTACACTTTACCCTTCAGAATGGGTAACCGCAAACCCTCCAGCCTGCGCCTTTACGTCAGCGGAAACAACCTGCTTACGCTGACCGACTACCGGGGCTATGATCCCGGCGCTTCCAGTGGTGCGCCCATCGGTGACGGTATCGACTACGGTTTTTATCCCATCTCCCGCATTCTGCTCTTCGGAGCCAACCTCAGCCTCTAGCAACCGACACCTGACGACGGACAACAGAAAAGAAATCATGCAACTCAACTTCAATAAGAACCTCTTGCTTACCGGCCTGCTGCTCCTGCTGGGAACGACGGCCTGTAACGACGACTTCATCGACCGTAGCCCGGTCTATTCGATCGACTCCGAAAACTATTTTAACGCGGAGGCTGATTACAGCAATGCGCTGATTGCGGCCTACGATCTCCTGCAGGCGAGCTACCTCAACGTAATGTTGGGAGAGATCGCATCCAACAACACCCTGGCTGGTGGTGAAAGCGCTACCGACGTGATCGGTATTCAGCAGATCGACGACATGATCCACACCCCCGTTAACGCTCAGTTAAAAGCCATCTGGGACTGGATGTTCGCCGGCGTAAACCGGGCCGCTTACCTGCTCGAGTTTAAGGACAAAACGGACTTTGAGGGCAAAGCGCAGATCATTGCCGAGGCGCGTTTTCTGCGGGCTTATTACAACTTTGAATTGCTGAAGTGGTTCGGCCCTATTCCATTGAAAGGTGATGAACGCTTCGCGCTTGGCGACGAGACGACCCTGCCGCGCTCGCCCCGCAGTGAGGTTTTCGCGTCGATCGAAGCGGACCTGATGTCGGCCATTCCCGATTTAGCGGTTACCGCGCCGCAAGTCGGACGTGTAACCAAAGGAGCGGCACGGGCGCTACTGGGCAAGGCCTATGTATTTCAGGAAAAATACAGCGAAGCGGCAGCCGTTCTGGAAGCGGTGATCAGCTCCGGTGCTTTTGAGCTCAGCAATGACTTTGCCGGCATCTTTGAACTGACCGGAGAAAATGGCACCGGAGCCGTTTTTGAAGTGCAGTATACGGATGCGGAAGGCGCGGGATTCGGTTGCTTGCAGTGCAGTGAAGGCAACGTTGCGGTCGGGTTCAACGGTATTCGTAACCATACCGGCCCGGTTTATGACAGTGGCTTCAGTTTCAACGTGCCGACCGGCGAAGCTTTCGAAGCTTTCGAGATTGGTGACCGTCGCCGCGACGTGGCGATTCTCGACATTGACGCCTGGGCGGAGGAAACCGGTGCCAGTTTTGGTATCGGGAACGAACACACCGGTTACTACAACCATAAGTATATAGCCCGTAAGGGAGACGCCAATATTGGTGATCAGAACCTTACGAACCCCAACAATTACCGCGCTATTCGCTACGCCGACGTGTTGCTGCTGGCCGCCGAGGCCCTCAACGCAACGGGCGATGATGAGACGGCACGTGGGTACCTCAACCAGGTGCGTCGGCGTGCTTTTGGCGACGAGGACCACGACATCAACGCCGGAGGAGACGCCCTGCGCGACTTCATTTTGCGTGAGCGCCGATTGGAACTGATGGGGGAGGGGCACCACTTTTTCGACCTGGTTCGTACGGGCGGGGCCGCAGGTGCAATTGAAGGTTTTGAAGCAGAGAAACACGACTTGTTTCCGCTTCCCTTCGAGGAAATCCAGTTCTCTGACGGTAACTGGGCCCAGAACCCCGGTTACTGATGAACGTTCGTCGGACTGTATACCCAGGGTGAAGCTTTCAAGCTAAGCAGCGTAAGCTCTGATTTGTCCGCCGGTATTTTGTTTTGCATTATCGATCGCCGAGTCAAATCACGAGGGTCGCCTTTAGCGTGCAAGTTCTCAAATCAATAAGAAAATGAAACTATCAAAGTATATACTCCTTCTTTTTCTCCCGTTATTCTTCGCGGCCTGTGAAGACGAGGATGTACTCCCGGTGCTGGAGGATGTCGAGGCACCGGAGGAGCTGTCGATCAAGGTCGTTATGGATGCCGAGAACCCGGGCCTGGCAACGGTCATTCCCGGCGGCCGGGGTGTAACCCTTTTTACCGTGGATTACGGTGACGGGAGTGATACCGAAGACCTCAGGATCGGTGATGCCGGTGTGCACCAGTACGTTGAGGGCAATTATACCGTCGGGTTAACGGCCACGGGCATCAACGGTATGACGGCTACGCTTAGTGAGCAGATCACGGTGGCCGCCGTTCCCCCTTCCAACCTGTCGGTAAATATTTCTCCAACGGCCGGCAACCCTTTGTCGATCAACGTTTCGGCGGCGGCCGATAACGCTTCCGGCTTCGTGGTTTACTTCGGCGAAACAGTCGATGAGGTCGCTACTCCTCTCCCTTCGGGAGTGACGATTTCTTACACTTATACCACCCCCGGTAATTACGCGGTACGGGTAGTTGCCCTGAGCCAAGGCATGGAAACCAGCCTGGAATACACCGAGACCGTTACCATTACCGATGGCAGTACGGCGGTGGTTTTCCCCCTCGACTTCGAGAACACCAGTACTACATATACCTGGGAAGGTTTTGGCGGAGTTTCCGCCAGTATCATCGACAACCCCGATGCTAGCGGAGAAAATACCAGCGCCCGCGTAGCCCGGCTGAGTAAGTCTTCCGGCTCCGAAGTATGGGCCGGTGCCTTCATCAACCTCGACGCGCCGGTGGATTTCTCGTCTTCCGATAAAGCGTTCCTCAACGTATGGTCGCCCCGTGCCGGTATCCCCGTTATTTTGAAAATCGAAACGGCCAATGATGCCGATGTCTTCGTGGAGGCAACAACCAGTACTTCCACGGCCAACGCCTGGGAGTTAGTGGAATTCGACTTCAGCGCCGCGGGAGATCTGACCATTGACTACCGGAAAGTCGTTATCTTTTTTGACTTCGGTACGGCCGGAATGGGCGAAGATTTTTTCTTTGATGACCTCAGTCTTGACGGAACCACCGGTGGCGACGGAGGTGGCGGCAACGACGGGGCCGTCGATCTGCCCCTCGATTTTCAGGATGCCGAGGCCAACTACGCTTTTACCGGATTTGGCGGCGCCGAGGCCGTGGTAGTCGATAACCCGGACGCCAGTGGGATTAATACCAGCAGCCGCGTGGCCGCGCTGACCAAAAACGCCGGAGAAGTCTGGGCGGGGGTCTTCATCGACCTCGACGACGACATCGATTTTAGCGGCGGCCAGGCCGTACGGCTCAAGGTCTGGTCGCCCACGCCAGACGCGCCCGTCACCCTGAAGATTGAAAACCCGGATAATGCCGATGACAACGTCGAGATGACCCTGAACACCACGACGACCAACGCCTGGGAAGAACTTGAATTCGACCTGAGTGGTATCGAGGCGTTCACCGGTATGCGTAGAATTGTTCTTTTCGCCAATTTCGGCACCAACGGAACCGGAGAAGTCTACTACTTCGATGACCTCAGCCTTGACGGAATGGTTGGTGGCGGCGACGGTGGCGGCGGTGGAGCCATCGAGCTTCCCCTCGAATTCGAGGACCCTGACGTGACCTATGTCTTTACGGGTTTTGGCGGAGCTTCCGGCGAGGTGATTGATAACCCCGATGCCGGCGGCATTAATACCAGCGGGCGTGTGGCCGCGCTGACCAAAAACGCCGGGGAAGTCTGGGCGGGGGTCTTCATCGACCTCGACAATGACATTGACTTTAGTGGCGGCCAGGCCGTACGGCTCAAGGTATGGTCGCCCACGCCCGACGCGCCCATCACCCTGAAGATCGAAAACCCGGATAATGCCGATGACAACGTTGAGATGACCCTGAACACCACTACGACCAACGCCTGGGAAGAACTCGAATTCGACCTGAGTGGCATTGAAGCATTCACCGGTTTGCGTAGAATTGTTCTTTTCGCCAACTTCGGTACCAACGGCTCGGGTGAAATTTACTACTTCGACGACATCCGGCAAAACTAAGCGCTTACCGGGAAATCCGCTACCGACCCGCGAGCGACATTTCTTGCGTCTGACTGTTGTCGGGAAAGGAAAGTAAGCAAACTAAAATTAACTCATTTTCCGGTTTCAATCAATCTCACAATTGCCTGCTCGCGGCCGGGAACGAATCACTACCAAGAGCCCTCCAAGCGGCAGAGGTGTATCGCCCCGCTTGCTCCTCACCACCTTTCTCCGCACCCGCGGCCCCGCCCACGAATACAGTAATAAATCAACCATCATGAAACAGTTCCTTCTTCTTGCCAGTCTGGCCCTGTTCCTCTTCACCTGTGAAAGCGAGGACTATGCTTTTGGGAATCTTACCGCCCCAACCAACCTGAACCTGGAAACGACCCTTATCGGGCAATCCGACGAACTCCCCAACGGTGACGGCAGCGGTCAGGTGATTTTCGTGGCTACGGCGGACGACGCCATAACATATAAATTCATTTTTAGCGACGGAAGTGAGGAGGTAGCCCCGACCGGTCGGTTGACGAAGCGCTTCAACCAGGTGGGAATAAATACATACGACGTGACCGTGGTTGCTTCCGGGACGGCCGGGATCGGCACTACGCTGACCAGTGAAGTAACCGTAGAGAGTACATTCAGTGATCCTGATGTCGTCCGGTTTTTAGCCGGCAACGACAGCAAAACCTGGTATTGGGCCGCCAACGAGCCCGGTCATCTGGGCGTAGGCCAGAACGATGACGACGCCGCCCTGAACTACTTTGCCAATTATTATCAGGCCGCGCCCTTCGAAAAAGACGGTGCCGATGAGAGCCTTTGCCTTTACCAGGACGAACTGGTTTTCAGCCGGAGTGGAGACAACCTCTTCTACCAACTGAACAACTTCGGCCAGACTTACTTCAATTTTGGCTACCAGGATGTGGCCGGCGGCAGCGCCGGTTTTGACTTCTGCTACGACTACGCTACGAACGCCGACGTCCAGCGGGTGCTGCTGGCCCCCTCCGGCAGTTTTGTGGTTAATAACGACATTCCCGGTCAGACGCGGGGAACCGATCTCGTGTTTTCCGACGGTGGCTTCATGAGTTACTACATCGGGGCAACTACTTATGAAATCATTTCCCTGACCGAGAACCGGATGGCCGTTCGCGCCGTGATGGGTAACAACGAGGCCCTGGCCTGGTACCACATCTTTACCTCCACCAAGCCGGTACAGGGCGGCGGTGATGAAACCGACTATGACAACCTGGTCTGGTCCGACGAGTTCAATACCGACGGAGCACCCGACCCCGCCAACTGGGGCTACAACATCGGCCGGGGCAACAACGGCTGGGGCAACGGTGAAGCCCAGACCTACACCGACCGCCCGGAAAACGTAGTGGTGGAAGACGGTAAACTGAAGATCACCCTGCGCAAAGAAGCGTTTGGCGGAGCCGATTATACCTCTGCCCGCCTGGTAACCGAAAACAAGTACGAATTTACCTACGGTCGCATCGACATAAGCGCAAAGCTGCCCTCGGGCGGCGGCACCTGGCCCGCGCTCTGGATGCTGGGCGAAGATTACGCTACCAACACCTGGCCTGCCTGTGGCGAGATCGATATCATGGAGCACGTGGGAAACCAGCAGGACAAACTGTTCTCTACCCTGCACTTTCCGGGCAACTCCGGAGGAAACGGGGTCAGTGAGGAAACGGACGTGCCCGGTATCTCCACCGAATTTCATAAATTTTCGGCCGTTTGGTCTCCATCATCCATTCGTTTTTTCGTAGATGATGAACTGTACCATACTTTTTCCAACGACGCCACGCTTCCCTTCAACAGCGACTTCTTCCTTATTTTCAACATCGCCATGGGCGGTAATTTCGGGGGCGACATCGATGCGGCTTTCCAGGAGTCATCCATGGAGGTAGACTACGTTCGGGTGTACCAGTAAGGGCCACTGGCCCTCTGCCTTTAGAAAATCCATGACGGGGGAATGATCTTCCGGGGCAGGCGGGGGCAGCAGTATCGAGCATACAGCAGTAACACCCGGTAACCTTAGTGTTCAACGCTGACCTTCGGGGGGCAGTGCCGTGTAGTCCTGCCTGAGAATTATTTTTTCGCTTTTTAAATTTAAACTCTTATACCATGAGATTATTTACTACCATTTTATCTCTGCTGCTCTTGACCTTTACGGTTACGGCGCAGACTACGATCCTCGACTTCGAGGGGACTGCACCCACGCTGAATGACTTTAACGGGTCCGTTTCCACCATCATCGATAATCCGGACGCGACGGAACCGAACACCAGTACCCAAGTGTTACGAAACGTGGTTCCCGCCGGTGCCGCATTTGCCGGTGTGAACATCCCGCAGTCGATTGACTTCGCCGACGGGAAGTTTTTCACTCTACAAGTTTGGTCCTCGGTGCCTAATGCTCCCGTGCTGCTCAAATTAGAGGGCGGTACCGATCCCGCTACCGTTGAGCGTGCCGTCAGTTTTAGCGGTGCGGCCAACAGCTGGCAGGAACTGACCTTCGGTTTTACGGAGGAAGTGGACCAGCGTTTTACCTCCGTTACCGTGTTCATGAACTTTAACGTCATCGGTACCGAAGAGCTGACTTTTTACTGGGACAACCTGGCTCAGGACGTTACCGGTACCGTCTCTATCGCCGGGCCGGATACCGCCGCCCCGACGCCAACGCGGGATGCAGCTGACGTTATCTCTCTCTTTAGCGATGCGTACGCTAACGTTGTCGTGGATACCTTCCGGGCCGACTTCGGTGATGCCATCCAAACGGATACCCTCCTCGATGGTAACGCTACACTGCTTTACCGAAACCTCAGCTTTACGGGCATTGAAACCCTGGGGGATAACGCAATAGATCTGGCTGCAGCGGGGATGACCCATTTGCACCTGGACTTCTGGTCGGCGAACAGTACTGCTTTCGGAATTAAGCTCGTTGACTTCGGTGGCGACGGTTTCGGCAACGATAACGATACGGAATTCGAAATTCAGCGCAACCTGCCTCAGCTCCAGTGGGCAAGCCTAGATTACCCGCTTTCAGCCTTTACCGGTATGAATCAGGACGACATCAGCCAGCTGATCATCTCCAGCGCACCGGGCGGGTCGAGTGACGTCTACCTCGATAATATTTATTTCTACGCCGGAGAGCTCCTGGGCACCCAGATGAACCTGCCGGTAACCTTTGAAGAGGAAGGCGTTGATTACGGTGTACGGGATTTCGGGGGAGCGGTCTCCGCGATTGTAGCCGATCCGGAAGATGCAGGCAATACGGTAGTGGAGACGACCAAGACCGCCGGTGCCGCAACTTTTGCCGGAACTACCCTGACTTCCACATCGGATGGCCCCGTTGGCTTCTCCAGCCCAATTCCGCTTGCCGCGGGTGCCAGTACGATGTCGATGCGGGTATGGTCTCCAACCGCCGGTACTCCGGTAATGATCAAGGTGGAGAATAAAAACGACCCAACCATAAGCGTGGAAACCCTGGCCAACACCACCGTAGCCGGAGCCTGGGAAACCCTGACCTTCGACTTCAGCATGGAACGTACCGGTACCGCCGCCGTCGACTACGCGTCCGTTTACGACTTGGCGAGCGTCTTCTTCGACTTCGATACCTCACCAGCGGCGGATGCGACTTACTACTGGGACGATGTCGTCTTCAACGGCGTCACCGGTGAAGGCGACGCTCAGATGGACCTTCCCGTAAACTTTGAGGAGACCGGTATCGACTATGGCCTTGCCGACTTCGGTGGTAATGAGTCCATGATCGTTGCTGATCCCGAAGATGAATCCAATACGGTAGCTCAGTCTACCAAAACCGTTGGCGCAATGACCTGGGGCGGTACCACGCTTACTTCTACGTCAGGTGGCCCTAAGGGTTTCGTCTCCGCCATTCCCTTTACCCCCGAGGCAAGCACTATGTCGGTTCGCATTTGGTCGCCTACCGCTGGCACACCGATTCTCCTGAAAGCGGAGAACGCAGATGACGGTACGATCAGCGTGGAAACACTGACCAGTACCACCGTTGCCGGAGCCTGGGAAGTTTTGACTTTTGATTTTACCAACGAAGCGGCCGGTACGGCCGCGATCAACTATGAATCGGTATACAATACGGTTTCCATCTTCTTCAACTTCGGTACATCGCCTACCGAAGCGGCAACCTACTACTGGGACGATATCGTCTTCGGAACGACCGTTGGGACCGACACGCCCGTACTTGGTTTGCTGGAAGTATTCCCCAACCCGGTAAACGAACGGGTAACCATCAGCGCGCCGGCGCGGATAACGGACCTCATCCTGTACGACGTTAACGGCAGAATAGTTGGCCGTCAGCAACCCGAAGCGCTGAGTGCCGATCTTGACATGAGTGGCCTGAAGCCCGGCTTCTACGTCGCCTTGGCGAATACCGTCGATGGTGCTATGACCGTTAAGCTGCTCAAGGAATAAGCGTACCCCGTATTCTTTGCGACAGGTCTCTTACCCTACCGTAAAAGCCCCCGCCATGAGGAATCATGGTGGGGGCTTTATTGTCCGGCCGGTCCGCGTTGTTGTCATTTTTGCCCCCGACCCGGACGGCTATGCCCTTCTGGTCTTCTACAAACTTTCCGTAAAATATCGTTTTCCATCGAGTAGTATCTGGGTAGCCGTACCTTCTTTCGTGCTTAGTGTATACTGGCTGATGGAACCATCATTGTAGGTAAGCTGTAGCTGAATGGCCTGACCATCTCCCAAAATTTTCCACTTTCCCCCATCTTCACTTTGGCTTGCGGTGTAAAAATCCGAAGTGTAGTCTCTACTGCTGTAGGAAGATTGGTCTCCGTAAATGAACCGCCCGTTTTCGTACAGGAGTAAAGTTGTTTTTTCGGTCATATTACTGGTGGTATTAAGATAGGTCAGCTTCTTATTGCTCAATCCCGTTCTCCAGGCTTTGGCCGGATCACTTTCAATCGGGAGATAAAGGGAGACGGAGTTGGCGATCGATCTGGCTAAAACCAGATACGAATCATCGAATTTGTCGGGGGATGTAATCACCATAATCGATACCCCTCCGCCGTGTGGAGAAAACAGAGAGATCATTGCCGCCTTAATTGCACTACCTTCGGCCCAGCCCGTAAAGGTTCCGATGATCCCGTTTGTAGAAAAGTTGTCTATACTCCCTTCGGGAAAGAGCAGCATACCCTCCTCCTCGATACCGTTTGCCTGCGTGTAAGCCCTAATCGCTTCTTTACTATCATGAGCGTGCGGATAAACCGCAATTAAGCCCGGTAGGGTATTGGAACCAAAAAGATGGCTTCCGTTCTGAACATCCTGATGAATCCACCCGTCGGGCGATTTAAAACTGTAGCCATATGACTTAGTGTCGATCGTAGTCATTGATTGACTTATCAACATGGCCGGCAACAAATGAAGAAGCAGTAAAAAAGGAAGAACGGATAAGTAGTCTTTCATGCTTACGTATTTTATCCAGGGCAAACGCATTAAATCGAATCAGTAGCTTCGACAAGGATCAGCCACCGGTCAAAAGATGATAAGCCGCTTTTACAAACCTCAGTAAAGGGATATTAAAAACGGCACTACCGAGATAATCCGCAGCTGAGCCCGCGAAGTGCCGAGCTTATCGAAGCATCGAAGGGGCTAAAACACATTCGCTGTATTCTGTACGTTTGCCCAGTATATTATTCTACTGACGAAGCGTATCACGGTAGCTACTCTTAATGGCTAAACAGCCAATAGTTGTTACGTATAATTACTATTTTCTATTCAGACCTAAGGGTTCAGGAAAGAAAATGCTATTCCCAATCATCGTTACTACTACTCTCCGATTAGCTCTTCCACCGAAGTTGTAAAACTGCTGACGAATTCTTCGTACTTACTCGTCGCCGATCCGTTGAACCCGGTATAGATTCGTTTCACCTTATTGTCGCGGTCCACAAAAAGGAGGGTGGGGTAGCTGATGATCTTATTCAGCATCGGCAGCGCGCGCCCGGCGGCGTCCTTGTCGGAAGGGCCGGCCAGCAAAACGGGCCAGGGGGGCGCCAGGTTGTCCGTGTAACGCCGGACGGCTTCCCGCGACCGATCGTCGTCCGCCCCGTATTGTTCGAACGCCAGGGCGATCACCTGGAGGTCCTTCACCTCGTTTTCTGCCAGGTAGTTCTTAAGGAACTCGGCCTCCTCCCGGCAGTTGGGGCACCAGGTGCCCATGATCTTGATCAGCTTGGGTTTGCCCTGAAATTCCTCGTCGTCGAGGGAAATGTTCTTGCCGTCCGTGGTGGGAAAAGAAAAACTCAGGGGGACGTCTTCGTTCATCAGCGTAAGGACGTCCGGGCTGATGAGTTCGAAGTCGTCGTCGCGTCTGGCCGACCACTTCGTAATGTAGTGGCGGCCCGAACGAAAGGTACCGCCGAGGGTGCCGTCCTCTTTGATGCGTGCCTCAAATAAAAAAGCGTGGGAACCATCGAAAACGCTCAGGTAAAGCTTATCGGCTTGCACCGTTCCCTCGAGGTAGCGGTAGTCGCCGGTTTCCGTCCGGAAGGTACCCGTCAGGTGATTGCCGTTTTGTTGAAACTCGGCGATGCCGGGGTACGGAGTTTCTTCGCCGCGGCCGAAAGTAACGGCCCACTTACCGCTCACGTCGGCGGCGGGGGGCTTGCGCAGGGGCGTAAAGCGGTGTCCCTGACCGAAGCGGGCGTTGAAGGGGATGCGGTAGTTGTCCCGGTAGTTGACGACGAAAACCCCTTCGATGATGTTCTCCTCATGGTAGGCGCTGATGTAGGTGTCGTACACCGGGAAGTTGATCCGAACCGTGTCCCGCCCGGCCTGCTGGTCGCGCCCGGAAGAGATGTCCTTGGCGGGGACGACGATCTCTTCCTCGCCGTTGTGCAGAACGATGCGGAAAGTGGAGTCCGTTTCGTAGACCACGTCCATCGTAAATGGTAGTTGCCCCTCGGTTACCTCGTCGAAGTCCAGGTCCGTTTTTTCAGGAATGGGAGCTCCCTTGGGGTTGGGTACGATGGGGTTGTATTCCAGCGCCAGAACGGCCCGGTACGGCCCAGGGGCCATGGCGGAGTAACGGTCCTGAACGAAGGTGCAGGAGGTAAGCAGAACGGCCAGCAGGGCGGGAATAAGTATGCGCATTCGGTGGGGTTTACGGGAAGGCAAACGCAGGGTAGGGCATTAGGTTCTTTCGGCAACGGAACTTGACCGGATGCTGCGTTGCGTAAACATATCCCCCCCCCGACAGGTGCTTAAATATCTACTTTCCGCGCTTTCAGTTCTTTGATCTCCTGCCGCAGTTTGGCCACCACGGCCGGCAGGTTTTTGAACACGGCGTAACTGCGCATGTAGTCCTTAAAATCCATGTGCGGAGAGCCGACCAGGGTGGCGTCGGGCCTGGTGATGTTGGAGATGATACCCGTTTGCGCCGCAATCTGGGTGCCGGCGTGCATCACGGTATGACCGGCCACGCCGACCTGGCCGCCGATGCGGCAGTTGGCCCCGATCTTGGCCGAGCCCGCAACTCCCGTCAGGGCAGCGATGACGGTATTCTCGCCCACCTCGACGTTGTGGGCGATCTGGATCTGATTGTCGAGCTTGACGCCCTTGCGCAGGATGGTGGAACCCATCGTGGCGCGGTCGACGGTGGTGTTGGCACCGATCTCCACGTCGTTTTCGAGCACGACGTTGCCGACCTGGGGTACTTTGGCGTAGGCTCCCGTGGCGGGGTCGGGGGCGAAGCCGAAACCGTCGCCGCCGATCACCACGTTGGCGTGCAGAATACAGTTGTCGCCGATGACGCAGTCGCGCAGGATGCGTACGCCGGGGTACACGGTGCAGTTGCGCCCGATGCGGACGTTGGGGCCGACGTACACCTGGTCGAGAATGACGGTGCCCGCACCGATGGCGGCGCCTTCCTCAACGATGGAAAACTTGCCGACGCGGACGTCTTCGCCGAGGGTTGCGGCGGCGTCCACGGCGGCGTGGGCACTCACGGCGCGGCGGGTCTGGGCGGCTTCATCCTGCTGGTACACGGCCAGTAGGTTACTGACCGTTCCGTACACGTCGGCTACGCGCAGCAGGGTGGTTTTTACCGCCTCGCGGGGCGTAAAATCGTTGCTTACCAGCACGGCCGATGCTCTGCTATTGTACAGGTGATGCTCGTAGGCGGGGTTGGCCAGGAAGGTGACCTCGCCGGGCCCGGCTTCCTCAATTTTGGCCGGGGCGGAAATGATCACGTCGGGGTCTCCCTCCACGGTGGCGTTGATCATTTCGGCAAGTTTTGCGGCGGTAATTCTCATGTGGATCGGTTATAATCGCTCAGATAATGTCGGGAAGTCCGTCAGGGCCGGATTTGTCCTCCGGCGGGGCAAATGTATTCAAGGCGCGGGAACGTGCCGCCCGCATAGCCGTGAACTGGGTCAGAACGGCATCAAGCAGGTCACTATTTACCAGTTTTTCCACATCGGCCAGTCCGCGCAACCGCTCGCTCTTGCGAAAGCGGTAGATCTGGCTGAGGCCCGAGCGCTCGAACTGGACCGGGAAGCGACCGTCGTTTGAAAAAACGGTGATCTGGAGGGTGGGGTGGGGAATTCGGCCGAGAATACGCATGCGAAGGTTTCGTTTAGGCAAATGTAGCCTTTTTGGCGGCGTCCGTGGTCCGGCGTTCTCCTGGTGTGATTCGGGTCGGGAAGCGGGCAGAGCGTCTCTCCGGCGATGTCGGACAGCGGAAATAACACGATCCCGTAAGCCGGAGCGTTTTGGGCGCGGCCGCGGGATGCAAGGAAAGTTGCAACGCTGGGAAAGTTCCCGGCCCTGCTCTGGTTTAGCACTTCAGATATAATTGAATCCGCAAAGCATCAACCGTCATCGGGATGCGGCACCATCTTATTATATCATTTTAAACTTTGCACCTGCGTTCGCGCTAAAAGAACGAAATTTTATAATAATCGGTTTTAATCTTCAATTAAATTTTTTTCTACCGGTTATAAGTTTTAGTATTGTCCGAAGATGGCCAAATTGTCCATATAATATTCTTCTACGGCTAATTTTAGCGCGTATTTAGTCCGCAATTAAAGTCTAGCACCCGTACACCTCCCCAATTCACACCATTTTAAATAGTTTTCACCACGACTTCGGGGCATCCATGCCTTCCGAAGAGTAAATCCATACATTCTAAATATTCATATTCACACCGTTATGAAACAAAACAATTTATTAATCCGATACTGGCTCACTGCGATGCTATTGTTGCTCGGCATGACCGTCGCAATGGCACAAAAAACGGTGACGGGTACCCTGCTTGACGCTGACACTGACGACCCCCTCATTGGTGCCAGCATCGTGGTGAAGGGGACAAGCTCCGGTACGGTGACCGACCTGGACGGCAACTACAGCCTGCAGGCGGCCGAGGGGGCGGTCCTCATTTACAGTTACACGGGCTACGCGGACCAGGAGATCACCGTCGGCGCAAGCGACGTGGTCGACGTGCGAATGAGCGGTGGGGAGATCCTCGATGAGGTCGTCGTGGTCGCCTACGGCAAGCAGAAAAAGGCGACGGTGACCGGAGCCGTTGTCGGCGTGCAGGGTGGAGCGCTAAAGCAGTCTCCCTCGGTCAACCTGGGGGCGTCCCTGGCCGGTCGCCTGCCCGGGGTGGTCATCATTCAACCCAGCGGCGAACCCGGAAACGACAACGCCGTGATCAACATCCGCGGTACCAACACCCTGGGAAACAGCAGTCCGCTGGTTGTCATCGACGGGATTCCCGACCGGGCCGGGGGGCTGGCGCGCCTCAGCCCGCAGGATATTGAATCGATCTCCGTTCTGAAAGATGCCTCGGCCGCCATCTATGGTGCCCGCGCGGCCAACGGTGCCATTTTGGTAACCACCAAACGGGGTACCAGCGGTAAGCCGACGATCAGCTACGATTTTAACCAGGGATGGTCGCAGCCCACGGTACTTCCCGAAATGTCGAGCGCCGTGGAGTACGCCAACATCATGAACGAACTGCCGATCTACCAGACCGTACCCGTCAACGAATGGAGCGCGGCATCCCAGGCGATCCGTACCGCCGGCGTGTATGACTCACCGACGGCGGGCGTCGGTACGGTGAACGCCAACTTCAGTCCCGAGGCAGTAGCCGCCCACGCGGCGGGCAACGACCCCTGGGGCTTTCCGGATACCGACTGGTTCGGCGATGCTTTCCGCAACTGGGCTCCGCAAACCCAGCACAACCTTTCCGTTCGCGGTGGTACCAAGGCGGTTCGCTATTTCTCTTCCCTCGGTTTTACCAACCAGGAGGCTTTTTATAAGAATACGGCCACCAAGTACAAGCAGTACAACCTGCGCATCAATCTTGACGCCGACGTGAGCCAGTACATTAAGACCCAGGTAGGCTTCACGGCCCGCCGCGAAGACCGCCGCTATCCGACCCAGAATGCGAACGCCATCTTCCGGATGCTGATGCGTGGCCGCCCGACCGAACCGGCCGTGTGGCCCAACGGTTTGCCCGGCCCCGACATCGAGAACGGACAAAACCCGATCGTGATCACGACCAACGCTACCGGCTACGACGAGAGCCCGACGGACTACCTGCAGGCCAACGCGCTGGTCACCATCACAAACCCCTGGATCGAGGGCCTCGGTGTCACCTTCTCCGGCGCCGCCGACAACAGCAACAACCGCAGAAAGCTCTGGGAGACGCCCTGGCAGCTTTACTTCTGGGACCGGGTGAGTTTTGAGCCCGACGGCGTCACGCCTCTGCTGGAAGGCTCCATCCGCTCTACTTTCACCGATCCGCGCCTTACGCAGGGTAATGAATCTACCCTGAACACGAATCTCACCACCCGCATTAATTACGATACCCGGCTGGGCAGTGACCATACCATCGGACTGATGGCCGGCGTGACCCGGGAAACTTTCTCCGGGGAGAATTTCTTCGCTTTCCGCCGCAACTATATTTCCACGGCGGTAGACCAGTTGTTCGCCGGTGGCTCCCTGGATCAGAATACCGGCGGCTCCGGCTACAACCGGGCCCGGCTCGGTTACTTCGGCCGCGCCCAGTACGACTATAAGGAAAAGTACCTGCTGGAGTTCATCTTCCGCTACGACGGTTCCTACATCTTCCCCGAAGACCAGCGCTTCGGCTTCTTTCCCGGCATCCTCGCCGGCTGGAACGTAACGAACGAAGACTTCTTCAACGTGCCGGGAATCGACTACCTGAAGCTGCGGGCCAGCTACGGCCAGATGGGCAACGACCAGGTCTTCTTCCGGGATCAACTGCAGGAGTTTGCCTTCCTCTCTACCTACGGCTTCGGGGAATACCCGATCAACAGTGTGGTGGAAACCACCCTCCGCGAGGAACTGCTGGCCAACAACGACTTCACCTGGGAACGGGCTAATAACTTCAACTTCGGCATCGACGCCATTCTGTTCAACAACCGGATCGACATGACGCTGGAGTACTTTGTGAACCGCCGGGATCAGATCCTGATCCAGAAGACCGGTTCTACCCCCGCTTCTTCGGGCATCAACAGCCTGCTGCCACCGGTCAACGCCGGTGAGGTGGAAAACAGGGGCTTTGAGTACAACATCGGCTACAACGGTAAGGCCGGGAATGCCTTCCAGTGGCGCTTCGGCCTAAACGGCGGCTACGCCCAGAACAAAGTCATCTTCATGGATGAAATTCCCGGAGCGCCCGAGTACCAGCTGATGGAGGGCAAGCCAATCGGGGCGTACCTGGTCTACCAGTCCGACGGCGTTTTCCGCGACCAGGCGGAGATCGACGCCGAAGAACTGGACTACTCCGCCGTGACGGCTAACCTGCTGCCCGGAGACATGAAGTTTGAAGACGTGAACGGCGACGGCCGGATTGACGGCGACGACCGGGTCCGGATCAACGACAACGGAACGCCGACTTTCAACTTCGGTGCCAACCTGTCGGCCAGTTACAAAGGTTTCGACCTGACCGCGTTAATCCAGGGTGCAACGGGATCCTCCCTCCGCGTACAGACCGAATCCGGCGACATCGGCAACTTCCTGAAGTACAGCCACGACAACCGCTGGAGCATCGATAACCCGAGTTCAGAGCACCCACGGCTCGCCAGCCGGGGAGACACCTACTACACCGGCGGAAGTTTCGGCGACAATACGTACAACCTCTTCAGTAAAGACTACGTCCGCCTGAAGAACCTGGAGCTGGGATACACCCTGCCCGCTACGCTGACCGATCGGATCTCCATCGGCAGTCTCCGAGCCTACGTAAACGGACTGAACCTGTTTACGATCGATAGCCTGGACTTCTTCGACCCGGAATCGACCGCCGGGAGCGGTGTCTACTACCCGCAGACCAGAATTATCAACCTGGGCGTAAACCTCACGTTCTAAACCATTTAGGTTGTTGTCCGTTAGTTCGAGACTGCGGGTTTTCATACCTTCGTCGGGATGGCGGACAATAACCGGATCTTAAACTGTCAGTTACACATACACAAGATTATGCAAAAACTTAAAAACTCCATCTGGCGGGTGGTAGGGGTAACGGGATTCTTTCTCCTGCTGCTTACTTCCTGTAACGACGACTTCCTTAATACGGAGCCGCTCGATAGTATCTCCAGTGAAGCTACCTGGGCCGACGGATCGTTGTCACGGGCCTTTATCTATAACGTGTATTCCTTTTTGGGTTACGGCGGATTTGAAGACTCGGGACTTTCTTCCATCAGCGACGAAGCATTGTTCACCCACGCCGGGCGCAACATCCGCCCCTTCAACGAAGGAACGGAAGACCCTACCAATACGGCCTGGATGAGCCCCACCTATCAGTGGGACGCGATGTACCTGGCCATCCGCCAGGCCAACGTAGCCATCGGCCGCTTGCCCGAAGCCACCTTCGATGACACCGATCTGCGCGACCGCCTGCTCGGCGAAGCTCACTTTCTGCGGGCGTATTATTACCACCAGCTGGCCCGTTACTATGGAGGTGCTCCCTTGATCGATCAGCCCTACGGCCTCGACGAGGATTACAGTGTCGCCCGTGGTACCTGGGCGGAAACCGTCGACTTCATCATCGCTGATCTCGACCGCGCGGCAGATTTACTGAACGGTAAACCGGAAACCCCGGGTCGCGCATCACGACTCGCCGCGCAGGCGCTGAAATCCCGTATTCTACTGTATGACGCCTCCGATCTGCATCAGTCGGACCTGGCCGGCGGTATTTTTACGGGCTTTGCCGACCTCGACCTGATCGCTTCCGGAGGGGACCGCTCGGCGAAGTGGCGCGTCGCCCGCGACGCCGCGAAAGTCGTGATGGACGAAGGCATGGGCTATAAACTTGATCTTTCCGATCCCGTCGATCCCGCTGAAGGCGAAGAGAATTACATCTCTATTTCCATGGGTGGGGGCAGTGCCGTCGGCGACGCCGCCGCCGCCGTTGAGCTGATCTTCCAACGGACCGCCACGCCGCTGTACACCGTTGAAGACAACTGGCCGCTCGGTGGCCTCAATCACGGCATCAATAACGGACCCAACGGCTACAACAACTGGGCGGGCAACACCCCGATTCAGCAGATGGTGGACGACTACGAGATGATGGATGGCTCCTCCTTCGACTGGGATGATCCCGACCACGCTTCCACACCCTACGAAAACCGTGATCCTCGCTTCTACGCTTCCGTGATGTACGATGGTGCCGGCTGGAAACCCCGACCTTCCGCCGCCGCCGCACTCGACCCTGTAAACCAGGTGCAGACGGGTTTTTACGACGATGGCGCCGGAGGTACGATACCCGGTATCGATACGCGTTCTTCCTCCATCGAAAACTGGAATGGTACCCGTACCGGCTACTATCACCGCAAATTCATTGACCCGAACCCCGCCCTGCCAGATAATCAGTCGAACGCGCAGGTAGTTCCCTGGCCTTTCATTCGCTATACCGAGGCGGTACTTAATTTTGTGGAAGCCAGTATCGAACTTGGTGAAGAAGACATTGCCCGGGAGTGGCTCAACCGAATTCGATTCCGCTCCGGTATGCCCGCCGTTACCGATTCCGGTGACGACCTACGGGAGCGCTACCGCAACGAACGTCGGGTGGAGTTAGCCTACGAAGAGCACCGTTACCACGATGCCCGCCGCTGGCTGATCGCACCGGAAACGCTCGGCCGCGTTATCGAGTCGATAGACATTCGGGCAACCCTTCGTCCGGGGTCCACTCCGCACGTGCCTTACCGTTATGATCCCGAAGTGTACGATTACACCTACACGGTTGTGGATAACACCGAGAACGAAACCCGTACCTGGGTCGATAAAATGTATTTCCGGCCCATCACCCGTGACGAGATCAACCGGAATATGCTGCTGGTGCAGAACCCCGGATACTAACGCAGACCACAGATGCCCAACGCTTTACCCCGCCTTCATTCTTTAGAATGGGGGCGGGGTTGTACTTTGTGGTATACGCTCGCCCTTCATGCACAAATTAATCCTCCACCTCTTGCCGGTCCCACTCGTGTTCCTTTTGTTGCTCCTGCTTTCGGTGTCCTGTACCGAATCTGACCCGGAGAAAGCCGTCAGCCCGGGTGTTGAATCGTCTTCCCTTTTTACCCTGCTCGATCCCATCACTTGCGGCATCAATTTCGAGAACCGCCTGACGGAAGGGCCAAACACCAACATCCTCGTTTACGAGTATTTTTACAACGGCGGGGGGGTGGCGGCCGGAGACCTGAACGGAGACGGGTTGTCCGATCTTTACTTCACCGCCAATATGTCGGCCAACCGGCTTTACCTCAACCAGGGTAATCTTCATTTCCGCGACGTAACGAAGGCTTCCGGCGCTGACCTCAGCGGGCCGTGGAACACCGGCGTGACGATGGCCGACGTAAATGCCGACGGACGACTCGACATTTACCTGTGTCGCTCGGGTGCTTTGCCGGAGGAAAAACGCGCCAACGTTCTGCTGATCAACCAGGGAAACGACGAGAGGGGAACCCCCCAATTCAAAAACGAGGCCACTGCTTACGGCCTGGCATCGACGGCTTACAGCAACCAGATGTACTTCTTCGATTACGACCGCGACGGCGACCTCGACGGACTGTTGCTGAACCACAACCCGGTGGCGATGCCGGTACTCAACGTCAATAAAACAAAAGAGATCCTGAAGCAATCCGACGCCGAACGGGGACTGCGCCTGTACCGGAATGACGGCGGTAAATTTCGGGACGTGACGCTGGCGGTGGGCCTCAGCAGTTCGGCCCTCAGCTACGGCCTGGGCGTGGCGATCTCGGACCTGGACGGGGACGGAGATGCGGACTTCTACGTTTCCAACGACTACGAGGTTCCCGACTACCTCTACTACAACAACGGCGACGGTACCTTTACCGACGGGCTGGGCGACGCCATCGGGCACACCAGTCATTTCTCGATGGGGAGCGACGTGGCCGACGTGAACAACGATGGGCGCGCTGATATCTTCACGCTCGATATGTTGCCCGAAGATCATCGTCGTCGGCAATTGCTGATGCCCGACGACAATCGCTCGAAACTGGAGCTGAACCTGACCAGTGGTTTTCACTACCAGACGATGCGCAACATGCTGCACCTGAACCGGGGCAACGGTACCTTCGCCGAGGTCGGACAGTTGGCCGGGGTAGCGCGAACGGACTGGAGCTGGTCGGCCCTGCTGGCCGATTATGACAACGACGGCCGGCAGGACCTGCACATCACCAACGGCTACCTCAAGGACTTCACCAACCAGGATTTTACGAGTTACATGAAAGACTGGGTCAACGACCGCAAACGCTTCAAGCGGAAAGATCTGCGCGAGTTGCTGAATAAGCTGGAAGCCACCGATCTGAACAATTTCGTTTTTCGCAACCTGGGTGATGGCACTTTCGAAGACGTTACCGCACGCTGGGGCATCGATCGGCCGAGTAACAGCAACGGGGCTACCTACGCTGACCTTGACAATGATGGCGACCTCGACCTGGTGGTCAATAACCTCGACCAGCAGGCATTTGTGTACCGCAACGACGCCTTGGAAAATCACTGGCTGAAGGTTAAGCTGGAAGGCAACAAAGCTAACCTGGCGGGCATCGGTTCCCGGGTCGAAATTACGGTTGATGGGGAGACGATGACACGCGAATTGTATCCGGGCCGGGGCTACCTGAGCAGCGTGGAACCGGTGCTCCATTTCGGTTTGGGGGCGCGGACGCGGGTGCAAAAACTGCTGGTGCGCTGGCCGGACGGGACGGTTCAAAGCTTCGGGGACCTGGAGGTGGATCAAACAATGACGCTGCGCCGCCCGGAAGCCACCTCAACGGCCGAAACCGTCACTCCGGCCAACCCGTCCGCCGAGCTGACCTTGTTCGTAGAAGTGGATCCACCCGACGAACTCTCCGATAAGTTATCCGGTAAGCGGGACTTCGATGAGGAACCACTGTTGCCGCGCGAGTACTCTCATTTCGGACCAGGTCTTACTGCTGAGGGCCGGATGATGGCCCGTAACGATCGGGTACTGGCTTATTCTTCGGGAGAACCATCAATTTCATTTCTCGGCAATGCTTACGTAACGGGTAAATATCCATTGACCGATCAGGTAGCGGTGAGCCCTGACGGGAAAACTACCTTTGAACTCCCGGAATCAATCAAAAGATACGGCAGAATTAATTCTGCCGCCTGGGTTGACGTAGATGACGACGGCGTGGAAGAACTAATCGTAGCCGGAGAATGGACCCCGATACTGATCTACCGCCTGAAAGACGGAAAACTTACCGATCATCCCGTCTCGCAGAGCTTCATTACCCGACAACGGCGGCAATCGGGTCAAACGATGACGGGCAAATCCGGACCCACCCCCACCGGCTGGTGGAACGCCCTCCACGTCACCGACCTGAACGGGGATGGCCGACCCGACATCGTCGGCGGCAACGAGGGGCTGAACAACACCTTCCGCGCCACCCCGGACACTCCGCTAGAACTTCACGCCGCCGACCTCGACGGCAACGGCACCATCGACCCCATCCTGAGTTATTACGAGGCCGACGGCCAACGATACCCCGATGCTACCCGTGACGAACTCCTGCGCCAACTGACCGGCTTGCGCAAGCGATTCCCGGACTACGCAAGCTACGCCGAGCGTACCCTCGACGAAATATTTCCCGCCTGGCCCGAAGACGTACTCCACCTCACCGCCGAGCGGCTGGCAACCACGCTTTACCTCAGCCAGCCCGACGGGATTTACGTATCCGCTCCGCTGCCCGGGGAGGTCCAGTACGCGCCGGTGCATACCATCACCGAACTGGACTATAACGGCGACGGCAATCCGGACCTGCTGCTCTGTGGAAACGAAAGTATGGCCAGACAACGCTGGGGAAAATCAGACGCCAACGCCGGGGTGCTGTTGCGGGGCGACGGTAAAGGGGGATTCACTTACGTGCCACAATCCCGGTCCGGCTTCAACCTGACGGGCGACGTCAGAAGCGTGGTGAAAACCGGGGAGCTGCTGCTCTTCGGGATACGGGGAGAAAGGGTGCGCGCTTACCGGCGTAACGAGTGAAAAGCTGCGATGTTTGCTACTAACAAGGCGGTCAATCTGCGCAGCGAAGAGAAATGGCTTGCGGTCTGAAAAATCGAAGTAAGCCGGGAGGAGAACATGCCTTAAAAACTTACGCCGCACCTGCGGCCGCGCCCTAAATATTTCTCTAAACCCGTACCGTATGAAAGCATTTATCTTTTGCTTGTTTTCGCTTTGCCTGCTCGGGACCGCCTGTGATCCGGCCGAGGATGGCGGGCAACCCAACGTACTCTTTATCGTGGCCGATGACCTCGGGTACCATGATCTGGGCGTGAACGGAAGCAGCTACTACGAAACGCCAAACCTCGATCGGCTGGCGGGGGAAGGGGTGCAATTCACGCGCGCCTACACAACCAGCCGGGTGTGCAGCCCGGCCCGCGCCAGCCTGATGAACGGGCAGTTCACCGCCCGTCACGGCATCACCGACTGGATCGGGGCCAAATCCGGAACCGGCTGGCGCGACCGGGGCTACGGCAATGAGCTGCTGCCACCCGCCTACCGCCGCGCCCTGGATACGGCCCAGACGACGCTGCCCGAAGCTTTCCGCGCCAACGGCTATCAGACTTTTTTTGCCGGAAAATGGCACCTGGGCGGCGAGGGTTCCGCGCCGACCGATCACGGATTCGACGTGAACATCGGCGGCAACGATAAAGGCAGTCCCGCCGGGGGATATTTTGATCCCTACGACAATCCCGACCTGCCGAATCGCCGGCCCGGCGAACAACTCAGTCAGCGGCTTGCGCGGGAAACCGCCGAGTGGATAAGCCGCAAGGGAGGGAAAAAACCTTTCTTTGCCATGCTCTCTTTCTACGCCGTACACGCGCCGCTGCAGACCAGTCCGGCGCAATTAAAGCGATTTCGCGCCAAGGCCGCGGAAGCAGGACCCGCCGAAACCGGATTCGAGATGGAACGCCGGCTACCGGTGCGGGTCGTGCAGGATAACCCCGTTTACGCCGGATTAATGAACGACATGGACACCGCCGTCGGCCTGGTCCTGGACCGGCTGAAAGCGGACGGTTTGCTCGATAATACCATCATCGTTTTTACGTCCGATCATGGCGGCGTCGCTTCGGGCGATGCTTACGCTACGAGTAACCTGCCGCTGCGCGGTGGCAAGGGCTATCAGTGGGAAGGTGGGCTGCGGGTGCCGTTGTTCATGCACTATCCACCCGTTTTCGAGGCGGGAAGAAAATCCGAAGTTCCAATTACCGGTGCCGACATTTACCCCACGCTGATGGCGCTGGCCGGCCAGCCGATGCCCGCCGACCGGCAGGTGATGGACGGCATCGACCTGACGGCGGTCATCAGGAAGGATTCCGTGTCCAGGCGGGCGCTGTTCTGGCACTACCCCCACTACGGAAATCAGGGGGGCGACCCGGCTTCCATCATGATCAAAGGCACGCTAAAACTGATCCACTATTGGGAGACGGACACCGACGAACTCTACGACCTGCGCAACGATCCGGGCGAAAAGCGGAACCTCGCCCCCGCCAACGTGGAACTGACGTTCGACTACCGCAACGTACTATTGGCTTACCTGGACGGGGCCGGTGCCCGCCTGCCGACGCCCGACCCGGAGTTTGACGAAAAGCTGGCCGCCGGCGTGGCTACTTTCCGCCGCGATACCCTGTTACCCCTACTCGAGGAGCGACGCCGGGCGCTGTTGCGGGGAAACTGAGGGAAACCCGGGCGGAGCAGACCGAATGCCGCACGCGAAAGCATTAACCCTTCACTCCGTACACCACCGGAGTATTGGTCTCGTAAAAGAAGAAACTCCAGATGTCCGCCTGCTCCTCGATGGTTTTCGAGATCGGCTTGCCGGCACCATGACCGGCGTCCACGGCTACGCGGATGAGTACAGGGTTTTCGCCCTGATGGGCTTCTTGTAAGCGGGCCGCGAATTTAAAACTGTGGGCGGGTACCACCCGGTCATCGTGGTCGGCGGTGGTGACCATGGTGGCGGGGTAGGCGGTGCCATCCGTCAGGTTGTGGAGCGGTGAGTAGCCGAGCAGGTATTTGAACATCTCCGGATCATCGGCGTCCTCGCTGCTGCCGTACTCGGGAATCCAGCCCTTGCCGACGGTGAATTTGTGGTACCGCAGCATGTCCATCACGCCCACGGCCGGGAAGGCCACGGCGAACAGGTCCGGCCGTTGCGTCATGGCGGCGCCGACAAGCAGACCTCCGTTGGAGCCACCGGCGATGGCCAGTTTTTCCTTATTCGTGTACTTATTGTCAATCAGCCATTCCCCGGCCGCAATAAAATCATCGAAGACGTTCTGCTTGTTTTTCAGCATGCCTCCTTTGTGCCATTCTTCTCCATACTCCCCGCCGCCGCGCAGGTTGGCCATGGCGTACACCGCGCCGTTCTCCAGCATCGGGATGCGGAAGGTGCTGAAGCTGGGGCCGAGGCTGATGTTGAACCCGCCGTAACCGTAGAGGTAAGTCGGGTTGTTGCCGTCCAGTTCCAGGTCTTTTTTATGCACCAGGAACATCGTCACTTCCGTTCCGTCCTTGCTGGTGTAGGTCACCTGTTTTTCTTCAAAGTCGGCGGGGTCGAACTTCAGGTCGGGCTCGAAGTAGGGCGTACTTTTTCCCGTCTCCACGTCGTACTCGAAGGTGGTGCTGGGGTAGGTGAAACTGGTGAAGCCGTAATACAGTTTCTTCTCGTCCTTTTCTCCGCCGAAGCCGCCGGCACTGCCGAGGCCGGGCAGTTCGATGGCCCGTTTTTCGGTGCCGTCGTAGTTCATCTGGTACCAGCGGTCGGTCGCTTTTTCCAGGTAGTTGGCGAACAGGTAGCCACCGCCGGTAGTCACGTTGGCCAGCAGGTTATCGCCTTCGGGGATGATCTCGGTCCAGTTCTCCGGCTCCGGCGTGTCCAGATTGATCTTTACCAGGCGGTAGTTCGGGGCGTCAACGTCGGTGATGACCCAGAAGTCGTTGCCTTCGGAATGGACGACGCTGCTCTTCTGCGAGGTTTCGGGGAACAGGGCGATGGGCTTGCGGTCGGGCAGGGTCTTGCCGTCTAGCGGCAGGTAATAGAGCGCAAAGCCGTCGGTACCGGGCGCGGCGTACATCACGAAGTAGTCTTCCTCCTCGGTGGTGCCGCCGTAGTGGTAGTAGCCGGGGTTGCTCCGGTCTTCGTAGATAAGTTGGTCGGCGCTTTGCGCGGTCCCCAGTTTGTGGTAGTAAACACTGTGCATCAGGTTGTTACCCTTCAGCGCTTCGCCCTCTTTCGGGGCGGGGTAGCGGCTATAGAAAAAGCCGTCGTTATACCAGCCGGTACCGCCGAATTTGACCCACTCGAGTTCATCGTCCAGGTCGGTATTGGTGGTGATGTCGCGTACGAAGATCTTTCCCCAGTCGGAGCCGGCTTCGCTGCGGCGGTAGGCCATGTAGCGCTTGGCCTTGTCGGCGCCGAGCAGACCGATGCTGGTGGTGCCGGCCTCGTTCATGGTGTTGGGGTCCATGAAAACTTTTTCCTCGCCGTCGTCCCCTTCTTTGTAGTAATAAACCGACTGGTTCTGCAGGCCGTCGTTCTTGGTCCAGATGAAGTAGTCGCCCATCTTATTCGGAGCGCCGATGCGGGTATAATTCACCAGTTCGGTCATCCGGTCGGCAAATGCATTGCGAAAGGGAATGTTTTCAAGGTAGCCGAAGGTGGTCTTGTTCTGGGCGGTGACCCAGGCTTTGGTTTCCTCGGCGTTGTCGTCCTCGAGCCAGTGGAAGTCGTCGCGCACCTCCGTACCGTGGTAGGTGTCGGTATGTTCGATCTTATCGGTAGTGGGGTAGGTAACGGGGATGGCGGGGTAATTTGCTTCTTTGCTGTTCATTGATTCGTTTGAGGTATCCGCGCAAGCGGCGAACAGGCATAACAAGGCCGGGAAAAGTAAGTTTTTCATTGTCGGATAATTTGGCGGTTAGGGATAACCAAGATACGGCGCGGCCGCGGGATGCTGAGAAATGGTTGAAAGCACATCACCCTTCCGTCCTGCGGCTTCTCCTTTGGCGCTACGCGCACGGTAGTGATACGGTACTTGCACTTCACCGGTTACGTCATTACCACTGAGCCAAACCAATGCTTCAGGTGATCGGAGGGTTCCAAATTTCGGATAAATTAATCGAAGCATCAACGAAACAAAAGGTTCTGTCTACCGCATAGAGGTGGCTAACCCTGCCGCTCGTCCCATTTGGCCATCATCTTGGGAAATTCTTCGCCTAAAAATTCAAAAAAGTCCTGGATGGTATTAAGCTTGGCGTTCAGTTCCGCACTGTTCATGCCCTTACGTTCTTCTCCGATCATACGCATGGTGGCTACAAACGGTTCCACGGCCGCGAACTGAACCTTGATCTGCTCCAGCCACTTGTCCGGGCTGACCTTGAAATAGCGTTTTCGGTCACCGGGCTTGGTCATATAATTGACCCGCCCTTCGTTCATCAGCCGCTTTAGCGCGTTGCTGATGGTACTTTTGCTGGCTTCCAGAAATTCCTGAATGGCAAAGAAATCCAATTGCGGCGGGTCAGAAAGTAACAGCAGTGAAAATACCCGCGCTTCCATTGGCGTGAGGCCGGTACTCTCAAAGAAAATACCTACTTCTTCTACTTTTTCCTTGAGGTCTTTCATTGGTTATCTTTCCGGGGAAATTCGATAAGTGCTCGTCACTGTTCGGTACGAAGGTAATGTATACAATCTGTTTGCTCTTTACCGAACAAACAGGGTGATTTTGAGACGTTACCAAATGCATCCGTTCGATACGTTCTTTCAGCATTCTTCGTGCGGAAAAAACCCGACTCTTTACGGTACTTATCGGGAGACTCATAGCGTTGGCGATCTGTTGATAGTTCATTCCGTTGATAAACCGGAGAAAGCAGTGACGATAGATCGCCGGGGTTTCGTCCACGGGCCGATCAGCTCCTCTGCGCCCAATGCTGCCGGTGCCGGATTCTCCACCGTATGGCGATCCATCCAACCGTCAGCTGGTGGTTTTGCTGCGATTATCTCCCGCCGACGCTTCGTCTTGCGGTAGTCGGTCACAAATGTTTTGTAGACAATGGTCTTTAACCCAGCGGCCCAGATTGGAGCCTTCCTGAAAAGTAGCCTGACGCTTATTAGCCGGGTAATATGCTTCCTGAACAAGGTACATGGCAATTGTCTTTTCCCTGGTGAGCGGGATGGCCAGCCCGATACACTCCTGGTAAAGCGGACCGTTAAGTAGTTGCAGTTCGGTGGTAGTCGTGATGGTTGTGTGGGTAGATCAGGAAATAATCGTTGGTGATAAAGTATGTTACAAATCAGCCACTCCCTGGCGGTTTCCCGCAGCTCAAAATTGATGGCGTCGTCACCCTTAGACGTTACGATCACGTTGCTGCGCGTCGCCGTCGCGTAGCCCGGGTAGCTGGCCGACATGTTGTAGCTGCCGGGCGCAACACCGGTGAGTTTGAAGTTGCCGTCCAGGTCGGTCACGGTACCGTTATGGCTTTCGCCAATCCGAATCGTTGCGCCGATCAGCGATTCCCGGGTCTGGCCGTCAGCAACCGAGCCGAAGAGGCTCACCGTATTTACGTTACGCGTGATCGCCTCGCCCGTAATTTGTCCCGAGGGCGATCGCTGCGTTTGGGGTTGGGCGCGGACGCAGGTGCAGAGGAGGGTTAAAAGACGGAGGATAGGAAAATGTGTGGTCGTATTACTTGAGCTATAGATTTGATTGGTCGTCGACCTTATCCATAAGGGGAAACAAGCCGCAAACGTCGCCGCGTTCTGGTGCCGTACAAAATTCCAGGACCCTAAAGATGCGAACTGGCTTAAAGTTCTTATTAGGCAGTGCAGAAATAAATAGTGAAACGTAACTTAAGGTCTGTAAAAACCGTCCTTCTTTGGCTTTATCCGATAGAATCAGCCTCTAATCGGGGATGATTACGGCGTTCAGTTTGCCATCATAACGAAGCGGAAAAGGGAACCCCTGAATTTTAAAAGTAACAAATACGAACCAGCCCACACCGCCTTCGCCTTGTTTGGTAGAGGTAGGTAAGGGGGTACCGGCGGGCGGGAGGTCAAACGCCATTCGAAGACCTGTCTGGCGTGGGTCCAGTGAGGATACGGAAGAGACGAAGAGCTGGTCGTGACGGGTGGTCGTTTCCCCATCATAGGCCGGGACATCGCGCATATGAATCAATTCAAAACGCATCCCGACGCTGGTAACGAAGCCGGGCAGACCGTTGCCATTAGCGCTCCGGAGGGTAGCGGCCATGGCGTGCGTACCTTCGGGGCGAAGAGCCATCCGCAGTTTTCCGAGGCGGGCGTGCACATAGCGGTACCAGATGAGAACCACGAACACAAGCGCAAATGCGACCCAGCCGGC
>Ga0209185_1000119_pt1 | contig 117379 bp, 95 predicted proteins | sample SidtaG_2_FD_187425 | JGI IMG/M metagenome (GOLD analysis project Ga0209185, IMG submission 187425) | Marine algal microbial communities from Sidmouth, United Kingdom - Sidmouth_Asex2 metaG (SPAdes) (version 2) | ecosystem: Host-associated > Algae > Red algae > Unclassified | place: Sidmouth... | reverse complement strand
GGCAGCTCGTCGTCACCGCCTACGTGAGGCCAATCAGTTGCAACAGCAAATGGCAGTCGATTTTGCACAAGCTATGACCCGTCAGGTCAATAGAAACTTAGACCACTTACTAGGAATCTATCCTATCCGCAAACGTTCATCTCTTATGATTGTTCGCAATAAAAAACATCGTGAGTACGAACTGATGAATCGTTTTTGGGATCGATTTCAAAGTGTAACGGTACATGTAAATTCAGCGAGTGATCTAAAGAAGATTGAAGAAATGCTCTTTACTGAAATTGCTTATCTCAAAAATATTGAGAATAAATATCGTGGCAGCAAAAAAGCAGATCGTAAGATTCGATATATGGCCTACAGAAATTTAAGCACGATTTATGAAATGCTAGAAATGCCAGGAGAAGCAATTTACTACGCACAAAAAATAAGAAGCAACGATTTTAGAAAATTCAACGCAGGCAACCTCATTGCAGACGCGCAAAGAATGAAACGATTGCAAGCTATACACGGATCATAAACCGAAAAACTCAACCTCTTAGAAAATTCTAAGAGGTTTTTTTATGGAAATTCAAAGGTGTTTTACCACTCATACTCATCTTCTACTTGTTGCTTTACTTTTTTTACGAACTCATAAGTCACGGGGCAAAATTTCAAATTTTGCATATACGTTTCGTTCTGATCTTCGAAATCTTTTTTAGCAAAATGGGGAAATTCTGCACAGTCGGCAGGGCGCACCTCATAGATGCTGCACTTATTATCTTCTAAATTTAAAAATTGACAAGGCTGACTAATATTCACTAGGTCACCTGGTGTACCGTCTTCTTCAGCTTCCTCTCGTTTAATCCATTTCTTTTTAAAAGCGGCTTCAGTCATTCCAAGATGCTTAGCAATCCGAGTGATATCAGCAGCTTGAAAAGTGGGTGTCATTTTGCGACAGCAGTTTCCGCAATCTAAACAATCAATTTTTTTCCATGCTTTTTTTTCTGCTACAGCAGCAAACTCTGCAATCTCGGGAACGTACTTATCATCAAATTTTTTAAGGAATTTCTTAAATGACTTTTTATTCTTCTTAAAATTTTTCTTGTGTTTTTGTATCAACATTTCTTACGGAATTATATCAAAACCCATCTGGTCGCGCAAGGTAAGTAAGTGTTTGTTTTTTTCCGCCAACTCCTCAAAAATTTCTCGTTTACTTTGAATTTTTACACCTGTATCTTCCTCAGGGATTTCGGCTAGGTATAATTCAAAATCTTCGTTATTAAAATGCTGAGCAAGTTCTGCCTTGATTTTCATTTTATTATCCGTAAACAAAGCATAAGAAAGTATGGGCGTGTGAATGGTTAGTATCGTTCCGGCTAGCTCATGAAAACTTCGTTGAATCGAGCTACGGTAAAATGTTTTTTGATTACTAAGATCCTCATAGATTTTCTGCAAAGGCTCTTGCAAATTCTCAAATGTAATTTCTATTTTTTCTTTAGTCTGAGACTCTCCTTGAATTTTCTCTCTGATTTTTTCCTTTGCGTTTCGCAAGCCTGACAAACCGCCCGATATTTTATTCGACTTCTTAGGACGAGCTTCTACCGGTGTTACTTTCTTCTCAGGCAGTCCTTCTTTTACTTCAGTGACCAAGGGCTCTTTGGCCTCACTGTATGATGCAGGCGTTATCTCTTCCTCTATACTTAATGAAGGTGCTTGTTTGGGCAAAAAAGTATGAATGCTTCGTCGCTCTTGACTAATTACTTTTTTTTTTACAAGCTCATTTCCCTCTTGTAAAATTTGAACCGCATCTTGCAAATGGTTGAGTTTAATAATTCCTAGCTCCAATTGCAAACGCTTATTTCGTGCTACACGCAACTGCTCTTCGGTGTGAGCACAAACGCTAAGACCATTTACGATAAAGGAATGAGAAACTAAATTAGCTTGGGTATAATATTTTTTCTTAATACTGGGTGTTACATCTAAGAGTTTGGCCATAGCCTCATCGCCGCATACCAACAAATCTCTATAATGTTCTGCCAATCCTCCCATGATGGTTTGTGGCTCAAATCCTTTTTGCAGAACCTCTTCGCACAGCAATAGTGATTTGCTTATATCCTGCATGGCTATGGCATCTATTAGTTTAAAATAGAAATCATAATCAAGCATGTTCAAATGCTCCAAAGCTGAATCATAGCTAATATTCTGATTGCTAAAACTGGCTACCTTGTCCATTATAGAAAGTGCGTCTCGCATACAGCCTTCACTTTTTTGAGCGATGAGCTGCAAAGCCTCCGTTTCGAATTTTATTTTTTCTTCCTCACAAATACTTGACAGGTGAGTGATAATTTTTTCAGAACGGATTCTTTTAAAATCAAAAATCTGACAGCGGGAAAGTATGGTAGGTAGGATTTTATGTTTCTCCGTAGTCGCTAAAATAAATATAGCATAGTGAGGTGGCTCTTCAAGTGTTTTAAGAAACGCATTAAAAGCCTGACCGGACAACATGTGAACCTCATCAATGATGTACACCTTATACTTTCCACCCTGCGGGGCAAATCGTACTTGCTCAGTAAGTTCTCGAACATCGTCTACACTATTATTGCTGGCCGCATCTAGCTCGTAAATCGCAAACGAAGTGTTTTCATTAAAAGAAGTACAGCTAGAGCATTTGCCGCAAGCCTCCATATCCTCCCCACGATCAGTACAGTTTAGCGCTTTGGCTAAAATCCGTGCGCAACTGGTTTTACCAATTCCACGCGGACCGCAAAAAAGAAAGGAATGAGCTACTTGGTCGTTTTTAATGGCATTCTTTAGCGTGGTAGTAATATGCTCTTGCCCCACAACCGTATTAAAGGTTTGTGGACGGTACTTCCGCGCTGAAACTATGTATTGACCTGCCATTTTGTAGAGAGTCAAATATAAGTTTTCAGAATGTTGAATGCTCAATTTTTAATGTTGAATTTTAGGAATGGGGAAATGTTTTGAGTCCGAAGGCTTCGACAAGCTCAGCCTGACATACTTTTGCACTTCAAATGTCATTGTCCAAACGCATCGGTCATTACTTATCGCTTGTAAAGTTTTCGCATACGGTTTTTGCTTTGCCCTTTGCTTTGATTGGATTTGTGTTGGGATACAATTCAAAATTCAAGATTCCACAACATACAGACTACCTGCCAACTTCTTGGAGTTACTATAGTCCGACGGGAATAACGGGTAACCTATGGATTATTTTATTGCTTGTCATTCTATGTATGGTAATGGCGCGAAATGCTGCTATGGGTTTTAATCGTTATTTAGACCGAGACATTGACGCCAAAAATAAACGGACCGCCTTACGAGAGGTTCCGGCGGGAGTTATCAGTAGCCAAAATGCCCTATGGTTTGTAATTATAAATTGCTTACTTTTTATAGTCACTACATTTTTTATAAATCAAATTTGTTTTTTGTTATCGCCTATTGCGCTTTTTGTTATTCTGTTTTATAGTTATACAAAGCGGTTTACTCCTCTTTGTCATTTAGTATTGGGCGTTGGATTATCATTAGCACCTATTGGTGCATACTTAGCAGTTACAGGGCATTTTGACCTTTTACCCTTGTTCTTTTCCGCAATAGTTTTTACTTGGGTCAGTGGCTTTGATATCATGTATGCCTTACAAGATGAAGCATTTGACCGCGAAAACAATTTAAAATCTATACCTGTTTTACTCGGCAGAAAAAATGCTTTATTGACCTCAAGGATTTTACATATCGTAACAGCTGCCATTATTATAAGTGCCGGTATGTATGGCGGATTTTCTTACATCTATTGGATCGGTGCTGTTATTTTCATCGGACTACTAATTTACCAGCACACCTTGGTGAAAGTAAATGATATTAGTAAAATCAATCTCGCTTTTGGAACAACCAATGGTGTGGCATCAGTTGTATTCGCCGCCTTTGTAATTTTAGAATTAATTTTGCAGAACAGTGTGACTGCGGCTATTGATGGTTTGCTTTCTTTTTAATAAAATCTATTTCCCAGCCCGAATCCGACTTAGTGTTTCTTGTCTAATGCCTAAGAAGCTGGCAATATCCTTAATCTTAACGCGCTGCACCAAATACGGATATTGCTCCATAAAGTAAGCCCATTTATTCTCCGCACTTTGTTTACGAAGTTGAAATAAATGCTCTTCACTTGCTGCATAATATTTTTGTGTAAACAGGCGCACAATATAATTATACTCTAGGTAATTTGTCAAAAGCTCTTCTTGCTTTTTAAAACTGAGTTGTGCTATCACGCCGTCCTCATACATTTCTAAAAATTCGTACCCAGGTCTTCGACTATAAAAACTATTAACTGATAATACAATTTCACCTTCGGTAGTAAAACGTGAGCTAATATCCTCATCATCTTTCAAATAATACGATCGAATCATTCCTTGTAGGACCAAGGTCACATTTTTTGATTGCTGACCTTCTTTTAAAAGGATATCACCGCGCTTTACATTTTCTATTCGGGTATGCTTTTCTAGCTCTTTTCTTAGTCCAGCAGAAAGCGGATATATCATTTCTAGTTTGTCCAAAAAGGTACTAAGCATTCAATCAAAGATACTAAAAAGAGTATCCTAGTGAAACACCTATGAAATGAACAATTAAATCTAAATCACACCACCCGATACATTTTGGATTATCGTATAGCATAGCGTTGGGAGTAAGCGATGCGCGCATAAAGAAACCACCCATGGGTCTTTGATATCTATAACCCAACCTCCCTAAAAGCAAAGCTCTAGTCATTGAGCGATAATCATGGGATAAGTTTTTAATTACGCCTAAACCAGTACCTAACTCTAAATGACCTTTCTTTTGACCAAATACAATATTTACAGTATTGGAGATAGACCAATTCCTCTGGGGAGCATATTGATTCGTTCGGTAACTAACCCCTGTATTGTTACTTACCCAATACTTGTCGTTACTATGAAATATTCTGTCATAATTCAGCGAATAACCATTGATAGAATGACCAAGACCTTCAATAGACATAGTATTTACCTTTAGTACTTGAGCAAAAGAAAAATTGGTTATGCTCAGAAAAAATATTAGAATAAATATACGCATAGATCATTTTATTGTTTTCTTCAATATTGCTACCCATTCAAAAGGGGATTTCTTTTAAACGAGATTCCTTTACGAATTAAATAAGCATGATACGCACTCGGCACATCGTGCGTCCATTTTGGTAAAATCAACGTAATCAATATACGGTCTAGGTGAGAAATCAAACCGAGCACAATGGCTAAGTGAAAAGGAAAACCGGCATGATTAAAACCAATCAAAGAGCTAAAAGCCGCTAAGAGGGAAAGGCCCCACATCTTAGAAAGGAAGGCGTGAGTACACGTTTCTTTCTTGAACTTTAGAAAACTGATGAGGTAACAAGAAGCCTCCATTGCTAATATAACAGATATTGAAAAAGAATTATTAGAAATCAATTGCGGAAACAAAATCCAAGTAGCCAAACCGATTGAAAGCCAAAACACCATATCCGCTTGACTATCCATACGTCGTAAACTAGCTGATGAAATATTTTGTTTTCGAGCAATGATGCCGTCCAAGATATCAGAAAGTAAGCCGAGATACATCAAAACCAAAATAGTTGGCTTGGCTGTTTCACCCAGAAAAATGGCCAAGCCTAATAGGATAGGCGCCAAGAGTAGTCGAAAGAGAATTAAAAGTTGCGGAACATTCATGTTTCTAATTTTATACAAAAATCGATACGCGCTCGTTCTTAAAAAATGACTTAGGTCATGAAATGCCACCACCGTAGTTATAAGCTACCTTTGCACCATGTCAAGAATACTAGCCATAGACTACGGTAGCAAACGATGCGGCATAGCCGTGACGGATAATCTACAAATTATTGCCAAAGGATTGACTACTGTACACTCTAGTGAGTTAATAAAATGGCTCAAAGATTATTTTGAAAAGGAAATAGTAGAACGTGTAGTTATTGGCTTGCCCAAAACATTACAAAACGAAAAAACAGATGCTACAGAACTGGTGGTGCGCTTTGTAAAACATTTTAAAAAGACCTTCCCCGACATGATTATCCAAACCTTGGATGAACGCTTTACCAGCAAAATGGCCAAAGACGTAATTATGAATAGTGGTTTGAAAAAAAAGGACCGCCGAGATAAGGAATTGGTAGATGAAATAAGTGCTGGAATTATTTTGGATGGTTATCTTCAATTGAAGAATCAATCTTTTTTATAAAGCTTACCTGTTTATGGCGTTTGAATTCATTAAACATAGAAGGTTTTTCCTAAAAAAATTCCGACCTTTGCACTCATGATTTTACCTATCGTAGCTTATGGTCATCCGGTTTTGCGCAAAGAATGCGAAGACATTGATGAAGACTACCCCGACTTACAACAACTGATTCGTGACATGTGGGAAACCCTATATCATAGTAATGGTGTTGGTTTAGCTGCTCCTCAAATCAATAAACCGATACGTTTATTCTTAGTAGAAAGTAAACAGCTAGCCGATGCGGCCGCAGAAGATCCTGACCACAATGAACCTTTTCAAGGTGAAGCAATTAAGCAGGTATTTATCAACGCAGAAATTGTAGAAACTGCTGGCACCCCATATAAATTTAATGAAGGGTGCCTGAGTATTCCTAAAGTTCGGGAAGACATTAGCCGCGACGAAACAGTCACCATTAATTATCTTGACGAAAATTTTGTGGAGCATGAAAAAACATTTGATGGTATGACAGCGCGTATTATTCTCCACGAGTACGACCATATAGACGGCATTCTCTTTATAGATTATCTAAGCACGCTCAAAAAGAAAATGCTCAAAAGAAAACTCAATGACATAAGCATAGGAAAAACTAAGGTGGACTACAGAATGCTTTTGCCGTAATATGCTTTTTACCTACAAAACTTCAAACAAAAAATTATTGGGAATTGGTTTCTCTTTGGTAGTCAATTTGGGGCTCTTTATCGTTTTCAGTTTTCTTAATAGCACACTCTCTGACTTAAGTATTATATTTTTAGCTTCTACCATAATGTACCTTGTACTTTTTATCTTACAGTACATGAAGAACGCTCGTTTTGAATTTTTCCAAAATGAAATTCGCGTTCACACCAAAAATGAATCTAAAACCTTATCACATTTACACTTACTATTTGTTCACTCCTTTATCCTTCAGCGCAATGCAAAGGAAAAAATTCACCTAGTAAGCAGTGAAGGTGAATACACCTTTACCGATGGCGAAGATCCTAATTTTATTTCGCTTCGAGATTATTTGTATACACATGCGAAAGACTCCGTTTTGGCTAAGTACTACTACCATATCAAAGAATTGAAAGCTAAGATTCCTAGCATGTTGGCCAGTTTGGCCTTCCTTTTTATCTATCTATATTATTTCAATGCCTTAGGTATGAATTCTATATTCTTCAAAGTGATTCTTTTTGTTCAAACGGGTTCTCTTTTGCTGTATGTATGGCAATGGTTTTCGTATAACCAAAAAATTAAAAATCATACCAGCCATTTGTAAATTATAAACGAAACTACTCGAAAGGCACGAGCTACGGTTTCGTAAATGATTACTTTGTTTCCTCACAGATAATAGCTAATTTTAATGGGCGAAGTACGCAGAGTATTAATTTTCTATTATGAAACCAATCGTTTTACTTTTCTTTTTAATTTTATTGGCATTCACTTCGCAGGCCCAACAATCCGGTGATACGATTACTATTCAATCGTTAGTTCATACCTCACAAACGCGTGACACCATGGTATCCTTCCCGAATTTACCGAATGTGACTTTTGAGAAAATTATCATGAAGTACAATATGCGTTGTAAAGGAGCCCGAGTTTCTACTCCACAAGACCGCAACCAAGGTTGTGGAGAGTGGGACTATAGTTGTAATACGTTTATTACCGATTCTAGCAAAATAGCTAGCAATACAAACTTGACCTATGATACGATTTCACTGCCAGATGGCTGTTACAGTTTCTTAGTTACTGATACTGATGATGACGGTATTGACTTTTTTGCAAATAATGATGGCACAGGCGTCATCCAATTACGAGCAATGAGCAATACCATTTTACAAAGTTTTGATGGTGACTTTGGGAAATATCTTCGGTATAATTTCACTGTGAATAAACCGCTCTCTTACGAAGAATTCTTCCAAGATTTTAATGCAACCCTTTATCCAAATCCGACTAGTGATGTACTCAATATTGAAGCGAAAGAAATTGAGAATGCTCATGTTGAAATATTGGATGCCTTAGGTAAAAGATTGTCACTTCCTATTAGAAAACGAAGTGATAAATTAGAAATTAACACCGCAAGCCTAGCGAATGGGTTGTACATAATTAAACTCAATAAAGATAATCGTGAGAGTGCTTACAAATTTTTTGTGCGTCATTAATCCAATATTATTTTACACTTTACGTTAGTAGTTACCAATGAAAAAAATCAAGTTCGGAATTGTAGGATACGGAAATATTGGAAACCGTCATGCAAAACATATCGTAGAAAATGAGCAGGCTGAATTGACTGCTGTTGCATCTTTAGAACCTAAGCCTGACACTTTATCTTGCAACTACTACCAAAGTTTGGAGGCCATGCTAGCGGCTGAGGAACTAGACGTACTGAATGTGTGCACGCCTAATTATTTGCATTGCGAACACACGCTACTGGGTTTACAACATGGCATAAACGTGGTTTGCGAAAAACCAATGGCCCTAAGCGTAAAGCAATGTGAGCAAATGATTTTTGCCAGTGAAGAAAATAATAAAAAACTATTTGTCGTAAAACAAAACCGTCATAACCCTCCAGTAGCCGAAGTAAAAAAACTTTTACATAGTGGAATGCTCGGCGATGTCTACGTAGTGAATATTAACTGTTTTTGGAATAGAAATGAGAACTACTATGCACAAAGTGATTGGCGTGGAAGTAAAGAAAAAGATGGCGGATGTTTGTTTACTCAATTTAGCCACTTCATAGATATTTTGTACTACCTCTTTGGTGATGTGGTCGTTCAGTCCGGATTAATCAAAAACTTTTCTCACCCATATATCGACACCGAGGACAGCGGCATTTTTTTATTAGAAACTAAAAAGGGTGGTCTTATAAACTTCAACTTTTCTACGACGAGCTACGAGCGAAATATGGAAGGGGCCATTTCTATTTTGGCAGAAAATGGAACCGTAAAAATTGGTGGGCAATACTTGAATACCATCGAATATCAAAAAATTAAAGACCACACCATACCCGCTATTGCGATAAGCGCCAAGGCCAATGATTATGGTTTATACCAAGGTAGTATGAGCAACCATGACTTGATGATTCAAAATGTGATCGATCATTTGAATGGTACCGCCGAAATGATGACCAATGCGCACGAAGGGAAAGAAGTAGTTTCGATTATAGAAAGAATGTATGCCAGTAGCAATCGCTAGCGAATAGATAGCCACCAGCGACTTTACCGTTTAAAAAACATTAAAGTCTTACGACACAATACTAAATACTTACTATTTTTAGGTTCTGCTGAAATTAGAAAAATATCTCTTTTATATTCTTGTGCTATTAGCACTAAGCATTATCATATTGCCTAAGTATTATATTACTGGTGACGGAGCAAGCCATACCTATAATGCCAAGGTTTTATTTGACATGGTTACGGGTCAGAGCAAAGAGTTTTATAAAGAGTTTTATAAGGTCAACCGTCACATTGACCCCAATTGGAGCAGCCATATTATTATTGGCTTTTTTACCCGATTTGCTCCGGCTTGGTTAGCCGACAAACTATTTCAAATTCTCTACGTGCTGGTTTTTTGCTTTGGCTTTCGTTATCTCATTCGTAGCATTTCCAAAGAAAATACGTTTTTAAGTTTTTTGTTTTTTCCGTTTTTATTCACCCTTCCTTTTCAGCAAGGTTTTTATAATTATTGCTTGGGGCTCGCCTTACTTTTTTGGGCAATTGGTTTTTACATTACCTTTAGACGAAAAATCTATAGCCCCATTGTGCAGCTCATCCTGTCGGTGCTAGTGCTAAGTGTAAGTTTGGCTCACGGAATGCCGGGTATTTATGCCATGATGATTATTAGTATTATTTGGCTCATCACTCATTGGAAAAAAATCAAACTCCTTTCACTCAATTTTATTTTTAATCACATTGCAAGACTCGCCGTGATTTTTATGCCGAGTATTTTATTGATTGTCATGTTTATTGCGAAGCGTGGATTTGGCACTACCCCTCACTCAAAAACCTATTGGCAAAAACTCTTAGACTTTCTCACTATGTGGACCTCGCAAAGCACGCGGGATGTGGAAGTGATACCGGCTATGATGAGTTTGGTACTGGTAGTTGTTTTTTCAGTGCTGGTATTTTTCAAAAAAGACCGACGCACCTTTCAATTAGCCCGGGGTGGTAAGCTGCTGAAAAACCTCTCTTACGTATTTTTAGCATTTGCAGTCTTTACCTTTTTTTCTTACATCACAGCGCCTGGTACAGTGGGCGGTGCGGGTTCAATAGAAATTCGACTGGCCTTTTTACCGCCTTTATTTTTACTGCTTTTCTTAGCTTGTAAACAATGGCTTGAATTACAGAAAGCTATTTTTATCCTTGCCTCATTCGTTATCAGTGTTTTCTTTTTAGCCGTACGTTTCCCAAGTGTAATGCTCGCAAACCAAGTGGGTCAAGAAATTATGACAGGCATAGATTATATCAAAGATGAAAGTGTAGTGCTCAATCTGCATTATGATGATTGGCAAATCACTGCAGCGGGTGATAGTATTTTTCAAAATGATAATTCATTTTTGCACTTTACAGATTATTATGGCGCCTCGTCAAATAAACATTTAGTTATGCTTTTAAATTATGAAGCGGACATAAATTACTTCCCCGTGAATTGGGCGCCCGGAAAAAATCCGAGAGAGAGTATCAATAATATGTATCAAGGCAATTATCCACCCTGTGGCAATTTTGTAAATTATGAAAAGCAGACTGGTAAAAAAATAGATTATATTCTCTTACAAAATTGGCGTGATCAATTTTCAAAAACGCCTTGCACTCAAAAACTATTAGCCCAAATGAACGCAGAAGGATTTAGTAAGAAGTATGAAAGTCCGAATCAATATATCGTGGTGTGGGGACGCAAATAAATGCAGTAAAGCAGAAACTATTTTCTAGTCATATGTGTGTAGATTTCTTCTATAAACAATAAGCCCTATTGGAATTAACATACGTTAAGCCATTTAAACAACTTGATACACTGAGGGATAAATGGTAACTTACTATTCTAAAACCCTTACAACATGAAAAAATTATTACTTTTCGTCTTTTTCTTAGCACCCCTTTTTTTAATAGCACAGCCTTGTGCTACTTGGAATTCTGTTAGTACTACTAATTTACTATGTAATGGAGACAGCTCGGGCGCACTTACCTTGAGTGCTACGGCTACGGCTATGCCGATTACGTATTCTATCACTGGCATCACTAGTGGCTCAAACACTTCAGGTTCTTTTACAGGACTTCCTGCCGGTTTTTATAATATTACGGCATCCGATGCTAACAATTGTTCTGTTACTTCAATTTTATCTATTACAGAACCCACTGCATTGGTTATTACCTCCGTGACCACTACGGTTCCAAGTTGTGTACCAGGGAGTGATGGCAGCGCCTGCATCAATGCTAGTGGTGGTACTACTTTTTATTTTTATACACTTGGAGGCATCTCCCCCGCCCAAACTCAGTCAAGTAATTGTTTTAATAATTTACCTGCAGGTACTTATTCAGCAACAGTTACTGATGCAAATGGCTGTTCAGACAGCACGTCATTCAGTGTAACTACCCCATTAGGGCCCTCCAATATTATCGTCACTGGGCTTAATACAAATCCTTGCGATCCGGATACTATTTCCGTAATTGCTACACCAGGTAGTTCTCCTACTTTAACCTATAGCGTAGCTCCTTCTTTGACACAATCAAGCCCTGGTACTTTTATTATTCCAAACGCTGGAGTGTATACAGTTACTGCCACTGATACAAACGGTTGTTCAGTATCTACTCTTTATACTTCAACAGCCAATGGCCCTCAGCTTGTTTCTTCTCAAACCGTCCAACCCTCTTGCGGAGCTACTAATGGAGGTATCACCGTGAATGCCAATTGGACGAATACTGCTTTCACCTATTTATTAAATCCTGGCAATATAACTAGTACCTCTGGTATTTATACCAATTTGGGTGCGGGTACCTATACCGTCTCAGCCCAAAGTGCTAATTGTACGATAGCCTTAAATACATTTACACTTAGCAGTACCTTAAACCCTTATCCAATCACGGTAACCCAAAACTCCTTTACCGCTACTGCTCCTACCAATGGCACACCGCCCTACGTGTACAGATTAAACGGTCAAATCATTCCGCTGCCACAATCTGGTTTGCGTTGTACGGGTACGGATACGTTTAGCATTACGGATGCTGGTAATTGCACTTTTGATACAGTTTTCAATTTTACATCGGGTAATTCTTTTCCTGGTATTACGCTCAATAAAAATATAACGGACGCTAGTTGTACCATCAGTGGGAATGGTCAAATTATCTATGCACCTACTGCACCCCTCACTTATAATTGGATTGCCAATGCGGCCGTCGTTGGTAGCAACTCTAATCCGCTCACTAATTTAAATGCTGACCCCTATGTAGTAGAACTTCATAATGCTGCGGGAGATTGTATTTATGATTCGTCTTCAGTAGGCACAGTGGGCACCAATTGCGGGGATATAAGCGGCACGGCCTTTTATGATACTTTGGTAAATTGTAATTATGACACGGGTGAAATTCCTTTGTCCAATGTTTTAGTAACCCTTACGCCCGGCAACTTACAAACTATGACCAATGCCGCGGGTTACTATGAGTTCTTGGGATTGCCTTATGGAAATTATGAAGTGGAAGTAGACACGAACACTTCATTAAATCATTATCCCACTTGTAACTTAATTCAATATGACACACTTAGTGCCCTTGCTAATAATTGGACAAATGACTTTCCTCATGATTATTTTACTAGTACGGTTGATTTATACACTTATGGTTATAATGCCAATTTAGTCCCGGCTTCTCCCCTTCAGTCCGTTGGAAGAGATCACAGGATTTATTACGGATACAATCCTTATACTACCACTCCTATCGATATAAACTTATACTTAGTAGTGGATTCCATCAAGCATTATGATACCGCTTCTGTACCACACACCGCTATTATGGGTGACACTATTATGTGGACGATGACGAATATTGCCACTTGGAACCTACTAACGGTTTACTATGATAGTCTGCAAGGTTTACCCATTAATCACGTAATTCCAGTAAAGTTCTGGGTCAGTCCAATTTCTCCGATTGCGGGTAATAGCCCTGTGAATGATACTGATAATGCTAGCTTGATTATTGCTACTTCGTATGACCCGAATGATAAACAAGTGAGTCCGCAGGGTGAAGGTTCTCAGGGCTATATTGACCCCATTGATCATGAACTTTCCTATTTAGTTCGTTTTCAAAATACAGGTACAGCCATGGCTTATACTGTAGCGATTGAGGATACAATTTCCAATCGGCTTGATATAAATACTTTACGAGTTTTAGGAAGCAGTCATAATTATCTAATCGAAAAAGATAATAATTTGATTCGATTTGTGTTCAATAATATTATGCTACCCGATAGTAATGCGGATGAGCCGAATAGTCATGGGTTTATTCAGTACAGCATTCAACAAGATGAAGGAAATGTTCCCGGCGATGTTATCAATAATACTGCCCATATCTATTTTGATTTTAATCCTGCCATAGTAACGAACACAACCATCAATACAATTCGGTTCCCTGTTCAAGTGGAAGAGATTACTCGAAGCGATCGATTTAAAGTATATCCTAACCCAACGAGCGGAGCACTATATGTGCAAGAACTCCAAGGGCAGACAATACAGAACATTACGCTCAAAGACATTATGGGTCGTAGTGTAGCTATTAAAACAAAACGCACCAGCGATCAACTGATTGAATTGAATATTGAGAATGCGGCAAGCGGTATTTATTTCTTACTACTTGATAATGAAACGGTGAAGCTACTAAAGGAATAGACTTCCTTTCTTGCTTTTTTTTAACAAGGGGCGTATTGATTTCAATAGAAATTAATACGCTTCTTTGTATATTTATACAATATGAAAAACCTACTTCTTCTCGTATTGAGCATTACTTGTTTGAGCCAATTTGCATCAGCTGATGGCATTGATTTTAAAAAACTAAATTGGGAAGAAAATCTAAAAACTGCCCAAGCAGAAAATAAATTAATTTATATAGACTTCTATACAACGTGGTGTGGGCCATGCAAGTATATGGCTAAGAAGTTTTTTACGGATAAAGAAATTGGAAATTACTTTAATGAACATTTTTATGCTCTTAAAGTAGATGCCGAGAAAGAAGGTATAGACCTTGCTAAAAAGTATGGCGTAAATGGATACCCAACCAATTTGTTTATTGACCCAAGCAATGAAAAGATTATTTATAAAACCATTGGCTCTCCACAAGAAAAAAATGGCTTTCTTCAAACAGGCGTAACGGCCTTAGAAGAAAAAAATGACCCAATGTCTTTGGAAGATTATGAGCAAAAATTAGATGGTGGCGAAGAGTCTAAGAAATTTTTAGCGGCCTATTTAGAAAAAATGGAACGCTTAGACTTACCCAATCAAAAGCCGCTGGATGCCTATAGCAAAAAGTATTTCAAGAAAAATATTGACTCAGTAGAGATACAGTTTATGAAAAAATACTTGAAAAGTATAGATAATAAAACCTTTGCTATTTACGCAGCTAATGAAAAATCCTATAATGCCTACCAAGATAGTAAGGGTTATAAAAGACGTTGGAGTGATGAGCTTTCTTCTAAGCTTTACTATACCAATCAAATTGCAAAACGAAATAAAGATGAAGTCCTGTTTAATAAATGTATTCAATGCGCCGAAAAATTATTACCGCCTTATGATAAATTACAGCAAAGCTATTATCTAAAAGGTACGTATTATGAAGCCCATGATAAACAGAAGAATTTAGAAAATGAATATGACTATGCAAATAATCTATTGAATATAGGAGATGGATTTTATAAAGCAAATAATAGTAAAATGCTAGCTTCGGTAATGATGCAGCTTGAAATGCAAAGTCAGACCTGGCCAGAGAATTATAAAGTAAAATTAGATAGTTTTAAAACTGCCTATGCTGCTAATCCAGAGCATAGTCATCGTATGACTATGATGGCTTCCCAACACCTCAATACACAAGCCTGGGATGTTTTTGAAAAAAAGGACAGCAAGCGATATACACAGGCATTAGCCTGGGCTAAAAAAGGATGGGAGCAAGCCAAAGAAATTAAACTAGGCGAAACAGCCGTAGCAGATACCTATGCCAATTTGTTATTCGTAACGGGTTCCAAAAAGAAAGCAATTGAAATCGAAAAATGGGCTATCAAAAGAGCTAAAGAATTAGAAGAGGACAGTAAGGGCTATGAAAAAACCTTAGCGAATTTTGTAGGTAATTAGTAGCACTTAAAATAATCAAAAGGCTCTAAGCAATCTTTACATTTATATAAAGCCTTGCAAGAAGTAGATCCAAACTGAGAAACTAGCTCCGTACTTTTTGATTCGCACTGCGGACAAGGTACTACGGCATCTTCTTCTAATGGATTATCTTTTATTTTATATTGGGGTGGTGCAATACCAAACTCTCTGAGTTTTCGTTTTCCCTCGTCACTCATCCAATCAGTAGTCCAAGGTGGAGATAAAACTTCTTTTACTGTAATATTTTTTAAACCCTGAGCCAATAATTCAAACTTCACATTGGCAGCAATTGTATTCATTGCAGGGCAACCCGAATAAGTTGGTGTAATTTCTACGGTAATTCCTTCTTCAGAAATTTTTACTCCTCGAATAATTCCTAAATCTAAAACGGATAAAACAGGCACCTCAGGATCACAAACATTCTTGAGGTAAGAATAAATTTTCTCCTCACTTACCATTCGCTATTTGGATATGCGCGTTGGACAAATTGGAGTTCTGCCAAAATGTAACCGAGGTGTTCACTATGTCTTCCCTCTTTTCCGCCCTTGTGATGCCAATCGCCTGTATCATCGGTTATTGTAAGAGTCGCTTGATTTAAAATTTGATCTATACTGTTCTGCCAATCTTGTTTTAGGTCTTCTACCCTCGGAGCTACTCCCAATTTTTGCATTTCGAGTTCAAGCTCTGTTGAAGAAAATAGCTCGCCCGTATAATCCCAAAAATGATTCAAGCCGTCCTGCATTTTTTGCTTACTCTCTTCTGTGCCATCGCCTAATTTTATTACCCAACCGCTGCTAAACCGCCAATGGTAGGAAACCTCTTTTATAGACTTTGCCGCTATTTCTGAAATACGTTTGTCTGTACTTTTTTGTAAAGCTGTATAAAAATGATATTGAAAACAGTCAAAATAAAAACTGCGAGCAATGGTATCAGCAAAATTTCCGTTGGGTTGTTCAACCAGTATTACGTTTTTAAAGGCTAGTACGTCACGCTGATAGGGATAAGAATCTTCGGTTTTTTCACCGCCTTCAATCGAGGCAGCGTATTGATAAAAACTTCTGGCGGCACCCAAGCTATCCAAAGCGATATTACTCAATGCCATATCCACTTCCAGCTCTGGGCCGTGTCCGGTCCACTCGCTTAAACGATGACCATAGATCAATGAATTATCTGCAAGCTGTACTATATATGAAACTAATTTTTCCATAACTACATGTGTTTTAATTTATCAGGCAATTCATAAAATGTAGGATGACGATATACTTTGTCATTACTTGGATCAAATAAGGAATCAGATTCATCTGGATTAGAAGCATGAATGTATTTGCTTTCTACTGCCCAAATACTAATTCCTTCTTGTCGGCGTGTATACACATCACGAGCATTTTCAATTGCCATTTCGGCATCTACTGCGTGCAAACTACCCACGTGTTTATGATCTAAACCCGCTTTACTTCTTATGAAAACTTCCCACAAGGGCCATTCATGTTTATCCATATGCACAAAGATAAACTGTAATTACTAAAAATGAGATTGATTGTTGGCGCAGGCGTTACGCTACAACCGCTGCGCTGTGAATTGCTTCAGACATTTCAGAAATTAGCTGAGCATCTTTTTCAATTGCATTGCCAACTACGATGACATCTGCTCCTGCCTTGCAATTATTATATGCTTTTTCAGGCGTAAGAATTCCTCCTCCTACGATTAAAGGTAGTGCTATATTCTCTGCTACACTTTTAATCATTTGCTCGCTGATTGGGTTTTGTGCGCCTGAACCCGCATCCATATAGATTATATTTTTTCCTTGAAATTCACCGGCCATAGCGGTACAAACTGCAATATCATTTTTGTCATGCGGAATGGGCAAGGAGTGACTCATATAAGAAACTGTGGTAGGAGCACCCCCATCCACTACAATATAAGCCGTAGAAATAATTTCTAATCCACTCTCTTTTACAATCGGTGCCGATACCACGTGCGCACCAATTAATAACTCTGGATTCCGTCCTGACAATAACGATAAGTATAACAAAGCATCAGCTTCTTTACTTACCTGCGAAGGGCTTCCGGGGAATAATGAAACGGGTATGGCGCTATTTTCTTTAAAGCGTATAATACATTCGTTCAAATGATTCGATGTCATTAAACTACCACCTATAAAAAGATAATCCACTTTAGCCTTATTACATTGATGAGCTAGTTTTTCGATTTGCGGCAGGCTTACACTATCAGGATCTACCAAAACAGCAAAGCCTTTTTGCTTATTCTGTTTCAACCTAACCAAACTCTTATGTATAGCTCCTCTGTGCATAACGAATCGTAAAACAAATATATTGCTTTTCTTGAGAATGAGCATAATAACCGTGTGAGACTTACAGCATTTTAGCACACTTATTAAAAACGAGATAATAAAAAAGCCCCTCACGCCAAGGCGTGAGGGGCTCACTATATAGTTTACTAATTAGAAGATTCTAATTATTATCTATTGCGTTTGTTCACTTTACTTGAGTGAATCAAGTTGTTGTTCTCTAAAATCTGAACTCCATAAACTCCCGTTGCGATATCGCTCAAGTTTATGCTTACGTTATTCATCCCTTTTGCTGATTGCTGAACTACACTCTTAATCACTCGACCGCTCATGTCTAATAAACGTACCTCGATCTGAGCTACTTTGTCTATCGATATATCTACGTTCAACTTATCAGTTGCTGGGTTTGGATAGATAGCTACTATGCTACCATCTGCACCCCATACTAAGTCTACTACTTCACTATAACTCTTCTGACCATCTAGATCAACTTGCTCTAAACGATAGTAGTTATGACCTATTTGTGGCGACTCATCAGTGAACGTGTAACCAAGCTCAACAGTACTTGTACCATTTACAGCTTTTGAATTCACTTTACCTAATGTAGCAAAGTCGTTTCCGGCTAAACTACGTTGTAAATTAAAGTGACTGTTATTCTCCTCATTAGCCGTAGCCCATGCTGCTAAACTAATGCTACCTTCTTTAGTAACTGTAAAGTCAATAATAGAAACAGGTAAAGGACCATTCGTTGTTCCAGAACCAAATCCACCACCACCTCCTGAGAAGGTAGCTACTTGGTATTCTAATTGATTTGATAGAGCACCTTTTGGATCAGGTGTATATGCCCAAGTGGTTGGACTCACCGCACCATTTGTATAAGCAGTAAAGTCTGCTGCTAATACAGTTGCGTGATTGTTTGCTGGATTAGGATCTTTGTCATTCGCTACTTTCCAACCTAACATGTCAGTATGAGCTGTAATTAATGGACCAAACGCTGCTGTTGCCACTGTAGTTTGTAGTGCAGTATAATCAGCATCAAAGTAATAGAAACGTACGTCCGTAGCCGCTGAAGGTTGACGTAATGCATCATTTACATCTACATCTACATCCCAGAAACGATTCATTACATACCAGTGTTGTGCTGTTACATAGGGCGCAGATGCACCAATCGTACCTAAGTTACCACTTGCTCCAGTTGCCGCTCCTTGTACATTTACTATGAAAGGAGAGATATTTGGATCATTATATGCACCTTTCTGAACTGATAAGCTAAGCTCTTGCGACGTTTGATCACCATAGTGTGTCCAACCAGCAAGGTCAGTACACTCACAATCAGAATTGCCATTTACAGTTGATATAGCCGTAAACTGACCCGCACAAGTAGAATCTATTAAGCAAACGTCATCCAACGCTATATCATTATAGAAAGCATTGGTTGAAGTTGCGCTTTCTGCTATTTCAAATTGGAAGATTAAATCATTCGTTCCTAGAAGTGTTTTATCAACTTCTACTTGGAATAAGTTCCAATCAATTCCTAGTTCACTATTGATAAACACTTTATCTACAAATGTTGCTCCACCATCATAGCTAATTCTACCCCAGAACTCATTATAATCTGTAGTAGCATTATCAGCAGCACTTGCTAAAGTAACATGACTCTTCACAAAGAATTGTAACATTGGATTCGTCATGGCAGCTACATCAGCATTGTCAATTGGAACAGAAGTTAATACAGAATTTGTAACACCACCAGAACCATCAACCCAAAGGAATCCGTTGTTTGATGTTGTACCATTCGTATGATCTAGTGTAGGATTCATGGCGTATCCAGGCGTACCTGTTCTCCAATTCTGAGCATCGCCACCAGTATTGGTCCAACAAGCAGGAACACCACTCGTGAAGTTGCCGTCTATACAGAACTGCGCTGCTGTTACCGTAGCACATGGCGTACAGAAAGTGTATGGTCCATTCACGAAACTAAATGAACTAATACTCGTATCACAAGCTGTTTGTACATAAACGTCATAACATGTGTTAGCTAGTAAAGTTGTATCTGTATAAGGATTTGATGTTGTAAGTACACCATTACCTGTTGGTGTTGTACCCTGAAGTACAATTTCTACATTCCACAAAGTTGCTGCTGGCGTATTATTTTCAGTCCAAGCAACAGTAACTGTATTAGCCGCTACACCTGAAAGAGTAACCGCCGTTACAGAATCACAACCCGTAGGTGTAACAAACACACCAGAAGCCCAATTACTACTATCGGCAGGTCCGCAAATAGCGCGTACGTACCAATCGTAAGCAGTACCCGAGATTAAACCTGTAGCAGATACTGGCATCATAGTCGTTACTGTACCCATACCAGTTGGTGGATTTCCTTGAACAACCCACTCAACTTCCCACTGTGTAGCAGATCCCATTTCAACCCATGTTAAATCGGCTGAATTAACCGTAACATTTGAGGCTACTAAAGTATCTGGCTGAGGACAGCTAACTGTAAACTCAAAGGCACCCATATCTGGCGTTGTAGCCGAACGAGGAGCATCAAAATGATCATCCATAACCATTAAAGGTGTACCCATATCATCCATTGCACTATTACCAGGAGTAAAGTCACAAACAGAAGTTGGTGGCGCAAATATCGGATCAACAGAAACAGAATTAGCTCCTACAGTTGGTGTACTTGCTTGCCATGCAGCTAAATCAACTTGGTTACTACCATTAAATCCATAATTGTAGTCAGAAGTTGTTCCATACACATTATTATAATCAATAGTGGCAGTCGCATATTGCTTATAGATACCAAATGATGCACCTGTTGTATTTCTAGTTACCACTACATTGTTATTCTGAATTTCCTGAATACCTAAAAGTGTAGAAGTACCACCTTGGAAAATACCACGCGTAATACCCGTTGCTGCTGTAGTAGAATTATGTACTACTGTATTGTGATGTGCTTTAAGATTATAAGCATTGTTCAAATACATTCCATAGTGTGTACCATTACCCTGATTATCTAGTACCACATTATTTTCAATAACATTGGCATTCGCTGCACTAGATGCATCCATCAGCATGTAAACAAAGTAGCCTGTAAAGCTAAACGATGGATTACCTCCTGCTGGATCATGTATACAGTTCTTTTCAAACAAATTATTATCACCTAAACCAGAGGCATAGATACCATAGAAAGTGGATAAAGAAGTTCTTGTCGCACGACTTATGTCATTCTTGCTGAATAACATATCATCATGATATAAGAAATACGTACCATAGATAGCGAAGTCTTCCATTAAGTTATTGGTAAATATATTACCAGACGCTCTAGCCCCAGAAGTAGGACCATACATACCAATTGCACAATAACCTCCGATTGTATTACAAGAATCAACCGTATTACTATCAGGAGCAGCACCCGCAACCGCAGCAGTAAACAAAGAGGTTAAAGAACCACTCGCTGTAAAGGCTGCATAAACTGAAGATGTTGATGTTGTAGGGCAAGTAAATGTACAACGCTTAAACGTATTACAATCTGTACCATCACCACTACCATTAAACAAGTGCATGGCAAAACCAGTACTACCTGTTGCTTGTACTACGACATCATTAAAGGTGAAGAAATCTGCACCGTCCAAACGAATGGTGTGACGCTCTGCAGAAACTGTCGCTGCGAAAGTTACCGTGTCACCATTACCATTAAAGGTAATTGTGTTCGTTTTACTCGCACCAATTACTTCATCAAAGATTACTTGCTCATTGAAGGTAGTACCTACTGCCATATCAAATATTACGGGTGCACTAATACCACAATCAAGGGCAATCGCTACCTCATTCAAGGTATTGAAATTCGTTCCGCTTGTTGGTATAGATGGATCAATTGTATACGTACCCGCTAAAGGAGCACAAGCCAATACTTGTATTGGACCTGCCCATGCGCTAGAATCTGCACCGCAATCTGCACGTACATAAACGTCGTTTAATTGGAAAGGAGTTAAACCAGTTAATCCATAGGGATTATTGGTTGTTACACCAGGATCCGTAGGCACAGTAGTAAGCGTTGGTGCAGGAGCACCTGCAGCCTGAACGTGAACATCCCATACCGTTTCACTACCACCTGGTGTCCAGCTCAAATCAGCTGTTGTAGCTGTTGCATTGGATACTGCTAGGGCCGTTGGTATCGCACAAGATACACAACCTTCTATGCTTACTTCGTCAAGACCCATATCACCAGTAAAACTAGATCCACGTACCCCAACAAAACGTAAATTAATCGTTGATCCTACAAAAGAATTTAAACTCACAACTACAGAATCCCAAGGATCTAATTCATCACTCTGAACCGAACCACTGTCTGTATATATCTGTACCAAGCTTGTTCCATTGTCTACTAATACAGAAAAAGTATTCATCGTAGCTCCATACATATGTTTAAAGAATTTAAGACGAGCTGCACCCGCTATATTCGTTAAATCAATTGGTGGAGAAGTAAGCGTATCACTATTTCCAAGCGCGCCGCCTGAAGTCTCTAGATATACATAACCTGCAGAACCTTTGGCTGGTGCACTTGGTCCAGTATTACCAGAACCTGTATTATTAAAATCCCACTCCCAGTTAGGGGCCGTAGCACCTTGTACTGTGGACCAACCATTACCTAAGGTTCCTGGCCAAGGACTTGCAGCTGTTCCTACATCGAATTTCTCTTCAAATATAATACTCGAATTACTTGTACCCGGACACGCTAAAGGAGGAATTGAAGTACAGAAGGTAAAAGGACCTGTCCAAACACTATTACCATTCGTACCACCACAAGCGGCTCGTACATAATAATCAAAACAAGTGTTTCCTGGTAAACCAGCTAATGTATAAGGATTTGTTGTAACTCCAGGAATAACAGGAGTACCAGTAGGTGTAAAACCTGAAATACCAATCTCAATATCCCAAGTAGTAGCTGTACCATTTTCTGTCCAAGCCAGATCAGCACTTGAAGATGTTATATTCGTTGCTGTCAAAGCAGTAGGCCAAGGGCATGTTGCTAAAGTTGTTACATTCAATATTGGGTGATAATAACTTGAATCACCAGGACCACAATATGCTCTTACGTAAAAATCATAAGAAGTATTTTGTGTCAAACCTCCAATACCATGTGGGTTTGTTGTTGTTGTAATTTGTGGTGTACCGGTTGGTGAAAATCCAGAAGGACCCCACTCAATTTGCCAAGTAGTAGTAGCAGGCACATTATTTTCTGTCCATGATAAGGTTACTGAATCTTGACCAATAAAACTTGCACTACCCATCGTAGGTGTTGCACAATTTAATGGAGAAGATAAACTCATTCCCATATTTGCCTGACCTGTTCCAGAAGAACCAGCGGTTGCCGCATAAGCACCCCAAATTCTTCTAGTACCGTTAGTTGATAGCTGTGGAGTAGTTGTACCAGTAGAATAACCATTTTGTCGTACCTCAATTACTAATGAAAGTGCTGGATCATACAAATAAGGTGTTGCTAATGGAAAACCAACCCACGTTCCATTATTAGGAGTTGAGGAAGTACGTGTTGGTAAGGTTGCAAAATTCAAAGCACCTGGACCCTGTACACTTGTCAAACCTGTAATGAAAGTTGCGTTGGCCCATGTAGTTTGTGTACCTACATTTTGGCCAAGAGATATTTCAAAACCAGCCGTCATATTGGCTGTTGGTGTTGTAACTCTGTACCATAAGGTATCAATTAAACCTTGGTAAGCAGCAGTACCAGTTCCACCTCCCATTGAGCTAAACTCGCCAGGACCATAAATCCACTGCACCTTATTAGATGTGGTAGTGTTTAAAGGGAAACTGTTAGCACCGGTACCTCCCCAGGCACTAGAGAATGGTGGTGCTTGTCCAAAAGACGTTGCCGTCAAACAGAACAAGGCCACAAAAAGTAGTAGTATTTTCTTCATAATCTAAAAAAATTTTTAATGAACTATTAAAGTTATGGTAAAAATATAAAAGTACCAAAAAATTTAGTAAGCCATATGTTCTTAATTCCTTTCGAGCATAAATAGCTACTAGTTCGACCATTCAAAAAAAGCCCTCCACGTAATAACGTGGAGGGCTAACACTGAGGTTATGTAATTAGAGTTACTCTAATTATTATCTATCGCGTTTGTTCACTTTACTTGAGTGAATCAAGTTGTTGTTCTCTAAGATCTGAACTCCATAAACTCCCGTCGCGATATCGCTCAAGTTTATGCTTACGTTGTTCATCCCTTTTGCTGATTGCTGAACTACACTCTTAATCACTCGACCGCTCATGTCTAATAAACGTACCTCGATCTGAGCTACTTTGTCTATCGATACATCTACGTTCAACTTATCAGTTGCTGGGTTTGGATAGATCGTTACTACACTACCATCTGCACCCCATACGATATCTACTATTTGACTATACGTCTGCTTGCCCGCTTGGTCAACCATTTGTAATCTGTAGTAGTTATGACCTACTGCTGGACGTACATCCGTGAAGTCATAGTTCAAGGTTCCATTGCTGTTTCCATCAACGGCTTTTGTATTTACAGTGCCTAAAGTAGTAAACTCGTTACCATCTAAACTACGCTGTACATTAAAGTGGCTGTTGTTCTGCTCACTTTCTGTAATCCAAGACGCTAAGCTTACGCTACCTTCTTTCGTTACGCCAAACTCTGTTAAGCTTACCGCTAAGGCTGAGTTTAATGGATTACACGTATGACAGTAGAACTCGCTGAAGCCCGTTACAGGGAAGGTTACATCCCAGCGCATATTCACAGCATCCCAAGTAGCAGTTAACGGACCGTGTACTGTAGCAGTACCTGTTCCTAAGGTACCGCCGCTTACTTGTGTGATACAGATAGTGGCTGTAGTATCACCACCAGCATTGGTAGCTATTGTATCAAACGCACCGCTGGCCGTATTATAATCTGCAAAGTCAGCATCTGTAAAGTATAGGGTTACATCCGCTGGGCCATCGCTGTCTGGAGTGATTTCAAACCAACGACGCACGTACGGCTGACCTTGATAAACTTGTACCGTTGGATCTACAGTAACCTCACTCACTGTATTTCCTAATACATTACCACTCGCACCATCTTCAACAGTTGCAATTAAGTTACAACTTGCGTCATAATAGCTTATTGTAGTACCATCTCCTTGAGGATACATTTGATTAGCCGAACCTGTAGTAGAAGATGTATTCGTAGCAGTAGCCTGCGCCAAAATACCAGATACCGTACCAACAGCTACCTCCACCGTATCAACGGCCGTACAGCCAAATACATCGGTTTGCGCTAAAGCGTAGGTAGTGGTTGCAGCAGGAGTTACGATTTGAGTAGGACCGCTCAGCATACCTGGCATCCATGTGTACGTATATACTGGTCCTGCCGGCGGTGCCGTAGCTCCAGATATATTTACAGTATAATCCTCAGTTTCACCCCAAGTAAATGTACCGCAAGCCATAGTTGCAGTGGCAGACCCACCCTCTTGCATTACTACACGCATACGCGTTGGGCCATTTAAGGCAGTTACTGGTATTGTTATTGTATCAAAGACGGTAAAGTTTCCTGACGCGAAGGCTCCTGCAGCAGCAGAGGTAAACTCTTCAGCCGCATCAAACACGCCATTTTGATTTAAATCTATAAATACTTTTGTCCAAGCGCCATAAGTATTTGTACTCGCTGACCCTTTTGTTATAGCTATTGGGAACGGAGTACCAGCGGTTACTGGTACTACAATTGCCGTGTTATCTGTATATTGCTCAGAAGGTCCTGGTATTCCAGCCGTTCCTGTTACCGTACCATTGATATTTACTGTATCAATTTTGGTATCAGCTGCACTAGTTGCATTACTCGCACAATAAAGTAAAGGTGGTATAGAGTCCATACCCGTTAGTGTTACCGTATCCGCATTACAGATATAAGCAGGATTAGCTGTAGCTGTAGTCCAGAATTCTGGTTGAACCGTTACATTTATAGTATCAGTATTACCACAACCCGTAGGATCTTGACCGATCACTACATATTGCGTAGGCACTAATGGATTCGCATTTACAGAATCACCTGTTGTCATATCCAATCCAGTAGCTGGGCTCCAAGAATATGTATAAGTAGTATTCGTACTAGTAACGGTTAAAGGAACCGCAACCGATCCATCCCAACAAACCACAGTATCAGCAGAAGCTGTTATAGGTGTGGCAGGATTTGAAACAACTATTACGGCAACACGAGAACCTTCACAACCTGCTGGCGTAAAGGCAACATTAATTGTACCGTAATTCGTAGCATTTGCACCAGTTGCAATTGTCCAATCACTACCATCATTCGTATCATCAAGTGCTGTTCTTCGAATACCTCCAGTACTTCCAGAGTTACCCGTAGTACCAGTCCAATCCGCTGCTGTAGCAGCAGGAGTACCTGTACCAACCACGGCAAATGAATTTGTAGCGGTTACATCTTGAACCGCACCAGCCGCATCACTTAAAATATAACCACAAGCTGTACCCGAACCACTCGAGTTTATTCCTGTGTGTAAATACACATTTGGAATAGCAGGAGAAACTGTAAATGAACGATCAAGAACAAATGCTCCACCAGCTGGTAAAACATTACCAGCAGGTATAGTTACAGTTCCTGGAGTTCCACCAGTTACTTCTAACTGCCAGCCAGAAATATTAATTGGTGCTGTACCAATGTTCGTTATTTCAATAGGGTCATCCATGGTAGTAGGATAAGGTGCGCCCGGATTAGTATAAGAAGCTGTAGTAAATTGACAAACCTCTGTAATAATTACTTTACCTTCTCCATCTAAAGGAGCTACGTAAAATGTATCAGTCATAGTAACAAATGGCATATATGTAGCACCTGTATCTAGTAAGTTCCCAGCAGTTGGAGCATCATACCAATTCAAAGAAGCTCCTGTACCCGATGCTGAAAGCATCGCTGTATCCGAACCACAAAGCGTATCGCCCATACTTGCTGTAATCATAGGATTATTTACTATAACCGTATCTACAGCTGTAGAATCCGTTGATCCATTACAAGAATAGATTGCTCTGTAATAAGTTGTTGCTGTTAATGTTCCAGTTGTATAAAGTGGTCCACCTGCACCTACGTTCGTCCAAGGACCTGTAGCTGCAGTAGCTTCTTGATATTGAACTGTCACTCCGGGTAATCCAGTAAACGAAATATCAGATGTTCCTGACACGCACAGCTCTCCAGGATTTGCTGCTATTGAACCAGCACCCGTACCTGCCGTATAAACGGCAACATAGGACATTGTATCATTTGTAGAATCAACATCTGCCATAGAAATTGTATAAGCAGTGATATTGTAAGTACCTGCTGTAGACATATCTAATGTAGTAGACAAACTTATCGTTTGCGAAGCAGAACCAGCCAATGTGCCGGTAGAAATCCACTCTGTAAGAGTAGCGGTCGTAGCTCCAGTAACCTCAACCGTTACTAAAACAGAATCAGTAGTAAAATCTTGAGCAGATAAAGAATAATTCGTAATCAGAACATCAATTGTTTCAGCAGCTGTATAACATCCTGCTGTATCCATCGGCGCTAAAATACTATCCGCACCTATATCAACCACTACAGGCACACAAGCTTGTACTTCAATGTCGTCAAGCGCCATATCATTTGCAAAACCAATTGATCTTCTACCCACAAAGTTCAAATTAATTGTTGAACCTATAAAAGCAGATAAATCTACGGATTCTAGGGTATAAGGATCTGCATTGGCTGTTTGCTGCTGACCACCAATTTCCCAAACTTTTGTTTTGGTTGTTCCATCGTCAATATAAAGGAACAATGAATCCATTGATCCACCATAACGATGATAATAGAAGTTAACACGCGCAGCTCCTGCAGCCGTTGATAAATTGATAGAAGGCGAAATCAACGTATCCTCACCAGCAGCGGTTGAACTCTCCAAGAATACATACCCTGGTGTGTTCGCTCCAGAAATTGGCCCTGTTCCTCCACTATTTAAACCATCGTTGTCTGTAGCCCAGAAAGGTCCTGTTCCACTTTTGGTCCAACCTGGCGCAAAGGCATTGGGAATAGCCGTTGGTGTTGTAGTTGCATTAATAAAATCTTCAGTAAAGACTGTTGTTTGAACACCTGTTGTACAACTTAATGGTGCAATAAGTGTTGTAAAACTAGAAGGACCGGCTCCTGGGCTTAGGCCAGCAGCACCACAGTTTGTTCTTATGTAAACGTCATAGTCTGTTAATGAGGATAAACCCATTGCAGTATAAGGACTACTGGTTACTGGCACTCCAGAGCCTGTTGGCGTTGCACCAGCAGCTACAATTTCTATATCCCATCCGGTAGGAGCAGGAGAATTACTATCTAACCAAGCAATGTCAACACTGCTTGATGTAATATTGGATAGCGTTATATTATACACCGTATCACAACTTAATGTTGTACAAAAGGTGAAAGGTCCAGCCCATATACTAGTATCAGATGCAGAGCATACAGAACGCACATAATAATCAAAACAAGTATTAGAGGGTAAACCTGCTAATGTGTATGGATTACTCATTGTAGCAGGAAAAGTAGGATTCCCTGTTTGCGTAAATCCTTGAAGACCAATTTCTAATTCCCACGTAGTGGCAGAATTATTTTCCGTCCAACCCAAGTCAGCGGAAGAGGAAGTAATATTAGTAGCTGTCAGAGCTGATGGCTCTAAACAAGTTGCTAGTGTAGTATAAGTAAACGGTCCAGACCATGCACTCGTATCGGTTGCAGAACATCTACCTCTTACATAATAATCATATTGCGTTGCTGGCATCAAACCTGTAAGGTTTGCGGTAGTGGTTGTAGTAGATACTGTGGGTACCGTACTAGCCACTGGAGCTGGCGAAAACGCCAAGGCATTATAGACGTCATAGTCAGGAGCTGGCGTTGCATTCGCGTCACTCCAAGTTAACGTAGCCGCCGTAGCCGTAATGGCAGAAGCTGATAAACTTATGGGTTGAATACAACTAGCCGGAGGTGCTAAATAATTCAAAGTTCCTGTTTCACAATTAAACGCGGTGGCACAAGCAGCATCTACATTCCAATGAACATATAGGGTTGCTGCTGTCGCTACAAATGTTAATGGCGAGGGGCCATTGGCTACAACAGGACCTCCTGGAGTCCCAGAACGAACGGTAATATAACCATTATTAGTAATTGTAAACTCATAAAGGCCTCCTACATTTAGACTATTCACAGTGGAATATTCGGACATAAAATGACAAGTGCTCAATGTTTGTGGCGTATTCAAAGCATTATTTGCCGTGTAAGTTCCAAAAGCAGAAGCGTTATTACACTGTGCACTTGCGCTAAAGGAAAAGGTTAGACTTAATAAAGCCAACATCAAATAGTTTAGTAACATTTTCTTCATATACATAAATTTTTTGTTTGAACCCTTAAAGTTAAGGAAAAATTAAAGTATGAACCAAATACAAAGACGCTAATAAAGGCAGACGCTTAAAAATAGTAAGGCTACCTCTTAGAATAAATCAGCCTCGGAATTTTTAAGCCCATATAAAACAGGCGTTTGACCATTTCGAATTACTAAAAAAAATGTTTTGTTATTGTCACCTATTTGAGATCTTAATTGAAGGATTTGTCTTGCCTGCCCCGAAACGGATGGAATAGTATAAGAAGACAGCGTTTCCAACCCATTCGTTTTCCAATTGCTGAGCGTTCCATAACTGGCATCATACCGAGCTGTATTTACATCCACCTCATAATTGTTGCCCACAGTAAACAAATAAGGTGCGGAGCTCACAGTTTTAATAGCCGCTATACCATAGGTAGGGCTAAATTGGGCTCTTTGCGGTAGCCTATGCGATTGAAATTCATGGCCCTCTCTAATAAAAGCAGTGCTATGAAACGTATGACATTCATACGTTTCTGTATTCGGGTATTTTTTCTCTGAAAAAATTTCATCACTCCTAGCCGCTGAGTATTTTGAATATCGGCTAAAAATACCACGCCACGAAGGCAGTTGCTCAAGCAGTTCGTTCAATGAATACTTAGGATATAACACCCCGTCCAAAAAATAATAATTCACAATCGCTTCTTGTTCTCCGTTCTCATCAAAGTCATTCACATACATTGTAGCTGGTTGCTTGGCACTCGTTTTAAAAAAATTATTCGTTCCTCGGTTCCCTCCTACAATATCTTTTTTTCCGTCCGTATTCAGGTCAATTATTTTTACGGTGTTCCACATTCCACTAGTTTTGGATAGGCCATACTCCTCCGTCTGATCAGTAAATTGGCCTCCACTATTTAGTAATACACCTATCGGCCTCCAATCTCCTGCCAACACTATATCCTTTTCCCCGTCTGCGTTCAAATCACCAATAGCTATATCATTGATAATCCCTAATGCTCCCTTCTGTGGCAGCAGATGGTAATTAGCTGTAAAGTTCCCCGCACCATCATTTATCAAACAATATGAATTAAATGCATTGGGAAACATTTTGGGTTTGACATTGCCACCAACTACCAAATCATAATCTCCATCACTATCTATATCCAATACCGCAACTGCCACAGCGTTTATAGCAATACTAGGGATGTTACCAACGGCTCGGGTAAAAGCTCCACTACCATCATTGAGATACAAACGATCAATAAATAAATTAGTATCGCGCACTTCATTACTTCCACTGCTAACATATAAATCTAAATCACCATCTTTATCAGCATCAAACAATACACTCCGTCCATCTTCACAGGCCTTGTCTTTTTTAAAGTCTGTTGTCATTTTTTGCTGAAAACGTGCCGCTGAGGTTTGTAAGTACAGCTTCCCTTCATATCCTGCCGACGCACCAAAATATATATCGTCCAAGCCATCACCATTTACATCGCCCGCAGCAGCATACGGACCCCGGTTGGAATACATTTGTTCTAAGAGTGGTTCATCTTTAAAATCTATAAAGTCACTCTCCGTGTGCTGAACGATAGGAGAAAACGGATTGGGAATTTCCGCAAGCAACATTTTTTTATCTTCTTCTTTATCAAATGAACCTACAATACCATCAGCCATATCTAATTTTATATGCGTGTTTAATCTTGGCTTACTCATTTTTTGAATCGTCCCATTCGGGTAAACAATCTGAACTTCGGATACTGAATTATTTTTGCCCAAGCCAAAATGCAACACTTGATGTACCGTAGATAAAAAACCACGATTATTAATCAATTGTTGAAACTGCTGTCCACTATCGGTAAGCAGCGTAATCTTTGTACCTTGCACCTGACTGTGCTGCTTCGGATCAAATGTGAAACTAATAAATTGATTATCTGGATGATTTTCAATCGTATTGTTTCTGTATAAAAAGCTAGGCTCGCCAAAATTATTTACCAATAAATCTAGGTCGCCGTCTAGGTCCAAATCGGCATAAGCCGCTCCATTAGAAAAACTCTTTTTTGCGAGGCCCCAATCTTTTGATTTGTTTTCATATGTCAAGTTTCCTGCATTCCGGTATATATAATTTGCAGTAGGTGTTGATTGCGTACCTGCTAGCAAATCCATGGGCTGCACATTCATTTTGCCGCCGGCTTTTCTAATAATTTCATTGCTGCCATACTTCATATAATCCATGTCCGTTATATCTTGCTTATAGCCATTGCTTACAAACAAATCTTTACGACCGTCATTATCAAAATCAGCGAATAGGGGAGACCAACTCCAGTCGGTATGCGATACCCCGGCCAACTGTCCTATTTCACTGTAGGTGCCATCTCCATTGTTTAACTGTAAACAATTTCGCATTACCTGACAGTGATACCCATACTCCATACCCATTTGAAATAAATCGTAGGGATTATTTCCTTTCAGCTGCTTATGTCTATAATTATCTTCCGCCATCATATCTAAGGTCAGAATATCCAAGGCACCATCATTATTAAAATCAGCAATGTCAGAGCCCATTGAGTTCTGACTAATGTGACCCATGGCTTCATGAATTTTATCCGTGAAGGTTCCGTTCTTATTATTAATATATAAGTGATCCCGATCAGCAAAATCTGATGTGCAATACAAGTCCAACCAACCATCATTATTGACATCGCTAGCCGTAGCGCTCAATCCAAAAAATACATCTTTGAGCCCAGCTGACGCAGTCACGTCCGTAAAGGTTCCATTACCGTTGTTTCTATAAAGTTTTGAAACTGTTGCCGTATAATCTGCGTCTGATAATTCTCTCAAATTTTTTTCGCGTTGTTCTTTCGTTATCAGTCCCATAGCCAACTCATAATTTATTGAATGGTTTAGTACATATAAATCCGGGTCGCCATCATTATCGTAATCAAAAAAATTGGCATGAGTACTGAAACCCATATCATCAATGCCATATTCTTTCGCTTGATTCGTAAAGGTGCCATTTCCATTATTGATTAATAAACGATTGGCTCGCTGCGTATCTATACTAGCCATAGAGCGAGAAAGATAGATATCTAAGTACCCATCTTGATTGACATCGGCCATGGTTACTCCATGTGTAAATCCGTCCGTGGCTGTGTTGGAGGTATTGGTTATTTGATGAAATTTTAAGTTGCCATCATTCACATAAAGCCTTCCGCCAAAGGTGTTGCCCACCATATAAACATCAGGTAAATCATCATTATTAATATCGCCCACTGCCACACCGCCTCCATTATAAAAATAGCCGTAGTTCAAGGCGTTGAGCTCAGGTTTATCATACACTTCGTTCCAAAAAAAGAATCCTGTTTCTGAACTATCCATCAGTGTGAACAGTGGTTTTTCTTGTAATCCACCGCCACCGCATGCACCCAAAAAAAAGGTAGTGGCACAAAGAATGAACAGAAAATTGAATTTACTTTTTTGTTTCATCAAGCTCTAGTTTTTTCAAAATAAACGTTCCAATCTCTCTTCCCATATCTACACCGTCTACTATTGCTTTCTTAAAATGAATGCCAGCATAAAAGCGACTCATAGCTGCTTGGTCGCACGCTGCGCTGAACGTACTGAATGCCCGGGGCGGCATTCCGAAAAGCTCTTCCGCATTATCGGTAAAGCTTGTTTGATTTCCATAATGAGCCGCTAGTACAGTAGAAGCCACACCAGAAATTACACTATGGCCGCTTGGGTATTCAGGAAAGTTTGGCGTTAGAATTAATGTGTTCCACTTACTATCCCAATGATCTTGAATGGCTGTTATCGGTCGGATGTAGTCATAATAATATTTTGAATGCCAACACGCTATAAAACCATCATTCACTGCTAAGGAAACTAAGGTATAGGCTTTGGCAGCTTCGGTAATATTTTCTTTTCTATCTTTTGAAACATTCCGGGTGATACTCATCCAATGTCCACCGGGTGTTAATTTTTTTTCGGCATAGGTAGCATGGGAAACGTGCTGAGGAGCTAAGGGGTTACAATCCCAATATTTTGAAGTGGCTAACTCCTCCACATTCGTTTTATCCACTTGTTCTTTTACCTCAACAAGCTCTTTATAAAACGAACTTTTTTTATCTGTCATGTTGTAAGGATAGGGTTGATAGTTTGCCGTAAACTGATTGGCCGAGTCTAAAAAAAATGGTCTGATTTTATGCCAATTGGGTTCTAGTCCGTCAGCATAGTCAGGCGCGGTGGGTTTCCAACTTCCTGGCTTGTTGCTCAATACAAACTTGGTATCACTTCTCGTTTCTTTGTACTGATCTTTTTGCGACCATTCGTTTATTTTTTTTGCCCACTCAGCCGCGCGCTCTTTTCCCTCGCTTAGCTCAGTAGCACTATACCCAAGCTGTTTCATTTCTTGATCAAAAACTTTTAGGTAATCGTCTAAGTAGTTAAAAGAATAAATCGTTTTTTTTCCTACATAATAAAAAACGTACAAGCTGATAAGCGATGCGTGCTTTTCAATTTTTTCAATTTGGGGAAAAGAAGGGAGGGCCTTCAACAAAGAACCTTGACCATTGGTCAGCACAGCATAGGCGGCTAAGTTGGGGTAGGTATACATTCTACCCGCTACAGGCGGACTAAAAAAATCATTGATAATTCCGCTTTCGTAAGCCTCATTCCATTCGTGTAAAAAACGAGCATCTAGCTCTCCTTGCTTTTTAGAAGTACAGGAAACCATCCATCCTAGAAGAGAAAAGAAAAGACAGAATTTTATTTTAGAAACAATACTCATAAAAGTAAACAGTGCAAAATACAACCATCCCTTGATTTATAAAAAAATCTAAGCGTGCGCAGTTTCGATTTAGTATCGCTTCTGAATTATCTTCGTTACGATTAATGTTTTACTATGCAAGAAATACTCGACACGATTCAGCTAGATCAAATCCATGAACTATTAGCCACCGAAATACAACTAAGCGTTGAGCAAGAAACTAGAATAAAAAAATGTCGCACCTATCTTGATGATAAGGCAAAAACGGGCGAAGTTTTTTATGGTATCAATACAGGATTCGGTAGCCTATGTGATGTTGTGGTCAAACCCGAAGAGCTCGAGAAGCTACAAACCAATTTGGTGTTATCGCATGCCTGCGGAGTAGGGGAGCGAGTGCCCTCGGATATCATTCGATTAATGCTTCTACTTAAAATTAAAAATTTTACCTACGGGCATAGTGGCGTCAGTATGGAACTCGTTGAACGATTGATTTTACTATACAATGAAAACCTCCTTCCTGAAGTTTTTCAACAAGGCAGCTTGGGCGCGAGCGGAGATTTAGCACCACTCGCTCATCTGAGTTTGCCCATTTTGGGAAGTGGAAAATTAAAAGAGAACAATACTTGGAAGAACGCAGCAGCCGTATTAAAAAGTAAAAACCTAACACCCTTAAAACTAAAAAGTAAGGAGGGGCTTGCCTTGTTAAATGGCACACAATTTATGAGTGCTTATGGTGTGTGGGCTTTGTTGCGTATGCAAAAAATTATCTCTCATTCTACCAAAATAGCTGCACTTAGTTTTGAAGCCTTTGACTGCAAACCCAGTCCGTTCTACGCGGGAATTCATGCCGTTCGCCCGCATGATGGTCAGCTCAAAATAGCATTGGCTTTCAGAAAATTACTGGAAGGAAGTCAATCCGCTTTCGCAGAAAAAAAACAGGTACAGGACCCTTACAGTTTTAGATGCATACCCCAAGTACATGGTGCCAGTTTTGAAGCATTTGCGCAGGCTAAAAAAGTGATAGAGTGCGAGATAAATTCAGTAACGGATAACCCTCTTATTTTCCCTGACGAAGATGAAATTGTGAGCGGTGGAAATTTTCATGGCCAACCCTTAGCCCTACAATTAGACTATCTCGCGATTGCCCTCTCTGAACTCGCCAATATTTCTGAGCGACGGACTTATTTATTAGTGTCGGGTCAGCGAGGTTTACCGGCTTTTTTGTCCAAAAACCCAGGCCTAGAAAGTGGTTTTATGATAGCGCAATATACCGCCGCCTCTTTGGTGAGCCAAAACAAACAGCTTTGTACTCCCGCTTCGGTAGACAGTATCGTGAGTAGCAACGGACAAGAGGATCACGTAAGTATGGGAGCTAATGCAGCTACCAAATTATATCAAGTGGTAAAAAATACTGAGCGAGTGCTAGCGATAGAGTTATTGTGTGCCGCGCAAGCTATGGATTTTAAAAATGCAGATTTACTCTCGGATGGTATGAAACAATACTTTACAGAATTTAGAAAAGAGGTATCCTTCCTGGAGACAGACCGAATAATTAGCGATGACATACACGCTGCTACTGATTTTTTGACTAAGGCGTAACCATTATATTTTTAATTATAAAAAAAAGCTGAAAACAATTTGATTGCTTTCAGCTCATATAATTTTTTTGTAGAAACTCTTATTTAGAAACTACCAGTTTCACAACCGATACTACATCTTGGTTCATAATTTTTACTAAGTAAGTTCCACTACTTAAGGCATCCAAACTTAGCTTTTGATTCACTACCTGGTTACGACTCGTAATGACTTCATTGATAATTTGATTACCAATCATGTCAAATACATTAATCTCAACCGTTCCTTCAACACTTACATCAGAATTTATTTGTAGAGAGTTAACCGCTGGGTTTGGAAAGATTGTATAATTGATTCCTCCGGGTACTAAATTGTTCGTTGCTGTTTTTGACTCAGCAGGTTCATCACAACAAATTGTTTTAGTCACTAACTTAGTAAATTTAGCTCCCAACGCAATTCTCTTTTTCATCGTTTTCCCATTTCTAGTAAAGGTGAGTTTGATTACATCATTTGGCTCATGAGTGCTTAATAGTTTGATTACTTGCTGATTATTTACCATGCTGATCCCATCAATTTTTGTGATGATATCATTCTGAGCTAGTTTGTTTTGTTGCGCTGCAGTGTTGGGTACAATTTCGGCCACCCGCACGTAATGCTTAGTTGGGTGTGTAACGATTCGCACACCTAAGAAAGCGCCTTTTTCGATCACTTCTTGTACTTCACATGTTTTCTTGCAGTCTGATAAATTTTGAGCTATCGCTGCATTTCCAAAACCGATAACTAATAGTAGTAGAATTATTTTTTTCATGGCTATCAAAGTAAAGTAAACTTTATCCCGAATGGCGTTTATGCTAAGTTAATGATGCTGAGGATGTTTCGATTCGTTTTTGATTATTTTCGGCCAAAATCCGCCGGTATCTCACCCCAAAATTTCGTTTGCCATTTGATTATTTTATTGGGGTATTCATTTTCTTTTAACCAGTTTACGGCTCGCTTAAGCAAATCAATCAAATAAGGGTCTGTGATTTTTGAATTGGTTTTTTTCTTGGCTACCCAGGCCATAGCATATTTACTATCGGAGTAAATTGGCAAATCACTTTTTTGTTTTTTTAGCCAAGCCAAAGCATGTACCAAGGCCAAAAATTCACCCACATTATTCGAGCCGTTGGGATAGGGTCCTTTTTTAAAAATCTCATCACTACTATAGGTCCAAACTCCACGGTATTCCATATCGCCTTTGGCATTGCACGCGGCATCTACCGCTACAGACATCTCATTCGGCATGCCATACTTCGCCTTATCGGCTGCGGTCATGTCAATTGTTTTTTTAAAACTGCGGCCTTTATAATTTTCAGGCCCTTCTTTATAAGCTTGTGTAGCTAATTGTTTACTTCCAAACGATTTATATTCTGGTTTGGGAAAACCTTCGATCAAAGATTTTACCACGTCCCAATCCGTAAAAATTCCTGTTTGGCGCCCCTTCCAAACAACGTAGTAAATCGTTTTTCTATTTTCTTTGATTACTTCCTGTGCGTGCGCTGGGTCTTCCCAAGCTTCTTGCGCCGCCAATTTTGATACGTACGATTTGTACTGAGCTCCTGGGAAACCATCAATTTGTTTTTTAGCATCCCACCACGATGTATAAATACCAGGCTTTTTGCCTTTCCATACTACGTAGAATTTTGGTTTTTTCTTAGCCATAAAAACACTGCAAGATAAATTCCAAATGGCAAAGCTTCAAATCCTCATAAACCAAAGCAAGATTATGGAATAAAAAAAGCCCCCCACGCCAAGGCGTGGAGGGCTCATTCATTAAAAAAAACTTGTTTACTTAGTTCTTACGAACCTTGCTAACGTGCGTCAATTTGTTGTTTTCAAATACTTGAACTCCATAAATACCTACCGAAATATCGCTAAGATCTATCGTTACGTGATTCAAGCCTTTTTCTGATTGCGTTAAAACACTTTTCACAACTCTACCACTCATATCCACTAACTTAATTTCAGTTTGAGAAGCTTTAGCTGCGCTAAGATCAATGTTCAAAATACTCTTAGCAGGATTAGGATAAATACTTACTGTACTACCATTCGCACCCCATATGATATCAATTGCCTTGGTATAGCTTGTGTTGTTATCAAAATCAACTTGCTCTAACATATAATAGTTATGACCTACTTGTGGATTCTCATCTACAAAGCTGTAGTTCAACTCTTCGTTGCTATTACCATTAATCGCTTGTGAGTTTACTGTACCAATCGTTTCAAAGTTTTGACCATTCGCTGAACGTTGAACGTTAAATAGTTTACTATTCTCTTCACTGACCGTTGTCCATTCTACTAAATCACTAGTTGCTTGCTTCGTAACGGTGTACGATTTGTAGTCTGCAGATAATGCTGAATTCAATGCATTACATGGGTGACAATAAAATTCACTAAAGCCAGTTACTGGGAAGGTTACATCCCAACGCATATTCACTGAATCCCAAGTAGCTGTCAATGGACCATGTACGGTTGGTGTACCGGTTCCTAAAGGACCGCCGCTTACTTGTGTAATACAAATTTGCGTTGTGGTAGCTCCACCTGCATTGGTGGCAATCGTATCAAAGGCGCCGCTGCCAGCATTGTACGTACTGAAATCTTCATCTGTGAAGTATAAGGTAACGTCAGCAGGACCATTCGTATCTGGATTAATATCAAACCAACGACGTACATACGGCTGACCATTATAACTTTGAACTGAAGGGTCTACATTAGCACAAACCGATACATTACCTAAACTAGCTCCACCCGCTGGTTCTGTAACACCCGCTATAATATTACAACTTGCATCATAATAACTATTAGAACTTCCATCATTAGGCTGTGTTAATGTATCACAACTGGTACCTGCCATAGAGGCTGTATTATTAGCCATTGCCTGTGTAAGATCACCACTAGCTGATGCTGGATTGACCATAACCGTATCCATTGCTGTACAACCCGTTGTTGGGTGTGTTTGTGTTACAATATATGTAGAGTCTGTAACAGGTGGTAAGATAGTTTGCATAGCACCCATTAAAGCTCCTGGATTCCAAGTCCATGTATAAGCTATTGGTGGAACACCGCCACTTATAACTACCGTATAATCCTCCGTTTCACCGTAACCATAAGTACCACAAGGTTCTACATTAGCAGCTGCTCCTGTTTCCTCCATCACAATACGCATAGTTGTAGGACCGTCTAAGGCCGTTACTGGAATGGTTATATTACCGGTAACGGTAAATCTACCCGATCCGAATCCACCAGCCGCTGCGCTTGTAAATTCTTCTCCAGGAAGGTCAAATACTCCATTCTGATCTAAATCAATATAGACTTTTGCCCAAGCGCTATAAGAATTAGTACCAGTTAACCCTTTTGTAATAGATATTGGGAAGGCTGTACCTGCTGTTACAGGAATTGTTATAGCCGTATTATCTGTATACGTACCTCCAGTAGTTAAAGGTAATGGTGCGGTTATCGTACCATTAATATTTGTACTATCAATATGTGTATCTCCTGTAAACGTAGCATTACTTGCACAATAAGGCGCTAAAGGTGGAATAGAATCCATAGCCATTAGAGTAACTGTATCGCCAGCACATGTTCCTGGCAGAACAGTTCCAGTTGCCGCTACATAGAAAGGTTCTAGCACCATTACGGTTACAGAATCGCTCCAATCACAAGCAGTGGTGGTATCCGTACCTATTACAACATAAGTTGTAGTTGCCATAGGGCTTACCATTTGCATGTCACCCATTAAAGCACCTGGGTTCCACATATATGTATCCGCTCCAGTTGCTGTTAAGGTAGTTGTATCACCTAAACAAAGTACCGTATCCGCTGCACTTGCCATAATAGCTGGTGCAGGATTTACAGTTACAGTTACCATAGCTGTATCCATACAACCATTTAAATCTGTTCCTATTGCTGTAAACATAGTAGTAGTTGTAAGCGCTAAGGCCGTTACACTATCTCCTGTAGCCATATCTAAATCAGCTGTAGGTGTCCACGTATAAGAACCGATACCGCCAGCTGTATTTTCAACACCACCACCAATTAAAATCGTATAGTCCTCAGTTTCACCCCAAGTAAAGCCGTTACAATCTCCTGTATTGGCAGCAACTCCACCTTCTCTTAGTATTACTCTCATTGTGGTAAGACCATTCATTGCTGTTGCTGGAATAGCAACCGTGGTTGCAGGTATAGAACCTACAGCAGCCGGTGCGCCGAAGCTATAAACTTCCTCACCTGCATCTGCAAAGTCACCATCCTGATTATAATCAATTAGTACTTTACACCAAGCGGCAAAAGTTGCAGGACCATTATTGTCTCCTTTAGCTACTGCTAATGGATAGGTCATACCAGCAGTAACTGGAATTACAACACTTGTATTATCTGTATAATTTTCTCCAGCATTTAATGGAGCTGTACCTGTTGTAATACCAGCGAAACTTACTGTATCAATTTTAGTATCCGCTAAACTAGAAGCAGCGTCGGCACAGTACGTATTCGTATCAACTGCTTGTGCGGGCATAATTTGCAAAACTGCATCCGTACCAGCACATATAGTATCTGGGGTTGCTGTTATAGAAGTAATAGTATCACGTGTGTATACACTAGATATTACTGGTATTCTTTCACTTTCGCAAATGCTTGATACCTCATAATTAAACTCAAAGGCACCAGCAGTATTAGACGTACTACCCGTTGGTGTAGAGCTAAACGTAGTGGCATTCTGATTAATATTGCCCGCAAAAGTTACCCGTTGCCAAGTTGTACTTAAACCATCTACTGTAATTCCTGTATTGGTACCAACATAAGGTGTACTAGAAGTTGTAGCCGTTGCCGTAGTAGCTCGACCCATAGCAACTACAATTACATCACCCGTAACAATTGGAATATTCACTGGAATATAGCCTGTAGCATTATTATTATATTCATAATGTAATACAGTATAACCCGTTCCCGTTGGAGGAGTTGTTGCGGTATTCATTTTTAATATTGCAAATGTTTGCCATGCACCTGTTGCAGAAGTTGATGTAGGTACAAAACATTCCGTCATGGTAAAATTGGACTGAGCAACAAACCAAGATCCTCTATTTGCGAATCCACCACCTGTAACAGGCAAATCGGCAGAATCTACTATTGAACCTCCCACAGAACCAGAGACCCACATAGTATCCGTCATAGTAAGTAAAGGAGTTGTATACATAGCACCTGTATCTACGGGTGTTACACTTGTACTATCCGTATACCAGCTAATATTAGAACCTGCAGCCGGTGTAACCGAATACATAAACGAATCTGGTGTACAACTTGATCCCGCTCCAGTTATTGCAGTTGGTATCGGATTTACAACCTCATAAGAAGCTGTTGAAGAAGTAGCAATTAAGCCCTGCGGTGCAGGACAAGTAGCTAATAATTGATAATCCATAGACATAGCTGGTGCAATGTCAGTATAAGAAGTCGTGGTAGCACCTGCTATGTTAGTCCAAGTAGCTGCACCAGCTGGAGAGCTTTGCCATTGTAAATCTAAAGCAGTATCTGTAAGCGCCGTTGTAGATGTCACTGAAAGCATAGCATCCATGCCAATACAAATTGTATCACCCATTGGTGCCGCTCCAGGAGTTGCTGTTAGAATTGGATTTAGAATAGTAAACGTTTTTGCCCCCGTAATTGGTGTAGAACCCACACCAGTTACATCAACACTAGCCGGACAATAAGCTGCCGGATAAGTTGCCGAAGCGGTAGTTATATTCGCAGGGGCTGCGGAATCTTGAGCAACTACAAAATATTCAATAATATCGCCCGTAGCAACTGCCGAATTTAACAAACTAAAGTCAAAGGCGAAAGAATAAGGCGAAGCTGTATTCGTTGCATTAATCCATTTCCAACCATTATCAGCTGCTGTATTCCCTACAAAAGCATTGGCTTCTGTAGACTTTCTGTAGTATAAACGTGGAGCAACTGCTCCTGAGCCAATACCACTTGCATCTGTAATCGTTACATCTAATGTTGGCTCAGCGATACAAATCATATCATCCACATCAGTATAAGCTACTGTTGGTGGTATAATATCTCCAGAACTAGGACCAGTAAATTCTAAGGCACCTCTATCTGGAGCTGCTGCTCGAGGAGTCATTGCATAATCCATAGGAACATCAGCTAAAGGCTGAGCCAATCCTTGCGCAAAAGATGCACCAGAAGGAACAAACGTTTTAGGCAATGGACCTGCCACTAAATTATCCTCCGTAAAAGTTGCACCTTCAGCTGGTGCTTTAAATCCTTTATATATACCACAAGATGTATTGAAATTAGGATCATTACCCAAATTTCTTGAATTTACACTACCATTGTCACTATATAAGAAAGAACCAGCAGCGTTGGGTGCATAGTATATATTGTTGTTAGAAGTCGGTAACATCGTACCTGCTGTTTGCTCGTTAAGCGCTGCAACAAAACCAGTACCGTTTGGCGTTGCCTTTACATTTATAATATTATTTCTAATATCAGCAGTAGCTATACCACCACCTTGGTTCGTAAGTCCAATACCATAAACTGCGAAAGTGGCACCTGTAGAAGTTAAAGGAGCAGCTTGTCCGAGCGCAATCGTATTATTATATATTTTATAACCGCCACCTGCATCATTATCTTCCCACATAGAGCGGATACCCCATACAGCAAAGTTTGTAGTATTTGTGACCATATTCGGTGCACTCAAACCAGATACAAAAGAATTTTTAAGAATTTGAGGGTAGCAACTAGCTTCTAAAGTAATTCCTGACAAACCAGAATAAAAACCAGAAGTAGTAGAGGCTGTGATTACACTAACATTATTGGTCAAGTTAGAAACATTAATACGGTTCATAACATTCGTACCCCCACTAGTATTCGTAATACTATTAAAACGATGGTAACCCGTTACGTTTCCTCTTGTCTGATTGCTTGTAAGATTACATACTCTCATATCCTCAGAAACGTGACCGGTAAGCGGCGCTCCATAAGAATAGTCTTGTATCCCTATAAGATATTGAAAGGCTGAAGTACCTGTACCGGACATGGTAATACCATCTACCGTATCTCTATGCATAAGTCGCTGCGCATCTCCCGCAACATACATACCTCTTATAGAGTTCGTTCCTGTAGAACCTATATGGTTAATATTGGATACTTTATTATCATCAATTATTTCTGAATTACCAACTCTGAAATCAGACATGGAAGTATAAATACCATAAGTTGTTCCTGAATTTTTGGTAATAGTATTAACTGTATTTGCGTTGATTGTTTTTAAAGAACAATAAGAACCAAAGGTATAGATACCATAAAAAACACCACTAGTAGCATCGGCAGTAGCATATACAAAATCATGAATATTATTACTATCAATATGAGCCACTACACCGCTTGAAACAAAATTATTCGTGTAATAAATACCATAGTGCGAATCCGAAATTGTTCTCGTCGCTCTTTCGGTCATACTAACATCATTCCTGTTAATCTCTACCGTATTCGCAGTAGAACCTTGATGAGAGTATACATATATACCATAACCACCACCATCAAAAAGGTTCGGTTGGGCAATCGTATTTTCGTTTACTTCAATATCAAAATCTACATAATAAACATAAATACCATATGCAAAACCAGCATCGGTTCCTATTTGGGTACCAAAGTTTTGAATGATATTATTGTTGACCACTACATTTCTAATACCACGAGTTGTAGAAGTTGCACTTCTAACATAGATACCATTATAGGCTTGTACAATCGTATTGCCCGTAACTCTAATATTTTCATGATCACCTAATGCAGAAGCTGGAATAGTCGTAGTTGTTTTAGAGGAATTATTAGTAGATAATATGGACATAACACCAATACCACATTGGTTATCTTCATTTACGCCCGTATTGGTACTTGCGTCCAAATTAATTTGGTTATTCGCAATTTCAACATCTTTACAACCATCTGTTGTACTTAGTAAAGATAATCGAATACCGTACTCCATACGAGTAAGTGCGGTAGTGTTTGTTGGGGCTTCCAAGATGGTAAAGCCGTTAATTGTTACAAAATCCGTTCCCGCAATATCCCAAACGATATCCGTAGTAGCATTAACACCAGTAAAACTAGTTAAGGTTCCAGCTGTACCAACAAATACTAGAGGATTTGCTGCAGAGGTAGATGCGTTTAAAACGGCAGTACCTAATTTATATCCACCAGCGGGTGCTGTTTCAGTACCTACAAATGTGATGGTCGCACCACCTGCACCGACACCGTTAAGATTGAGGGAGTCAATCACATCTGAAAAGGTGGCATAGCCTACTGAAGGCACGGCTACCGCTCCTGTGACCGGAGCTGCTTGCACTGCATAACTAGTAATGCAGAGTAATAAAAGTGTAATAATTTTCTTCATAAATAATATTTTTAACTGATTGAACTTGTGAATCTATTCTAAATTTTTGATAAATCAAGAAAAATGTTAAAATATTTTGAATTTTGCAGTCTAGTATGTATACATAAATTTTATTTATGTAAAAAATCAGAAATGTTACAAGAAGAGCCCTCAGGCGTAAGGCGTGGGGACTATTTTATATGCGATTCTTACTTAATTCTTACGAATTGTACCAGCTTTGATTAATACATTATTTTCAAAAATTTGAATTCTGCATACCCCCGTAGGGATTTCTTTTACGTTTAAACGAATTTGGTTTAAACCACTTTGCGTTCTCGTCAAACTATTTTTAATTATACGACCGCTCAAATCAACAATCTTTACCTCTACGTGAGTTGCATTTATTGAATTCAAATCAATGTGTAACTCATCAATTACTGGATTAGGATACATACTAATATTTCTACTTTCTGTCCAAATAACTTTGATTAGCTCGCTGTGCGATGATGTACCATCAATATCTACTTGCTCCAAACGATAATAGTTCGTACCGATTCTAGACTCGCTATCGAAGAACTTATAATCAAGTTTGGCTGTACTGTTTCCAAATCCTGCTTTCGAATCTATACTTCCTATTTGCTTAAAATATGAACCATCCGTACTGTGTAGAATATTGAATCGCTTACAATTATTTTCCGTAGAGGTTTGCCAATCAATTACTGTTGCTATACCACTTTTATATGCTGCCAATCTTGAATAGTGTACAGGAAGAACTGCTTGAAAATCAGTCCAAACAAAATCATCAATCATTATTCTTTCACCTCCTACCCGATTCACTCGAATTAAAATAGTAGCATTGGCACTATTGATTGTTCCTCCATAAGTTGTGTATGCGCTCGAATTGGATAAGGTGGTATTATTAATAGTGCTCACATTAACCCATGTGGCTCCACCATCAATCGAATAATCTAATGTATAGTTTGGGTCGGGAGCGGCATCCCATCTTCTTATATTCACATTAAAAGTAGATACGCCACCCGAAGCAATAGAAGCAGTCCAGGCTCCTGTGCCAGAGTTTCTTAATCTCCAAGCAAAGATTCCATTCGCTCCAGCGAAACCATCTTGAGTAGTAGACGTTTGCCGTAAAGCATCAAAATCTGTGGAGGCCGAAAATAAACCCTCGGTATACATATGATTGGACCGATAGGAGGTTAAAGAACCGGAACCTGTGAACCAATTTCCAGAAGTATCAAAATTAATTGTAGTGGTAACTTGTGCATGTGTAAAGAATGCACACAAAAGCAATACAACGATTGACAAAAGTTTTTTCATAATACAGGGAATTTTTATTCAATTTGTGAATGTATTTATTTAATCATAAAAATAAAAAAAATAACATTCTAAACTAACTCAAATCACAATAAAAAAAGCCCCTCACGCTCAGGCGTGAAGGGCTCATTTTTCAAACAAAAAGCATTTAGTTTTTACTTATCTTACTTACATGAGTGAGTTTGTTGTTCTCTACTACTTGAATACCGTAAACCCCTGATGCTAGATCATCCAATTCGATTGCGATGTGATTGAGTCCTTTTTGAGTTTGAACCAATACACTTTTCACAACTCTACCACTCATATCCAAAAGCTTAATCTCTGTTTGTGCTATTTGGCTTGTGGTTAAATCAATATTTAAGTTCGTAGAAGCAGGATTTGGATAGATACTTACGATACTACCATTCGTACCCCAAACAATATCAATCACCTCGCTCATAATTGTTTTATTATCAATATCCACTTGCTCTAAACGATAGTAGTTATGACCAGTCATTGGACTTTCGTCTAAAAAAGAGTAGTTCAAATCTAAAGCGCTGATTCCATTTACAGCTTTTGTATTCATACTACCTAAGGTTTCAAATGTATATCCATCATTTGAGCGTTGTACATTGAAGTGACTGTTGTTTGTTTCTGTAAGTGTGGTCCATTTTACTAAATCTGAACTGGCTTGCTTGTTAACTGTAAATTCTTTGTACTGAACAGACAAGGGAGTGTTGCCAGGATTTACTGAATGCAATCTAAACTGACTAAAACTTGGTGCAGTACAAGTTACAGCCCATTGCATGTTGGTAGCATCCCATACTGTAGAAGTAGGTGTTAGTACGATTGGATTCATACCCAAACCTGCATCATCATTCTTAGTGACTCTCAAGTTAGCAATTCCTGCCACATCTGTAGCGTTAGCCGGTAATAAAGGCCATTCGTTAGCCGTGGCATATACATTATAATCGTCAAGGTCATTATGTTTCTGAGAGGCAAAAATAGTCTACTACTAATTCACAGCAATAATGAATATAAATTATATATTTATACATATATAAAGTGCTATTATAAAGTTATTTATATATTTTCGATCTTTGGCCGTCTATGGAATCACTAATACTATATCAAATAATAAATGAGCATTACAATTAAACTATATAAAATTTTAGGATCAAAATATAGCAATAGAAACCTCTTAGGCCAATCGATCAATTACCTACCCATGTACACCATAAGAATCTGAATATCCGTTGGATTTACTCCACTAATCCTACTAGCTTGGCCAATGGTACGTGGACGGATTTGCTTAAATTTTTCACGGCTCTCAATGCGTATTGACGGTATTTTATCAAAATCAAAATTATCAGGAATGATTAAATCTTCTAACTGCTTAGCCTTCAAAGCCAAGTCTTTTTCTTTATTAATGTAAGTTTCGTATTTCAATTGGATGGAAACTTGCTCTAATGTTTCACGTGAAACATCCTTGGCAATTTCACTGACTACTTCTGAGCCTTCTAGCAAATTATCAAGTTCTATCTCTGGGCGGCAAAGAACCTTCTTAATAGTGAAATGTTCTTTGAGCGGTGAGGAATTTATACTTTCGAGGTATGGGTTAATCTCTTTTGGCTTAAGCCTTGTCTTTTCAAAAAGCGCTTTAGTACTGCCTATTTCTTTTAGTTTAGCTTCTACTAGCTCCAATCGCTCATTACTAGCCAAGCCTAGTTTATTGCTTATCTCGGTCAAGCGCAAATCTGCATTGTCTTGGCGCAGTATTGTTCTAAACTCAGCACGTGAGGTAAACATACGGTAAGGTTCGTCTGTTCCTTTATTAATCAAGTCATCTATAAGTACGCCGATGTATGCCTCATCTCTAGCCAAAGTAAACGGTTCTTTATCTTTTAACTTATTATGGGCATTAATACCTGCCATAAGTCCTTGGCAAGCCGCTTCCTCATAACCAGTGGTACCATTTATTTGACCAGCAAAAAAGAGGTTCTTTACTAGTTTGGTTTCTAAATTGTATTGTAGTTGGGTAGGAGGGAAATAATCATACTCAATAGCATAACCCGGGCGAAACATTTTTACTTTCTCAAAGCCTGGTATTTTTGTCATGGCTTCAAACTGCACATCCTCTGCTAGCGAGGTAGAAAAACCATTTAAATAAATTTCTACAGTCTTCCAGCCTTCTGGCTCAATAAATAACTGATGCCGATCACGCTCCGCAAAGCGGTCTATTTTGTCTTCAATACTCGGGCAGTACCTGGGACCTGTACCTTCAATCCTTCCACTAAACATGGGTGAATCTTCAAAACCCACTCTGAGTATATCGTGAACCTCCGGATTGGTGTAAGCAATATGACAAGGGATTTGATCTTTCGCTTGAGGTTTCTCACTGTCTAAATATGAAAACCCAACAATTTCTTTATCTCCTTCTTGTATTTCAAACTTAGAATAATCCAAAGATCTTCCATCGATTCTTGGAGGTGTACCTGTTTTTAGTCTGTCTGACTCAAAACCTAAGCCCTCTAATTGCTCAGTTATTCCTGTAGCTCCCTTTTCACCCATTCGGCCTCCGCCAAAGTTTTTACTTCCTATGTGTATTTTACCATTCAAGAACGTGCCTGAGGTTAATACGACGGCATTCGAGTGAAAATCTATTCCTAGTTGTGTCTTTACTCCTGTAACTTGATTCTCGCCATTTGTTCCACGTGAAACATTAATACCTGTGACCATATCTTGCCACATGTCCAAGTTTGGGATAGATTCTAACTTTTCTCGCCACTTAATCGCAAACAATACTCTATCATTCTGCGTACGAGGACTCCACATGGCAGGACCCTTAGAACGGTTGAGCATTCTAAATTGAATCATACTTTCATCAGATACAATACCAGAATAGCCGCCCATAGCGTCCACCTCGCGTAATATTTGCCCTTTAGCAATGCCGCCCATAGCAGGATTGCAACTCATAGAGGCAATCGTACCCATATTCATCGTAATGAGCAAAACCTTACTTCCTAAATTGGCAGCAGCAGCAGCAGCCTCACAGCCAGCATGACCACCCCCTGCAATGATTATGTCGTATTTGTTATTCAAGTGTTAACTACTTTACTGCGTTTATAACGCGATTGCAAAGCTAAACAAACTTCACTAAAAACTTCTTGAAAAAAAGCACTCCAAAAATTCCACCAACACCATCAGCCATTCCATCCCAAAAGTCCCAAGCTCTGCCGGGTACATAGTTTATTTGATACCACTCAATAAAAAAACCATAAGCAAAGCACACAGCAATGAGTAAACAAAACGCTACTGTTTTTCTAAGGCCTAATGCCAAAATCCAAAACAAGGCAAACAGAACGAAAAATGTAAAATGCACCAGCTTATCAAAATGATCAAAAACAGAAATAGGAGGTAAGTCCTTACCGGGTAAAGAACAACCTATAAAAATTAAAATCGTCCAAGCAACGGCTAAGAAGAAAAATAGTTTATGATTTTTTAAAATAGATTTCACTCCGCTGCTAAAATACAAATTCCCGTCTCGCTAAGCGTGACGGGAACATTGATAATTTTTTATTGAAGTCTCCTAACTGACCAAAGCCTTATAAGCCTCTGCATCCAACAGCTCATCCGCTTGAGAGACATCACTCATTTTAATCTTTACCATCCAACCGTCTCCGTAAGGATCTGAGTTTACTTTTTCTGGCGCATCTTCAAGAGCTTCATTCATTTCTTGAACCGTTCCGCTCAATGGCATAAACAAATCAGAAACTGTTTTCACAGCCTCTACACTTCCAAACACTTCATCCTTTCCAACTTCTTGGTCAATCGTATCTACATCAATGAAAACTATATCACCCAACTCTCCCTGTGCAAAATCCGTAATGCCTACCGTAGCTACGTCTCCGTCTATCTTAATCCACTCATGCTCTTTTGTATATTTTAAATCTGCTGGTATATTCATTGTTGTTTAATTTTTTATAAGTGCTGTAAATATAAACAGGGAATAGCGATTAGCCAATAGGAATTAAGGATTCTGCTTCTTAACCATTTTTAGAATTCATGCTGCGTGTAGCCGCCTTTTTTGAGCTAGACTGCTTTGCATTTGATTTTTGAGAATGGTGCTTTTGAGAAGATTTAGCGTTAGCTACTTTTTTTGCAGCGCCCTCTCCTTCGTCACTCACCTCTAGTGTATCTAACAAATCTAGCTTTTTTAGAATGCCATACCACTTCAACATTTTTTTCATATCACTAGCATAGACTCGGCTCTTGTCATAATCTGGAAACAATTTACCAAAAGTCTCTTGAATCACTTTATTTCCTTGTTTATGAACAGCCACTTCTTTAACTTCTCCTTCATTTTTTTTGAAAGAAGAGAAAACGTCACGTAAAGGCACATTATCCGTCTGAGTATAAACCTCAATACTATCTAATGGAGTTACCTCGTGCTTTCGCGCTGATACAAACAATGTTTTATCATCGTCAAAGTTTTTTACTATTGCACCATCTGCCTTAGTACCCATCAATTGGTACAAGCCACTCAAACCTGATATTGAAACTAAATCGCTAAAATTCATAGGTAGCAAAGTAAAGAAATTCACACATAAAGTAAAGGAGGTTTCTAAAATTTATTTCTTGTCACCTCTATTTGAGTTATAATGAGTATGCCAAAGAATTCATTACCTTTACCAATTAAATTTTTTACATAAATTATGAAACGTTTTCTCTTACTCCTTATTATTCCCATTACAATATTTAGTTGCAACTCATCAAACAAATCAGGCTCAATGGCAGGATTTGATGTTGAAGCAGAAGAATTTGCTGACATTAAAGTACTACGATACAACATTCCTGGCTGGGATGAACTCAGCGATCAACAACATGAGCTTTTATACTATCTCTATGAAGCTGCTCTTAGCGGACGAGATATTATCTATGATCAAAAAAGCAAATACGGATTGACGGTGCGTAAAACTATAGAAAATATATATGGCACGTACAGCGGAAATAAATCATCTGATGAATGGAAAAAATTTAAGGAATACTGCGGCCGATTTTGGTTTAGTAACGGATACTTCCATCATTATGGAAATGAAAAATTTATACCGGAATGTTCTTATGAATATTTTGTTGACCTAGCTAAAAAAAGTGACCCAAAAGGTTTTCCCTTGACCGAGGGAGAAACGGTAGACAATTTTTTAGCTCGTATGGAAACCATCATGTTTGACATCAACTTTGAACCTAAATGTGTAAACCAAGATGCCAATGCCGATAATGTTGCCGAAAGTGCCAACAATTTCTATGAAGGGGTAACCCAAGCAGAGGTTGAAGCCTATTACAAAAAATTTCCTAGCACTGGCAACCAACCCAGCTGGGGATTAAACACAAAAGTAATGAAGGACGAAAGTGGAAATGTAATTGAAAAAGTTTGGAAAAGCGGTGGTATGTATGGCGCAGCCATTGACAAAATTATATTTTGGTTAGAAAAAGCAAGCACCGTAGCCGAGAACGAAAAACAGAAAAAACATATTGACCTCTTAGTAAAATATTATAAAAGCGGAGACCTAAAAGATTTCGACGATTACAGTATCGCTTGGGTAGAGGATACAGAAAGTTCAATTGATTTTATCAATGGATTTATAGAAGTATATCTTGACGCAATTGGTATTAAAGGAAGTTTTGAAAGTGTAGTAAATGTAAAAGATGTAGAAACATCTAAGCGGATTGCAACCATTTCTGAATATGCTCAGTGGTTTGAAGACAACTCACCCTTAATTGAGGAGCATAAAAAAGACACTGTAAAAGGAATCAATGCCAAAGTTATTAATGCCGTGGTGGAAAGCGGAGATGCCGCACCCAGCACGCCCATAGGAATTAATCTACCCAATGCGGATTGGATTCGTAAAAATCATGGTAGTAAATCTGTAAATTTAGGCAACATTGTAGATGCTTATGATAATGTAAAAAAGAAAAGTGGTTTCTTAGAAGAGTTTGAAAATAGAAAGGAAATCGTAGAACGTGCTAAAAAACATGGCGCATTAGGAAGTAAGCTTCACACAGATATGCACGAATGTATTGGTCATGCCAGTGGTCAAATCAACGAAGGAATTGAAACTCCGGACAAAACATTGAAGACCTATGCAAGTTGTCTTGAGGAGGCGCGTGCTGATTTAGTAGCTCTATACTATATCACAGATCAAAAATTAGTAGACATTGGCGTAATGCCTACCACTGATGTAGGAAAAGCGGAATATGATTCTTACATACGCAATGGATTGATGACACAACTCGTTCGATTAAAACTTGGAGATAATATAGAGGAAGCACACATGCGCAACCGTCAGCTAAATGCGGCCTGGGTATATGAAAAAGGAAAAGAAGACAACGTAATCGAGTGGTACAAAGAAGAGGGAAAGACATACGTAAAAATCAATGACTATGAAAAGCTGAATGAACTATTTGGTCAGCTCCTTCGTGAGATACAGCGAATAAAATCTGAAGGAGACTATGAAGCAGGAAAAGCGTTAGTAGAAGATTATGGTGTCAAAGTGAATCAAGCTTTACATAAAGAAGTTTTAGATCGCTATAAAAAATTAGATTCAAAACCATACAGCGGATTCATTCAACCTCGCCTTGTAGCTAGTACAAATGATGATGGTAAGGTAACGGGTGTTAAGGTTGAATACCCAAAATCATTCTTTAAGCAAATGATGGAATATGGTAAGAACTATTCATTCTTGCCAGTTATGAATTAAGAAAGTAACACAAAATAAAAATATCGGAAATCGCCGGTATTTTGCGGCAAAAGCACAACATAATCTTAAGAGACTACACAATCACTACTTTCAAAAATTCTTAACGTATTTTCGCCACTTGAAACTGACCAACATACGTTTAGAGGTAATGGCCCAGCTTGAAAAATCAATGACTGATTTTATGGCTACTTATTTAAAACCGATTGAAGAAAATTGGCAACCTTCTGATTTATTGCCAGATGCGAGTAGCGAAACTTTTTATGAAGAAGTTGAAGAAATTCAAGCCTTGGCTAAAGAATTAGATTATGATGTATTTGCCGTACTCATTGGTGACACTATTACAGAAGAAGCTTTGCCTTCTTACGAATCTTGGCTCACCAGTGTTGAGGGCATAGATCAAGAAAGTAATAATGGTTGGAGCCAATGGATTCGAGCTTGGACCGCTGAGGAAAACCGTCATGGAGATTTATTGAACAAATACTTATACTTGAGTGGCCGAGTAAATATGCGCGAGTTTGAAACTTCTACTCAACACCTTATTGCTGATGGTTTTGATATAGGTACGGGTTATGATCCTTACAGAAATTTTGTGTATACGAGCTTCCAAGAATTAGCTACCAATGTTTCGCACCGAAGAGTTGCTGGCTTGGTAAAAAAGGCAGGTAATGCACACTTAGCAAAAATCAATGGTACGATTGCAGCCGACGAAGCACGTCATGCTAAAGCGTATCAACATTTTGTAAAAAAAATATTTGAAATAGACCCTAGCGAAATGATGCTAGCCTTTGAAGATATGATGCGTAAAAAAATTGTCATGCCCGCGCACTTCATGCGTGAGACCGGCGGACAAATCGGAGAGGTGTTCAAACATTTTTCTGACGCAGCACAGCGCCAAATGGTATATACTTCGCAAGACTATATTGATATTTTTAGACACTTAAATAAGGAATGGGCTATCGACAAAATGAGTGACTTAACAGACCAAGCTGAAAAAGCACGCGACTTCCTTATGGGCTTACCCGATCGATTAGAAAAAATATCAGAACGGATTGTAATTCCTGAGAAGCAGTATAAATATAAGTGGTTAGCTATCTAGATTTTAATTCTGCCCCGCCTTCATTTTCTCAGTATTCTCAGCGAACATGAGCGCATCTATCATTTCTTGAATATCGCCATTGACAAAGGCATCTAAATTGAACATGGTTTTACCAATGCGATGATCGGTGATTCTTCCTTGCGGATAATTGTAGGTTCTAATCTTAGCAGAACGATCTCCACTGCTTACTAATGTTTTTCGTTGACCCGCAATGGCATCTTCATGCTTTCGAACTTCTGCCTCATACAATTTAGAACGGAGCATTTCCATGGCCCGTATTCTGTTACCTAATTGGGTACGATCTATAGAACAAACCACAACAGTACCCGTGGGTGTGTGAGTCAATTGCACCTTGGTTTCTACCTTATTCACATTCTGACCACCCGCACCACCACTACGGGATGTTTCCATTTTTACATCACTTTCCTTCAATTCAAAATCAATTTCCTCAGCCTCGGGCATTGCCGCAACCGTTGCTGCCGAAGTATGTACTCGTCCCTGTGTTTCGGTAGCGGGTACACGTTGTACACGGTGTACTCCACTTTCGTACTTCATAGTACCATACACATCGTCACCGTTTATTTGTAAAATAGCTTCTTTGTATCCACCACTCGTTCCATCATTGGTGGACAGTAAGTCTACTTTCCAGCCTTGTTTCTCTGCATACTTGATATACATACGAACTAAATCCCCTGCAAAAATACTAGCTTCGTCACCGCCGGTTCCTGCTCGAATTTCCAGTACCACATTCTTTTCATCCTGTGGATCTTTGGGTATGAGCATTTGCTGAATCGTTTCTTCTAATTCTTCTTTTTCTTTTTCAAGTGGGCTGATATCGGCCTTCGCTAAATCACGTAATTCTTCATCCTGTTCTTCACTCAACACTTCTTTGGCAAACTCTAAGCTGTCTAAACATTTTTTATAGGCTTCGCTCTTTTTTACAATTTTTTCTAGCTTGCTATACTCTTTGCTCAGCGCCATAAATTTTTTCTGATCACTCACCACGTCTGGGTTAGTTAGTGAAACACCTATATCTTGAAATTTTGCGTGAATTGCTTCTAGTTTGTCTAGCATAATTAATTTTTAAAAGTACAGTTTTATATAAAAAGACCGAAGCTCGTAGAATCAAAAACCTCCAAAGTTTAGCGCCCATAATGACGACTAACTTTGGAGGTTTCTAAAAAATTATTGCTAATGCTCAGCCCACTCAATAGCGTCTAAGTCAATTCCTTCTTTATACATTTCCCATAAAGGGCTCATCTCACGAAGTTTCAAAACTGTTTTTCTTACTAACTGAACGGCATGATCAATCTGTTCTTCTTTTGTAAAACGGCTTAAACCAAAACGTAACGAACTATGTGCTAAATCATCGCCTAATCCTAATGCTTTTAAAACATAAGATGGTTCCAAGGAAGCAGACGTACAAGCACTACCGCTACTCAAAGCAATGTCTTTATTAATACCCATCAATAAACCTTCCCCTTCTACATGCTTAAAAGAAATATTACTTACATGCGGTAAACGATTTTCTTTATGACCATTTAAATAAGCCTCCTCAATTTGCATTAATTCCGCTTCTAATTTATCTCTTAATTTGCTTGTGTGGGCTGCATCTTGCTCCATTTCCAAACGACACAATTCACATGCTTTACCAAAACCTACAATACCAGGTACATTTAAAGTACCCGAACGCATGCCACGCTCGTGGCCACCGCCATCCATTTGTGCTGTCACTTTTACACGAGGGTTTTTACGACGAACATATAAGGCACCTACCCCTTTTGGTCCGTACATTTTATGCGCTGTAAAAGCCATCAAATCAATTCCGTCTTCATTTACATCAACCGGAATTTTACCCACGGCCTGCACTGCATCACTCATCATAAGCGCACCATGCTTTTTAGCAATCGCAGAAATTTCTTTCATTGGATTTACCGTACCAATTTCATTGTTGGCATACATGATAGCTATGCATACCGTCTTTGGTGTAATGGCAGCTTCTAGTTTTTCTAAATCAATCATACCATCGCGCCCTACTTCAAGATACGTAACATCGCACCCTTCTTTTTCGAGTACCTTACAAGTATCTAAAACAGCTTTGTGCTCAACGGTAGTAGTAATAAAATGGTTTCCTTTAGAAGCATACATTTCTGCTACACCTTTCAAGGCTAAGTTATCTGCTTCAGTAGCACCGGACGTAAAAATTATTTCTTTAGGATTGGCTCCTATCAAAGCGGCTACTTGCTCACGAGCATAGTCCACAGCTTCTTCTGCTGTCCAACCAAAACTATGATTCCGGCTAGCCGCATTACCAAAGTTATTCGTAAAAAAAGGTACCATCGTTTCTACCACTCTTGGATCACAAGGTGTAGTGGCGTTGTTGTCTAAATATATTGGCAATTCCATATCTCTATTTGTTTTTAATTGTTCAGCTCCGATACTTCTATAATCGGTAGGCAAAGGTATTTACTAAATAGCTAGTAACCTTGGCTTAGAAGTGGCTAATTGTCATAAAAATCTCAAAAATCGGGTATTTTTACCGTGTGAAAAAAATTGAACACATTGGCATAGCTGTAAAAGATATGGAAGAGAGTATTTCTTTGTTTGAAAAACTATTGAATACTGATTGTTACAAAAAAGAAATTGTTCAAAGTGAACAAGTAGAAACTGCCTTTTTTAAAACCGGAGAAAATAAAATTGAGTTAGTGGCAGATAAAGATTCTAATAAACAGACTATCTCAAAATTTATTGAAAAACGCGGCGAAGGTATTCATCACATAGCTTTTGATGTAGAGGATATTGAGGCCGAAATGGAGCGACTTTCCGCCGAAGGTTTTGTATTACTCCATGACAAACCGAAGCACGGTGCAGATAATAAACTGATTTGCTTTCTACATCCCAAGCATACTCAGGGCGTACTGATAGAGCTTTGTCAAGATATTAATGCTTCTGCTTAAAATAATGAACAAAAAAAAATCCCCGATGTCTACACATCAGGGATTCTACATTTTTCTATTCTAGCTTACACACGCGGTGGATTGGTAGGACGTGTATTGGGCGCATCTACTTTATCAACATCTACCTTGTCTAAAAATTTGTCCATTGCTTCTCCCGCTTTTTCCTTATTGCCTAAACCAAAGGCCAAGCCAAAGGCTAATCCTGCACCTACACATAAAGAACCTAGTAGTAACGTGAAGGCTGTATTTACTATTTCAGGAGCTATACCCAATTGACTAAGTGCCATAAATCCTGTGATGGTTAAGATGCCATAATACGACACTTTACTAGCCAGTCCTTTCGTACTTTCTTTTATCGTAGTGGATTTTTGAATCAAGCCGGTTACAAAATTGGCAATATACATCCCTACGAGTAGTAATATAATTACTACAATCAATTTAGGAATAAACATCATTATCTTATTGAACAATGCAGTAACCGCAGTAAGATCTAGAGCATTCAAAGCTGACAAAATTACCATCAACATAATGATGAGATAAATCAACCCTGCAAATATTTTAGCCAATGAAAAATCCTTGATTCCTGATTTGGCTACCAAATCTTGAATACCAATTTTTTCTACTAAGCTATCTACACCAACTCTTCTTAATACTTTTAGAATAATCTTACGGATAAATTTTGCTATAATCCAACCGATCAATAAAATCAACAAAGCGCCGATAACTTTGAATAGCATTAACCCCGCCCCTGCAAAGGTTGCTTTAAATGTGTCTAATAAGTTCTCCATAATTTTTGTGTTTTTTCAGCTTGCAAGATAATTAATTAACTTCAAACTTTGTGATACTATAATGTTAAGCAACATTACAATCATCACTGCAGACGGCAAGGATCTTAAAAACCATTCCCTACACTAATATAAAATACTTGGCTAGTCCTACTATTAAGTACTATTTCAACTTAATTTTTTGTGCATGCAATACAGATTTGTCATCGCCGCTTCTGTGTACAAAGGCTATAATTTCACAATTATCAACATTCCAAGAGTTGTCGCCTTCAATAACAGGAGAAAAACCGATTCTTTTTTGAATCACCGTTCCGGCTGTTTTATCCGTAAAGTTTAAAGAAGAACCTGAAATAGAAGTGATAGCATCACGAAATACATGCTGATGGTTATAAAGAATTTTATCAGAACCATCTTTTTGATAGTCTTCAATGTCATTTTCTAGTATGTAAGCCGTTATGAAAATGTCTTCAGTTACATCTTCGGTAAAAGTTATTTTGGCAACCAATTCACCATTATTATTGTCCGCATTATAAGTACTTGATAAACTGATATTTACTGGCGTGCTTTCCGCTAACATAGGTGTGATTCTGTTCACCCAAGTACCGAGATCTGTGTCAAATATTAGTCCGCTCCCAATGCTGACTCTATTAATTGACGCACTTGGCATTGGTCCAATTCCACCCAGTATATTCACGATTTCATCCCCTTCTGGTAATCTAAAATCATATTTACTGTCTCCAAAAAGTGGTTCCGTAAAACCTCCGCCACTGGGAGGGTGTATGCCAGCTACTAAAACTCTATTATCGTTAGCCTCACTTATTGTTTTTAAGGTTCTAGCTGCTTTAGGACAATTAGCACATCCCACACCGGTTAACTCCTCTACTACAACCATTCTATCTTGTTTTGGTTCTAGAGGAGCTAAATAACTAGAATCCGCTACTTTTGAATTTGTTTGGTCTAAGCCTGGAGGGGGTTGTTCTTCACAAGAAGTTATAAGCAAACCAAAACTTATAACAACTCCCAGTATCAAAAAATTAAATTTCGTCTTCATATTCTTTCAAATTTACTAATTTATTTTATTTTTTCTTGTCAAAAAATAGTGACACTTCTAAAAGCTAGACGTCATTCCAAATTTAAAACCGCTAAAAGCTGGCTCAAAACGACATACACCACCCGTACAATTAATCCCTTCTACTTGCTTTACATATTGACCGGTAAAACGGTGAGGTCCTTTGGTATAAGCTACAAATACATTCGGATAGTGCGTTGGTTCACGTCCTTCTCCATTAATTCCTGACGGTTTAATATTATACATATCCGTAACGGCAAATGACCATTTTGGTGATATATTGTATTCAAGTAATCCGAATAACCAAGAACCGTAATCTTGTTTGGTTTCCATATACTGCGCTTCTACACGAAGGGAGTGCTTTTTATCAATTTTGTAAACTACTTCTGTAAAAGGAGTAAAGGCTATAACTATAGGTGCATCTGCTTCTATTTGATACAATTCTTGATTATACTCCATATATTGAGCTCCTACATGGATAATAAATTTCTTAAAACCACGATATTCCACTTCACCCCATGCTTCTCTAAACAGCTTAGTCGTCTCGGGAAAAATTTTATCTTTCAAGGTATTAATGTGAGTATAACTCACGTTTAAGCCTAATTTATCTGTTGGATTGTAAAATATATTTAAATTAGCCGCTTGCTCCGATACATCTTGTGATTGTGGACTATACCGAGCAATTACCCGCTGTGTTCTGATTTGAGCGATTATCGGTTGCCAATTATACAATCCATTTAAAGCCGTTTCATTGGGAGATGTACGCATCACAAAATTCTCTGTTCTTTTTATTGCAGCATTAATTCCTAGTTTATTTACTGCAAAACCTAAAGTAGAATAAATCGATGTACCCGGTGCAGTATAAATATCTTCTGCGTTAAAAGCTATAGCTTCATTACTTTTGACAGCTGTCTCAACGAACCAAGTAAAAGCACCATAATTTAAGGTGTTATAGATGGTTCCGGCATGTGTATTATATTTTGGTACAAAACGATCTGCACTATCCAATCCATTCACACTATTTACTACACCTGCAATACTAGATTGATCCATAGTTCTATTCAAAGCGCCTACTCCTAGAGTATTATAACCTTTTTCACCTACAGCAAAATCTGTTTCTATATTCAAAGCTTTTACGATCGGTTCATAACGCGTAAATTCTCCTCTCCGCTTTATCTGACCTGTAAATCCTTTTACTTTTAAATGATCCGTCAATTGATATTTTAATTTTAATCCGAACAATGCATTATCAATCAGTAATCCACGATCTTCATAAGCCCGCCAAAGGATTCCACTTCCAATCTGGTCATAAATATGACCACCTTCAATGGTTAATTTTTTAAACTCTTTTCTAAGATTAAATGCACCGATTCCAGCAGCTGTATATGCTGAAGTAGGAATTAATAAATTTGTATTTTGAAAACCGTCAAAACGGACTCGAGCAGAAAAACCTTTGTTATCAGCATAACGTAAGCTCAACCAAGCTTCGCCTCCGCTAAGATAATTATCGTACAAATTGTTATCAAATGCACCAATATTAGTATCTCGCCTGTAAAAATTTACATTCGTCATAATATCACCGGACAATCGACCTTGAGCCGAAATTTCTGAATCGAAACCAAAAAAAACAGCCGCGGCTAATAAAAAAATCGTACTAAGTTTTTTCATATCGTTCCCAAATATAGAATCAAAAAAGCGAACTAATTTTGAAATAGTTCACTTATCAACGCTATTCACATCCTTACTATTAATAAATTTCTTTTTTAAAAATAAAGTATTGTTACTATTAGGGCTGTGAATAGCTTGATAAGTTGATTATACGTTTTAATCCACAAGAACTTACTAGTGTAATCCACAATACGGTATCAATATCCAATTGAAAAGAGTCACATAGACTAACAAAATATAGAATTTGTGAATAATAGTTGTTCTATAAAAAATGAACCGCTTAGGATGTGGATAGCCTTGGCAGAAAAAAAAGGAATTGTTTACAAATCAAAATACACCTCCAAAAAAACAAAGTTATTCATAAAAAATGCACAACAATAAATATGTTATTGAAAGGGAAGATTCTTTGATAAGAATACGGAAAACCCCTATTTTTGCGAACTTAAATTTTGTGAGTAATATGTCAGTAATTCAAACCCTAAGAGGAAGAGGAAGCGTTGTAGTGACCATTATGCTTATACTAGCATTGGTGGCTTTTATTTTTATGGACTCTTTTCAAAACGTAGGAGAAATATTTAGAGAAGACAGAACCTTAGTAGCCGATATAAATGGTGAACGAATCGAAACGAATAAATATAGCCAAGCACTTCAAGAATATGAAGAAGCCGTAAAACAAAACCAAGGCAAAGAAAGCTATAGCGATCAAGAACTAGAGGGTCTGCGTTCTCAGTTTTGGAATCAACAGGTAAATGAAGTCTTGATTGCGCAAGAAAGTGAGCTTCTTGGATTAACTGTTACCGAAAAAGAAAGAAACTCAATGTTTACTTCTATGAATGCTGATCCTATGGTGAAGCAAAACTTTTCAAATCCAGAAACGGGTCAGTTCGATCCCAACCGAGTGATTCAATATGAGCAACAAGTCATGCAAGGTGAAGACCTTGCTATGAAAAAACAATGGGGTAAGTTTAAGACAGAATTAGAAAAGCAACGTAAAGTGAATAAATACCTTGCCTTAATTAAAAATGGTATTTACGCACCTAAGTTCATGATGGACGAAATGGCAAAACAACAAAGCATACTATCGAATCTATCCTATGTAAAAATTCCCTACGAATCAATCGATGCTACAAAAATAAAAGTTACTGATGCGGAGATAAAAGAATATATGCAAGCTCGGAAAGCCATCTTCACAAATGATGAAGATAATATTGGTATAGAGTACGTAAGTTTTCCTATCATACCAACTGCAAAAGATACAATGGCTTCTTTAGGTTTACTGACCAGAATCAAAGCCGAATTTGCCGCTAGTGAAAACCCTTATGATTATGCTAGTGATAAAACAGATGAGCTAAGCGATGAGAACTTTTATAATGCCAATACACTAAAAAATGAGAACAAAGAAGCTTTGTTAGCCGCTGCACCCGGCAGTATTATCGGACCATACTATGAAAATGGAGCCTATCGTTTAAGCAGAATTACAGAAAAAAAATCTTTGCCAGACAGTGTAAAATCGTCACACATTTTAGTACAAGCTAGTGAAACACTAACTCCAGCGCAAGCAGAAACTAGAGCAGATAGTATACTAAGCGCTCTAAAAGCAGGAGCCAATTTCGCCGCCTTGGCCCAGGCAAAAAGTGCGGACAAAGAAAGTGGTGCTAAAGGGGGTGATATAGGATACTTAGCAAACGGTATGGGCTTTTCTAAAGAGCACAATGAGTTTATTTTCCAAGGAAAAACAGGTGATTTGGATGTAGTAAAATCACAGTATGGTTATCATGTTGTAAAAATTACGGATCAAAAAGCCTATCAGCCAAATGTGAAAATAGCAACAATAGCCAAGTTACTAGAGCCGAGTCAAGAAACAATCAATGCTGCTCAGCAAAGAGCTAGTGCTTTCACAGAAAAAGCTAAGGATGAAAAATCATATTCGGCCACCGCAAAAAAAATGGGGATTGACAAACGGATTGCTGAAAATATAAAAGGAACACAGGGTGTGATTCAAGGTTTAGGCAATGTGCGCAACTTAGTACGTTGGTCCTATGCTGCCGAAGTAGGTGATATTTCCAATGCAATGATGTTTGATGACAAATTGGTTGTAGCTCGCCTAACTGAAAAAACGAAAAAAGGAGAACTAGCACCCATTGCAGGTCGGCGTACACAAATAGAAACTGAAATTCGCAAAAAGAAACAGGTAGAACAAATTGCGGCTAAGGCAAAAGGCGTTTCAAGTCTAGCGGGCATAGCTTCTAAATTTGGTGTTGAAGTAAAAACAGCAGATTCTATAAAAGTATTAGGAAGTACGAATGCTGATTTGGGTTATGAGTCTAAGGTAACGGCTGCGGCAGTTAATAAAGCCAACAAAGGAAAAGTAAGCGGACCCATACCGGGGCAAGGGGGCGTTTTTTATATCAATGTAAATTCTATTGTTGACAATTCTAAAACCACACCACGCATTCCTCAAATGGAAAGAATGCAGGTAGAAGGACAATATAAAAATAGTGCCGATCAAATGATTCCTTTGTCGCTTAGAAAGCGCGCAAAAATTATTGATAACCGAAACGTAAGTTTAGGGTACTAATATTTTTGATTTTCAAATTTAAAGAGCCGTCTCCAACATTGTTGGAGGCGGCTTTTACTTTTCAGTAGTAAATTATGTTTAGCCTGCAGGATTCTGCACGGTATAGAAAACCTGCTCTCTTACGATTTTACCATCACATACTTTGTATAAACTCATTCTTCAAAATTTTAACGGCCGCCTTCTTTCAACGTACTATCCATGGATTGACGAGCGGTGAAAAAGTTTTCTGCTCCGATAGGCTCCCAAAACTCTCCTCGGCGCATCTCTTATATGTTCTCATTGCGCATCATGTGGTTCTACGCTTACGCACACTGGCGAGTATAATTCTTGATAGCAAGTTTTAAAATCCCCTTGGCAGCATAGTTCTGTCCAAGGGTGTGCAACTTCTTTTGTCGTCATAGTTCTATTCAAGTTTTTTTAGTGAATACCGTATAAATTAAAAACAGAAAGCAATGAGTTTCTATTGATTTTAGTAAAAACAGAAAAAGTCAGATGAAATCTTCGCAACACTTTCACTTTTCAACTATCAAGTATCCATTAAATAAAATAACTTTGTCCTATGCAAAAAATACTCTCGCTGTTGCTATTGAGCTTACTCATTTTCTCAGGATGCGAAAACGAAACAAATTCAATAGACGAGCCAACCGCTTTAAAAAAAGCACCCGCTTTTAAAGAAGAAAACGCTTATGCCCATATTGAGTATCAAGTAGGGCTGGGTCCTAGAGTGCCAGGCACAGCTGCCCAAAAAAAATGTGCTACTTATATTCAAAATGAAATTAGTAAATACTGTGATACGGTCTTTGTTCAAAAAACAACGGTCACTCAGCCGATTTCTGATAAAAAATATCCTTGTATCAACATAGTGGGAAGCATGAATCCTGATGCTTTGTACAGAATATTAATCTTAGCACATTGGGATACACGCCCATGGGCCGATATGGATGATGAAAGACAAACGGAACCCATTCTAGGCGCCGATGATGGTGCGAGCGGAGTAGGCGTAATGTTAGAAGTAGCTAGAGCAATCAAAGAAAGCGAACTCAAACTGGAAGATGTTGGGGTTGACTTTCTTTTCGTTGATGTGGAAGATGTAGGTAAAACTGAATGGAGCGCACTGAGCTACAGTTTAGGCACACAGTATTGGGCTCAAAATCCTCACATTCCAAACTATAAAGCGAACTACGGTATGTGTTTGGATATGGTCGGTGCTAAAAACGCTCAATTTTTATTAGAAGGATATTCAAAAAATTATGCTGGAGATAAACAGCAAAATATTTGGGATATAGCCAACCGACTAGGTTATGGTCGATATTTTTTGTATCAAGATGCAGGAGCGATAACCGATGATCATGTAGTAATCAATCAAATGGCTAATATACCTTGTGTAGATATTATTAATTTGAATGAAATGCAAAGTGAAAACGCATTTAAACCACATTGGCATACCCATGATGACAATATGGATGTGATTGATAAGTCTACGCTTAAAGCAGTAGGTCAAACGGTTTTACAAGTATTGTATGAAGAATAACTAAAAAAACCTACCGAACAGGTGAAATTTTATAAAAAAAGCCGTCCCCTACTTTTAGGAGACGGCTTCACTTTTTAGGATATACTATTTTATTGCTTCACTAATTTTTGTGTCAATAATACATCGTTTAACGATCGAACACTAAGAGTATAAATACCTGGTGTCAAGGATTGAACATCAAGGTTTATATCTTTTTTGTTAGCTGTTACGGTTTCCTCTTGGCTCAGTATCAGACGACCACTCAAGTCAAAAAGATTGATTGTGAGTTTTTGAGTTTTTACAGTTTGTACCGAAACGTTCAAAGTAGTATGGGTAGGACTTGGATACACCTTCACTATATCATTGCCCTCTTGTACTAGCTTCACAATGTTGCTATATGATTTGCGACCATCGTTATCCTCTTGTTCTAATCGGTAATAATTAGTGCCCGCAGCAGGAGAGTGATGCATGAAATCATATTCTAACTCTTCTTGGCTATTACCATTTATACCTTTGCTTGCTACTTGGTTTATAGCATTGAACTGAGTGCCATTCGTGCTGTGCTGAATGGTGAAATGACTGCAGTTCTCTTCACTGAGTGTTTTCCAGAATAGTTGGTTGCTACCACCAAAAGTATTACCAGCAAGTGGCAAAAAGCGCACGGGCAAAGGTGTGTTACCTACATTGGCAGCATGTACTCTAAACTGACTAAACGATGGTGTGTTGAATTGAAGCTCCCAAACATTTTCACCGCTAACCCATGTCGCGGTTGGGGTAATGGTCAAAGCGTTATTGCCCAATCCACTATCATCGTTTTTTGTAATACGAATTGTACTGATACCTGTTAGATCCGCAGAGTCAGTAGGCAGCAAAGGCCAAGCATTTGCCATGGCATAGGTATTGTAATTATCAAAATCATCTTGTGTGAAATATAATTTTACATCAGCCGATGCATTGGTAGTAGGTGTAATTTGATACCATCGCGCTACAAATGGCTGACCATTGTGCGTGGCAATAGCTGTATCGGAAAATACACTTACGGCGGTAGCACCAAGGTTGGTACTATTATTACTAACATTTGCAATCAGCCCACAAGTAGCGGTGTAATAGCTTATATCAGCATTAGCCGTTTGGTCTTGCATATTGGTTGCATTGCCCACCGTAGTAGTGTCATTGCCTGTACTCGCATTGCTTAGCTGAAATGTATTGCAGTCTTCTTCTACTTTATATACCGTAATTGTACTGCTTTTTTCATTGGCTAGTACCAAATAATTATTAGAATCTGCGGCTTGTGTATAGGGTATAAAAATAAGCCCTTCAGCACCTTGATCTTGCGCTCTATTATTTTCATAAGCAACGTATTGTGGTGCTGCAGGGTTGGTAATATCATATACCATTACTCCGCCAACTCTTTCTAATCCAATAAAAGCATAGGGTGTATTATTTATTGTTTCTACTATAATACCTTCTGGCTCAGGTCCTTTGTCATCGCTTCTATTCTTAAAGTTTGTAGAAGAACCGTTGCTTGAGTTAAATATGTTGGCAAATCTTGGATCATTTGCTGTTATTTGTTCAATTTGGTTTTCACTATCGAAAGTTTGAGAAAATCCGCTTGTTGCATTCCAAATAGAGAATGAGCGTGTACCATAAGAGAAGATAGAATCATGATCATTATCGTTATCAAAATCTCCTAGAGCAGAAGTTGTTTTCAAACGACCCAACACATGGTCATTTTGCAATTCAGCCGCATTTGGAAATGAGGCAGAATCCAAGATAAGATCATCTACGCGTTCTTCTTCGCTGTATCCGCTATAATCACGAGAATCGCCTTCGTTAGCAGAGAGTACGTATAGGTTAGTTCCATCGGTGTAAGATGCAATGGCATCGGGCTGATACATTCCTAATACAGGATAGGTAGCAAAGTTTACACTGTCGGTCTTATTCGTAGCGTCTAAGCTATTCTGCATCAAATTGTGATTTTTATATCCCAAACTGTAAATGTTTCCAAGGGTATTCGAAACTAAATTCAACTCTAAAATTGCATTGTTTTCTTGTAAAGAAACCCAAGCTTTTGTGTCATCATCGGAAATTGTGATATACTCTGGCTCTAAATCTTGTGAGGCATTCGCACTAGGGCCGTAAATACGTACACCCAAATTACGTAAGGTATTTTCAAAACCATTGAAGCTAGTAAAGTCGATGGTTGAAACATTAGAATTCGTTAGCGAAGCAATACCGCCACTAATATCAATCACAGAAATAGAACCTTGAGGATCTACAGTATAATTATCATTTGGTTCGCCTTCATTGGCAACGTAGATTTTCGTACCGGCATGATTAAATGCGCACATATCTGGAAGGGCACCAACCACTACGGCTACCTGATAAACACCATTTGTATCAAAAAAGGCTACGCTTCCGTTTGCTTGTGGGTTAATTCGGTTTTCCATAGCACAGGCCACAATGCCATTTTGCACGGCAACACTATTTATATTTCCGTAAAGAGAAATGTCGATAGAATCTACCCAAGTAGGCGTATCAGGATTTGCTAAGGAAATAATATCTAAACGGCTTCCTACACTGTTAGCAATAAATAATCGCTGACTAGCGGAATCATAAGCAACAATCTCAGCAGAATTATTTGAAGAAGACCCATTGCTAAAACTAGATACTAATTTTAGTTTTAACTTATTGCTTGCTTGTGGGATGCTTCGGTCGTTATCTCGTATATAAATAGTGTGTTGCTCATCACTATCAAATGTGGTTTGTACGCCACCAGTAAATCGACAAACAATATATTCATCAGACTCTACCATAGCGTCATCGGTAATAGCAAAAGAAAAAAGAATGGTATCTCCCGCCATTTTGGTATTAGGAATGAGTGCAGTACTTGTAGCCAATACATAATCACTTATCGAGGCATTTGATAAAGGCGAAATAGCTAAATCAATACTACCGGCTGTGTTTCCCTTTGTTTTAATCTCAGCCACTACGTTGATCAGTCCACTATTTTCCAGAACGGTCATGCTACTCTCTTGAAATTCTATTTCGTAGGGTACTAGTGGGTCACCGGTTACGGACACTAGGTCAAAACGGGCGGTACCACCTGTGCCGTAATTAGATGAGCTTACCGGGTCGTAATTTCCTGTGGTCGTATTATAATCGCTCACTAATCGAAAGCCTGCATTGGCGTTATTATTTAAAGCGAGTATGCTAGAAAAATCATAGGTTTCTGTAAACCACGTAGAACTAGCAGTGTAAAAAAAAGTATCTACATCGGCCCATATAGGCAAAATAGCAGATGCATCATTTGTATATTGCAGCACCCAAGTATCGGCGGCGGTACCGCTAAAGCGTACGTCAAAGGTGAGCTTAATATTTTCGTAAGTGGCTGTAGATACATCTAATTGAAAACCTGCTGAACGAGGATTGGTGCCACTCGTTGGATAATTATTTGTACTAAAGGCCTTATTGGTTGACGCAGTATCATTGGTACTTCCTGAGAAAAAACCATTGTTGCTTGCACCTCCTATTGATGTAAACGTGCCTACGCCAACAACTGAACTGGAATTGCTGTTATTAAAGTTCCAAAAGACTAAAGAGTCTTGCGCAGAAGCTATGCAGCTGCACAATAGAAAAAGTAAAAGAGTATTAATTGTTTTCATAATATAATTTTATGAATGCAAAGAGAAATAGTAGATGTTGCTATAATGTAAAGTCTTAATGAAGGTTTTGTGAAGTAATGATTATCAAATTATTACTTTAGTGTTTCTAGCCGAATTTTCTTGGTTATTTTTGAAACAATTAGTAAAAATATATCGTGACTTTACATCAAAATCAAATCCTATACGAAGACAATCATCTCATAGCAATAAATAAAAAAAGTGGTGATATCAGCCAAGGAGATAAAACAGGCGATGCACCACTAGGTGAATACGTAAAAGGATATATCAAAGCAAAGTATAATAAGCCAGGTGAGGTTTTTCTTGGAGTGATTCACCGCTTAGATCGACCTACGAGTGGAGTGATTCTCTTTGCTCGTACGAGTAAAGCACTCACACGTATGACTGAATTATTCAAAAAACGCGATGTACAAAAAACCTACTGGGCGGTAGTACGAGAAAGTAAAATCGCGGACGCCGGAACTTGTGAAAACTTCCTTTGGAAAAATGAGCGGCAGAATAAAAGCTATGTAGTCGATGAAAAAAAACCTGGGGCTAAGAAAGCTTTGCTCCATTATAAAGTATTAAAAACGGACGGTGCTTATAAGTTAATTGAAATACAATTAGAAACTGGACGGCATCATCAAATACGGGTCCAATTAGCCCATTTGGGTTCGCCTATCATTGGTGATAATAAGTATGGTTATAAACGGGCCAATAGAGATCAATCTATTCATTTGCATTGTAGATACACGGCATTCGAACATCCAGTAAAAAAAGAACCTGTAGAAATTATTGCGCCACTACCCAAGGATGTTATTTGGGACCGATTCAAAGACTAAGAGGAATCTATCCTTTAGACGACACTATTTCCATTATTTTCGTAGCTTTTTCAAAATGATCGAGTTGATGCTTTTGTATCCACCAAGTCGCAACGTCCATAAGTTTTTTTGGATTATCATTTTTATTAGCAAAAAATGCATAAAAGGATAAACCAACTTGATTCCCTTTCTTGCTAATTTTCTCATCACATATTGCAATTATTCTTTCTTTCATTTCTTTATCCATGTTCTTCGGTTTTAATACAGACAGGTCTGTCTATTGTTCATATTCAAAAAAAGTAGCACACATTTCTTTACTATTCATTATGGGCCATTTGGCTTTATGTACATTACTTTCTACCCATGCGCTTTCAAATAAGAGATAAATTTTGCGAGCCAGTTTGGAGGCAGACGGCTTGTCTAAAATCGGGAAATTGCTAAGTAGTACTGTTTTTAAAAAATTAATAAAGTATGTTTTCTGCTTTTTAATCTCTTTTCTGATTATCTCGTTTTCGGGTGCAAGCTCGGCCAAGGTATTTACATTCCAACAACCATTAAAATTTGGCTTAGTATACAGGGTAAGTAAATAGTCGAAAATAGCCATTATTTGTGGCGCGCCATTTGGTCGTACTTCACAGAAGTTAGAAATATCGAGTAGAAAGCTCTCATTCTTAGTTTGCAAGTAAGCCAAGCAAAGTTCATCTTTAGAGCTAAAATGACTATAAAGTGTGGCCTTGGCAATAGCTGACGCGGAAATTATTTCATTAATACCTGTGCTATTGAAGCCGTTTGTATAGAATAGGTTGGAAGCCGTTTGTAAGATATGTTGCCTTAGTTCTGCATGCTTCATGTAGTAAATATAGTACTTAGTTTTTTTAAAATAGACAGACCTGTCTGTACAAAATTAATAATTTTATTTTCAATTCATATCTGATAGGCATGGGAAAGCGCTCTTTATCTATAATAACCACCGGCTTCTATCTCTTCTAACACGGGATTCGTAACTAAATATCGAAAGGATTTTCTTTCTTTTATCAATTTACGAACTCTTGTAGACGAAATTTCTAAAAGGGGAGCTTGGAGTATTTGCATTCGTTTGGATAGGGATGCATCAATTTCAAAACCTGGACGTTGGTAAACTAGTAAATCATATTTCTCTAAAAGGGTTTTATGATTTTTCCATTTAGTAATATTTTGAAAACTGTCACCGCCCATTACCACAGAAAATTGATGTTCGGAGTGCTTTTCTTCTAAAAAGGTAAGGGTATCTATCGTGTAGGAAGGGCGTGGCATGCCAAACTCAATATTACTAGCTTGAAACTTTGCTTCTTCTTCAATGGCTAATCGAACGAGGTGCAATCGCTGATGCTCGTTTAACAAAGATGCGCTTTCTTTTAATGGATTGTGTGGTGAGACCACAAACCATAATTGGTCTGTATCGGTTTCATTGATTACGTGATTGGCTATAATTAAGTGTCCAACATGAATTGGATTAAAGCTTCCGAAGTAAAGCGCAATTTTCATAAGAACAAAGCAACAGTTTTTTTATCAATTTAAATAGATTAAAAGCACAGAAAAACCCAACCGTTTTGGGTTGGGTTATCTGAGTAGTCATCATTATTTATGCTCACAACTTTACTGTCTTAACTTTGGCGGTACTGGTTTTTTAGGTTTGCGGTGATACGTAGCGCCTATAGTTACTAACAAAGGGTTACCCGTAATTGAAAATCCATCACCCCAACCAGGGCCCCATCCCAATTCTGGGTTAATAGCAAATTTCTTTTTGGCATCGAGGAAAAAATAGCCTCCAAACGAGAAAGAGGAAAAGAAGCCCGAAGTAGTTTCGGCTACATCAACAACTTTATCTACTAATTCATTTCCTGTTTCACCATAGTCCTTCCGTACGTTTCTAATTTTCAAGCCCGTACGGTTAGCCATATAGAAGATGGATTTTTTACCACCTGTAAAATTATATTTAAAAGTAACGCCTAGCATAGTGCTACTATTTTTTACTTCATACGTACTAGTATTGTTCGTTGAACTACCGCCTCCATTAATTATTTGTTGAGCTTTATTTAATAGGTCGAGATCATTTATGTCTATACTGCCTGATATAATATCTCGAGCCAAACTGGTCATGCTTCCTGTACTTTTGGTCGTCATGGTACCTAGCATGGCACCAATTGTAATATTATCACGAATGCCGTAGTCGGCGGATAAGTAAGTGGGCGGTAAAACGAGCTTACTGCCTGATAAGTTTTTACCCAAACTAATCGGGAAGGTCATATTTAAATTAGTAAAAAGGTGCTTTTGAACATGGGCTCGCTTTTGACTAGACATGGCAGCTCCCGCTACACCACCGATTACCCCAAATTGGGCATGGGTTAAAATTGTAATGCTTAGGAGTAATATTGTAGTAGTAATTTTTTTCATTTTAAATTGTGTTTTATCCAAAAATAAGAGCTTTGTAGCAAGATTCATAATTTTTTAAGTTTCAAAGGTCAAAAGTCCCATAAGACTATGGGACTTTTGATGACTTTAAATTGTATTATGAAGAAAATAGTTATTATACTATATTCAAACCTAATGTTACAACTACTGTGCCAAAAATATTAAAATAAAAAAATATAATGTTTTCACAAAACATTTGCATAATCCAAAAATTGTCGCATATTTGTGAGCATATCGAAACAATTATACTATTTGGTCCGCGAACATGGCGATGAAAAACGAATCCTATTATGGATAAGAGTGTTTCCATCTTCGATGTGACCAAACCCAATTCTCAGGCTGACGTTTGATAGAATTCTCTAGAAAACGAACATAGGCGGTAGTAATTTCACCGTCACGTGTTTGATTCGGATTCTCAAACGTCAGTTTGATGTTTATAGAGTATTGCCCTCGTTTTTCTTTTATAAACTCCCCAAAGAAAACAGGATAATTATATCGTCGGGCTAGCAATTCTGCCCCTTTGGCAAATGCTGTTTTACGATTAAAAAAATCTACCCATGCGCATCGCTTTGTATCAGCGGGTGTCTGATCGGCTACGAAGCCCCAAAGCACGTTTTGGTTTTTATAAACTTTGATGCTTTTAGGCATGTCGTTGACTGGAACCACAATCGTACCAAAGCGACTTCGTATTTTAGAAAATATCCTATCAAAAACAGCATTAGTTATCGGGAGATAAGGTCCGAGAAATTGTTTGTCCATATTGGGCGTGGCTAGCAAGGTGGCCCACTCCCAATTAAATTGGTGAGATACCATGATTACTGCGTTTTGCCCAGGAAATATTTCATCCGCCAGTTGCCAATTGGCACTCATTCTTTTATTGAGCGTTTTTTGTGAAGCACTCAGCATTTTTATTCCTTCTACTATACTATCGCAGAGGTTTCTATAAAATTTTTTTTCAATACTTAATCGTTCTTCATGAGTTTTTGTCAAAAATGATTGAGCTAAGTTTTCGCGGACTATTTTTTTTCGATAGCCTATTACTTTATAAAAGATGAAATAAAGAAAAGTAGACAATCCGTACAACACCCAAAATGGAAGCAGAGAAAGTAGGTAGAGAACTGAATAGGTTATTCGATAGCTCATGGTACGAATTAACAATATTACAATTACATTATCTTTAATCCATGACCGAGGATGAGATTAGAGAAAAAATAAACAAAGAAATAAATAGAACAGAGGAAAAAATATTGGATTACACAGAAATGGCGAAGCCCGTTTCGCCAGATGATTCTATAGGAAGGTTGAGCAGAATGGATGCTATTAATAATAAAAGTGTAGCAGAAGCTGCTTTGCACAAGGCAAAAGAAAAACTAAAAAAACTAGAGTATGTGAAAACGCAAATAGGTACAGCAGGATTTGGCAACTGTAAACAATGTAGCAATCCAATACCCATTGGCAGAATCATCATTCGACCAGAAAGCTTATACTGCGTGAGCTGCGCAGAATAGTAAGCCGCTGGTATCCATTGAGTGCCCTTCATATATGGAATTTGCGTTCAATCATTTTCTTGGGCTTATCCTATTTCTAGGCACAATAGTTAATGTAATTTTACAGCACAACTGTCAGCATGATAAATTTTCGGACCATAACCATCATCAGTAGTATGCTTTTCCTATTTTTTAATATGCAAGGGCAGTCACCCGTAAAAAGATTTCCGAATCAACAATATGGCAGACAAAAAGCAGGTAAGTCCCTGGGAGAAAAGCCGTCTACAAAAATCGGTGAGATTCAAGAATCCGAAAAAATTGAAGAAAGCCAAACGATTCGTGAAACTACGAATCCAGCAAAGCAGATTACTAAAAACTGGACCTTGGAAGAATGCGTACAATATGCTGTAGAAAATAATTTGGACTTATCAGAGAGTGAACTTACCCAGCGCATGAACCGATTGACCTTAGAACAGAGTAAGGCTAGTCGATGGCCCACCTTGAACGGAGACATAAGTTTAGGAAATAGCTATGGTAGATCGATTGATCCTACTACCAACCAATTTATAAATGCAGGCTTTTTATTTAATAATGCTAGTTTAAATTCTCAAGTATTATTGTTTGGCTGGTTTCGAAAAAAATTAGAAATCAAACAAAACGATTTAAAGCAGCAAGCCTCTAATGAGTTGTACGCACAACTGAGAGACAATATTGCGCTCAATGTAGCCAATGGATATTTGCGCACCTTACTAGCCAAGGAGCAAGTAAAAGTATCTATCGAACAATTGAAAACCAATCAAGCTCAGTTAGACCAAACACAACGATTTGTTAGGGCAGGAAAATTGCCACAGTTAAATTTGGAGCAAATGCAAGCCCAAGTAGCTTCAGATAGCGCAAATATTATTAGCCTACAAATGGAAGAGCAGCTTGCTTTACTGCAATTAATGGCTTTGCTAAATTTAGATTTTAAACAGAAATTCGATATTGTAAAACCGAATTTATCCGATGCGGATATGAGTGGTACTAATCAATTAACTCCTGGTGAAATCTATGAAAAAGCATTGCAAAATCAGCATAGAATTCGAGCCCAGTATATGAACTTACTAGCTGCGAAAAAAGGAATCGAACAGGCCCAAGCTATGAAGTATCCTTCTATTTTTTTAGGGGGCGGATTTAGTACAAGTTATTCTTCTCAGTTTCAAGAAGTGACGGGCCAAACAATAGTGGGACAACAAGAAATAGGCAGTGTACAAGTGGCCGGATTACGTTATCCTATTCAAACACCGGTTTATGATTTTTCGCGAAGGACCGTCCCTTACTTTACTCAAATTGACAACAACGTACGAAGCAATATTGCACTTACATTGAGCGTCCCTATTTTTAATGGTCATCAAGTAAAAACCAATATTGAGCGCGCGAAGATTGGATTATTTAGTCAACGGATTTCGGCCCAAAGAGAACAGCAAAACTTACAGCAGGAAATCTACACGGCTTCTTTGCAAGCAACAGCGGCCCTTCAAAAATTTAAGGCGGCCCAAAGCGCTGAGCAATCAGCCAAACGTGCTTTAGACTTTGCTATCAAGCGTTACAATATTGGAATGCTCCCCACCTTTGAATATACCCAAACGCAGAACAATTTCAATCAAGCGAGTTACAATACCTTGTCTGCCAAGTATGAGTTTTTATTTAAACAAAAGGTACTCGATTTTTACATTGGTAATCCTATAAAACTGTAAGCAAATGAGCAAAACAACAAAATGGATTTTAGGAATTGTGGTAGTCGCTGCGGTACTATTTTTTGCATGGAAAAAATTTTATAAAAAAGAAGAAGCCACAAAAGTAGCCGTAGAAACAAGTAAAAAGAGAACCTTGATAGAGAGTATCTCTGCCAGTGGAAAATTGCAACCAGAGAAAGAAGTGAAAATTAGCCCAGATGTTTCGGGAGAAGTCATTGTACTAAAAGTAGAAGAAGGCGACGAGGTACAGAAAGGACAATTGCTAGCTACGATAAATTCGCAAACTTATCGAAGCGGAGTGAATCGTGCGCAAGCCCAACTCAATCAAACAAAATCAAACGTACAGAATGCACGGGCGCAACAGCTTCAATTCCAAGCCCAGCTAGATCAAGCTAGAGCGACGTATAATAGAAATCGTCAGTTATTTAACGAGCAAGTAATTAGCGCTTCGGAATTTGAAACGGCAGTAGCTTCTTATAAAACAGCTCAAGCTAACTACAAGGCATCTATGGCGACCATCAAGGGAAATCAATATGGAGTAGCTAGTGCCCGAGCCAACGTGAGTGAAGCACGACAACAATTAAGCCGTACCACGATTTATGCACCCATGAGCGGAACGGTGTCTGCCCTATTTGTAAAACGGGGTGAGCGTGTAGTAGGAACGGTTCAAATGGCGGGTACGGAAATGATGCGCATCAGCGACATGAGCCAATTAAAAATTGATGTAGAAGTGGGGGAGAATGATATAGTAAAAGTAAAGTTGGGTGACAGTGCAAAAGTAGAAGTTGAGGCTTATGGCACACAAGCATTTTATGGGAAAGTCAGTCAAATTAAACAAGCCAATCCCGGTGGATTAGCTCAAGCGGCTGGTTCGGTGAACGATCAAATTACGAACTATACGGTGAGTGTAATGCTAGATCCTAAAAGTTATGAAGCCATGCAAAAAGAAAGTCCAAATAGAGCATTGTTTCGACCCGGAATGAGTGCGAGCGTTGAAATTTATACCCGTCAGAAAGAAGAAATTTTAGCCGTGCCCATCAATGCCGTAACGACACGCGAGGATGAAAATGCAGAAGGTAGTTATAATGATATTATCAAAGAGTATGTATTCATTGATAGTAGTGGGTATGCTGTGCTGAGACCTGTTAAAACTGGTTTGCAAGACAACAAATATGTAGAAATTATATCAGGATTAAAGGGAGAGGAAAAAGTTTTGGTAGCACCCTATGGAGCCGTGGCGCGAAAACTAAAAAACAAAGATAAAATTGATGTAGTCGATCAAGAAGATCTTTATGAGGAAGAGTAGGCGAGTAATTTTATACAACAGTCGATTTACTTTTTACGAACGCTAAATCCTTTCGTGCTATGTCCATTTTCATAGTTTATCATCATACGATAGTTACCAGTTGCTATAGCTTCCGTGTTGATCGTTACATTTTTTGAGCTCGTTTTTTGTTGTGAAATTATGTTGCCTGCCATATTGTATATGCTTACTGAATTTATTTTTTCTTCTGCTTTTACGTTCACGGTGTTGGTCACAGGATTTGGGAATAATTGCAGCTTCATCACGTCTTCTTTTTTTAGGGAATTTAAAGCTGAAGCAAAATCTCCTCCTGTAGTTGTTTTTAAAATTGTACGGTTAGCCCCTATGGCCAAGCCAATATTAGGATCTAAAAAATGAATATCATTTAGGTTTTCAGTGGTGTTGCTCATTTGTGTGTACCAAGTTGTACCGCCGTCTTTTGTTTTTAGAATTATACCACTTTTTCCAACAGCAATACCTTCTAGATTATTTGTAAAGTGCACGCTTGTCAGTTGGTTAGTTACACTCGAAGTTTGAAGCGACCAAGTAGTACCGCCATCGGCTGTCGTAATAATTGTGCCGTCATCTCCAACAGCCCAACCTTCATTCGCATTTACGAAATACACATCGTTTAGCAGTGATGTAGTTGGAGAAGTTTGCATGCTCCATGTCATACCACTATTTGTTGTTTTACTTATGGCGTATCCAACGGTATAGCCGGTTGTATTATTTACAAAACACATGCCCAAAACACTTCCTAGCCCGGCTGCATTTTTTATTTGGTTCCATGAGTTTCCACCATCAACAGTTCGGAAAACACTGCCATGTGAGGCATTTACAAAACCGGTGTTGGCATTCGTAAATTGTAAATTTTCATTGGGAGTAAAAAGAGCGCCTGGGATATCAGGCATAATATTCCAGTTGCTGCCTCCGTCGGTAGTTTTATAAATCCTACTAGCAACTGTATATCCAGTATCAGTATTTACAAATTGTACTGATGCAAAATTAGTAGATGGTAAAAAATTTGATAACCACGTAACTCCACCATCTGTGGTTTTGAATAGGCCGTTTCCGCTAGCAAGGTAAGCGTTAGTCGGACTTATTATATGAACCGAGGATATTGAAGTGTTGGTAGGAATATTACTAGGAGTTTGAGATATCCATTGAGCACTTACCATCGTGCTTCCGCAGAGACTCAATAACAGAAGAATTAGATTTTTCATATAAACTTTTAACGTAAGATAGCTAAAAATATTGTTTGATGGTTTAATCAGCTTGTGTTACTTGCCATAGAACAATCCCTACACTCACACTAATATTGAAAGAATGCTTACTACCGTGCTGAGGAATCTCAATACAAGCGTCGCACAAGGCAAGTACTTCATCACTGACACCTTGTACTTCGTTACCAAAAACTAAAACAGTTTTTTCATCAATAGGTCTTGAATAATTCGATAAAGAAATACTATCATGTACTTGTTCTATGGCGATAATTTTATAACCTTTTTCTTTTAAATTTTGAATGGCGGAAACACTCTCCGACTCATAATGCCAGTTTACGGTATCGGTAGCTCCAAGCGCAGTTTTATGAATGTCGCGGTGCGGAGGTCGGGGTGTTACTCCGCACAGTATAATTTCTTCTACTAAAAATGCATCCGAGGTACGAAACACGCTCCCCACGTTATGCATGGAACGAACATTGTCTAGAAGAACCGTTACCTTATTCTTTTCTTGACTTTTAAACTCTTCGATGCTTAATCGGTTTAGCTCAGCCATGCTTTTCTTTTTCATACTTACTGTACTTTTTTAAATTGATAGTTTTCCTTTTGATCGCCCGAATTATTTTCTAAGCTAGCTTCTAATGTTTTGGCATCAATTAGCTTGTAGCATATTTTGCTAGGAAAGGTATACTCATCATTTTCAAAAACATATCGATCATTGTCTTGAGAAACAAATTTATATGAAAAAGATGCGGTGCCATCAATCCCTTCAATACTTGGATTGTAATAGGTACCGCTGTCTGTAACCTCTAACAATATTTCCTCACTCAGTTGCATTCCTGAGGGGCTTACTTCATAATTTAGGGCACTGTAGTGTCTGTCATCAACTTTCTCCCATGTTTCTAATATATAAATTGAGTCGTTGATTTCCATTTTCCAACTACCTACTAAAAACGAAAAATCAGTTGTAAGATTTGGACGGCAAGAAGCGTACAATACTAAAAGGATACAGAGAATTGACGAGTAATAATTTTTCATAAGTGAGCATTAAAAATAGAATGAATTTGGCGAAGATTGCGATTTATAAGTTAGAAGTGAAATGAATTGTTTTGGAAAGTTTCAACCACATCTATTATATTTATGATTTATTAAAATACAACCCTATGTTTTTCAGAATTCGACACAAATAAACGTATTCGCGCGGCGAATTACTTCTCAGTACTTTTTTAGGTATTTTCTACATCGTGATACCGCACATTTTTATTTTATTATTCCTTTCACTTTGGAATGCTATTTTAAATTTCATTAATTTTTGGATTATCCTTTTTACCGGAAAATATCATGAAAGCTTTTTTGAGTTTCAAGTTAAACTTTTACGGTGGAGTACACGTCTTTCGGCAACAATGTATAATCTAGTAGATGGCTATCCGGCTTTTGGATTGGACTCCTCGCATCCAGATATTTATCTCGATATTCCTTATCCAACCCAGTTGAGCCGAGGAAAACTTTTACTCAAAACATTCTTTGCGTTCTTCTATGTTTTAATTCCCCACATCTTTATTCTTTACTTCCGTTTGATTTGGACAGCCATCTTATCATTCATATCGTTTTGGGTTGTCCTGTTTACGGGCAATTTTCCTAAAAACTGGCATGCATTTATTGTAGGAACTATGCGTTGGTCCACTCGTCTTAGTATTTTTATGAATAATATGAATCAAGAATATCCAGCATTTACAGGCAGAGAATTGCCTTCGGAAAAGCTTCCTTTTGAAAATGATTCCAACTACGATGATTGGCACTAAATCTATTTTATTTTAATGAACGAAACTTATTACGACGTACCCCAGCCGAATGAAGTGGGTAAGCGCGACCGTGAAGACGGAATGGGTGCCTACCTCATGATGTTTGCATCCACAGCCATTGGTTTGCCTTTGCCCATTATAAATTCATTGGCTGCTATAATTTATTATTTTACCAATCGCAAAAAAAGTCCATACGTACATTTTCATTCTTTGCAATCGTTGCTTTCGCAAATTCCTACTAGTATTTTAAATGCCGTACTTATTTTTTGGTCGGTGCGAATTTGGTTTATGGAAAGCTTGTCATATAATGACTATTTCAAAGGTTATTTGATTGCAACGATTGTGGCAAATGTGATTTATTTTATATTCAGTTTGATTGCGGCTATGCGTGCTTACAAGGGCAGAATGTATTACATGATTCTCTTTGGTCCGATTGCGTACAATGTTGCCTTTCGTAAAAGAGCTGAAAAGCAATTCGTCAACAAACCTCCCACACTGTGAGAATTGCACGTGATATAATTATTCTTTTGCTGGTATTTGGTGCTGTTTGGTTTGGTGCTAGTTTTATAGATTGGTCTCCGACTATAGATGCTGGTAATATTATTTCTACGGAAAAAGAAGAAGAATTGGGAGATTTATTATTTGAGCATCAAATTAAAAGTGGAATGCATGGAGCTATTATTGAATCTAAATTTGTTGATAGTGCGCTCAATCAATTGGTAAGTCGTTTACAAGAAATTAATCCTAGTTCGGAGTATAATTATGAAGTTTATGTGTTGGATAATTCTGAGGTGAATGCGTTTACATTACCCGCGGGTAGAATTTGTTTTTATAAAGGCATAATAGAAAAAATGGATTACCCCGAAGAATTGTTAGCAGTATTAGCTCATGAAATGGGTCATAATGAAGAGCACCATATTCTCAAACGGTTGGTTGCCAATTTTGGTTTGTCAGTAATTATGGGCGGTGATGAAGTAATATTAGGTGAAGTTTTTAAATCACTTGGCTTAATGCGTTTTGCTCGCTCTCAAGAACGAGAAGCAGATACTTATGCATTTAGCTCATTAGAAAAAGCCAGTGTGCATCCAAAATATTTTGGCACGATTATGAGTAAACTGAACACCTTGAGTGAAGACAATGATCTTATAGAAATTATCAACTCACATCCGAATACAAAAGAGCGTATGAAAAAAGCGTTTCAGTATAAAGTCAAAAAATCATTTGAAGCAAAAAAAGTTGATCTGGATTGGCGAAAATTTAAAGAAGCAGTCCAATAGTTTAACACTCCGGCAAACCAACTGAAATATTGATTGCTAAGCCACCATCACTTGTTTCTTTATATTTCGTACTCATGTCAAGTGCAGTTTCTAGCATGGTTTTTACTACTTTGTCGAGGCTTACCTTTGCATCGTACGGATTGCTTTGCAAGGCGAGCTGCGCAGCAGTAATCGCCTTAATGGCACCCATCGTATTTCGTTCAATACAAGGGATTTGTACGAGTCCGCCGATTGGGTCGCAAGTCATACCTAAATGATGTTCCATGGCGATTTCTGCGGCTGATAAACATTGCTTAACCGTTCCTCCTAAGCATTCGCAAAGTGCAGCCGCAGCCATGGCGCTACTTACACCAATTTCTGCTTGACAGCCTCCCAAGGCAGCAGAAATAGTAGCACGTTTCTTAAAAATGCTTCCTATCTCTCCTGCCGTTAATAAAAATGTGAGAATCGCTTCTTCACGCTTTACTTTGAAAAAAGTGATATAATAATGTAACACTGCAGGAATAACACCAGCCGCTCCATTGGTGGGTGCCGTGACGACTCTACTAAAACTTGCATTTTCTTCGTTCACGGCCAAGGCGAAACAGCTTACCCAATCAAGCGTATATCTGAAGTTCTGACCAGTAGCATCGGGGCTGTTCTGAATAGCATCAATCCATTCGGCATAGTTCGCATACTCTTGTCCACGCAGTAGTTTTTTAGCCAACGGGTTAGCGCGGCGTTTTACGTTGAGTCCGCCAGGTAAAATTCCTGTCTGGTGGCAGCCGCGGTAAATACAATCTTCCATCACTTGCCAAATTGCAAGTAATTCTTTTTTAGTTTCTTCTTCGCCATGCCATGTACTTTCATTTTCCATCACAATTTCAGAAATGCTAAGACCGGTTTTTATACAATGTGTTTCTAATTCTTTAGCGGTAGAAATTTCAAAAGGTAAATCTATTTCTATGTTATCGGAATCATCTTCATTTTCTTTAGTTATAAATCCTCCGCCCACGGAATAATATGTTTTAGATATGTCCTCTCCATTTTTTAGTTTTACTAAAAAGGTAAGTGCATTGGGGTGATAAGGGAGCGCCTCTTCTTTTAAGAAAATAATATCTTCTGTCGGTGAAAATGAAATGGAATGCGTTTGGGCAAAATTAATTTCTTGCGCTTCTTTTATTGAATCAAGTGTTGGTTGTATAGCATCGGGTTCAAACGTTTCTGCTTGAAAGCCACATAAGCCCAACTGTACGGCTAAGTCTGTACCATGCCCCACACCGGTTTTGGCCAATGAACCATACAGTAATACTTGAATTTTTTCTACATTTGTTAGCTGATTGGCGTTGCGCAGTTCTTCAATGCATTGTAATGCGGCTTTCCAAGGACCAAGTGTATGAGAAGAGCTAGGTCCAATTCCAATTTTAAAAATATCAAATACTGATATGGCTTCATGTTGCATTGAAGCAAATGTAAAGCGAAAACCTTATGCTTTGCTCACCTCTCCAAAACTACTTATCTGATACAGTCCCTCGCTAATCATTTTTCGAATGAGCTGCATGGTTTGTATTCGTTCTTCTCCCTGTAGGTGACCAATTATATTTTCAAATGATTCACTTTCTTTATGAGTGAGTGCCTCGTCTACTAATTTTTTTACCGATGCAAAATTGATTTGTACCATTGCTGGATTATCAATGTCACAAACGCCACAAGGATTATGTTCTTGTTGTCCAAAATATTCAGCGAGTAGTTGCATTCTACATTGCGACTTATTCAATACAAATTTTTGCATAGCCGCTAGCCGATTTTGTTCATGTATTTTATGCCGTTCAATTTCTTTGTAGTTTAATACAATTTGCTCAGCGGGGTATCGATTATCTGTAAAGTAAAGTTGCGGCTTATCTTTTTTGGCTACAAGTTTTATATACGAACGAGAAGCCAAGAAGCGTAAATCTTCGTTTATAACTTCAATGGATGTTTTGATTTTTGAAGCAATATCATACTCATTAATTGGTACAGAATATTGCCAAATTCCGTTATACATTCGGAGTAGTTGTTTCAGCAGTTTATCTTGGCGATGATAATTATGAGCGATATGATTAAGCTCTTCGCGCGACGCTACTATTTGTACCCTCATAGGAACATATACGGAGTCACTTAGACTCCACACTTTTTGTTTTGACAATAATTGCATGCCGTGTAGGGCGGTTAGTGTATTATAGTTCGTTGCCTTGACAAAAGACAGTAGGTCAAAATCAAAATACTCTTCCGCCCCACCGCCCGTTGGGATTTTTAGATAATTACAAACATTAGTATAGAGCTTTCGAAGCTCGTGTTCACTAGGAAATTTCAACGAGGCCATTTCATTTTGGCGCGCAATACTTCTGCTATTGTATAGAACGATTCCTTCTGACAATTTACCATCACGCCCTGCCCGTCCTACTTCCTGATAGTAAGCTTCTAGGCTTTCGGGTAAATCGTAATGCAATACCAGTCCAACGTCCGCTTTGTCGATACCCATACCAAATGCATTGGTACTTACGATGACGGTAAGCTCGTTTTGTAGCCAACTTTTTTGTGCAGTATCTCGCTCATCTTTTGACAGGCCAGCATGATAATATGTACTTTTTATATTTTCTTGATTTAATAAAAGCGAAAGTTCTTTACAAGCTCGCCGACTTCTACAATAAACAATGGCACTTCGATTTCTTTTTTTAAGAATAGCAACCAGACTCGTTTCTTTATTTTCTACTTGATTTACTTTTAGCGAAAGCTCCTTGCGCATAAAAGAACCTCTAAAAATTTTCGGTGATTTTAATTCTAAGCGTTCTACAATTTCTTCTTCAACTTTTGGTGTGGCAGTAGCCGTGAGTGCCAGAATTGGTTTGTTCGGCAGTTCATATTTTATGTCTTTTATATTTAAATAGGCTGGTCTAAAATCATGGCCCCATTGCGCAATACAATGGGCTTCATCTACAGCGATAAACGAAATAGTTGCATTCGTCAAGAAACGCAGAAAGCGTTCACTTTGCAATCTCTCGGGCGAAACATAAAGCAACTTTATATCTTCATCCAATGCATTGCGATACACTTCTTTACTTTCTTCATGACTTAGGCCACTATACAGGGCGGCGGCTGGAATATTTTTGTTGTGGAGTTGTTCTACTTGATCTTTCATAAGTGCGATAAGAGGAGAAACTACCAAACAAACTCCTTTACTTATCAAAGCTGGTAGCTGATAACATAATGACTTACCACTACCGGTAGGTAAAATCGCTACCGTATCTCTACCGGCCAATAAGGATTCAATAATTTCCTTTTGTTGTAATCGGAATTTTTTGTGACCCCAATGCGTTTTTAATATTTGATCTAAGTTGAGCACCTAAGAACTTGTAAATTACACTATCTCCATTTTCTTCAAAAGAAATGAGGCATTCATATTTTTACAAATACCTTTTTTGAAAGTGTAGTCAAAATGCAGTTCATCGTTTATAATTTCAGCATCAAAGTAGTAGTTTTTTACTTCGGGTAATTCTATTTCTATTTCGCAGAGACTTAAATCATGTGTGGCAATTAGTCCCGTAGCATCTGAGGCAACCAATTTTTCTACAAACTTTTTAGAGCCAATTGCTTTGTCTGTACTGTTGGTTCCTTTTAATATTTCATCAAGGATTATAAAGTAGGGTTCTTTTTTTATTTCATCAATTATAAACTTCAAACGAGTCAATTCAGAAAAGAAGTAAGAACTATCATCGGTTAAGGAATCGACTGTGCGCATACTAGTTATCAATTTCACAGGCGTATACTCGCTTTCTTTTGCACATAGTGGTAATCCGACATTGGCCATTACAATATGCAAAGACACTGTTCTAAGAAATGTACTTTTCCCAGCCATATTAGCTCCCGTAATGATAAAGAACTGCTCTTTGTCAATATGAAAATCATTATCGACCCGTCCGGCTTTAAGCAATAGTGGGTGCCCCAAACCTTTCGTATTAATGGTAGTAGTATTGTTAGTTATGGAAGGGTAGAGATAGCTAGCATGATTAAACGCGTAATTGCCAAAAGAATTGTTAGCATCAAAGAAAGAAACTACCTCAAGCCAATCACTTACTTTACCGTTGAACTGAGCGATCCATTCTTCTATTTTATAGGTGTATTTAATATCCCAAAGCATAAATCCATTGGAGATAACCGCCGAGAGGATATTCTTTCTATTATCAAAAGCTTCTATGAGTTTCGAAAAATCTCTGAATATCTGTGATGCTCTTTTATCGGCAGCCATTATTTGTTGCTGTCTTGATTTAAGTAAGCTCGTTGAAAATTCTTGATGCTCGATTTGATGTAAAAGGGAGGAATATTGCTTAAAGGTATCTTTTACCTCGTCTATTTTTTGTGATAGTTCGTCGGTCTTTTTTTTATATTTTCCGGTCACGCCCAATCCTATGCCCAGCCAAATTCCGATTCCTAATGCGGGAATCAGATCAAAACCATATAGTATAAAAATAATAATTGAACCCACGCTAAAAATTGTAGGAAGCCATTTCATAATTTTTGGAATGAAGGACTTATAATCTTTGAGCCAAGCAACAATTTCAGGAGCGGAACTTTCTACTTTTATCAAACGGGCTGTACCACTAAATAGTTGACGCCACTTAGGCATGTTCGCTAACTCTTTAATGGCATTTTGTTTGTCAGGAATAGTTTCAATATGATTTGAACAAAGTACATTGGCCAAAGCCTGAGCCCCCTCAGTAGTTTCTGTTCTATTTATATATTGATAAAAGGAACCCCGTCCGAATAAATCAATATCCTGACTATAATAGTGTGCTGGATTTTGAAATTCATTACCCGAAGGTCTATCAAAAAAACTACCAGATGCAATTTGTAGTTCTTCTTCATTAATTTCAGCTAAGGCTTCAGAAAGCTTTTTCTTGTCTTTGAGTACTATATGTTTTTTTAATAAAAAAAGAAATAAGGCTATACTGCCCAGTCCAATAAAAATAGCAAATTTAGCATTGGGCAGTACGAAATAAATACCCAGAAACATAATTACGAAAATGGTTAAGCGAATGATGCTAAGTTGAAAAAGTACCTTTTTAATCCGTCTAGCCTCCAGGGTATGAAACTTGAGTTCTTTTTCGTAAAAATTGATTGGGGTTTCCATAAAAATTTTGATGCTTTGGATTAAGCCTTATTCAAAGTATGCAAAGTAATCTCGGGTGGCATCCCTACACGCCCTGGAAATATCAAAAAGCCTAAACCACGATTGACATATAAATGTTGCTTGTCTTCTTTGTACAAGCCAGCGTATCGCTTGTAGAATAACTTAGCGGCGCTTAGTTCTAACAGCCCAGGAATGGTTATACCCATTTGCCCGCCATGAGTATGCCCAGATAAGGTAAGATCTACGTTTTCTCTTCCTAGAATTTTATGTTCCCAATGCGTAGGATCATGACTCAATAAAATTTTGAAGGGGACTTCTTCCATATCTTCAACTGATTTTTTATAATCCCCTTTCATAGGAAACCAGCCTTTTTCCGACCACCCCCAATTCTCTACACCTACTAAGCCAATCTTTTCCCCTTGGTGCTCTAAAATTTGATGTTCGTTCAGTAAAATTTTAAAACCCATTTCTCTGTTGATCCGAGCTACGCCTTGGCTATTCAAAACTTTGTCCTCTCGTGATGTTCGACCCCAACCATAGTCATGGTTTCCTAAGATTGAAAATTTGTCTCGTTTGGCTTTTAATTTTTTTACTACCTGAATCCAAGGTTCTGCCTCGGTATAGGTTTCGTTAACTAAGTCGCCTGTAAAGAAAATATAGTCAGGCTCTATTTCATTAATCATCTGAATGGCTTCTTCAAGCGGTTCAAAATTTTCTTTGAAACTACCCAAGTGTAAATCAGAAATCTGCACAATTTTTATACCGTCAAATGCAGCTGGTAAGTTGCTAAACGAAAGTTTGTTTTTGATAATGCGCCAACCATATTTTCCTTTGGTCATTCCCCATAAGAAAGAACCAAGCATAATCCCGCCAGTGGCCAACGCCATTTTACTAATGAACGTTCGGCGGGTCATTTCGTTGCCTCCGCTTGTGATTTCTTTATTCTTTAGGCGAAAGCGCAGGTAACGAACCAGTAAGGCACCATCAGAAATTAGCTGAACGATGCAGATAGAAAGTACTGTAACCGAGAGTGTAATGGCTCCAACAATGGTGTAGTCCATTAGGAACTCATTTTCACGGTAGGTATCAAAATTGACCGAAATATAGGTGGTGGTGAGATATACGAAAAATGAGAGCACTAGAAATAAGGTTCTAATAGCTTTTCTCAGGCTTGCCGACCAACTTTGGGTAACGATATGCACGGCACGGTAAGCGTACAAAATCAAAAAGCCCGTGGCAAACATTATTAGCGTTCTTGCAATCATTTAACGATGTGCAAATTTACGGGTAAGCGATTGGATTATATTACACTATGTAAAGTATTAACGTATGAGCATTTTATTTTACTCCGATATATTCTGTTGTTGAATGCCGTATTCTTAAAAAGGGTTTGTGGCCCAAACTGTTACTTCCGGTACAAAACCTTTGTCTCGTAATTTTACTATGGAAACTATGGTTTCGGCGATATCCAATGAGCTAAGCTTATTACTCTTTTCGTCACGCTCTTCTCTGTTTTCATTTCCAAAGGCTGTAGTCACTTCGCTTGGATTCACTAGTGAAACCCTAATGTTATCTTTTCGAAGCTCTGCTTGCCAAGATTGAGTCATACCTCTTACAGCAAATTTTGAAGAAGCATATACCGAGCCGCTCGCAAATCCTTTTTGGCTGGCCGTAGAACCAATATTGATAATATTGCCAGATTGCTGCGATTTAAAAGTGGGGAGTAACTCCTGGGTGAGAAGCGCCAAACCGAATACATTGGTAGAGTATATTTTCATAAGGTCTTCTTCTGTAATTTCACCCAAAGGGGCAAAAGTGCCTACACCAGCATTATTCACCAAGACATCAATTTTATTACCAAGATGAGAAAGTGCTTCTTTTGTTTTTGGAGAGATACTTTTTAAATCACTTATATCAAATACTAAAGGAATGGCGCCGATTTCGCTTGCTACGGTATTTAGCTTTTCTTCATTTCTACCCGTGATTACTACTTTTGCACCCTCTTTCACGAACAGTCTTGCTGTTTCTTTTCCTATCCCAGAGCTGCCACCCGTAACCAATACGCTTGCGTTTTTTAATTCCATTTCTTTTAATTTTAGTCAAAAATACGCTTACTTTCTTGAGGAGAATGTACAGATAGATTTTAAAATGATAGGGAAACAAAAAAAGGTCTCATAAGTGAGACCTTTTAGCTTTGTTTAAAAATGTACTTTATAAGCTAGCTAGTGCGGCTTCATAATCAGGCTCATCCACTATTTCAGAAACTTGTTCTACGTGTGCAATGTTTCCTTCGGCATTTACTACTACTACGCAGCGAGAATTTAATCCGTTCAATGGTCCATCTACAAAATTTAATCCATAGTCATCTCCAAATTTACCATCTCTGAAATCGGAAAGCATTTCTACATTTTCAATTCCCTCTGCACCGCAAAAACGGCTTTGAGCGAATGGCAGATCTCTTGAAACACAAAGTACCCTTGTATTTTCAAGCTCAGCCGCTTTTTTATTAAAATTGCGGACTGAGGTTGCGCAAGTCCCAGTGTCCACACTAGGAAAAATATTAAGGATTACATTTTTGCCAGTATAGTCTTTTAAGCTTTTTTCTGATAAGTCTGTTGCAATTAACTTAAAGTCTTTTGCTTCGCTTCCCACTGAAGGTAGTTCACCATTCGTATTAATTTCATTTCCTTTTAAAGTAAGTTTTGCCATTGTTGTTATTTAAAGCGAATATACTCATTGGAAATTCTTTTCGCTCAATCGAGTTAGTTTGTTCTTATAAATTTGTTCAAATGAAAGAGCTTACCTAAAAGTCTAATATTAGTTGAGTATCTTATTTTTAAATTGCTTAAGCAAAATCGAAATTACTGAAATTTCTTTCTCGGCTTTCAAGTGAGTCACTTTGCCAAAAGAGATTTCATCAATCATAGATTTTTTGTTGAACTTGAAAATAGTTTTACTGGATATGGCTAAATTGAAATTATGAATGTGACAATGCACTACATATTTTTTTCCTATTTTCTCAATTGACAAAATTTCTTTTTCTTCCTCAATGGTTTCAAATTTTGAGAAGAAACGCTTCCAAAATTTTAGAACATTAAAACGGCCTTTGATTTTTTTTCCAGGAAAACTAAAAAACCCTAGATGAATTGGTGGATTGGAGTACACGATTTTGTCAGATATACAGCTAGATAGTTGGCATAAGTCTTTTTCATTCCAAGCATCAATAAAGGTTTGAAGATTAGAATGTACAAGAGAGGCGTGTTCTATTGGAGGTGTTGTCATTACGCTTGAACGAATCTAACGCAATAAATTAAAAATTGCAAGTTTTTAAAATAAAACTATTTAATTATCCCAAGCTCTTTTCCTATCTTGGTAAAAGCGGCAACAGCCTTCTCCAATTGTTCTTGGCTATGAGCAGCGCTCATTTGCACACGAATCCGTGCATTGCCTTTGGCAACCACTGGGTAGAAAAATCCGACAACATAAATACCTTCTTCTAATAAAGCATCACTCATTTTTTGTGCCAGTACAGCATCATATAACATAACTGGAATAATTGGGTGCTCACCTGGCTTTAACTCAAAGCCAGCGGCCTCCATAGCACTTCTAAAATATTTTGTATTGGCTTCTAATTGATCGCGTAACTCAGTAGATTCTGTAATCATGTCCAATACCGCAATTGAAGCTCCAACAATAGCCGGTGCAACTGTATTGCTAAATAAATAAGGACGACTTTTTTGGCGAAGCATATCAATGACTTCTTTTCTACCAGAAGTAAAACCACCACTGGCGCCACCCAGGGCCTTTCCTAATGTTCCTGTAATAATATCAATTTTATCAATAACTCCACAGTGCTCATGCACGCCACGCCCTGTCTTACCCATAAATCCGCTTGAGTGACACTCATCTATCATGACGATGGCATCATATTGCTCTGCCAAGGCACAAATTTTATCCAGTTGAGCGATGGTTCCGTCCATACTAAATACAGAATCTGTCGCTATCATCCTGCTTCGACAATGTTGCGTGGCTTTTAACTTTTCCTCTAAATCGGCCATGTCATTATGCAAATAACGATGACGTTCTGCCTTACACAAACGCACACCATCAATAATGGAAGCATGGTTTAATGTATCCGAAATAATGGCATCCTCTTTGCCTAATAAAGGTTCAAATACTCCACCATTGGCATCAAAGGCGGCTGCATATAAAATAGTATCTTCTGTTCCTAAAAATTCAGATAGCTTTCTTTCTAACTCTTTATGAATGTCCTGAGTACCACAAATAAAGCGCACCGAGCTCATGCCATATCCGCGTTCATCGATTACCTTATGAGCTGCTTCTATTACTTTTGGGTGCGAAGACAATCCCAAATAATTGTTTGCACAAAAATTCAGTACTTCCTTGCCATTGGCTGTAATTTCTGCACCTTGCTCCGTTGTAATTACACGCTCGTTTTTATACAAACCCGCATCTTTAATTTCTTCAATTTCTGAAGCGATCCGTTTTACTAAATTCTCATTCATAATTGTTTTGTTAGAAACAGCAAATGTAAAACATAAACAGTCTTAGTGAATATTTTAAGCTTTCAACATCCAATAATTTCTTATACTTTCGTAATTATTCATGTGTTACCATTACAGTCCTGCCCATCTATCGCGACTACAAAAATTGTATCCAGATAAATTCGGTGATATAGAATTTACTAATTATGCCAATGGTTTTACGCATCCGGCGGTGCCGACTTTAACTGCCAAAGAAGCGGGACTAAAAAATTGGGGACTCATCCCGCATTGGTGCCAAGACGAACAAGTGGCCAATAAGATGAAACGATATTGCCTAAATGCCAAAATAGAAACTTTATCAGAAAAACCATCGTTTCGTGATGCCGTAGCGAAAAACCAGTTTTGTGTTTTGCCAGCTAAGCATTTTTATGAATGGCAATGGCAAGACGCCAAGGGTAAAGAGAAGATTAAATTTGAAATAAAGTTGCGCGATGATTTACTGCTACATTTGGCAGGTCTTTACAGTAGTTGGTTAAACCAAAAAAGTGGAGAATTGATTGAAACCATCACTATTATAACCTGCGAAGCAAACGAAATAATGGCTAAGATTCATAATACAAAAAAGCGTATGCCGATTATACTCAATCCGAAAGAAGGGCAAAAATGGATTCATGGTGAATTAGACTTAGCTCAAATAAAATTGCTTGCACAAGGGCAACAATTAGAAGCGCAACCCACCTCTATTTAGCTAATGAAAAAGATTATTTTATACTCAATACTTTTTTTAGCCGTAAAAAATATGGCAGGCCAGAGTTTTGTAAAAACAGTAGGTAATAATTTTCAACTAAATGATAAAATCTATCAATACATCGGCTGTAACTATTGGTACGGTGGCTATATGGGAGCAACCAACAAAAGAAGATTGACTGAAGAATTAGATTTTTTGGCATTTCAAAACGTGACGAATCTGAGAGTTTTTATATGCGGAGAAGGTGATAGTACGTATCCATATCGAGTACACCCTAATCTACAAGAAATGCCAAGAGTATATAATGAAAATCTATTGCAAGGTTTTGATTACTTCTTAACCGAAGCAGGAAAAAGAAATATGAAAGTTGTTTTCGTACTCAATAATAATTGGGAATGGAGTGGTGGCTTTGGTCAATATTTAGAATGGGCCAATAAGGGTACAGCACCACTTCCTAAAACGAATGACTGGGACTGGAACAGTTACTGTAAATATATTGGTCAATTTTATACTTGTGATTCTTGCTTGGTGTGGAACAAGGCTTGGATAAAAAAAATAGTGAGTAGAAAAAATACAGTGAGCGGATTACTGTATAGAAATGATGCAAGTATTATGGCATGGGAATTAGCTAATGAACCCCGTCCTATGGACAGCTCAGCCATTGAGCCTTTTAAAAACTGGGTGAGTCAAACTTCTGCTTTTATAAAATCATTAGACAAAAATCATTTGGTAACGATTGGTACCGAGGGTGTGATCAGTACGTTTTACAGCGAGGAAATTTATACTAGCATTCATAACAACAAAAATATTGATTATGCCACACTTCACCTTTGGCCCAAAACCTGGCAATGGTATAATGGTGAAAGTAAGGCATCGGTAAGCGACTCTACTTTAGATAAAACGAAGAAATACATTGAGCAACATGCTGGTTTGGCTAAAGAAATAAATAGACCCTTAGTGATAGAAGAATTTGGTTTACACCGCGATGGAAATTCTTTTGATCCGATAGCCTCAGTCAATCACCGAAACAAATATTATGATTTCGTATTTCGGGTTGGGAAAGCCAACGGTGTGAGCGGTTATAATTTTTGGGGCTTCGCTGGTATGGCAGCTAATTACAATCCTACTGGTTTTATGCAAAAAGGAATGACGTACAGTGCCGATCCTCCACAGGAAGAGCAAGGCTTGTATTCCGTATTTATGAGTGATAGCGGTACCTGGAAAGTAATCGCTAAAAGATTGGGTTTACTACAAGGTCAAAAAGGTCACATAGAGTAGTTTTTCAGTTTTTTCTTATTGCGTCAAGAAACATCTTTCACTGCATTGACTAAGCCACGAATCAACTTCAAATCACTCACAGGATAAGAATCAGAAAAATTATCATTGGTCATCACATCGTTTGAAGTATCATTCTTACAAGTGGCATGAATTTCCTTTGTTCCACAAAAATCTGAAAGCTCTTTTGCGTTTTGGGGTGTTACACCTGCACCGGGCATAACAATGATTTGCTCTCCATACTGTTCTTGTAAAGTACGAATCACTTCTTTGCCATCACTCACATTTTTATGTCCACCACTTGTAAGTACACGCTCAAAACCAAGATTAATAATATCCTGCATAGATTTATGAATATCGTTGGTTCTGTCCAACGCTCTATGAAAGGTAGCGCGATTGCTTCCCCAGGTTTCTAACAAATCTGCGCAAGCTTCTAAGTTTACATCCCCCTCTTTAGTTACTACACCAAATACAATTCCGTCTACGGTTAGTTTTTTGCAAAGTGCGATATCTCCATGCATTATTTCGATCTCCTCATTTGAGTAAACAAAATCACCTCCTCTTGGACGAATCATTACATAAATAGGAATAGAAATTTGTTCTTTTACCATTTTCAACATACCATAAGAAGGTGTGCAGCCTCCTTCTTTCAAGTTTTCAATCAGTTCTATTCTATCAGCGCTAGCAGCCTCTGCATTTTGGCAGGATTGAAAATTATTACAAGCAATTTCTACTATCATTTTATTATACATTGAGCATCTTCCTTTATACAAGCTTTTCCATTTGTAGTAACACCATAATCAAATCCTTTATTTAAGGCATAGGCACCGTGCTCACCTTTTTTATTAATGGCGATGAAGCCTACTTGAATTTCCTTAGGATTTCGCGGTGTTTTTTTCAAGATTCGTTCCACTGCTTTTCTGCAAGCCATAGCTGGGCTGTACCCTTGACGCATAAATTCTACTACCAAAAAACTACCACTAATCCGAATCACTTCTTCGCCATGGCCAGTTGCCGTAGCGGCGCCTACCTCATTATCTACATACAGTCCTGCACCTATTATTGGAGAATCTCCTACACGACCACGCAGTTTAAATCCCATACCACTCGTAGTACACGCTCCGCTCAAATCACCCCTTGCGTCCACGGCAATCATGCCAATCGTATCATGATTATACTCTCCACCTTTCATTTTTTTTGGAACCAATGGCTGGTGTATCACACCACCCTGAGAGTCCTTCGTACCTTTTTCAATATTCATTAGAGGTTGGTATTCGCTCTTTACTAACCAATTTTTATACGCTTTCTCAGCGTGCTCACTTAGCTTTCCTTCCTCAAGGGTGAATCCATTTTCCAACGCAAATTGCTGAGCCCCTTTTCCTACCAACATTATATGGGGTGATTTTTCCATGACTGCTCTGGCTACCCGTATTGGATTTTTTATCCGTTCGAGGAAAGCTACACTGCCGCATTCACTCTTATGATTCATTATACTAGCATCCAGCGTTACTTTGCCATCCCGATCAGGATTTCCGCCGAGACCTACGCAACAGTTGCCCCAATCATTTTCTTGGGTCATCACTCCTTTTTCAACGGCATCCAATGCTCGGCCATCGTTGCCTAGTACATCCCAAGCAGCTGCATTGGCCACTTTTGACTGCCCATGCCATGTACTTAGAACCAATGGTTTGGAGCCTAAATTCACTTTGGCAAATCCTGTTTTTTTTGCTGCTAAAAAGAGACTGCCTAGTCCTATCGTTTTTAATACTTCTCGTCTATTCACTTTGTAAATTTAACGCCTAAAGCTTAATCGTAAAATGCAAGATTTTGGATCTTAAAACAATCTCAATTGTATCATTATTAGTTGATAATTCTAGGTACGAACTATTGAATGTAGCTTAATTTTGCGTTCGCTTATTATGAAACATTTTACCAATCGTAGTGGCAGGGTTTTACTCATGTTACTTTTATTGTTCACCGCTTGCGGCATGGCTAAAAAAAATATTACGGTCAATATAAAAGACATCCCTGCACAAATTGTGATGCTCGAAAAAATTGAAGGCTCAAGTTTTGTTACTGTTGATTCTGTAAAGATTGAAGAAAAAAAAGAATTTACACTCAGCGCGCCTCTTCAGGACGAAAGTATGTATCGTCTTTCTTTTGAGCAGGATAAATATATAATGCTAGCCTTAGAAAAAGGCGACCAACTAAAGATATCAGCTGATTGGAATCAAATAGAAAACTATAGAGTAGCAGGTTCGGTAAAAAGTCAAACGGTAAAACAACTTGTAACTGGTACAAGACAAAGCATTATTGATATTCGCACCTTCAAAGTAATTTTCGACAGTTTAGAATCAAAAGGAGATACGAAACGTTTAGAACAAGCACGGCAAGATTTTAAGAAAAACAATCAAAATTTTATTGCTTATTTAAAAAACTTTGCGGACACAAGCCATAGTGCTGTAGCTTCCCTTATGGCGGTTAATTTGATTAATCCAAAAATGGAGGCACCCTTTGTAAATTCTTTTTATGAAAAAATACAAAAGCGATTCCCTAACAATCAATTGGTAAAAACGTATAAAGAAAAATTTGTAGGGGCAAAGAATTTGTCAGCGGCACCCGTAAATGCGAAGCAGGGAAACCCTGCTGCTGATTTTAGTGGAACAACGCCTAAGGGAGAAACAGTTCAACTGGCTGACTATAAGGGAAAATATGTGCTTATAGATTTTTGGGCCTCGTGGTGTGGCCCTTGTCGTAGAGAAAATCCCAATGTCGTGAAAGCTTATAATATGTTCAAGGATAAAAACTTTGATGTACTAGGCGTGAGTTTAGATACCGACAAAGGAAATTGGGAAAAAGCGATTGCTCAGGACCAGCTCAATTGGAAACACATCAGTGAATTAAAAGGTTGGAGTAATAGCGTAGCACAGAAGTATAAAGTGAATAGTATTCCGGCTAATTTTTTAGTTGATCCGGAAGGGTATATTGTAGCAACGCAATTGCGAGGTGCTACCTTGATTTCTAAATTGCAAGAAATTTTAAAGTAGAGTATGTATAATCTAGTAAAAAAAATATTGTTCCGCCAAGATGCCGAGGATGTTCATTATAAAGTAATGAAATGGCTCACGGCTACTTACAACTCCGGGATTGGTAAAACATTTTTGAAGAGTAATTATACCTTACATCATCCTAGTTTGGAGAGAGAAGTTTTCGGTATCAAGTTTAAAAATCCGGTGGGCCTAGCGGCAGGTTTTGATAAGGATGCCAAGTTCATAGACCAGCTGAGCTGTTTGGGTTTTGGCTTTATTGAAGTAGGAACGCTCACACCAAAACCACAAGAAGGGAACGAGCGACCGCGCTTATTTCGTTTGCCAGGTGATGCAGCAATTATTAACAGAATGGGCTTTAATAATGAAGGCGTACTTGCGGCGGTCGAACGATTAAAACAGCGCTCGTCTGATGTAATTATTGGAGGTAATATTGGAAAGAATAAAACAACGTCTAACGATAACGCCATAGAGGATTACGATTATTGTTTTAAAGAGTTGCACGCCTATGTAGATTATTTTGTGGTAAATGTGAGTAGCCCCAACACTCCAAACCTTCGAGAGTTGCAAGAAAAAGAACCATTGAAAAAATTATTATTACATCTTCAAAATATCAATCTAAGTTATCCTGAGCCTAAGCCTATATTGTTAAAAATTGCTCCTGACCTTAGTAACGAACAATTAGATGATGTCTTAGAAATTCTGGATGAAACTAGCTTAGCGGGTATCGTAGCAACCAATACAACTATTGACCGGAATGTAATTAAAGCCACAGATGAACAAATTAAAGGCATTGGTGCCGGAGGATTAAGTGGGAAACCTTTAAAAGCGCGAAGTACAGAAATTATTAAATACATTTCTTCTAAAACAAATGGATCCTTACCTATCATAGCCGTGGGTGGAATTTTCAATGCAGCAGATGCTAAAGAAAAATTGGATGCAGGAGCATCCTTGGTTCAAGTGTATACAGGGTTTATATATGAGGGGCCTAGTCTAGCCAAGAAAATTTGTAAAGAGTTTATTTCTTAGCAATTTTCTAGATTCGCAATTAGGTTCTAAATTAAAAAAGTTTCTTTTTTATTGAGTTAGTTAAACATTACTAGCTTTCTCGTACAATATCTTTCAGTGGGTTCTACCTTGCGTACTCTTTAAAAAAATCCATGCCCAAAGCATCAGATAATCTAGGTTCAAAACCAATCGGTCCGCTGATTCGACAACAGTCGATACCTGCGGCTATAGGCATTCTTGTGATGTCGCTCAATATGATTATAGATACCATTTTTGTGGGTAACTGTATTGGTGCAGTGGCGATAGCCGTGATTACTGTTGTATTGCCTATAGTATTTTTAGTATCGGCCATAGGTATGGCAGTTGGTGTAGGCGGAGCATCAATTATTTCTAGAGCCTTGGGAGCTAATGATTATGAAAAAGCACATCTCACGTTTGCGAATCAAGTGATTCTCTCAGTAGGAATGTCAATACTAATGGCAGCATTGGGATTAATCTTTACAGTAGAAATTTTGACTCTGTTTGGTGCGAAAGGTGAGGTACTAGCGCCAGCAATAAAATACTATACTATAGTGATGTACTGCGTGCCCTTTCTGGGAATGGTGATGACAGCGAATCCAATTATTCGGGCAGAAGGAAAACCAACTTTCTCTATGACAACAATGCTTATACCTGCCTTTATGAATATTGTGATGGACTATGTATTCATGGTTGTTTTTGATTGGGGCATTGAGGGTGCGGCCATTGCTACCTCAATAGCCTATGCATCTTCCTTTACATTTATTCTTTGGTTTTTCTTATCTAGTAATAGCGAAATGCAACTGAAGCTTCGTTGTCTTAGATTGGATTGGCCTATTATAAAAGAAATTGGGTCACTAGGAGGTGTAACGTTGGCGCGACAGAGTGTGGTAAGTTTGTTATCTATAATATTAAATAACGCTTTGTTTAAATACGGGGGTCCGAGTGGTTTGGCTGTCTATGGTATTATTAGTCGAATGCTTATGTTTGCGCTCTTTCCAGTATTAGGAATTGCGCAAGGGTTCATGCCGATTACAGGCTATAATTATGGAGCTAAAAAGTATGATCGAGCCAAAGAGACCGTTCATAAATCAGTGCTTTATGGCTCGGTAGTAGCTACAATCACTTTTATCTTGATTATGATTTTCCCAGAAATTTTCGTTCGTGCTTTTACTAAAGACGCAGAGGTCTTGGAGCAAACACCCAACGCATTACGAACCGTATTTATTGTAACACCCTTAATTGCTTTGCAACTAATTGGCTCTGCTTATTTTCAATCTATTGGAAAGGCATTACCGGCCTTATTACTTACGCTTTCTAAGCAAGGATTTTTCTTAATTCCTCTCTTACTACTTTTACCAAATTACTTTGGACTATTCGGTATTTGGGTATCGTTTCCGATAGCTGATTTTTTATCAACTGCCGTAACAGGTTTTTTTCTTAGAAAAGAGCTCGCTCAATATTAAAAAGCTAAGCTATTCAAAACTACTTAGATCGATTGTTTCTCCTTTTTGGAGTTCATCACCTACAGAAATTTTTTTTCCAAATTGAGTCGGTGGCAAATATGTGTCTATGGCTAAAAAGTAAGTGTTGCGCATAGATTCTATTATGCTATTTTTCGGTAGAGACTTCGCTCGGCTGTCTATCATTTTTTTTACAAATGTTTTATCCGTCTCACCTGTTAGGGGATTTCGGGGAGGCACATTACATCGATCTCTTGGGCTCATGGCAATGAGTTCTATATCGCCTATTGTAAATCGTGTGCCTTGATGAGGAGAGGGTAAAAGTTTCTCTTCTCCAAACGCCTCAATATCCTCAATTTCAATATTGGCTCTAAATCGCAAACGAAAATCTTCGAGCGTATGCTCTGGAAAATCTTGTAACAACGATTGGTAAGTCGCTGTGCTAATAACAGTTGCACTGCTTCGGAACGGGACATCTTGCAATTCGCCTTTTTCACTTTGTACTAAATGAATTTCTAAATCAAAAAAGTCGGAGAGAAACGCATTGAGTTTTTCATTTTCTGTTCTTAGTTCAAACGTTTCGGATTGTGCAGAATTTCTTTCACCCAAACTAATTATACCCGCTTCTAAATCATAGCTCGTTTTTAATTGATTCACTCGGCCAGTGCGTTTGCTATTTACAAAACGGTCATCCGAAGTTTTCATAGCGAAAGTTCGATCGTGTTTGAGAGAGTGAATGCCTATTTCAGCAGTAGTCAACTCAACTGGATCCAAAGATTTAACGGGATAAATAAATAGTTTAGAGACTTTGGGATAATTCATATTTTAAAATTTATTTGAAAGCGTCACTTCAAAATTATCCGCACTCGGACCATAGGTAGCCGGAATTTCAATATCTAACATGCGCAGATAAACACCTAATTGTGCTCTATGATGCACTAAATGGTTCATGCAATAGATACGAAGAATTTGCTTTTTAGGTAGGGTCATATAAATATCCTTTCCGTCCTTCATTGTCCATTCTTGTTCTAATATTTCTTCTTTTGCATTGGAAAACGCTTTAAGCGTTTGTTCGAACAATTTATCAAAGTAAGAAACTAGGGCTTCGCTTGAATTAATATTCTCAGGCATAAATCCAGCGAAATCCATTTCGTTTTCTTCAAGAACATTCTTCCACCAAGCAATGATTTCCGCTACATGAATAGCAAGTCTGCCGAGAGTTTCTGATTTTGTATGAGGTTTATATTCAGGATGGTCAAAAGGCACCTTAGTCAGGAAATTTCTCGTCAATTCTGCTTCTTGTTTAAACTCTGCTAAGAAAAAATTTAAATCGCTCATGCTTATTTTTTATAAAGATACTCAACGGGTGCATTCGTCATTTTATAGCTCACGTTTACTACACTCGCGTTTATAAACCGAACTTTGTCTTTTACGACTTCGCCATAGCCTTCGTGTATATGACCAAAAGCATGAATTTTAATATCTGTACTTTTTATCTTGTCCAGTAAATCTTCACAACCTACGTATTGACCCTGCATGGTACGATCTAAAATTTCAAAAGGGGGTCCGTGGGTAATAAGAATATCTGTATCGTTCGGGATTAAATTCCAATGCGCTTTAATTTCTTTACCTCTTCCGCGGTTAAAAGCCCAATCATGAAACCAAGGTTGTATGGGAGAACCCCAAATTTTAATTCCGTCAATCGTAACTCCTGAATCATTGAGATAAATCACATTTTCTGGTATGAGTTTTTCCACATCTTCCTTTGGAGCATCCTCAAAAAAGAAGTCATGATTACCCGAAATGAAAATCTTATGCTCAAAATTCAGTTTCTCAAACCATTTTAAAAAATTTTCAATTTCTGTTTTATGTCCTCGCTTGCTCACATCACCACAGTGTATAATCATATCACCTTCGGGTAGCGTCAGTTGGTCATGCAAAAGATGTGTATCTGAAATAAAAATGATTTTCAATAGCTTTTATTTTTTTATAAAAATACCAAACAACTCCTTAGCTGCTCTTGGTTCAATGGAGTTATAGCAAGGTTGAAATATTTTCGTTTTGAAATGCAGATTGAAATACGATTCATATTCTTTTTTAGTCCCGCCATGCGGAGGCCCTCCTCTTTCTAATGAATGGGTAAACCAAAGCCCTACAAGCTTTCCTTTTGGTTGTAAAAGTTCGTTTACCTTTTGCGCATAAGCACTTCGGTTAGTAGGAGCGGGGTCTATTGCGCAGAAGAAAGTTTGCTCTATAATTAAATCAAAATGATCTTCTAGTTCAAAAAAATCGCCATGCAATAAATAATCACTCGGAAAATCAGGCACTCGTTCTTGAAAGGCTTCTAATGGTTGCTTAGCAATATCTAAAACAAAAACATTATTAAATCCTTGCTCATAAAGATATTCAGCCTCATAAGCATTACCTGCCCCAGGAATTAATATTCGAAGATTTTTATCTGTGAGTTGGTCAATATATTCTTTCAGCGGAGTTGAAGGATATCCAATGTCCCAGCCCGTATTATTTGATTTGTATCGCTGACTCCAATATTTTTCTTGATTTTCCATAGGAGATTATAAAGTTACTTTTCTATATTGATATTTAAATAGAACGTAGGCCACAATCAAATTTAAAGTCCAAGCGAGCCACGCCACTATAATATAAGTTTCATGAGGAGGAAGGGCGATGGTGTTGGCAATTATCCATTTCCACAAACGCAGTGAGATGGCGGAAAGGGTAAGAGCATAACTGTAAAACATAAATTTCTTATGCGCTACAAAATCTTTTTTTAACGCTGCGCGAAAAGCTAAAAAAGTAAAAACGAGCCACAATATAGACAGTATAATAAATGAGAGCTGTGACCAAAAACCACCTTTGGCATAATAGGCGAGCACCAGGCCAGAAGGTCCTGCCAATAGTAAAATAATAAAGACGTAAGCTTTTCCAATTGTGCGATGCAACTTGGTGTATTTTCTTCGAAGCCATGTAGAGAACTGTGTGAAGCCTGCCAAGATGGTAAACAGCGAAGTATATACATGCGCAAAAAAAGCGACTTGATAATGCGGGATTTGAATTTCTTGTTGTTTGATACGCAGAAAGGCAACGTCAAAATTGATAGGAATATATTGCAAGCAAATAAGTAACATTAGCCAAGAAAAAAATACTAGGACAAGCAATGCGATAATATTAATAATGAGCTTTTTATTCATCGCAATCCCACACAAAATCTTCGTTTGGGTAGTCAGTTTTTTTATAATTGAAATGCCACCACTCATTATCATAAGGTGTAAAGTCATTGGCGAGCATCAGCTCCCGTAATAGTTTTCTATTTTTCTTAGCTTCAGCAGAAACTGTAGTAGAATGATAACTAGCTTTCTCAGAAAAATTATCAAACCCTGTGCCCATATCTAAAGGTTTGCCGTCCATGTCGGCTAATGAAATATCAACCGCCACACCTTTGTTATGTTTTGAACCGCGCTTGGGGTCTGCTATATATTTGGTGTCGGGTTTTATATCAAACATTTTTTGCTGTAAGGGTAGCGGGCGGTAGCAATCGAAAATAATTATTTTGTATCCTTTTGACAAGGCTTCTTTTTGTGCTTTGAGCAATGCTTCTCCTGCATCTTTTCTAAGCAAGCATTTTGCGCAAGGGTATATTTTTTCTTTGAGGAAATTCTTATCAGTAGCGTAAGGCATGGTGAGAATAAATGTGGAATCTTCCCAGGTTATATCGAGCCAACTTTTTTTGAAATGGTAGAATGTGCTAATGGGCTCAGGTGGACGTTCAGCGGATACCTCAGTAGTTGTTGTTGGAATAACTTCACCATTGGAACAACTCACAAGAACTAAAGCAAGTAAGATGGTTATGTATCGAATCAGATTTTTAACCCCTTCCAAACTCATCGTAATATTCTTCAGCATATTTTTCATAACGAAGTAATAGTTTAATATTTTGTTTTTCAATGTCAGTGAGCTCTCTTTTTATATTTACGTGTACGGGCATATACCAATCGTGGCTATCAAAAAATACGCGCAACGCTCTTTTCTTAAAGGAGTAACCATGCTTGGCGTAAATAGAATTTCGTAGAACATAAATATCGGCTTTGGTAAGTTCAGAAACTTGTTCTTCGTTTAGTACTTCTACCGAAGGGTTTAGTTCAATAATCTTTTCTGTGGTAGCAAAATATGATTCCATTTTATAAACTTCTCCTTCATATTCATTTTCATATTTCTTTGTTTTAAGCCAATCTACAAAGCCTCTTCGTATTTCATTCTCTGGCTTGTATTCAAATGTTTTTTTTGTTAGGCTATACTTTCTTTTAGGTGTTTGAATTTCCTTATTTGCTATCCATGTTCCCTCAAGTGTATCTGTGGTGTATTCAATATTAAAGATGAATTCTCCATCATATTTATCATCACCGGGTTCTCTGGCTTGAAGCAGGAAACCACCATTGGTTAATTTTATTGTACCTCGAAAGGGTCGAAAATTACCAGCTACAATACTATGTCCAATTACAGAATCATTACGAATGGTATCAATGGAAAGTGTGATTTTATTTTCCCGAGTCCAATTAAAATCACTCACATCTCCTATAGCTTTTACATTTTTAGACTCATCTTTATCATCGGCCAAAAACCACCCAACCCAATATCCAATTAAATCTTCTTCATTGTTTACAATTGTATTTTTATTTACAACGGAATGAACAGGTTCTACAATTTCTTCAACTACCTTTTCGGGGGTTTCTTTATCACTAGTAGGCTCGTCTTTGATAGCGTTTTCGCAACTACTTATAAAAAAAACAAGCAGTAAAACAGAGTGAATATATTTGGTCATAGCAGAGTATTTACCTTAAAGATAAGCCTTCTATTCTCATTGGTACTAAGGGTGTTTTCATCAACATGCTTTTTGGCTAAAAATTTGTTGGTCATAAAACCAAAAACGGCTTTAAGGCTATTGCAATTCCTCCAGAACTTGAATTATGTCAGCAGGTTCAGCCCGGTTACGATACTCAGCATCTAAGAAAGCAAATTTAATGATACCATCTCGCGCAATTACATAAGTTGCGGATAGTGGCAGTTCATCACTTTCGTCGCCATTGTATTTGTGTAGATCAAAACCATTTTGATAGGCTTCAGCAACCGGGTCTGGGAGTTTGTACACCACGCCATAATCGCGTGCTACTTTGTTTCCTATATCACTTAATACTTCAAAAGTCAATTCATTTTTTTCTTTTGTGCTAATAGAACTGTCTGGCGTTTCTGGCGAAAGTGCAAAAAGATTTGCGCCCAGTTTCTGAAAATTAGGCAACTCTTTTTGCAAGTGATTCAAGGTAATATTACAGTACGGACACCAACCGCCGCGATACCAAGTAAGTACAACTGGGCCTTTTTTTAATTGTGCTGCTAGAGATATTTTTTCGCCCCTAGCATTGGTCAGCTCAAAATTAGGAGCGTTATCGCCCACCTGCAAAGCCTTTTCTAGCACACCACTTTTGGCCACCGTTTCTATTCCCTCGGCATACATTTTCTTTTTGGCCTCTGGCGCTTTTTCGTTGAAGGCATTTTTCTTAAGGTCTAATTTATCCTGCAAATTTTTGTCTGAATCTATATGGATGGCTTTTGCTTGTCGGCTTTCCATTTTATTTTCTGTTTCGTTTTGGCAACTACCAAAAAAAAGCACAACAGCCACTGCCCATAATGGGATAATCTTTTTCATATCATTATGTAGACGATAAGTTATAGATATTTATACGGGCAATGGCTTTTTTTTTAATTTAGAGAAATTACTGAAACGTCTGGGTCAGATAGCATGTCTGATTTTTGTAAGTCGTCCAAGGAAATTTCACCTATGATATAACTGCGTTGTGCACTAGAATATTCCTGGTCTATTGATTTAAAAATTTCTCGGTTGATAGCAGTAAAATTTGGAAAACTTATATAGAATTTACCTGCACAATTTTCGACTTGTGTAAAGGGTGAGTTCCCTTTTTTGTATTCGTACTGATAGCCATACCCATAGGCAGAAATATCACTGAGTACAGCCGATGATGTTGGGTAACGCCCAGCACCTTTGCCATAGAAAAACTGTTTGTCTGCCAATGCGCTTTCTACGATTACGCCATTGTATTCATTGTGTGTCAAACCTAAGGATTCATTTTTAGAAACAAACGTTGGCACAACCGTCAAGGCTTGTAATTTGCCATTGGTAGAAGTGTGGCACTTTGCAATCAACTTTATCACGCTGTTTTTTTCTTTTGCGTACTGAAAATCAAATTCGCTCAAGGAGGTAATACCCTTGCGGAGCACATCGCGCGCTTCAGCTTTTTTGCCGAAGGCGTGCAAGGCTATGATGCACAGTTTGTAAGCGGCATCAATACCTTCTACATCCGATTTTGGGTCGCTCTCTGCAAAACCATTTTGCTGTGCATCGTTCAGCGCGTGTTCATAGTTCGTACCCTTATCAGTCATCTGGCTGAGAATGTAATTTGTAGAACCATTAACGATGCCTTGTACCGAGTGCAGCAAATCATTGTCAAAGTATTCCTCCAAATTTCGAATGATGGGCACACTGCCACAGACCGAGGCTTCATACAAAAATGAAACCTTGTGTTTTTTGCTTAGCGCTACCAATTCATTGTGACGCTCGGCTATCATTTTTTTGTTGGCACTTACCACAGACTTACCTAAGGCAAAAGAATTTTTTACAATCTCAAAAGCCGCATCGGCATCGTCTATTAACTCCACGACCAGGTCAATTTCTGGGTCGTGGAGTATCGTATTGGCGTCGGTACTAAAAAGTTCTTGCGGTCCGTTACGTTTTTTAGTAGGGTTTTTTATCACCACTGTCTTTACTTCGGTTTGCAACGATTTTTTACTTTGTAATACCTTGTAAATTCCTTCGCCAACAACACCAAAACCGAATAGTCCAATTTTTATTTTTTTCATATTAGTATGGTTTGTTCTGAGATAAGTTTGCTAAATGTTTCTTCTAAATCTTGGATTAAGTCAGCGGCGTCCTCTATGCCGCAAGATAGTCGTATCAAGGAATCTTGAATACCAGATTGTAATCGTTTCTCACGGGGTACAGAGGCATGTGTCATTTTGCAGGGCTGGCACAAAAGGCTTTTCACACCGCCTAGACTTTCTGCTAGTTTGAAATATTTGGTTTGGGTTACGAATTGCTCTGCTTGCTCAAGGGTATCTTCCTTTAAGCTAAATGAAACAACCCCGCCAAACAATCCATTTTGCTGTCGTGCTGCAATTTCATGATTTTTGTGTGACGGCAAACCAGGATAATGTACTTGGTCAACGGCTTCGTGTTGTTGCAAGTATTGCGCAAGTTTTAAAGCTGTTTCGCTTTGCTTACGCACACGAAGGTCAATGGTTTCTATACCGCGAATGGTCAAGAAACAATCCCACGGTCCAAGAACACCACCGGAGGCATTCTGAATAAACTTGATTTTTTCTGATAATGCCTTCGTCTTTGTAACTACTATGCCAGCTATCAAATCCGAGTGACCGCCAAGATATTTTGTTGCACTATGTATGATAATATCCGCACCGAGTTCGAAGGGACGTTGTGCAATGGGGCTTGCAAATGTATTGTCAACGACTAGTAGTAAATTATGTGCTTTAGCTATATTAGAAATTTGACTTATATCACTTACTTTAAGGGTTGGGTTAGTTGGAGACTCTATCCAAAGTAGCTTGGTATTTGAATTGATATGCTCCAAAATATTATTGGCATTCGTCGTATCCACGTAGTGTACTTTGATACCTAGTTTCTCGTAGACGTGTGTAAAAAGCCTGTACGCTCCTCCATAAATATCATCAACTGCTATTATCTCATCTCCGGCCGATAGTGATTTAACCACCGCATCGATTGCTGCAATACCCGTAGCAAATGCGAATGAATTATCACCGCCTTCCAGCTGAGTCACTAAATTTTCTAGGGCTTTTCGGGTAGGATTTCCGCTACGAGCATAGTCGTAGCCTTTGTTTACGCCGGGCGCTTCTTGCACAAAGGTTGATGTTTGATAAACGGGTACCGAGATAGCTCCAGTAAGTTCATCGATAGGTACTGAATGTAAAATGTCTGTAATGTTGCTCATTGTTATCTGTTTTAATTTTTTAAAGTTTTGTTTTTAAAAAAAATAAGTATCAAGAGCAGCATCAGGTGGAGCCATAAAAAAAGGCTCTCCTGACAAGCAGAAGAGCCTTTTACTATTTTTAATTCTGTTCGTCAACAGAAATAGTAGAGACAATTTTCTAGCTTATCTATCTCCAAAATTTGGAGTTGGACTTAGCACCTTTCTACAATTTGTAGAGGTTGCTAAAGCTTCATCGGGCCATTTCCCTCAGCTTTTCTTGATAAGAATTTTAAATAAAGAACGATTAATTCGAATGCAAACTTACATACATTTTTTATTATCTGCCAAATTTAATTTGAAAATCATTGAGTAAATACTCGATGCATTATATGAGTAAATTATTTTTTAGATGAAAATTATTTGTCGTCAAATGCCTTGCGTTTTTCGTTCATCCACTTTTTTAAGGCTTCAGGCGATCGCATAATATCTTGCATTTCTTTCATGGCTTGAGTATGTGCTTCATCGCCATTGGCATACATTTCTTGTGCGTGTTTTTTATTGAGTTCAGCTATTTCGTCAAAGGTTTCTGCGCTAAATTCTTGGTCGCACGCACCTCCTAATTCTTTACAAGTCATTGTTTTCATAGCTGCAAAGGTAAGAAACAAGGAATGTCTTTCCTGCGCTGGTCAATAGACATTCTAGGTTTCAAAAATTATTTTACTTCTCCTCGGGAGCAGTATATCGCACAATGTCAATGCCAATACCATTTGGGTCTTGGATGGCAAAGTGTCGGTCGCCCCAAGTTTCGTCTCGAATTTCTACTTGGATTTTTATCCCCTTCTTTTTTATTTCTTCGTAAAGTTTGTCAACGTCCTCTACCTCAATAGTTAGGTACATTCCTTCGCCTTTATATGGTTTGTGGAAGAAAGGATTTTGCGTAGGATGGTTGGGAAGCAAAAAGCTAATTTCTTCACCTTTTCCTGGTGTGTGGAGTAACAGATAAAATTCATTTTCGAAGCCTACGCCAAAGCCTAATACTTCGGTATAGAATTTTTTAGTCTCGGCTAATTTTTCTGTTAGGATGCCTGCGTTTAGTTTCATGTGTTTTGATTTTTTAGTGTTTTAATTTTTAGTTTGTGCCAAGCAATTAATGGCTAAGACATTTACTGCTAGAATTAATAATACTTTTTTCATGTCTTACTGTTTTTGTGCTTGCCACCTTTAGCGTGGTTTGTAATACAAAGGTGCTTTGAGCATAAAAAATAGAATAGTAAAAAACGGACAAGATGGTTTTTATCGCCCGAAAGCCTTACTAGGCGTGACGCCATAGAAGTTTTTGAACTCTTTGATAAAATGACTTTGGTCAAAATAGCCTACGTCATAAAACAATTTATTCTGGCGCAAGCTTTGCTTAGAGGGTTTGGCTTTAAGAATATTTTGGAAACGAACCACTTTGCTAAATACTTTGGGAGTGGCACCAACGTACTGATTAAAAACACGACGAAGTTGCCTTGGGCTAAAACCCGTTTGAATATCCGTTTCGATATTTATCAAGCCGAAGTTGGTGAGGATAGCATCGAGCGCATCGTACAAACGATTATCATCATCGAACTGTGCATTGCTTATTTCAGCTAAAAAATACTCGTCAAGTCGCACTTTGATTTTCTCCTGCTTTAGTTCGGAAGTAAAGTTTTTCGATATGAAGTTGGAAGTATCAGGAAGAATAGTTTTTAGCTCTGAAAACTTGTCGCTGAGTTCTGAAGCATCAACGCCAAACAACTGCGGAAACATGGTTGGCAAAAAACGAATACCGATATAATGAAACTGATTAGGCAATTCGAAGCTGGTGAATTTCTTACAAAATCCCATAACAAAATTTTCTTCTGCTTTGCTTAGCTCAAAAAAAATATCAATGCAACCATCTGCCACTACTCGGTAATGAAAAGCTTCTTGTAGTTCTTCCTTGGTTTTTAATTCCCAGTAGCAATAGATATAGGGTTGTAGGTTTTCATCAGGGAGAAACTCTCTGTACTCCACCGCATCGGCCGATTGACGAACCGTTGGTTGGATAGGCGTGTAAAGATTTCTTAGATTGGTTGAGAGTTTCATGTCCGTAGTAAAAGTAATTTATTCGTGCTCTTCCATCCAATTTTTAATTTCATTTATGCTTTCTTCTGCTTTTTCTTCTTGTACAAAATGCCCTGCTTGGTATCGAATCGTTTTTTGATTCAATAATGTTTTTTGCCATTTTTCAAGTTGATTCGTTTTAATAAAATCATCTTGCTCTCCCCAAAGAATAAGTAAAGGTTTATGTTTAATGGAATTAATTTGTTTCCATTGTTTTTCGTACCACGCAGATGAACCAATAAGTGATTTGCCAATATTTAGCAGGCCATATCGGTTCCGTTTGTTTGGGAATGGCTTTTTGTATTGCTTGTGTATGGATTTTTTCAATTTTTTCTTATCAAAGAATGCTTTCTTGAAAAGAATACTCGGGGAGAAATTAGTATTGAGGTATATGAAGTTGCCAATTGTACTATGCAATATTTTATCAATTTTCTGAGCGTCTTTATCCTCAACTGTACTCCACAGCCAGGTGTTGAACAAAACAATATTTTTTACATTATCAGGATTGACAATAGCATAGGAGAGTCCAATAGGTCCACCAAAATCATGAACTACAAGTGTAATATTTGTTAGTTCTAAATGTTCTATTAATAGACTAAGATTTTTAGAATGCGCTTCAGGGGTCCCAATGAAGTCTTGTGGTTTATCACTCAGTCCAAAACCTAAATGGTCTAGGGCTATGCATCTATGCGTTTTGGAAAATTCTTTAATATAATTTCTGTAGAGAAATGACCAAGTTGGTGTGCCATGGACGAATAACATTATGTTTCCTTCGCCCTCATCTATATAATGTAGCTGGCCGTCTTGCGTTTGAAAATAATTCGATTTAAAAGGATATTCATTTTTGTCTACCCATTGTTGTGCTTGTGCGCTCGTGTGTAAAGTCATAAGTATTACAATTTTTAGTAAGTGTTTCATTGTAATACAAAAGTCTATTGACCTTGATTTAAAAAAAATGGTCTATACCAAGATTTATATTTTGACGGAACCCATTAGCTTGCTAAAGTTGCTTGGGTCTATGCGCAGGTAAGAAGCAATATCTTTATGCGGTACAAGGTTGAGTAAATGTGGGCTACGTTTAGTAAAGGCTCTAAACCGTTCCTCTATGCTAAATGCCATTAGCTCGTGGTGACGGGTCACTAAGCCTCCCATGAGATGTTCCAGTGCTATTCTAAAAAGAGTTTCAATAGGGCGGTGCTCATGTAAAAAACGCATATGCTCTTCATAAGAAATTTTTAGAAGTACACTATCGCTAATGGTTTTGAGATTGTAATTAGAAGGGGATTGTGTAAAAAAGGATTCTGGGATTCCTGAGAAAGATGGTGCATAAGTAAAAGCAATTACGTGTTCTTTGCCGTCATTGAGGTAATATGATTTTTGAATTCCTTCCACCACAAAAAGTAATTCTTTTTGTGTTTGTCCTTCTTTGGTAAGTATTGTTTTTTTTGGCACTGTAACTTTCTCCCATGCATTAGCATAATCAGTCAATATACTATCTGCAATTGTGGGGTCTATTGTTTTGAGATATGTGCTTAGGATGTTTTTCATACAGAACGATTGCAAGATAAAATTATTTCAACACCTTTACACCATCAATCTCAACAAAGAAATATTCCGCATAGCGATACCCAATATTATTTCTAATATTTCTATTCCGCTATTGGGCATCGTAGATACGGCACTCATGGGTCGTATGGACGACCCGGCGTATATCGGTGCTATTGCATTAGGTGGTGTGGTGTTTAATATTTTGTATTGGGGTTTTGGTTTTTTGCGGCCCGGTACAACGGGTCTTACTGCACAGGCTTATGGTGCCAAGGATTATCCTACAGCTTATAAATATTTTTTGCAGGCTTTTGGTTTGAGTTTAATATTTGGATTGGGACTCTTGGCGTTTCATGTTCCGCTCGGAAAGTTTGCTTACTCACTTCTGAACGGTTCAAAAGAAGTTAAAGAATTAAGTTATACATACTTTTCAATTCGTGTATTGGCCGCACCAGCAGTAATTGCGCTGTTCGCATTTCGGGGTTGGTTCTTTGGTATGCAAAATGCCATAGCTCCTATGGTTTTGACAATCGTTTCTAACGTCATTAATATTTTTCTGAGCTGGTATTTGGTAATGGAAATGAACATGTCCGTAAAAGGGGTGGCCATAGGCACGGTTGTAGCACAGTATTTTACTTTGCTCTTGGCATTTGGCATTCTGCTCTATCGACATAAAACACAAGTTTTCAAATACATAGAAAAACAAACGTTTCAATTGTCTAAAATGAAACGTTTCCTAAACGTAAATCGAGACATGTTTTTACGAAATATTGGGATGATACTCGTCTTTAGTTTTTTTACAAATTATAGTGCCGGCGTGAGTGAAGAGTATTTAGCGGTGAATGAAATTTTGTTACAGCTCTTTTATTTTATGAGTTATAGTGTGGATGGATTTGCCTATGCCGCCGAGAGTTTAGTAGGGCGTTACATAGGTGAGAAATCAGCGGAAAAAGTAAAGGTGGTGGTTCGTAAAACACTTTATTATGGCTTAGGTTTCGGCTCACTCTTTACTGTTCTCTATCTCTTCTTTGGCGATGCGTGTATGCGCGTGTTTACCGATAATCAAGAACTCATTACCACGGCACGACCTTACTACAAATGGCTAGCTTTGGTAGCGCTTTGTGGTGCTCTCGCTTTTATTTGGGACGGCGTGTATGGTGGAGCAACCGCTTCGGTAGAGCTGCGCAATGCGATGTTCTTTTCGGTGGTTAGCTTTTTTGTGGTGTTCTATGCAATTAAACCTTTTTATCCCCATCATGCTGTATGGATTGGTATGATTGCTTTTATGTTGGCACGTTCGCTGTTTCAGATTTTCTTTTATCAGAAACGGATTGTGGGGAGGTTGTGAATCTAACTTCTTGCAAAATCTAATAAGGGTTGGATATTTCCTTTATCTCCATGGCGAATAGCATCAATATATTTTTTTCTGACCTCATCAGCCTTGACCATATTGGATCTATGCCATGTAAATACATCTTGTTTAAAAATAGATTCAATAATTATATCGGCCATTATTCGGGAGTGTCTACCGTTTCCGTTAGGGAAACAATGAATGTTGACCAACCGATGCTTGAACCGAATAGCAGTTTCGTCAGGTGGATAGGTCTTATTTTCTATCCAGTAAACTGTATCATCTAATAATTTTTTAAGTTCAACGCCTATCCGAATCCAATCTATTCCTATGTTTTTTTCTGATTGTCTATACTGACCGGCCCACGACCATACTTCTCCAAACATTTTTTTGTGTAATTGTTTTATAAATTGTTGGCTCAAAATTTCCGATGCTTTCAATCTTCTACTTAGTACCCACTCTAATCCTTTTTCTATATTTAATTGTTCGTACTCATCTAGTTCACCATGTGATGTGATGGTAAGAATCAAGAGCCCTTCTTTTTCCTCTTCGTTCAATGGCGTTTGTCCATCAATATATCCTAATTCTAATCCCATATAGATCGGCGCATTTCGTTTTTGATTTCAGTTGTCAGTTCTTCAATGGCTTTTTTTATTTGTTCTTCGCTATTGCCTTGGTCTTCGAGTACCATATTGTGATGGGTACGCATTACGATTTTTGACGCTAAGGCTCTCGCTTTGTTTTCTACCATTTTTTCTACTGAAATATGTATCGGCACAAAGCCATAAACCAATTTCATGTCTAAGGCAAGTCCTGCCTCCTTTAATGAATTTAATGTTATGCCTCCCTGTTGTTCACGCTGTTCTAGTTTTACAACACCCTGTTTGGACATCCTTAATTTATGCCCTAATTGCTCCAAGGTCATATTTAATGATGTACGGATATTATTTAACCAGCCTTTGCTCGGGAGGCCCACAGCATCAGCGCTTCTGAAAGCTAATAGTTTTTTGTCTAGCTGTTTTAGTTGTAATATTTTTTTACTACGCATACTTTATTTGCTTTTAATATAAACATATATGTTTATATTCGTAATGCAAAAGTAAACGTTTATATTTATAAACATTATCTATAAGTAAACAAATATATTTACTAATATGACTTGATTTACTTTTAGATTCTATCAATATCGATATAATTGCCTATATGTTGGCGCGATCTCTCTTTCAGATTTTCTTTTATCAGCAGCGGATTGTAGGGCCCTTGTAGCAAGAAGAAACTTGTGAGGTCTTTCGTACTCAAGTACGAAAGACCTCACAGGTTTAATTAATTACTGCTTTATAAAAGGTAAGCTAAACACTTCCTCGCCCATAGCGAGTACTATAAAATACGATCCCACACTCAAGTGCGAAAGATTCAGATTATGCTGTACCGTATTTTTTGTAAGTACATCTTGTACTAATATTTGCCCGTTAGCACTAATTACTTTCAAGCTCGCTTGATTCGTTTGTAATGCCTCAGAAAATTTAATACTTAAATATTCACTTGCAGGATTGGGCGCTAACAGTATAGAAAAATTATTTTCATCATTCGTTAGCTTAATTACTTTAGAGTAAGAATACTGCTCATCATTATCAATAATTTTTAATCGATAATAATTTGATCCTCCTACATCGGTATAATCGGTATAGTCATATTTTTGTTCTGTGCTACTATTACCTTTAGCTCGTATTTGAGCAATCGTATTCAGATCAACACCATTTTTCCCCTTGCCTAGGGCAAAATAACTAACGTTTTCTTCGCTTGCCGTTTTCCAGAATAAATAATTCTTATCACCTAAGGCTTGACCTTCGAATGATAGAAGCGCAACAGGTAGTGGTGTAGTATAGCTTGTGCTGTCAAACGCAAATCCATCAGCACTATTTCCTAGATATGGGATTTGATAATACCCATGCGCTAAACTGGGCGAATAATTTAGTAAGCCATCTAAGGCAAAACCATCCTTATCACTACCCGTGTACATATTTTTATAGTATGCCACTGTGGCTTGGCTGGGTATAAAATTATTGACAGTATCAAAAGCAAATCCATCTTTTTGTTGGCCAAGGTATGGATTTGCATAGTAAGCCACGGCTCCAAGGCTAGGCGTAAAACTGTTGACATTGTCAGTAGTAAAACCATCGCCAAGGTCGCCTCTATAAATTATCGCAAGTTGGGCCTGACTTGAAATTGCACTAAACATAAGAGTGCATAGAATAACTAATTTTCTCATGGCTATTATTTTAATCTGTAGCACGTACCCCTCTAATTCCTAGTACGTAATACGGGTAATTATTTGTTGATCTAGGTTCAATTAAATACTGGAAAGTATTTGAATTTTTATTACGATGGCTCACCATTAGTCTAGATGTTCCTGCAAATCCTCCCACCGAAGTAATAGATTCTGTGCAACTACCCCCTCGCAATACATATGCTGCGCTATTCGTGCTACTAGGCCACCCGTTTACATTATGTTCACCCATATCGGCGCTATTATTACTTATTATGCCATCGCCATAATCTGACCGGCTTAATACTTGGGTAGAATAAAAAACGTCATAACAGAGTTCGCTAACATTTCCTGTCATATCCATAATTCCCCAATAGGAAGCACCAGAAGCTTCTCGGCCGGTTGATGCACCTGCAAACTGACCAACGCGCATTGGCGAAGAGAAATTTTGACTACTAATTGGATTTGCTCTACAAACAGCCCTGCCCATTCCTGACGGTCCAACATAGCGTTCATTATCCATACCAACATTTGAAGCATCGGCAATATTAATACCTATAATACTATCGTTACCCCAAGCGTATTCTCTCTCTACTCTAGGTCTTGGTAAGAAACCTCCTAGTCCGTTTCCTGAGGAACCTCTACAAAATTTTTCATATTCTAATTCGCTCATTAAGCGCAGCCCTGACCAGTCCAAATAACTCAATACACGTTTTACTGTTGCATTCTCAAAAGCTTGGTTTTGTCCATCACCATTTTCGTAATAAATATTATTACCATTATAATCGCAAGCATAAACTGCAGGTTGCAAATTATTTATACCCGGGGTTTTAATTTTTATAAGAGTATTGTTCAGAGAGGTTTCGAAATTAAAAGCATTTGTATTCGCAGCCGCATCGGGCGAAGCATCTGTTAAGGCTCTCTGTTGATCATAGGTAAGTGTATTCAAAAATTCAACATATTGCTCATTGGTACATTCGTACCGCATACAATTGGTTTTTGAGTAACCAGTAGGGTAGCTGCTATTTATGGCGGGATGTGATGAACCTACAGGGGATGAAGAATGCACAAATGCGTCAGCGGGTATGATACTGCTCGTTACAGAAACCGTATCTAAGGTTCTTTCCGTAAAATATCCATCGCCCACATAAAACCCTCCGAGGTTGGATTCTACCATTTCAATCCCGAATACTTTAAAATTGAGCTGTCCAATCGGCACAGCGTCCATTTGTAACTTGAGTCGTGTACTAAAAGTAGAAAAACTAGATGCACTACTTGAGTGATGTAGCATGACACCTACGCCGTCATTCGAAGGAAAAATACCAATGACGGGGTTCGGAGTAACCACATTATGATTCGCCGCTGTCGTGCTTACTTTTTGGTGTGTCCATTCATTGGTTACATTTGATTGTACTTTGAGAAATACCCAAATACCAGATCGGTTACACGGGTAATTGGGGTTAGAACCAACACCTGTATTAGCGTATGAGGTCCATGAGTTTTTAAAACTAATATCAAAGGTGATATCATTACCGGTTACGGATACATTGCTAACCTCAACTCCGTGGGCGTTACTGTTAACCCATAAAAAAGAAAGGGCGATCATCGTGTATAAAATTTTTGTCTTCATAATTTTTGCATTTATTAAACGCAAAGTTCAAGAAGGTATTTGTTTTTTTTATCACTATAAATAGTGATTTTTTGTTTTCTTACTCCCCCTTCAAATACTTCTCCAACCACTGATCCTGCTCCCAAAGCAAATGAAGAATACTTTCTTTACTTCTATAGCCGTGGCTCTCTTTGGGTAGCATAACTAACCGCACCGTTGCACCTAAGCCTTTTAAGGCATTAAAATAGCGTTCACTTTGCATAGGGTAGGTTCCCGAATTGTTATCAGCTTCGCCGTGAATTAATAGCAAAGGGTGTTTCATTTTATGCGCATTCATAAAAGGTGACATACTATTATAAATTTCGGGAGCATCCCAATAACTACGCTCTTCACTTTGAAAACCAAATGGAGTTAGCGTTCTATTATAAGCACCACTGCGGGCAATACCTGCCGCAAATAAATCAGAGTGTGTAAGTAAATTGGCCACCATGAAGGCACCATAACTATGTCCACCAACGGCTACTTTTGTTCTATCAATATAGCCCATATCGTCCACCGCATCAATAGCTGCTTTGGCATTGGCAACTAATTGTTTTCTGAACGAATCGTTTGGTTCTTCATCTTTTTCGCCCACTATAGGAAAGGCGGCGCCGTCCAAAACGGCATAACCACGAGTGACCCAATAAATCATGGAGCCATAATACGGATAGGTAAATTTATTTGGGTTTTTGGTGCTTTGTCCTGCGCTTGCTTTGTCCTTATACTCGCGCGGATACGCCCACATAATTAATGACATTTTTTTCTTGCTGGACTTGTCGTAACCTACCGGCAAGTATAGTGTTCCAGATAAATCCAATCCATCATCCCGCTTATAGTTAATTACTTCTTTGTGAACGTTTTGAATACTTGTAAATGGATTTTTGAAATTCGTGATTTGTTTTAGGTCATTGCTTCGCGTATTTCTAAAAAAGTAATTCGGGTACTCCTTAGCAGATTCTATACGTACGAGCATCTGTTTTTTCTTGGGGTCGTATTCCCAAATATCCTCTAACTTATCGGTATACTTAGATTGATAAATTCGTTTCTTTTGCCGCGTATTCAAGTTCATTTCATCTACGAAAGGAAATTGCCCTTTTTTGGAAAAACCATCGCCAATTAAAAAGGCATTGTTGTTTTCTAAACTCAATACATAGCTACCATACTTATTTCGCTCCGAAACAAAACTCCCAGGATTGCTATACTTATCTTGATAGTTTCTGTCAAAGAGAATCTGAGGCTCTTGAGAAGGATCGGATGGATTAAAAAGATACGTTTTTTGATTGCGAGTATTCCACCAAGAGTCGAAAGCAATAGCGGTTGTGCTCTTACCCCATTGGATATATCTAAATCGATTTTGAGTTTTAAGAATACTTTTTCCATTACCTGTGAATGGATGATTTAATTCAAAAACTTCATCTCTGTAGGTTACTTTATTTTTCGGGTCACCTCCATCCAACGCAATGGCATAAGTAAGAGTTGCAGGTTGGTCGCTGCGCCAGCGAAAACTTCTTTTGCCCGTGCGTACTGCCATGAAGCCTTTGGGCAAATCCTCGATTAATGGTACTTGAAGCACGGTTTCTACTTTTTTTCCTTCCTGGGTATAAATAGTAGTTTTGGAGGGAAAGCGATAATAAGGCACTAAGTAAGAAAAGGGTTTTTCTACGGTAGTTACCATTACATAACTGCCATCAGGTGAAAAATTAGCAGAGGTATAAATATCTGCGTCCATCCATTTTTTACTCGAACCATTCAAGGAAACTTTATACAGTTCTGAAGTGGCTAGTTGTTCAAAATTGTGTTCATCATTTTTATTTTTCAGTAAATCTTGATACGTTCTGTTTTGTGCTTTTTTACCATCGTTTACCGATATGGTGGGTCCGGTAGGTACAGCCGTTTTCGTATTTATCAATGCTTGACGGTTTGCCGAAATAGCTTTTACCAATAGTGATTTACTATCTTCAAACCAACGCATGGCACCGCCGATATTGGCATTTACTTTTAGTTCAGATAGTTTGCTAATCGTGGCACTTTGAATGTATAGTATCCATATTTCTACACCTGTATTGGTAGTATGTGTCATCGCCATTTTTTGTTGGTCGGGTGACCAACGGAAGTTAGTTAACTTAGGTTCATCGGGTAATCCTTTTACCTGGATTGCCTTTAAGTGATTGTGTTTTGGGAGTTTTATTTTTAGATTATTATAATACGATACGCGGCTTCCAATATTGGTTTTGGGATCAATACGCAAACCCCCAAGGCGCATTTCTTCTTGTGATAGGTCTTTAATAGATTTATAAGCATCGCGATACATCAAAACCATATAGTCTTTAGTATCATTCATTCGCACACTAGGCGCGCGTTCAACATCTACCAAGTCTAAAATTTCTTTGGGTGGTTTTTGGTAGGGCGTATTGTCCTGGGAATTTCCCAAAAAGGGAACAAGGAGTAGGCTGAGGATAATAAATAGTAGTGCTCTCATATTAGTAAAAAATGGAAGAGTCTTTTAAAGGAAGACTCATGATTCACCATTAAAGATACTTTCGATCTAATAAAGTTTTGGGGATTCTATTAATAAGATGAAATATGAATGCTTTTGTTTTTTATTTTATAGTTGCTACCGTTTTCTTTTAAAAAGTCTTCTTGATTATCCTTGCTTAATAACTTTGTGAGGTAATCTTGTACTACTTTATTTTTTATCGAAACCTTTTTGCCATCCACAATCGCTTCATTAATATAGGACGGTAGTAATAAATCTAAGCGGTCTTTAAGGATGTTCTCGCTTGCAAAAATATCCGCTGCAAAAACTTTGTCACCTGTCACGGCCAGTAAGCCGACTAATTTATCTTTCCCTTTCAGTATAGTTTTAAAATAATGGATGTAAGCTTTCTCTTTCTTTTTATAGTCTTTATTATCCTCAAAGGAGTTGTAACTATCGGTTGCGGTTACGTTTCCCAGCTTTGGTATTAGCGTTTTTTACTTCGCTCCAAACAGCAGTTTGTTCTTTTTTTACAACAGCTGCCTTCCGCACGGATGATTTAGCCATTGGCATTGGTTTTTTAAATTTCGTGGCTTCTCCTCCTTCTTTTAATTGCCATCGACCTTGTTCTACGCAAAAAACATCTACGTCATATTTTTTACCATTGGGTGGTATGATTGCTTTTACGTTGGCACGTTCGCTGTTTCAGATTTTCTTTTATCAGAAACGGATTGTGGGGAGGTTGTGAGTTACCTCATAATTTCATGAATGGGAGTGTAAATTGATCTTCAATATTTTAAAATACGAACCAAACCAAAATTTCAATAATTCAAATTGTCCGGAACAGATTTAACTACAATTATTTCTATGTGGAAGGTCGGTTCAGTTTTACCCATAACTTTTACAGAAATATTGTCTGAGTTCATGGCTTTATAAAATTTGATTGGTGGCACTTTATTACCGATGCTCTCAATGGTGGAATGCATAGATTTGTACCTATCCAAAAACCCAAATGACTGGGCGGTAGCTGTATTATTTCGGCTAATGCCTACACTTTTGTTGGTGTAGAGTTTTCAATTATTTATCGCTTAAGGACTTTAAAAGACTTTTGACCTATTTCGGTTTTTACATTAATAAAATATA
>Ga0209185_1000116_pt1 | contig 119672 bp, 113 predicted proteins | sample SidtaG_2_FD_187425 | JGI IMG/M metagenome (GOLD analysis project Ga0209185, IMG submission 187425) | Marine algal microbial communities from Sidmouth, United Kingdom - Sidmouth_Asex2 metaG (SPAdes) (version 2) | ecosystem: Host-associated > Algae > Red algae > Unclassified | place: Sidmouth... | reverse complement strand
GATCCGTACTCGTGCTCGTGATCGAGCACCATCCTCACTGCACGCTCGCGCAGTTCGTCGGGATACCTGTTTGACATCACTCCATCCTCTCAAGGAACAGAGCCTCCACAAATCCCGGGGCGCTTCAGTACGAAGGAGCGGGCTATGAGTCGACCAGCGCAAGCAACTCTGCTGAAGGCGTGTGGATCTTGCGCAGCAGGTGCGCAAGATCCACATGCCTTCGTTGTGATTGCACTCGACAACGACGAACGCCCCACCGGCGTGAGCCGAATGGGGCGTTCGTGGTGGTTTCGACCGGCGTCGATCCGGTGACCTCCCACTTTTCAGGCGGGCGCTCTGCCAACTGAGCTACGAAACCATGTCTGTCGTGGACGATGTTCGCTCCACAATCACAAAGGCCACCTCGCACATGTGTGCTTGGTGGCCCCTGTTGGCGGTCCCGACGGGATTTGAACCCGCGACCTCCGGCTTGACAGGCCGGCGTGAACTCCTGACTTCACCACGGGACCAGTATTGCTATGTATTCAACGTCTGCGTGTCACCGCAGGCGCCGTGAAGACCCGAAGGTCTTCTGCACCCCCAACGGGATTCGAACCCGTGCCGCCACCTTGAAAGGGTGGTGTCCTAGGCCACTAGACGATGGGGGCCTGTTCGTTGAGGCGAGTGAACTCGACTCGTTGAGAGCACCCGAAATCTAGCAGCGACGCAGGGGCGTTCCACGCGCGTTCTCACCGACGTTCCGAGCAGGCTCCGTGGGAGCAGTACGATCGATGCTCGATGGCCAGATCAATTCGAGTGCGGCGCCTGGCCCAGGCGGTCGGCGTCGGCTATCTCCTCGGCACCCTTCCGACCGCGGACGTCGTGTCTCGTCGAATTGGCGGAGGCCTCGATCTCCGCCAAGAGGGCACCGGAAACCCGGGTGCTGCGAACGCCCTCGCCGTCCTCGGCCCGCGCGCCGGGCTCGTCATCATCATCGGCGACATCGCCAAAGGTGCCGTCGCCTGCGGCGTCGGTGCAGCGCTTGCCGGCCCTCCGGGCGCCCACGTCGCCGGAACGGCATCGGTCGCCGGCCACTGCTATCCCGTCTGGAGCGGGTTCGCCGGCGGCGGCAAGGGTGTGGCAACGAGCGTCGGTCAGTGCCTGGCCACGTTCCCGGCGTACTTTCCAATCGACGTCGCCGTCGCCGCGATCTCGGCGTCGAGCCCACGGTGGAAGCAGCGAGCATTCGCCGCAACGCTCGCTTCGAGCGCGTGCTGGGTCGTCGGCGGGGCACTCTGGTGGGCGAAGGGTTGGCGCAACCTGTGGGGTCCGAAGCCGTCGGCGCTCCTCCCGCTCACCGCGGCCGCTTCGAGCGCGATCATCGCCCGACGATTCCTCGAGGCCGGTCCACCACGATGATCGGCATCTGTGTCGACTCCAACAGCCAGATGCCCGCCTCGCTCGCCGCCCGGTTCGGGATCGAGGTCGTCGCGCTCACCGTGACCATCGACGGCATCGACCATCTCGAGGGCGTCGACATCACCGACACGGAGTTCTACGCCGCCTGGGAAGACGGACGAACTCCGACGATCTCGACCAGCCAGCCGTCGCCCGGCCGGTTCGGCGTCGCATATCAACAACTGGCCGACCGGGGGGCGACCGAGATCCTGTCGATCCATGTCGCCGAGGCAATGAGTGGAACTCTCAACTCGGCGCGTCTCGCAGCGCGCACGGCCCCCGTACCGGTCACCTTGGTCGACTCGGGTACGGCGAGTTTCGGCATCACCTGCTGTGCCTGGGCCGCAGCAGACGCCATCGCGCTCGGCGCGTCGATCGACGAGGCCGCTGAGATCGCCAGTGCCCGGTCGAACAAGTTGGGTGCAGCGTTCATCGTCGGTGTCCCGCAGTTGACCGAGCGGTCCGGTCGCGCCACCGACGCCGGAGTCGAAGCAGCAGCAGAGCATGGCATTCCGGTGCTCTCGATGAGCGGGAGTGACATCGTCGTGCTCGATACGGTCACGACCGTCGATGCGACGGTGTCGGCAATGGTCGACTACGCACTCGGTTGGACGCCGTCGGGATCCGACGGGTTGCGGATCGCCGTCGGAACATCTGACTCGACGAGCGCTGGCGTCAGTCGGGCGCTCACGGTTGCATTGGCGGGCAATGACGCGCTGGCCGAAGCAGTCGTGCAGTACACGATCGGGCCGTCGGTCGGTGCGCACACCGGGCCCGGCACCGCCGGCCTCTTCGTGTTCTGAGACTCGCCCGGCGTCGCTTGGGAGCGTGTCAGGCTTTGGCGAGGGGATTGCGTTCGGTGCGCCCGGCGCGCTCCCGCAGGTCGGCGGGGACGACGGGGAGCAGCATGCCGTACGGCGCAGCGTTGTAGAGATGGTGGATGCGGTGCGCGTCGGCGAGGCGGTCGAACGTGGCAATGCGACGCCCGTTGAACCAGCCGAGTCGGCCGTGGATGTACACGTCGTGCACCAGTGCATAGGCAACGCCGTAGGCGGTGACGCCGATTCCGACCGGAATGAGCGAACCGAAACCGCGCCAGTTGAACCCGGCGAAGAAACCGAGGTTGACCACCGCAGCGAAGATCACCGGGTACCAGTCGTTGGCCTCGAACCGTTGCAGCAGCGGCCGGTGGTGGCTGCGATGCAGGAACTCGCCGATGCCGTGCATCACCCAGCGGTGCGTCGCCGCCGTGATCGGTTCCATGAGCACGAACGCTGTGACAGCGATCATGATCGTGGTTCCGGAAGCCATGGTGTTCACGCTAACTGCCGATGACGCCGTTGTCAGGCCCAGCTGCCGGGCCCGTGTCAGGCATAGACCTCGAGCGCCTCGGTGAGCGCCACGTCCATGACCCCGTGCTCCTCGGCCACTGCGTCGAGCCAGTCGGGTCGGAACACCGAACAGACTGCGATCGGTTCGTCGAGTTCCGAGCCGGCGATGGCGAGTTGGACGAACGAGCGCACGTAGTCGGGAGGGCGGAGATCGCGGCCCAGTTCGACGAGTGCGTACGGATCAGGTGTGGCACTCGCGGACGGCAGTGAGAAGAAGCTCTGCGAGGTGGGCCCGGTCGGCCCACCGGCCAGGCCGGGGCCGTCGAGCACGATGGCGCCGTGCACCTGTGCTGCACGCGCTCCGGCCAACTGCAGCCCGATGTAGCCACCCAGGCCGCGGCCGAGCACCGTGATCCGTCCGTCAGGGCTGTCGTCGACGAGCGCAGCGAGCGCTGCGTCGGCATCGCCGAGCAGGAGTTCGGCGGTGTAGCCACCCCCGCTGGGAATGCTCGATGCGCCGTGGCCGGTGAAGTCGAGGCCGGTGATCGCCCCGGCCCAGCCAGCTGCCCAGACGGGTACCGACGCCGGTGTCTGATCTCCGAGACCGTGCAGCAGCAGCAGCGGACGGGCGGTGGGACTCGTCGCGTCGCGCAGGTGATGCAGCGCGAGGTCGATCTTGTTGTGCCGCAGCATCGTAGGTGCCAGTCGGTCGTGGTCGGTCGGCGTGCTCATTGCGGGTCTCCGAGGAAGTCGAGCACGAGGTCGGCAACGCGCTGCGGCTGTTCGATGTGTACGAAGTGGCCGACGCCGTCGAGGACCTCGCAGCGTCCTTGCATCGGCATGTAGGGCAGCACCTTCTTCGGTGGCGTGCCCCAACCCATCTCCTCCATCTCTGCGCCGAGGATTCCGAAGAACGGGATCGGCAGACCGGGAAGACGCATCAAGGTCCATTCGGGACGCCACGGGCCGAAGCCGCCGAACCGCATCGACGAGTCGATCTTCCAGCGCCATCCGTCGTCGGATTCGAAACCGCCGGTCGTGACGAGTCGACGGAGCCAGTCGGATTGCAGTCGCGGGTTCATCCGACCGCGGCGTCGAGCGAGTTCGTCGATCGTGCCCGGCTTGCGTTGCAGGTCGGAGGTCCGGCGGCGGTGGTCGAGCCAGCTCTCGATGTCGCTCGCCATCATCTTGGTCCGCTCGTGCTCGGCGATGTCGGGGATGTTCCGTTTGTACGGGATGCCGTCCATGTTGACCAGGTGGGTGAAACGGAACGGCTGCGCGTCGGCCAACTGGGTCATCAACGCTCCACCTTTGGAATGGCCGACCACCGGGAGCGGAGCACCGGGCTTGACGTGGTCGAACACGGCCAGCGCATCGCGCATGTCGGCGTCCCAGGAGTACAGCTCGGCGTGCTCGGAGTCGCCGTGGCCGCGCTGGTCCCAGGCGACGACGCGCCATCCGCCCGCCGCAAGGCGTGGTGCGAACAGGTCATAGGTGCGAGCGAAGTCGAAGCCGCCGTGGACTGCCAACAGTGGGGGAGCGTCGTCATCGCCCCACTCGTGTACGGCGATGCGTACGCCGTTGGCGTCGATGTCGTAGGTACGGGTGGGGGCCTCGGCGCCGGGGTAGTCGACGGGGACGTTGGTCGGCGTGGTCACGTCGCCGAGAGTACGTCGTGGTGGGCGCGAGGGAGGATTCCGAGCCATGTCGACCGCGTGCCGCCTATCATTGCGGCCATGACGGGAACCGATCGGGCTGCACGTCCACGCCCCCGTCTCGCCGGGCTCGGGGTCGCAACGCTGCCGCTGATACTCGCGCTGGCCGCCGGCGCCTGTGGCACGACCGACAAGGCATCGAAGGAACCGCTGCCGCCGATCCGGACCACGACGTCCACCACCACGATTCCGGGGACGACGCTGCCGGAAGGCGTGCGTCGTTTCTGGGTGATCGAGCGGGGCGACACGTTGGCGAGCATTGCTTCGGCGACCGGTGTGACCGTGCAGTCGATCATCGAGTTGAACAACATTCAGAACCCGGACAACATCCCGGCTGGTGAGACCATCGAGATCCCGGCCATCGTGGTGCTCAACAGTCCCGGTGCGTCGACGTCGACCACCACGACGGGCTGACCCACGATCTCGGCTTCTCGCTCAGCGAAGCGTGTGGGCGTTCATGATCACTTCGCGCGCGAACGGGTCGAGTTGTCGGCCCGACAGCCGCTCGGTGACCTGGATGGCGTGCGTGGGCTCCTCGACGAGGCCGGACCAGCGGATGTATCCGCCCATCACGCCGACAATCCGGTCGCTGACTTCCTCGGCGTGTACGAGCACTCGGATGTTGTGATCGAGCAGGTCGTGGATCTCGGTGTACAGCCGCTTCAGGTAGGCATCCAGATTCTCGTGATTGAAGGCCCGGTGCCGGTACGGGAGTTGCAGCTCGTCGTAGTTGTGGAGGTTGCTCGGCGCGGAAATGATCGAGATCACACACCCGAACCCGTTCTCGCGCAGCCAGATGATCTCCTCTTGGCGGCGGACGCGACGGTGGCTGTCGCCGACGCCACCCGGGCGCTCGCAGATCGCAAGCTTGTCCTTGAGGATCCAGGTGAAGTTGCGTGGAGTGATGCCGAGGGCCCATTTCCCGCGCAGACGAGGAGGCATCAGCGTGTGCCCGTCTGATGCGGGCAGCGAAGTGAGCAAAGTCGAGAAACCGTCGTCATACCGAGAGTCAAGGCTACCTGCTGGCCGACGGTGGTGGGAAAAGCTGCAGTCGCTGCTGCGAGCGTTCGACCCGCCAGCCGGCGTGCACGTCGCACCGAGCAGCGTCGCCCCGGGCAACGGCCAGGATGCGCTCGACGGTCGCGAGGTCAGGAGGGTGAGCGGGTGGCCCGCCAGGCGGCTGATCCGGCGGCTGATGCGGCGACCGGTCGGGCGGATCGTCGGGGGAGGCGTCGAACATCGTGCCGATCACCCAGCGGCGGATGGCGCGTCGGGCGAGCGGCGTCGGGGCTGCGGCGACGGCTCGGGCGTCGGTCGGGTCGACCGCTGCGGCGAGTTCATCGAGCAGCTCGTCGTCCGATCGCAGCAGTGCGCTCGTGCGAGCGAGGATGGGAGCCACGTCGCGTTGAGCGATGTCGTCGAGCAGCGGGAGCAGTTCGTGGCGCACGCGGTTGCGACGGAAGCGCGGGGCGGCGTTGGAGGGGTCGAGTGCGACATCGAGGTCGAGGAGTTCGCAGAGTCGGTGCGTCTCGGCTCGCCGGAGCGCGAGGATGGGTTTCGTCGAGCCGGAGCGCATCGCTGCGAGCCCGGTCGTCCCCGCCCCGCGAAGGAGGTTGAGGAGCAGCGTTTCGGCCTGATCGTCGGCGGTGTGCCCCGTGAGGGCCTCGGTCCCCATGGCGTCGCGCCGGGCACGACGCGCACGCGCTTCGAGGTTGGGGCCGTCGTCGAGCGAGATCCGTTCGCAACGGAACTCGACGCCGAGTTGTTGCGCGGTGGCAGCAGCGACCTCGGCATCGGTGGCGGAGTCGGGCCGCAGGCCGTGGTCGATGTGCATGGCTTCGACCCGCAGGTCTGCAGCGGCAGCGAGTGCAACGAGAGCGGTCGAGTCAGGCCCGCCGGAAAGGGCGCAGCGGACGGCGCTTCCAGGCGGGGGGAACGTGCAGCGGACCAGCAGTGTGGCCATCAGCGTCGATTGCGATCCGGTGACCAGCGGTGCGGCTGCCGGCTCGGAGTTCACGGGGCGACGCAGCTCAGAGATCGGACTGACGGCGACGTTTGCCGCCGGGGTACCTCTGTGACGAAACGCTCTTCAGGTATCCGCCGATGAGTACGGCGAACAGCAAGACGGTCACACCGGTCAGCGCGACGCCGATCCACCAGTGCCAGATTTCGGCTGCGAGCATGCTTGCAGGATAGCGACCGATCGAGTGTGACCTCACATTTGCTCGTCGAGTCCGTCCGCTGCGTCCTGCCTCAGGCGTCGCGGCCCGATTCAGGCGATGGCGAGCGCGACGATGACGCACATCACGACGGCGCGCGTCGACCACGCCGCTGTCCGCAGCCAGTTGGTGGTCAGCAGTCGACGATGCAGTGCAGGATCGAAGCGTGGTCCCAGTCGTCCGTGGAGGCGGGCGGACACGAGAGCGGTCGTTCCGTACGCAACGCCCATCAGCGCGAGGGCGACCAGGGGAAGCAGACGGCCGATGTCGGCTGGCGGCGATGCGACGAGCGCGAGCCCGGTCGTTCCTTCGGCGAGCATCAGTGGTCCGACGACGGGACTGATCGTCGAGGTGTGGCGACGGGCGAAGCGCTGCCAGAGTTCGTCGTCGTCACCCGGCTCGATGGCGTCGAAGATCGGGTAGTGGACCAACTGCATCACCCAGATGACACCGGTCATTGCCCACGTGGACGCCAGCGCGACGAGCAGGACGATCGTGTCGGTAGCGCTCATCCGGGCCACTCACAGGTCAGACACCGCTCACAGGTCAGACACCGCGATGCAGACACCGCGATGCAGACACCGCGGTGTTCAGCCGATCACGCCGTCGCCGTCGAAGTCGGTGTTGAAGCACTTTTCGATCTTTGACAGGAGGTCAGCCGGCATCTCGTTCTCCTGGCACTTCTTCTGGATGACCTGCTTCAACTCGGCGTGGAAGTCAAAGGCGCTCAGGCAGTCGGGGCAGTCGTCGAGGTGATGATGGATCGTCTCGCGGGCGGCGTCGGACAGTTCGGAGTCGAGGAACAGGTCGAGTTCTTGGAGCGCTTGATTGCAATCGGATGTGTTACCTGCGTCCATCAGTACGTCTCCTGTCCTTCCGTGTTCGGTTCAGCGAGTCCTCGTTCGACTGCAAATGAGTGCAACTCCCTTTGCATCGCCTTTCTTCCCCGATGCAGCCGCGACATCACCGTGCCGATCGGAATGTCGAGCATCTCGGCGATCTCTTTGTACGCGAATCCCTCGACATCGGCGAGGATCACGGGCAGTCGAAAGTTGTCCGGGAGTGCTTCGAGTGCCTCCTTCACCTCGTCGTCGGGGAGCATCTCCATCAGCGACTCCTCGGCGGACCGACCGATCGAAGCATCCTGAAAGGTCCCAAGCCTCTTGTAGAGGTAGAGGTCTTCGATCTCCCCGAGATCGGACTCTTCGGGTCGACGCTGCTTGGCCCGGTACTTGTTGATGTACGTGTTGGTCAGAATCCGGAACATCCAGGCCCGCAGATTGGTGCCTTCGGTGAAGGTGTGAAAACTGCGGAACCCCTTGAGGTAGGCCTCCTGCACCAGATCCTCGGCGTCGGCACGGTTGCGCGTCATACGCATGGCTGCGGAGTACAGCTGAGGGGCGTACTCCATTGCTTGCTCTGCGAACACCGCCTGGTCAGCCATCGAAACGGGACCCTACCGGATCACTCACTCCGGATTCAGCTGCCCGCCCCGGAGCCGGCTGGCGGAGCAACGGGATGCGTTGCAGGATCCGTCGCCGGACCCGCGACCGAGGACGCGGCAGGTCCGACCGATCCGGTGGCGTCGAGTTCGTCGACGACATCGTCGATCGCAGTGGTGAGTCGTTCGAGCAGCTCGGCGAGTTGCGAACGCTCGTCCGGCGCAAACGAGCCGATGATGCGTGCCATGGCGAGCGCCCGCCGTTCGGCGACCACAGCGTGGCGCCGCTTGCCTTCGCTGGTGATCCGGACCATCACGACTCGCCCGTCGTCAGTGGACGGGTAACGCTCGGCAAGGCCGCTCTTCACGATGCGTTGGACCGCTCGGGTGGCGGTCGAGGGCTCGATCCGGAGGCGTTCCGCAAGGCCCTTCATCGTCCGATCACGACGCACCAGCAGGTCGAGAGCATCCATCTGGCCCTGCTCGAGAGGCTCCTCGCGTCCGAAGAAGTAGTCGCGGAGGCGGGCAGATCCGGCGCCACGGCGCAGCTCGATCCAGGCCATGCCGATCCTCATCGTGTGGTCGAGGTCGGTCGGATCATCGAGATCGAAAGCGGGTGCATCGGTGGACATCGCCATGGCAGAACCGACCGTAGTTCCCGACCCCGCCTGTCGACGTGACGGAGGACACGTCGACCAATCCGGGGGGGGGGAGGGGGATCGAGAGGGCGGGCGTGCTCGCACCCTGAGCGCGGTGACGTGAACGTGGAACACTGGGCCGGTGTCTGAGATCGGTGACCCGACAAACCCAACTGCCCTCGAGGCGTTGCACCCGCTCGCCACTGCTGAGACCTCGATCACCGAGTCGCTGCGCCATCGAGAGGTGTACACCTCGCGCGGGCTGCTGAGTGTGCTGTGGCACGAGCCGGTGGCCGATCCGCGATCTGCCGCACTGGTGCTGTGCGGGGGAGCGATGGGCGGCCTGCTCGGCCCGGGCCGCGGGCTGTATCAGCAGCTGGGGGAGCGATGGTCCGACCGCGGCGTACGTGTGCTGCGGGTGAGCTACCGGGAACCGAACAACCTCGACCTGTGCGCCCACGACCTCGCCTGCGGCGTCGAGTGGGCTCGCGACGCCGGCGCCGAGCGCATCGTCGTGATGGGACACAGCTTCGGTGGAGCGGTGGCGATCAGGGCGGCGGTCGTCATGACTGCCTCGGTGGTCGGCGTCGTCACCTTTGCCACGCAGTCGGCAGGTTGCGAAGTCGCCGGAGCGCTTGCCGGTCGGCCACTGCTGTTGTTCCACGGTGACCGCGACGAGATCCTGCCGCTCGAAGCGAGCCAGATGGTGCAGTCGATCGCCGGCCATGGCGATATCGAGGTTCTGTCTGGCGACGGGCATCTGCTGAGCAACAGCGACGATGTGATCACCGCCCGTCTGGACGACTGGTTGCCTGCGGTCCTCGGGAGCTGACCCGGCTTCGCCGCCGTCAGGCCGGATGAGTCGGGATCGGGGCGTCGAATCGACCTCGATAGGGATCGTCAGAGAAAGAATCTGTCAGTCAAGATGCCATCAACATTGGCGTTGCCAACGCTTTCCGTGCGCCGTGAACGCGCTCCGTGCGGACCAGTGATTCGATAAAGTGCGATGGTCTGTCGGAAAGGGAATGCAGACAAACGCTGCTCTGGAGTCGGATCGGGTCGCTGTCCGACCGGAGAGCGGTCAGCTGGTTGCGAAAAGTGAGGTAACCTTAAATGTTATGTTCAGGTTCATATGACGATCACGTTCTGTGGCCAAAGACTTCTTGCAAAGGTTTGCAACTTTCGGTAGATTTTTGAAACTTCCCGCAACTCACTGCGTCCCTCTGTCGTGATACTTCCAGCGACATCAGTCCGGTTTGGCTGCAAGAAGCACATGACGACACCCCAGACCATGCTCTACATGGCGAACGAAATGGCGAAAACATCATGAATTATCGACCCTGGAGCAGCGCTCCCAAGCTGATCACCCGACTGTTGGCGGCCTTTGCCGTTGCCTTGACAGTGCTGGCGATCCCTGGCGGCGCAACGTACGCAGGCGAGCCGACGCTCACGAAGTCGCTGTCGCAGACGCAGCCCTTCGCCAACGCGGACGGCACGTTCCCCAGCGGCTCGACCGTCACCTACGAGGTGTCGATTGGTTGTAACGCTCCGGGCGACTGTGACAACTTCGAGTTGCACGACTTCTCCCCGGAGTTCACCGATGTGTTCGGCAACCCCGCCGTGTACGAGTTCGTCTCGGCCTCCCCCGGTGGTGCCGGACCCGACTTCGACATCGACACCAGCGACCCGGAAGAGATCATCCTGTCGTTCCCCGACGGCTTCTCCGCCGGCACGTCGATGAACATTCAGCTGACATTCACCATCCCGCCGAACGTCACCCCCGACAACACCACCGCCACCAACACGGCGATCTGGGGTGAGTTCGACGCCGACGGCGATCCGCTGCCCAACACCGTGACCGACACGCAGGACGTCACCTCGCGTGCTCAGGCGGGCTTCGAAGTCGTCAAGACCGGCCCGACCACGGTCAACCCGAACCAACCGGTCGAATTCGTCGTCGCCCTCTGTGGGGACAATCCGGACGATCCCGAATTCGGACCGCTCATCGGTACCGTCGAGAACGCCACGCTGACCGACACCATCCCCGACGGCTTCGTCATCGTCGACACCGGTGGCGGTACCGACAACGGTGACGGCACCGTCAGTTGGGACCTCGGCGATGTGCAGCTCGGCGCGGGTGAATGCGAAGAACGCACCATCACGCTCGAATACCCGTCAGCAGGCCCGCTCGACGGACCGGTCCCCTCAGTCAACGTCGTGGTCGCCGGTGGCGACTTCCCGCCCGGTGAAGAGCCGCCGGAAGGCGCAGAGTTCCCGTTCGTCGTCGACAACCCGCAGCCGGGCGATCCTGGTATCGACAAGACCAACGGCCGCCCGTTCGTCGATCTCGACCTGACCGACGGCGCCGGTGGCGCGGACGACGGCGACAGCTTTTCGTCCTACTTCTTGCAGCCGCAGAACATCGGCGAGGGCGTCATCCTCGACGCCGTCCTGACCGACCCGATCCCCGACCGTTTCGCCGTGACTCGCATCGACTCCGGCACTTGGCCGGCCGGCCCGACCGGCCCGAACGACAACGGTCTCGTCGAGTTCGTCGTCGAGTTCCAAGACGGTACGTCGCAGAGCTTCTTCGCCGACGGCGTCACCGACGTGAGCTTCGCCATTCCCGACGACGTCGGAAACCCCCTCGTCCTCCTCACTGTCAACTATGGCGAACTTCCAGCCGGATGGGAGCAGGACGGCGGTGCCGGACGCACCGAGCTGTACGGCTACTTCATCGATCCCGGCCGCAGCGGCGGCGACCCGATCGACTTCGACGACGTGTCGAGCGTCCCGGTGACCAATACCGCGACGCTGTCCGGCACCGTGCTGGACCCCAACGGTGACCCGCTCCCGGAGCGGGTGAGCGACGAGGACTCGGCGACCATCCGCATCGAGAGCCCCCAGCCTCACCCGGCCGTCTTCAAGTCGGTCGACGCTGAAGGCAACACCTTCGGTAACGGCGTCTTCCCGTCCGACGACAGCGAGACCACCACCTTGACCTGGACCGTCACGGTCCTCAATCATCCGTCGGGTACCGCTGCGTACCCCGATCCAGTCGTGGTCGACCTCCTTCCGACGCTCGCGCAGAACCTGCTCGGCGAGGGCGGTCTGAGCGATCCGTACGACTACACGATCTCCACTCCGGCAAGCGTGACGTGTCCGCCCACACCGGCCGACGGTGGGACCGTGCCCAACGCAGGCACCGGCCTGGACGACAGTGTCCTGATCTGGGAATGCACCGGTGACCTCGACGTCAACGAGCGCATCACCATCACGTTCAAGACCGATGTCGAAGCGGGAACGCCGCCCCAGAGCGTCCTCAACCGTGACTACACCACGACCAACGCCCTCACCGACGATGGTGCGGGCCAGTACTTCTCCGAGTGGGACGGTGGCCCCTTCTTCGGCGAGTGGCAGGAAGACACCAACGACCTCGATGGCGACGGTGACACCACTGATCGCATTCGTACCGACTTCGCGAGCATCGACGTCCTGGACTTCGTCTTCCTGAACTCGGTGAAGGAAGTTCGCGGCGGCGCCGATGCAGAGTGCAACAACGCTGCGTTCCCGCCCGCCGGCGAAGACAACACCACGTTTGGTTCCGATCGTTGCACCCGTCCGGGTGACACGATCGACTACCAGATGACCGTGAAGAACGACGGCAACGTCGACATCTTCAACCTGATGTTGATGGACATCTTCCCGGCGGTCGGCGACACCTTCGTCGTCCCGAACCAGAACACGGGCGCTGTCGCACCTCGTAACAGTGCGTTCGACACGAACCTCATCGGGCCGGTCACGAGCGCAGACCCGAACGTCGTGATCGAGTACTCCATCGAAGCGGAGCCCTGCCGCTACGACGACTTCTACCCGCTGCTCGCCGGCAACGCGACGGTCCCCGGCTGTAGCCCGGCCAACTGGTCGACGACGCCGCCGTCGCCGATCTCATCGGCCAAGGCGATCCGGATCACCTACATCGACCCGGCCACCGGTGACCCCGCCGTGCTCCCGCTAGGTGAAGAGTTCCAGCTCGAGTGGCCGATGCGTGCATCCGTCGCTGCCCAGACCGACGAGATCGCGACCAACGCCTTCGGTTGGTCGGCACAGTCGACCACTTCGAACACGGTGAACACCGCCGGCCCTGCACCGGTGGACATCAGCGTCGCCGAACTCGAGGTCTACCTCTTGGGCGACCAGGTCTGGTACGACACGAACTACGACGGCACGCAGGACGAAGCCCCCCTCGTCGGTGTTCCGCAGGTTCCCGTCGCAGTCTTCCTCGACAGCAACGGCAACGGCGTGCTCGATGCCAACGACACCTTCGTCCAGGAGACGGTGACCGACTCGGCCGCCGGCTTCGAAGGCGAGTACCTCTTCTCGGCCCTGCCCGAGGGCGACTACTTCGTCGCCTTCGCACCGCCGAGCGACTGGGTCGTGAGCCCTGCGTTCCAGGGTGGCGACACCGCTGTCGACTCCAACGGCACCGAGGACACGGCGTTCCCGACCACACTGTGGGACCCTGCCTCAGTCAACGGTCCGCTGTACGACGACATCTTCGTCTCCGACATCGTCAACCTCGGCCCGGCCAACACCTCGGTCGATGCTCCGAACGATCTCACGATCGACCTCGGCCTCTGGCGCCCGGACCCCTCGATCGACATCGAGAAGGCCACCAACGCCGCTGACGCCGACAACCCCGTCGCCATCGAGGACGCTGACACCCCCACGGGTCAGTTCATCCCCGAAGGCGAGCTCGTCACCTGGAGCTACGTCGTCACGAACACCGGTAACACGGTGCTCGACAACGTCACCATCACCGACGACTCGGGTACGCCCGCCGACCCGGCCGACGACCTGTCGACCCCGGTCGGCATCACGTGCCCGCTGACGTCGCTGCAGCCCGACGAATCGATGACGTGCACCTCGACCGTGCCGGCTCCGGCCGTCGCCGGCCAGTACACCAACACCGCTGACGTCGTCGGCGACCCCGTGCTCCCGGACATCCCGTGGAGCGAGGAGTCCTTCGCCGACCTGGTGCGCCTCGACGGCTCGCCGTTCTACGACGCTGATGGCAACATCATCCCCGTCGTCGACGAAGACCCGTCGAACTACTTCGGTGCGGTCGCCACGATCGACATCGAGAAGTCCACCAACGGAGTTCCCGCCGATGCAGTCGGCACCGAGCCGGCCGGCCCGGTCGTCCCCACGGGCGACCCCGTCCAGTGGACCTACGAGGTGACCATCCCGGCGCCGGGCAACGTCGCGCTCGCCGACGTCACCATCACCGACGACAACGGCACCCCTGCTGACCCGACCGACGACCTGTCGACAGCGAACGGTGACTTCACCTTCGTCGGTGGCGACGCCGACGGCGACGGCCTGCTCGATGTCGATGAGACATGGACCTACACCGCTGACGCTCCTGACGGTGCCATCCTCGGCATCTACGAGAACAGCGCCGACGTCATCGGTACGCCGGTGACGCCTGACGGCACGCCGATCCTCAACCCGGACGGCACGCCGATGGAGCAGCCGGTCGACGACGATCCGTCGCACTACTACGGCATCGCCGTTCCCGGCATCGACATCGAGAAGTCGACCAACGGCATTCCCGCCGACCTTCCGGGTGATGACCCGGCCGGTCCGGAGATCCTCGCTGGTTCCGACGTCACGTGGACCTACGTGATCGAGAACACCGGCAACGTCGACCTCTTGATCACCGGTTTCAACGACGACCAGCTCGGTCCGATCACGGCATGCGTGGAAGATGACGCTGCCGCAACGCCGGTGTTCCCCGTGACCCTCGCTCCGGACGACACGGTGACCTGTACGGTCACTGCGCCCAACGGTGCGGCGATCGGTCTGCACGTCAACATCGCCGACGTGACGGGCACCCCGCTCGATCCCGACGGCAATCCCATCACCGAGAACGAGACGCCCGACGGCCCGGTTCCGGTCGAGCCGCCAGAGGACGACGACCCGTCCAACTACACCGGTATCGGTGAACCCGGGATCGACATCGTCAAGGTGACCGATGGTTCCATCTGGAACGCCATCACGCAGATGTTCGACCCGGTTGCGCCCGATGACGGCATCCTCGTCACCGCTGGTGAAGAAGTCACGTGGACCTACACGGTCACCAACACGGGCGACTTCGCTCTGGCCAACGTCGTGGTCAACGACGACAACGGCACCCCTGCTGAGGACTTCGACGACTTCTCCACCGAGGACGGCACCATCGTCTTCGTCGAAGGCGACGTCGATGGTGACGGCCTGCTCGACCTCGACGAGGTCTGGGTCTTCGAAGCGACCGGTACCGGCAACTTCGGCAACTATGCCAACGACGCCGACACCACCGGTATCGCCACGGACCCGAACGGCACGCCCATCGTCGACCAGGACGGCAACGACCCGTTCGTCGACGAAGAGGGCAACTCGACCATCGTCGCCGATGATCCGAGTTCCTATGAAGCGGGTGGTGAGCCCGGCATTGCCATCGACAAGGTGACCGACGGTTCCATCTGGAACCCCGCCACCGGCATGTTCGACCCGGTCGCAGCAGGTGACGGCATCGTCGTCACCGCCGGCCAGGCAGTGAACTGGACCTACACGGTCACCAACACGGGCGACTTCGCTCTGGCGGACGTGGCGGTCAACGATGACAACGGCACCCCTGCCGACGACACCGATGATTTCTCCACGGCCGACGGCACCATCGTCTTCGTCGACGGCGATGTCGACGGCGACGGCCTCCTCGATGTCGATGAGATCTGGGTGTTCAGCGCCGACGGCATCGCAATCCTCGGGGACTACGTGAACGGCGCCGACACCGTCGGTGTTGCAACGGACCCCGACGGCACCCCGATCGTCGGTCAGGACGGCAACGATCCGTTCGTCGACGAAAACGGTGACTCGACCATCGTCGATGACGATCCGAGCGACTACAGCTCGACGGCCAACCCGGGCGTCGACATCGAAAAGACCACCAACGGCTTCCAGGCCGACGATCCGGCCGGCGATCAGACCGACCCCAACAACACGGTCCCGTTCGTCGAACTGGGCGACTCGATCACCTGGGAGTACGTCATCACCAACACCGGTGACACCGCACTCCTGGTCGAAGGATTCTCCGACGACCAGATCGTTGACGTGTCGACGCTGTGTACCGAAGGTGCTCAGTTCCCGGTCACGCTCCAGCCGCTCGAGACGGTCACCTGTACCGTCGTCGACGTGGCGACGCAGCAGGCGGGCGACCTCTACGTGAACGTCGCAGTCGTCACGCCGACCCCGGTTGACGTGAACGGCGACCCGATCGTCGATCCGGACGGCAACGATCCGTTCGTGGACCCGGAGACGGGTGAGCCGACGGTCACCGATGAGGACCCGAGCGCCTACTTCGGTGCCGACCCCGGCATCGACCTCGAAAAGGCGACCAACGGATTCGATGCCGACACCGGCACCGGCCCGTTCGTTGCCCAGGGCGGTCAGGTCACGTGGACCTACGTGGTCACCAACACCGGCAACACCGACCTCGCTGATCTCACGATCACCGACAGCATCGAGGGTGAGATCTGCACGATCGACTTCCTCGCCGTCGGCGACGTCGAGACCTGTGAACTGGTGCTCGCAGAGTCCACGCTCGTGGGTCAGTACGAGAACAACTCCGTGGTCAGCGGCCAGCCCGTCGACCAGTTCGGCAATCCGATCGTCGACCCGGAAACGGGCCTGCCGGTCGCGCCGATCGGTGACTCGGATCCGTCTCACTACTTCGGTGCCGCACCCGCCATCGATGTCGAGAAGTCGACGAACGGTGAAGATGCCGACACTGGCACCGGCCCGTTCATCCCTCTCGGCGACGGCGTCGAGTGGACCTACGTGGTCACCAACACCGGCAACGTGCCGCTGACCGGAATCGTTGTCACCGACAACGTGATCGGTGAGATCTGCACCATCCCGCTGCTGCTCCCGGGCGACAGCGAGACGTGTACCTTCGCAGCACTCGCCGAGCAGGCCAATCAGTACGAGAACATCGCCGACGTCGTCGGTACCCCCTCGTTCCCGATCGATCCCAACGGTGACCCCAACGACCCGGACAACTACACCCCGATTGTCGACCCGGAGACCGGTGAGCCGCTCCCTGACGTCGTCGACGAGGACCCGAGTCACTACTACGGCGTCGACGCATCTGTCGACATCGAGAAGTCCACCAACGGCGAAGATGCCGACGGTGCCGGCACCGGGCCTGTCCTGCTCGCCGGCGACGCTGTGACCTGGGAGTACGTGGTCACCAACACCGGTAATGCCGTGCTGCTCGACGTGGTCGTGAACGACAACATCGAAGGCGAGATCTGCGTCATCGCCGTGCTCCTCGTCGGCGACACGGCGACGTGCACCGCCGAAGGTGTCGCTGGCACCGTGGGCTACCAGAACGTCGGTACGGTCACCGGTACGCCGGCGGTCATCAACGATCCCGATGCTGACCCCAACGATCCGGACAGCTACACCCCGACCGGAACCGACCCCGTCGCCGATGAGGACCCGTCCAACTACGACGTCCTCCCCGTCGCCGTGCTGCCGGAAAGCGGCGAACTGCCGACAACCGGTTCCAACGGAACCAGCCCGCTGCTGTTCGCAGGCTTCGGCTTGCTGCTGGCCGGTCTGGCGCTGTTGATCGGCACCCGGGCACGCCGGGAGCGGGAGTTCGGACTCTCCTGATCGAGAGCTGAGAACCAACCCCGTCCGAAGTTCATTCGGGGGAGGACCACCAGGGCGACTCGTTCGCTCTGGTGGTCCTTCGGGTTTTCGGGTCGAATCTCTCTCCGGTCAGGGCAGGGCACGCTGCGTCAGGAAGGTCGAAATAGGGAATGGGCGGCCGGGCATCGGTGGCGACGCCGCTCGGCAGTTCCGCTGTGGTGGACACAGCTGTTCGGTGGAGCCCAGACCGAGAGTCGAACTCGGGACCTACGCATTACGAATGCGTTGCTCTACCAACTGAGCTATCTGGGCCTACCTGGTGCGCCGGCCGGGACCAGCTTCCAGGAGTTCGTACGACCTCGAGACGAGGTTCGTACCGGGCACGATCATACTGACCGACCCCACACATCCCTCGCAGTCACAGCTTGATCCCGGTCAACTATCCCGGTCAACTGCCGAGCGGATCGCGGCCGTCCCACGTGCCGCTGGAGGCATACGGTTCGAAGCGGGCGAACATCTCCTCGGCGTACCAGTCGCCGTCGCGCGTCTCATCGATCACCTGCTGGTGACGGGGCATCGAGTACGCAAAGGTCCGGGCGGCGCCCATCGTGTCCCAGAGCGAGAACGTGGCGAGCCGGCCGACCGGAGCCTCACCGATCCCGACCACGTCGAGCAGGCCGTCGGCGGTGTGCAACTCCACATCGACCTCGCGGCCGGCTCGGCCGAACTCCCGCCACGAGCGCCGACGCACATCCGCGCGAGTGATGATCGCCACGCGACCCGACCGATCGCCATCAACCATGCCGTCGAGCGGATCGACTCCACGCCACGTGCCGTGCCCGCCCAGACGACGGAGACGAACACTCCACTGCTCGTCGGCGCGTCCCCATCGGCGAGCAATCGAGTGGTCAATGATGAATCGGTCGAGGTCGGCCTCGGACTCCCACACCGCGAAGAGCGCCGTCCGCCGCGGGTCGGCACCTGCCCCGGTGACGCTGCCCCGGCCGGTTCCGAGCAACCGCCAGAACACCAGACCGTCCACGCGCGCCAGACGCGGCCGGTCCAGGCCGAGCCGAGCCATGGCCAGGAGCGCACGGCCGCGACGCTCGCGGATCAGGTGGAACGATGCAATACGAGCCATGGGTGAGCCATGCTGTCAGCAATGGGATCGATCAGCACCTTCTCGCCGACGATCCTCGACGTGGTCATCGTCGTGATCGTCGGCTATCTGATCGGGTCGATTCCCGTCGCGAACCTCGTCGCGAGCCGTCGCGCCTCGATCGACCTGCGTGAGGTCGGAGACCGCAACCCCGGTTTCTGGAATGCCCGTGAGACGCTCGGAAAGCGGGCGGCCGTCCCCGTCTTCGTCGGCGACCTCGCCAAAGGTGTCGCAGCCGCAGGCATCGCAGCGCTGCTCGCCGACGACGGTGTCTGGGGACTGGCATACCTCGCGACTGCGGCCGCGATGATCGGGCACGCCTTCCCGCTGTTCGCTCGCTTCCAGGGGGGGCGGAGCATCCTCACCTTCGTCGGCGGAGCGGCCGTCTTCGCTCCGCTCGCGGTGGCGATCTCGGTGGGTGTGCTGCTGGTCGTCTTCGCTGCGACGCGATCGTTCGCGTGGGGTGCACGTGCGGGCATGCTTGCGCTGCCGTTCGTGCTCATCGTCGTCGATGGCCCGTTTCGCACTGCGGCCCTGGGTGCGCTGATGACGATCATCGGCATCCGCTTCTTGACTGCCGCCCGAGACGCGTCACGTCGGGGACAGGCACCAACGTGACTGGCGACCAATCTGACCGGTGTCAGGCGTAGGTTCGGCCGCGCCAGGTCTGGCGGCCGCGACGGGCGATGCCCTGCGCAATCGCAGCTGCAGCAGGAACATCGGCGAGCGGGCTGAGCCAGTAGGCGAGATCGGTCCTCGAGTAGGCGCGGCGCGTGCCGGCCAGCGTGCCCATGCGAAGCGCGAGGAGCACAACGTCGACGACGTCAGCGCGCGCGGTGAGGAGCCGCGGCAGCGGAAGTGCCTGCGCCAGAACGACGACGGCGAGGTCGATCACCTGGCGGTGCCGTGGCTCGACGCCCGGGAGGGCAAGCGATCGGCCCCAGCCGTGCCAGGTGTCGTTGAGCGACTCGAACATTCGCACTTCGAGCATCTCACTGCCGTCGAGAAAGGCGACGCGCGCACCGTCGGCGGCGAGTGCGCGCGCCAGGGCGATGTCCTCGACCACTTCACCGGCGACTGCAGCCAGCGCGCCGCGCTCGAGCAGCGCAACGCGGGGAAACGCCATGCACTGGCCGTTGGCCATCGCTCGATGCGGCGCGGCCGGTGCCCCGGGTGGACCGAACCGATACACGAGCGTGGTCAACATCGCCGGGTGCAACCACCGACTCCCCGGTGTCGGACAATCGAATCGTCCGCCGACCGTGAGCAGGTCGAGGCGATCACTCATTACCCGACTGACCAACGCTGCTGGCAGCTGCGGATCGGGTCTGGTGTCGGCGTCGAGCGTGACGACCCATGTCCCTGCGGCGGCCTCGATTCCCTGCTGCAGCGCCCACGCCTTGCCGGCCCAACCGGCGGGCAGCGGGACACCTGACAGCACGGTTGCCCCGGCGGCCGCTGCGATCTCGGCGGTGGAGTCGCTCGACTGGTCGTCGACGACGATCACTTCGCTCACACCGGGAGCACCGACGATCGCCGCGAGCACCGGCCCGATCCGCTCGGCCTCGTCGCGCGCAGGAACGACCACGCTGATCTCCGGCTGCTGATGGCTCGCTGTCGGATCCTGCGCCTGCGTGGCCGGCCGGAGCGGGGATGCAGCAGTTGCGGCCTTCGCGAGTCGGCTGATCGCCGCCACGCCAGCGATCACGCGGCCGACGACGAGGAGGCGTCGGAGCCAACGTGTCACGGGTGATCCTGGGCGATCATCTCCGAGACGATGCGGGCGCTCGTGGCGACCAGCGGCAGGCCGCCACCCGGGTGGCTCGAACCGCCGACCAGGTACAGACCGTGACGCGGCCCGCGATTCGCGGGTCGAGTGAACGCGGCACGTCTGCCATTCGACGACGACCCGTAGATCGCTCCGCCGGGCGAACGGTAGAAGGCTTCGATATCGGCAGGTGTGAGCCGCGCGGCGAACTGCATCCGGTCGACGAGATCGACGCCGTGTTCGCGCAGCCGGGTGAGGACGACGTCGCGGTACGCAGCACTGTCGACTTCGGCACCGGCTGGCGTGTTCACCAACACGAACCAGTTCTCGTCGCCAGCGGGAGCCTGGCTCGGATCGGTGCGCGACGAGATGCAGGCATAGATCGTCGGGTCGTCGGCGAGTTGCCCGGCCTCGATCTGACGGAACTCCTGAGCCGAATCATCGGAGAAGAACACATTGTGGTGGCCGAGCGGCGCACCGTCGATCGACAGTGTCTGTCCGCTGACGCCGAGGCACATGGCGAATCCGCTCGTGGACCGATCAGCGCGCCGCGCCTTGCGCAGCGCACCATCGTCCGGCAACAGATCGCGATACAGATGCTCGGCGTCGACGTTGGCGACGACGATGTCACCGTCGACGACGCTGCCGTCGACCAATCTGATGCCGGTCACGTCATTTCCGGTGTCGTTGATCCGTTCGACATCGGCCGATGTTCGGATGTCCACGCCGACCTGTTCGGCGACACGCACGAGCGCGGCGTTCAGGGCGCCGAGGCCACCCATTGGATACCAGCAGCCGAATTCGGCTTCGATGTGGGCGATACAGCCCAGCGTGGCGGGGGCCCTACGAGGCAGCGAGCCCGAGTAGGTCGCATACCGTCCGAGCCATTGCTGGAGGTGGTGATCATCGAAGGTCGCCCGGGCCGAATCGCTGAGCGTGCGGAGCGCATCGATCGCGAGGAGATCAGACGGAGACTGCATCCGCTTGGCCAGGTCGACAGGGTTCGACATCGGCCCCGCGAAGAACGTCCGCTCGGACACATCCCAGATCTCTCGTCCGCGCTCGTTCAACTCGCGCCAGGCGTCACCGGCACCGGCCAGGGTGTCGAATGCGGCAGCAGTCGTGTCGTTGTCGTCGTGCACCACGAGGTGGGCGCCATCGCGCCAGAAGTAGCGGAACTGGGGGTCGAGCCGGACAAGGTCGAGTTGCTCGGCGAGTGACGACCCGACGAGTTGGAAGACCTCGTCGAACACATGAGGCAACGTCAACAACGATGGGCCGATGTCGAACGTGAACCCGTCGCGTTCGAACACGGCGAGCTTGCCGCCGACCACGTCGTTGCGTTCGAACAGCGTCACGTGGTGCCCAGCCGCGCCAAGGCGGATGGCCGTACAGAGGCCGCCGACGCCGCCACCGATGATCAAAGCGTTCATGATGTGATTCTCCGTGTGAGTGCAGATGCGGCGATGGGCAACATGGCAGCGCCACCGACAGCAGCGACGACCGGATCCTTGAAGTACTTCGCGAAGCCGAGTGTCTCCATGACCGACATGTAGGTGTACGTGCCGACGAGATGCGGGTCGGCGTCGCGTCGAGTCGGGTTCCATCGCCCGTCGACGTTCCAGCCGCCCTCGCCGTCGTCGACGGGCAGCATCTTGTCGAGGAGTGCCATGACGCCGAGACCGGTGACGAACCATCCGAGGAAGTTGCTCAGCGGGATGCCGCGGTAGGTGCCCTGTCGGGCCCAGGCCCAGTACCCCTCGCCGACCATCTGGGGGTCGAGGAACAGATCCCAGGCGGTCATCGCAGCGGACCCCAGCGCAGCACGGGTCGCGGCGGTCGAGTGCTCATCGAGCGCAGCGTGTGCCACCTCGCGCGACGGCAACGACATCGCGAACCAGGCGAGTGGCACGATGACGGGAACGTGCGCGATCTGCGGCCGCAGGGCATTGGTGTAGGCGTACCTGCCGAACGGCAGGCCCGTACGCGTACCGACACGTTCGACCACGCCGGTCACGACCGCAACCGCACCGGCAGCGGCCCCAGCACGGGCGACACCCCACGTGCGAACCGCCTGGGCAGTGGTCGTGGCGAACAGTCCCGTCACCACCACCGACGACAACACTTTGCGCGCCGTACCTCGTTGCGCGAGGAGTGGCGTGGCGATCATCGCCGCCACCGTCGTCGCCCCGGCGACCGTCTCGACGACGTCGAACCAGCGCCGCCCCGTGCGAACGTCAGAGGCGTCGATCGAGCTCATCGGAGGAGCTTGGCGACCATTGCCGCCTTCTCGGTCGTCGACACGCTCGCCCGTGACGTGAACACGTCGTACTGCTGCGCTTCGATCTTGTCGAGGATCCGGCCGTACAGCGTGAACGCCGCCCGAATCGCCTTGGCAGATCGGTCCGGCAGCATCGAGATGCCGACATCGGCAGACCGATACAGCTCGCGGCAGCGGTCGATCTCGAACTGCATGAGCGCAACGAATTCCGGCGTCACCGTGCGTGCGCTGAGGTCGGCGCCGAAGGTGGCGCTGTCGTCAAGGGGTACGTATTGGCGGCCCCGGTCGAGGTCCTCGTCGATATCGCGCAGGAAATTCGTGAGTTGAAACGCGTTGCCGAGGTCGCGAGCATGGGGGAGGGCCACGTCGTAGTCGTCGGGTTCGAGTATCGGCAGCATCATCTCACCGATGACCGCGGCTGATCCGTCCATGTAGACGAGCAGATCATCCCAGGTCGCATACGACTCGACCGTCAGATCCATCGTCATCGATCGCAGGAACCGATCGAAGGCCGTGGTATCGATGTCGAAGGCCCGCACCGTGTGCACCACCGCCTTGAGGACCGGATCGTCGGACTTCCCCGTTGCGAGGTCGTCGAAGAAGCGCTGCCCGAAGTCCGCGAGCGTGGAGGCGCGCACCTCGGTCGGCACGTCGCGTCCGCCCTGTGACGGGATCTCGTCGACGATGTCGTCCGCATACCGAGCAAAGGCGTAGAGCGCATGGACGTGGTGTTGCTTGATCTTCGGGAGCACCTTGGTCGACCAGTAGTACGTCGTGCCGTGGCGCTTGTTGAACTGACGGCACAGTTCGTAGCTCTCGTCCAACGTGACCGGGCCTGATGGAAGGAGACGCGTTGTCGGTGTCGGTGGTGTGCGTCGGAACGGGAGTTGCATCGCTGCTGATCGTAGGAGTTTGAACGCCGAGTCGGGAACGCGGATGGGTCACGCAGGGCGAACAGTGTCGCCTGTGGAACGCCCGGTACTGGCCGCGTATTCGTCGACGCGCTCGGCAGCGAGCTTGCCCGAGACGAGCACCATCGGCACGCCGACCCCCGGGAGTGTGGACGAACCGGTGAAGACGAGGCCCGGCACCTGCTTGGTGACATTGTTCGGACGGAACGGCCCGGTCTGGAAGAAGGTGTGCGCCAGCGCGAACGGCGTGCCCTGCTCCATGCCCATGTCCCGCCAGTCCTGCGGGTCGTAGACCTCCTCGGTGACCACATCGGTCGGGTAGCCGAGCGATGCGACCTTGGCCTGCAACGACTGCACGATGGTGTCGCGCTCGCGCGACCAGTCGATCGTGCCACTCAGGTTCGGCGTCGGTTCGAGCACGTACAGGTTGCTGTGGCCGGCGGGGGCGAGCGTCGGGTCGTCGAGCGAGTGCAACGTCACCAGGATCGACGGGTCGGGCATTCGAACACCATCATCGATCAGTGCCTTGAAGGAGCCGTTCCAGTCATCGCCGAAGTGGATGTTGTGATGTGCAGCCTCGGGCGGAGGCGTGCCCTTCACGCCGGCGACCCAGAGCAGACACGAAGGGCTGTACTTGCCGTTCAGCGCCTTTTTCGGCACATCGACGCCGTCGAGCAGTTCGCGATACGCGACCGGCAGGTCGGGATTGCAGACCACGGCGTCGGCTTCGAGCAGTTCGCCGCCCTCGGCTGCCGCGCCTTCGCGCGTAGCACCCAACTGAACGCCGCGGACCGAACCGTCGGCGAACCGGACGATCTGGTTGACCGGCGACTCGTAGCGAATCGTCACACCGGCCTTCTCGACCGCCGCGGCGAGGCCGACCGCCATCATGTGCATGCCGCCCTCGGGGACGAACACACCCTCGACGGAGTCCATGTAGGTGATGACGGCGTAGATCGCCAGCGCCTCGTACGGGGCGAGACCCGCGTACATCGACTGGAAGCTGAAGATCTGCTGCAGCCGCTCGTCGTCGAAGAACGAGGCGACCTTCTTGTCGAGCTTGCCGAAGCCGCCGAGCTTGAGGATCTTGAGCCCATCGCGCCATGGCTTCATCAGGTCGAGCGGTGAGTTGAGGTTGGTGTCGATGTACGAGCGCATCTCGGCGGTGTAGAGCTGCTTGAGCCAGTCGGCGAAATCACCGAACGCAGCCGCCTCCTTGTCGCCGGCGAAACGAGCGATCTCCTCGGTCATTGCTTCGCGGCCGTGCTTGACGAGAAGTGTCGAACCGTCGGCGTAGCAAGCGCGATACATCGGGTCGACCGGCTTGATCGTGAGGTGATCAGCCATGTTTGCACCTGCTGCCTGGAACGCTTCCTCCAGCAGGTTCGGCATCGTGAGCACGGTGGGGCCGTTGTCGAGGCGGAAACCGTCGCGAATCACCATGCCGGCTCGGCCACCGGGCAACGCATCGCGCTCGACGATCGTGACGTCGTGGCCGGCTTTGCTGAGGTGGGCAGCTGCGGACAGGCCGCCGAGGCCGGCTCCGATGACGACGACGTTCACGATGCTCCTTGGAATTGACGAGTGGGTCGGACACCGAGGCGATGCGGGGGCACCACGCCGTGTCAGACGATGCGTTGGCTGACGAACTCGGCCAACAAGATGAGTTCAGTCTTGGCCAGGTCGGTGATCGGTGCTGTGTCGAGCGATGTGACAGCGGACTCGGTGAGTTCGCTGATGTGTGCTTCGAGTTCGTCGAGACCGCCGGTCTCGACCATCACCTGCTGGACCCGAGCAACGGTCTCGGCATCCATGTCGGGGTCGCCGACGAGTTCGAGCACGGCCCGCTGGGCATCGGTGGCGCGTCGAGTGGCTCTGGCGAGCAGCGGCGTGGGCTTGCCCTCAATCAGGTCGCCACCCACGGGCTTGCCGGTGATGGCCTCATCACCGAAGGCGCCCATCACGTCGTCGCGCATCTGGAACGCGTCGCCGAGGGGCAGCCCGTAGTTGCTCAGATGGGGGAGCAGCTCGTCCGCCCGTTCAGGAGCAGCCAACACCGCGCCGAGATGCAGCGGACGCTCGATCGTGTACTTGCCGGACTTGTAGCGGCAGATCCGGTCCGCCTTCGCGACGTCGCGGGTCCGACTCACGCCGCCGAGGATGTCGAGGTACTGCCCGATGTTGAGCTCGATCCGCAGCTCGTTCCAGATCTTCGACGCTTCGAGCGATGCCTCTTCGAGCAACTGGTCGGCGTAGACGAATGCAAGGTCGCCGACGAGAATCGCCACGCCCTCACCGAACCGGCGTGACTCGCCGGCCCAGCCGTGCTCGGCGTGCTGCTCGGCGGAGACCGTGTGGGTGGTCGGTTGGCCGCGACGAGCGTCGGCATCGTCCATCACGTCGTCGTGGAACAGTGCAAAGGCGTGCATCAATTCGAAGGCGGCACCGGCGTCGATGTCGATCTGGTCGGCGTTGCCGCCACCGGCTCCGACGTAGCCCCAGTGGCAGAACGCGGGCCGCAGACGCTTTCCGCCGGACAGAACGAGACGACGGATCTCGTCGATCGGGTGAGCGAGTTCGCTGTCGAAGCCGGCCCACCGGTTGCGCTCGGCGGCGAGGAACTCGTCGAGCCGGGTGGTGACCCGCTCAGCGAGCTGCAGGAGTGACGCGGGGGCGCTCGACATGATCGCAAAGGTTACTCGGGAGCGGTGACCGGGCGTCAGGCCGTGGGCACCGGCGATGTCGTTTGGTGTGGTGACTCAGGTGTCGAGGTCTGTGGTGACGGCCTCGATCTTGACCTGGGCGTTGGAGATCTTCTCGCGACACAGGGCGATCAGCTCCGACGCTCGGGTGACACGGTCAGCGAGGTGGTCGACGTCGACGTCTGACCCCTCCAGTTCGCGCAAGATGGCGTCGAGTTCGTCGAGGGCGGCGGCGTAGCCGGGCGTGGGGGTATCGGTCATGAAGAGTCCTCGGGGTGCGTCGGAGTGTCGGGGGCGGCAGCGGTGACCGTGCTGGTGACCGTGCCGTCGATGAGTGTTGTCGTGATCGTGTCGTCGGCGGAGAGGTCAGCAGTCGAGCGGACGATGTCGCCGTCGGCGGTTCGTGTGATGGTCCAGCCGCGGGCGATCTGGACGGCCGGGTCGAGGCTGCCGACACGTGCGGCCAGCACATCGAGGCGTTGGCCGGCCCGGTCGAGGACCGCAACCGGGCGCTCGAGGAGCCGTGCTCCCTGACGGTCGAGGTGGTCGCTGGAGCGTTCGAGGATCACCGGAGCACTGCGCACCAGCCGGTCGACGCGCATCGACAGGCGCTCGTCGGACCGCTCAACGGCGGCGTGCGTCCGGCGAGCGATGCGATGGCCCACCTCGGACAGCTCGTTGGTGGCTTCGGACAGTGTCGTCGCGCTGCGCGTCACGATGGAGGTAAAGGTGCGCTCGGCCTCGGTGGCGTAGGCGGCAACGCGCCCGATCAGCTCGCCGGCGACAGCCGTGGGCGTCTTCAGCGCGGTGTGTGCGACGTCGTCGGCCACACTGCGATCGACCTCGTGGCCGAGACCCGTGAACACCGGGACCGGACAGTTGGCGATCATGCGGGCGATCTTCTCGGAGTCGAACACGGCGAGTTCGTTGCGGGCGCCACCGCCGCGGATCACCACGATCGCGTCGAGACTGCCGCGCATCGCCAACCGGGCGATACCGGCAGTGACCATGTTCTCGGCCAGGTCGCCCTGGACTCTCACGTCGGCGACGGCGAGCTGAAAGCCGAAGCCGCTGCGCTGCAGTTCGTCGTGGAAGTCGTGCCAGGCAGCGGTGCCGACACTGGTGACCACGCCGACGCGTAGCGGCACGTCGGAGATGCGCCGCCGCTTGTTGGTCTCCATCAATCCTTCGGCGACCAGGCGGCGGACGACCTCGTCGCGAGACTGTGCGATGTCGCCGATCGTGTACTTCGGGTCGAGGTCGGCCATCTTGAAGCCGAGCCGACCGCCTGGTGCCCAGAAGTCGAGGTGCCCGTGGATCCGGACCTTCATCCCGTTGCGCAGCTCGAGGCGGAACTTGCGCAGCATGCCGGCAAGCCGGGCCTTGGTGGGAGCGAAGAGCTGGACGTTGACGACCGCCTTGCCGCCATCACCGTCCTCGATCAGATCGAAATAGGTGTGCGGGCCACTGTTGCGCAGGCCGCTGATCTCGCCGCGCACCCAGATGCCGTCGCGGAAGCCGCGTCGCAGCTGGTCGTTGATCGCGTCGGCCAGTTCGGCGACCGTGAAGGTCGGGTCGGCCACCTCGTCGGCGCTGTCATCGTCGAACTCGAACGCTGGCTGGCTCATGGTGACTCAGGTTCTGCGGCGTCGCGGACGTGTGAAGCGTAGCACCGGTCAGTGACGTGCTCCAGATGGGGTGAGGGCGCTCAGGCGCCGAGTTGACGAACGGATCCGTCGGCTGGTGTTTCGTCGTCGTCGACATCTCGGGCGAGCGCGAACAACTCGCCGTCGACGGGCAGGTTGCGCTCCTGACGGATCCCGTCGAGTTCGCGCAGTGGCCGTTCGAGTGCTCGCCGCCGCGTGCCGGCGAGGGCGTCGAACTCTTTCTCGACGCCCTCGAACCGCTTCTTCACCTTGTCGATCTGCTCGGAGTACTTCGACCACTGCGTGCCGAACTTGCCGATGAGCTGCAGGATCTCGTCGCTGGTCTGCTCGATCATGAAGTTGTCGAACGCCTGGCGGATGACCCCGAGGAATGCGAACAGGGTGAGCGGCGAACACAGCACGATCTGCTGCTTCATTGCATCGTCGAGTAACCCGGGATCGTGCTCGTGGATGAAACTCGTGAGCTGCTCGTTGGGGATGAACAGCAACACCGAGTCGACCGCCTGGCGATCGCCGGTCTTGCCGTATTCCCGCTTGGCGAGTTCCTTCACTCGCATCCGGACGTCGCGCAAGAAGTTCTTGATGTGCGTTTCGCGCTCGGCGTCGGTGCCGGCTTCGAGGTAGCGCAGATACGACGCCATCGGGAACTTGACGTCCATGTAGAGGGCGTGGTCTTTGGGCATCGGGAACGTGTAGTCCGGGCGGCCCGTGGCGCCGTCGATCTGGTTCTGCTTGAAGTAGTTGGTGTTCTCGACGAACCCGGCCATCCGCAGCACGTCTTCGGCCATCCGCTCACCCCACTGGCCGCGCGCCTGCGGGTTGGCAATGGCAGTCCGCAGTGCCTGTGCGGACTCGGCCACGGCTGCGGCGACGTCGGCGTGTGCCTTGAGTGAGGTCTCGACCTGGCCGAACTTCTCCGCATTGGTCCGGCCGAGTGCATTGACCATGTCGGTCAACTTGGTCAGTTCGGTCCGCATCTCGCCATGGACCTGATCGAGGCGGGTGTCGATGACGTCCTTCTTGGATACCAGGTCGGCACTGGCGTGCTGCTGGACCTGTGCTGCTTTGTCACCCAATTGCTCGCGTTGCATCACTGCGCTCTGACTGAGCGCCGCCGCGACCGCAGCGTCGCGTTCGGCGCTGGCCTGATCACGGACGACAGCAACGGCGTTGTGGACGGCGGCGTCGATCGACAGTTGCAACGACTCGTTCGTGACCGACTGGGCGCCGAGCTGCTGGGCGAGCTCCGCCGATGCCTGCTGTTCGGCCTGACGAAGTGCGAAGAAGTACGCCGCGGCAGCGGCGCATCCGGCCAGCACCACGCCGAGGAGAACGAGAACGATCGACATGTGGCCCACGGTAGGGAGTGGGTGTCACAGAGTTCGCGGATGCATCCTGACCAGGGATGATGCGGAGATCGCACTCGGCCTGCGCTGTCACGGCGGTACGAGGATCGCTACCCTGCTCACCGCATGCTGTATCAGGAACCCGAGTTTCTACCGTGGGACGGTCGTCGCGTGCCGATCACGTTCGTGGCGGGGTACCTGGGAGCCGGCAAGACCACCGCGATCAACGAGTTGCTCGCCGTGACGGATCGACCGATCGCGGTGTTGGTGAACGACGTCGGCGAGATCAACATCGATGCGTCGTTGATCGCCCGCCGCCACGGCGACACCGTCGAGTTGACCGACGGGTGTGTCTGCTGCAGCCTGATCGACGGGTTCGGAGCAGCGTTCGATCAACTCCGTGCCCGAGACACGCCGCCCGACCATGTGGTCGTCGAGCTGAGTGGTGTCGCCGATCCCGATCGGATGATTCCGTGGGGGAACTCGGCCGGCTTCGTCCTCGACGGAGTCGTGGTCGTCGTCGCAGCCGACCAGTTGCTCGCAACCGACCAACCGATCGGAGTCACCGAGGCGATCACGTCGCAGATCGCCAAGGCAGATCTCATCGTGCTGACCAAGACCGACCTCGTCGGTGCCGACGAGCGAGCACTCGCCGATCAACGCATCGCTGAGCTCGCCCCGGGGACCCCGACGTTCGTCGCCGGCGCTGACGATCCCGCGATCGGTCGGTTCCTGGCGCTCGGCGGCCGCCGCCCCGACGGTGTCGCAGCGACAGCGACGCCGTCGCTGTTCGATGCACACACCGTGTCGACGGCACCGTTCGGTCCGTTCACGACGCCCGGAGAAATCGATGGAGCGCTCGATCATGCGATCAGCGCGGTCACGGGCACGGTGATGCGCGCCAAGGGCATCGTCGCAACCGCCCACGACGGACTGTTCCTGGTGCAACTGGTGGGTCGCCGGCGTGAGATCACACCGCTCCCGGCGGCCGAATTCGCCGCACCGACACAGCTGACCATCATCGCCTTCGCATGAGCGGACGACCTGAGTGCGCTACTGGCGTTGCACCGGCTCGAGCACACTTGTCTAGAAGTCAAGGGTGCCTGTCATCTGCTCGCTCCCCGGGGGCGTCGGATCCGTCACGACCGACGACAGACTGGGGCGATGACACAGACGGCGGTGATGGCGGTGATGGTGGTCGAGGGGATCGACGGCGGCGCCTGGGTGCCGCACCTGGCCGACGCGCTACCGGGCCTCGACGTGCGCCTCGCCGAGGATCTCGAGGTCGCTGAACTCGATGCCGATGCGGTGACCCACGTGGTGATGTGGAAGCTGCCCGCCGAACGTCTTGCCGCCTACCCGAACCTCGAAGCGATCCTGCTGATGGGCGCTGGCTTCAACCACCTCGACCTCGACACGCTGCCCGACGTGCCGCTGGTCCGGCTCATCGATCCCGCGATGGCAAACGACATCGCGCTCTACGTGCTCAGTTGGGTCATTTACTTCCAACGCGACTTCGATCGATTCGCCGACATGGCGCGCACCGGCACCTGGCGCGGCGGCGTGTCGCCGGTGTTCACTCGCGACTTCGTCGTCGGCGTCTTCGGCGCCGGGGTGATTGGACGGACCGTGCTCGAGACCTGCGCCCAGCACGGGTTCGACACCGTGGGATGGTCGCGCTCGGACCATGACCGTCCGGTCGAGCAGTTCTTCGCCGACTGCGACGTCGTCGTCGACCTCGTGCCGTTGAGTGCAGCGACGCGCGGCGTGATCGGTGCGAGTGAACTCGCGGCGCTCGACGACGGCGTGCTGATCAACGTCGGCCGCGGTGCCACAGTCGACACCGATGCCCTCCTCGCGGCGCTCGACGGGCCACTGCGCGCTGCCGTCCTGGACGTCTTCGACACCGAACCGCTGCCCAGTGACTCACCGTTGTGGCGACACCCGCTGGTGACCGTGACCCCGCACGTCGCGGGCCGCTCGGACCCGGTGACCGCTGTGCCGGTGATCGCGGCCAGCATCGCCGCGCTCCGGGCAGGCACGTCACCGGTTGGTCTCGTCGAGCGCTGACCCGACGCACCGCTACCCGTCGACGCCGTCACTCACCCGAAAGGTCGCGCGCTGGCCGCGGCTGAGGTGGTCATCGATGTCACAGACGAACTGGTAGAGGCCTGGCTCGTCGAACTCGATCGCCACGGTGCCCACCATGCCCGGATCGAGTTGATCGACGCGGTCGATCAGTCGTCCCTTGTCGTCGAGGATCTGGAGTTCGTGGATCAGGTCGCCCTCGTTGAGAAGTCGGAACTGAACCAGTTCGCCCGGCGTGATCGTGGTCGCCGAATCGGCGCCGAACATGTACTCGGTGGCGGTGATCTCGACGGTCTGCGCGATCTCTGCGCTCGACTCACTTCCGGTGTCGTCGCCGCACGCTGCAACCATGCACAGCGCCGTAGCGACGAGGCCCCATCTGCGCCACCGAGACCCGACGCCACGACCAGCGTGATGCTCGGACTGGCGGGACCGGATCGACGATGTCACGATCGCCAGCGTATTGACCGGCCCAACGTTCGCAATGCCAGGAACGTCCTCAGCGGAGGGGGATGACGAAACAGCGGTCACTCAACGAGCCCAGCGCGTAGGTGACGTAGTCGACGCCGTCAGCGGCGTACAGGGTCCGGCACGACTCGCTCCAGGCGAGCGCTTCGGGCGACGACATCCGATGGGCGACGTGCATCACGCCGCCTTCGTACACCCGATGTTCGGCCCATGTTCCCGGAAAGTCCTTGGTGCAACCGACCTCGATGGTCGGGATGCCCGACTGCGACATCGTTCGAACCCGATGGCGATGGGTGTGGCCGGCGGAGTAGGCAAGCAGTGCAGAGCGCCGTACTGCGACGTCGTCGAGCAGGTCGCTGCCATCGGGATGCAGACCGAAGTAGGTCTCGCTGCGTCGGCCGCCTACTGTTGCGACCCACTGCTGGTGGTGGCCCATGGCGATCACCGGCCCGGCTGCGTCGGCGCAGACGGCGTCGAGCCAATCGGCCTGAGTCGGTGTGATCCGGCCTGTGGTCTCACCGGGTATTGCAGTGTCGAGCAGGGCGATCGTCATCCCGGGCAGGTCGATGGTCTGGTCGCCGGCGTAGGCATCTTGGTGGTGGTAGCTGTCATGGTTACCGCGCACCACATGGAGTCGGTCGCCGAACGGCTCGCGATAGCACGCCTCGAATGCCGCCCATTCCTCCGGTTTCCGTCGACGGACAGGTCGCCCTTCACGATCACGGCGTCCGGTTCGAGGGCGAGCATTTCGGCGACGGCCGTGCGGTTCATCACCTCGGGGTATGGCTCGGCGCCGTCGGGGACGCGGCGGACCGGGCCGGTCGAATGCTCATCGAGACGGCCGGCCTCGACCTCGCCGAAGTGGACGTCGTTCACCGTGGTGAATCGACACAGCAGTTCGCCAGGAGGGCGGGGCAGGGTACGCACGGTCGTTCCGCTTGCTGCACCGCCGAGTGTGTGCACGGTGTCGGGCGCAAGGCCGACGTGGCGCTCGACCCGCTCCCCGTCGTGGACGACAACGGAGTCGTCGGTGATCGTCGTGATGTCCATGTCAGGTCAATATCACGATCGAACCAACGACGCTGTCGTGCCAGGTCTGGCGCCTGCCATCCCACAGCATCCACAGGTAGCCGAGGAAGAAGATCTGAACCGAGACGACCAATGCGAACAGTTGACGACCGGTCGCCGCGCCCAGTCCGATCGGCTCGCCGGTGAGGCTCCCGACCACCTTCACTCCGACGATCCTGCGACCCCATGTCTGGCCGGTCGCGCCCAGGGCCCGCACGTAGATCGCGAACACCACAGCCAGGTCGGCCAGGGCGAGCAGAACCCCGAGCACGAGCAAGGACCCATCGAGTTCGCCGGGCAGACAGACGACGTCGCCGTCCAAGCGTGCGCAGCCGGCGAACGCGCTGATGATCACCAAGACAGCGGGTACAGCGAGGACCGCTGCCAGGAAGCTGTACAGGAGGTAGTCGAGCAACCAGGCGCCGAGCCGCAGGCCGAAGTTGGCACGCCGGAAATTGCTGGTCGGGTTCGGGGTGTAGGCCTGGTAGCCGGGCGGAGGTGGAGTGGCACTGTGGCCGGGTGACCGAGGCGCGTCTCCGCATCCAGGCGGGGCAGCCGGTGGGACAGATGGCGGTGGCGGTGGGATTGCGCCGCTCGCCACGTGCGAACCTCCGGTCAGCGCCAGGGACGGAGCCGACGAACCGGCAGCGGGCGGACCCAGGACCGGCTGCTGAACCGCCACGCGGTGTTGCGCGGTTCGCTGACCGGGCCGAGGACAGCGGCCTTGGGCCACAGCACCTCGACGGCAGCCATGATGGCGACAGCCTCTTCGTCGGACGGCGCAGCTGCGCCGGTCACGGTGAACGGCACGGTCACAGCGGCACGTTTCCGTGCTTGCGGCGAGGCAATTCCTCGCGCTTGGTCGACAACATCCGGAGCCCGGCCACGAGCTTGCGGCGCGTGTCCGCCGGGTCGATCACGTCGTCGATGTAGCCGCGCTCGGCAGCCGCGTACGGGTTGGCGTACTTCTCGGTGTAGTCGGCAACGAGTTCGGCGCGCCGCTCCGCCGGGTCGGCTGCTTGCTGCAGTTCGCGGCGGTACACGATCTCGACGGCACCCTGCGGGCCCATCACGGCCAGTTCGGCGGTCGGCCACGCGAACGCGAGGTCAGAACCGATCGACTTGGAGTCCATCACCACGTAGGCGCCGCCGTAGGCCTTGCGGGTGATGATCGAGATACGTGGCACCGTTGCCTCGCAGTACGCGTAGAGCAGCTTTGCTCCGTGGCGGATGATGCCGCCGTACTCCTGATCGACACCGGGCAGGAAGCCGGGCACGTCGACGAAGGTGATCAACGGAATGTTGAACGCATCGCAGGTTCGCACGAACCGGGCAGCCTTCTCCGCGGACTCGATGTCGAGCACGCCCGCGAGCACCTTGGGTTGATTGCCGACGATGCCGACAGGTTTGCCGTCGATGCGCGAGAAGCCGCAGATGATCGACTTCGCGAAGTGCGGGAAGTACTCGAAGAACTCGTTGTCGTCGACACAGGTCCGCACGACTTCGGCCATGTCATACGGCAGGTTCGGGCTGTTGGGCAGGATGCTGCGCAGCTCGGGACAGTCACGGTCCGGATCATCGGTGCACTCGTCGGCCGGCGGCTCTTCGAGGTTGTTCGCCGGCAGGAACGACAGCAGGAATCGAACGTCGTCGAGGCAGGCCTTTTCATCGTTCGCAACGAACGTGGCGACGCCGGACTTGCTGGCGTGGCTCATCGCTCCACCCAACTCCTCGAGGGTCACGTCTTCACCGGTGACGGTCTTGACGACGTCGGGCCCGGTGATGAACATGTGGCTGGTCTCGCGCACCATGAAGATGAAGTCGGTCATCGCAGGTGAGTAGACGGCGCCGCCGGCACACGGGCCGAGGATGACCGAGATCTGGGGGACGACGCCCGACGCGAGCACGTTGCGATGGAAGATGCCGCCGTAGCTGGCGAGGCTGACCACACCCTCCTGGATGCGTGCGCCGGCGCCGTCATTCAGTCCGATGAGCGGAGCGCCGACCTTGAGCGACAGGTCCATCAACTTGTGGATCTTCTCGGCGAAGACCTCGCCGAGTGCACCGCCGAACACGGTGAAGTCCTGGGAGAAGACGAACACCTTGCGGCCGTCGACGGTGCCCCAGCCGGTGATCACCCCATCGGTGTACGGGCGCTCCTCGAGACCTGACGCCTGGGCACGGTGACGGGCGAGCAGATCGAGTTCGTGGAACGAACCGTCGTCGAGGAAGTAGTCGATGCGCTCACGAGCGAGCATCTTGCCCTTCTCGTGTTGCCGGTCGATCGAGCGTTGCGATCCGGCGTTGTGTGCATCCTCGCGTCGCCCGGCGAGATCATCGAGTTTTTCCTGCATCGTCACGTTCGGAAACCTAGCGCGGGAGCCGGACGCGCAAGAATGCATCCATGTCCGATGCTGCGACTCCCGCATCCGAGTCGGCCTCGACGGGCGCGGCGCCGTTCGACCTGCCGATCCAGCCGCCGATCACACCGATGCTGGCCAAGCTGGCCCGAAAGATGCCGGCCGGGAGCGACTGGCTGTTCGAGCCGAAATGGGACGGTTTCCGCTGCATCGTCTTCCGCGACGGTGACCGCGTCGAGTTGTTCAGTCGAAAGTTGAAGCCATTGGGCCGCTACTTCCCCGAGCTCATCGCACCGCTGATCGAGGCACTCCCGGATCGCTGCGTCGTCGACGGCGAGATCGTCGTTGCTGACAGCAACGGGGAGGGTCTCGATTTCGACGCGCTGCTGCAACGCATTCATCCAGCGGCATCGCGAGTCGAACGGCTCGCTCACGAGACCCCCTCGTCGTTCGTTGCATTCGACGTGCTCGCACTCGGCGATGACGCTCTGCTCGACCGTCCGATGCGGGAGCGCCGAGCAGCGCTGCTCGACGCGATCGCGCCCAACGAGATGGTCGTGCTCACCCCGGCCAGCACCGATCGCGCCGTGGCCGATGAGTGGTTCGGTGCCTTCGAGGGTGCCGGGCTCGATGGCATCATCGCCAAACCGCTCGACGGAACCTACGACGAAGGCAAACGATCGCTGGTCAAGGTCAAACATCAGCGCACGGCCTTGTGCGCCGTGCCGGGGTACCGGGTCCACAAGGACGGCAACGGCGTCGGCTCACTGCTGCTCGGGTTGTACGACGCATCTGGCGACATGCAGTCGGTCGGCGTCGCGGCGGCCTTCTCCGTCGCTCGTCGGTCCGAACTGCTCGCAGAGCTCGAACCGCGTACGCGCGACGCGCTCGTTGACCATCCGTGGCAGAGCTGGGCCGAGCACCAGGCTGAGTCGTCCGAGAAGCGAGTGTCGACGCAGGGCGGCAGTCGGTGGAACGCGGGTAAGGACCTGTCGTTCGTCCCGATCCGCATGGGCCTGGTCGCCGAGGTGACGTTCGGCCAACTCGAAGGCGGACGCTTTCGCCACGGCGTGTCGTTCGTCGGATGGCGGTCCGACGCCGAGCCCGCAGACTGTCGCTATGACCAACTGGACGTCGCGGCGCCGGTCGACTTCCACGAGTTCTTGCGATCCAGCACCGCCGCCGGCCACTGCGCCGCCTGACGCGCCGCCTCGATTCGCCCGCTGCGCGGTGAGGGTGCCGGTTACTCGACGCGTCTTGCTACTCGTCGGGGATGGTGCTGGAGGTGTCGATCGGAACCAGGATCGGTGCGGGGATCGTGATCGACGTCGTCGGCGCCGTGCCGTCGACGGTGAGGATCTCGACGACGACGGGGTCGCTACGAACCAGCCCGGCGGCGGTGTCGGCGTTGACCTGCAGCAGCCAGTCACCGGCGACCTCGATGGGCAGCCCGACTGCGGCTGACCGCACGGCACGACCGCTTCCGGTGAGTGGAATCGCCTGGACGATCGCGCCGGTGATCTCGTTCGGCGGTGGCGTGAGCACGATCTCGAGGCGGGTGATCTCATCGCCTGGTTCGTCGACGCGCACTTCGAGGCCCGAGAGCCCGACACGATCGCTGGTCAGCTTGACGGTGACGTCGAGCACGGTGGTCTCACCGTCGACGACCTGGGCCCGCCGCTCGATTGCATAATCGATCGACGGTTCGTTGTTGACGTTGATCGGCGTGAGCGCCAGCAGCCATGAACTCGCGAGCAGCGTGACGAGGCCGATGGCGGCTTCGGTACCGAATGCCCGACGCAACCGATCCGCCATCGGCACCGTCATCTCGTGGGAGCGAGCAAGCCGTTGCTGCGCGAACTGCCGGGCAGACAGCCCGATGAACACCATTGCGGCGACGAGCACGACCTTGAGGACCGTGACTCGCCCGTGGCCGTTGTTGAAAAGATCGCCACCGTCGAGTCGGAACATCTGCGCCAGCCCCGTGGCGATCGTGACGACGATCGCGATGACCGAGATCCGTGCGAATCCGCGTACGGCGTGGACGAGGTCTTCCTCGCCGGGACCCGACAGAACGACTCGGGCGAGCAGGATGACGCCGCCGACCCAGATCGCCATCGCCAACGCATGCACGATGCCGATCAGCACACCGAGCAGGACGAGTGAGCCGTTGACGCGCCCGACACCGATCATCGCGACCGCAAGGGCGGGAATGCCGAGCGCTGCCATCTGCGTGACCGGATCGATGACTCGATCGGGTCGGAACGCAGCCCAGGCCATCGCGATCACGAAGACGAGTCGCAGCAGCGCTGCGCGGCCGGGCCAGCCGGCGTCGAGGAGGTCGATCCACGCCGCGGGGCTGAACCCGCTCCCGAGCGACGATGCGGTCACCGCTGCGGACGCGGCGGCGGTGAACAGGACGGTGCCGATCAGCGCAAGAACCCACGCCGCTCGGAGAAAACGGACCGTGATCAGGTACTCGACGCCCTCGGGCCAGGCTGCCGCGATGACGACGAGGGCACCGAACACGGTGGCTATACCCAGTGTCGACAGGACTCTGCCGAGCCACAGAGGCCCGGTTCCCGAGGTGACACGAGCGAGGTCGGTGACGGTGGCATCGTCGCCGGCACCGGCGGTCACCGTCCCGTCAGCGGTGGTCCCATCAGCGGTGTCGCCGCTGCCATCGGCGGGGGTCTCGGTCGCGTCGGTGACTCCGGCTTCGGCTTGCGAGGTGCCGTCGGGGACCACCGTGGTCGGTGATGGGTCGGTCTCGACCTGGAACGAGATCTGCCCCGAACCGTTCGGTTCGCTGTCGGAGTTGCTGACGGTCCATGTGGCGACGCAGACCCCCCTCGGCAGTGGTGAGTCCGAGAGGTCGACGGTCATCATCCGGCTGTTGCCGCTCAGCGTGGGAGGCGGAACGATGACGGTCTCGGTGTTGCATTCCACGCCGACGATCCGCAGTTCGCCGACCTCTTCGGTGAAGGTGAAGACGATCTGTGCCGGCGATGCCGACAGGGTGGAGCCGTCGGCCGGTTCGGAGGTGATGACCTCGTTGTCGGCGTGGGCGACGCCAGGATTGGCCACGAAGATGCCCATGATCGCCAGCAGGAGGAGCGCAAGGCCGCGGCCGATCCGGCGCTGGGGCAGGTGCGTCGACCGGGGTCGAACACGAGAAACAGGGGTGCGCTCGTTCACAGTGGGACGAGGTTACTGCGAGCCGACTGTCATGGGTGTGAGGCCCATCAGAGGCAGGCGTCGAACACCTCGGCCACCGTCACTGCTGTACTCGACATTGCGGTACCTGCATGGCCTCGGAGAGGTCGTCCCGGCCGAGGCTGAGCTCGAGAATCGCTGTCTGGCGCGCCCCGAATTCCTCGGTGTCGTCGGGCGAGGTCGATGCCAGGTTCATCCATTCGCCAGCCTGGTCAGCAGTGTTCTGGACAAACGCACGATGGTCGTCGTCGAGGTCCGCCGGGGGCCGGAGCGCGCGTGCGTCGTCTGCTTGGCGAGTGAGGATCTCGCCGACGGATCTGGCGAAGGTCGCGACGCCGATTTCGCCGGGCGGCGCGAGCGCCGCTTGCTCGGTGGAACTGGAAGAACAGAGCGATTCGAGCGCGGAGCGGTAGGCCACCGGGTCAGCTGCCGGCGCACCCTCGCTCGTGCAGCTCGCGGCGAACGCAGCGATTGCGGTCAGGACGCCGATTGCAGTCCGTGGCGGGAGACGGTGGAGCACGCCTGCACTGTAGGGGCGCGACAGCGCGCCGGTCGGGCGGGCGCAGTGGCTGGGCCGTCGGGTCGGCAGACCAACAAGTCGAGAGTCCTGCAGAGTGGCCGAGCCCGGAGATTGGCAGGGTGGGTCGGTGCTGAAGGCTCTATCGTGACGTCGATGGCAACTCAGTCGCTGTACCGCCGGTATCGGCCCCGCCGCTTCAGTGAGGTCCGGGGCCAGGATCACGTGGTCACAGCGCTGCGTAACTCGGTCGCCGAGGGGCGCGAAGGTCAGGCCTACCTCTTCTCGGGTCCGCGCGGCACGGGCAAGACCACGTCGGCGCGCATTCTGGCGAAGGCGTTGAACTGCACCAACGTCACCGATGGCGAGCCCTGTTGTGAGTGCGAGTCGTGCCTGTCCGTCGAGCGCGGCACGAGCTACGACGTCCACGAACTCGACGCAGCGAGCAACAACGGCGTCGACTCGATGCGTGACCTCATCGACAAGGCATCACTCGGCACGCCGGGTCGACACAAGGTGTACATCCTCGACGAAGTCCACATGCTCACCAAGCCGGCCGAAGCAGCGCTGCTCAAGACCTTGGAAGAGCCGCCATCGCACGTCGTGTTCGTCCTGGCGACCACTGACCCCCAGAAGATGTCTGACACGATCCGCAGCCGCACACAGCATCTGCAGTTCCGTCTCCTCCCGGCAGACACGTTGCAACAGCACGTTCGCTGGGTCGCCGAAGATGCGGGCCTCACCGTGTCCGACGCTGCATTCGAACAGGTCCTGGCCCAGGGCGGCGGGTCGGCGCGCGACGCGCTCTCCGCGCTCGAACTGGTCGCGAACACCGGCGGCGAGGGAGCCGAAACCGTGCCGCTCGGCGACTTCGTCGATGCACTGGCCGATCACGACCCCGGCGGAGCGCTCACCATGGCAGCGGGTGCGATCGGGCTGGGTCGAGACCCACGAACACTGACCGAAGAGCTGATCGGATATCTACGCAACGGCTTTCTGTCGTTGATGGCCCCGGACCTCGTGCAGTTGCCCTCAGATCGCGTCGCTGCGGTGTCCGAACAAGCGCAACGCCTCGGTGCTGCGGGCCTGGTGCGGGGGATCGAACATCTCGGCGAGGCGCTCACGGAGATGCGCCACGCACCCGATCCACGGGTGCTGCTCGACGTCGCGATCGTCAAGCTGACCGCTGCTCCTGCTGCGTCGGGCGATGTTGGTGCAGCGGTCGCTGCGCTGGCGAACCGCGTTGCCGAGCTCGAGCAGCAGCTGGCGCAAGCCGGCTCCGTCGCCGTGCCCGCAGCGGGAGGTGCAACTGCGCCCGCGCCCGCTGCAGCTCCCGCCACGGACACCGCACCGCGGAACCCGACGACGGGGCGTGCGGCGCTTGGTGGGCGCGCTCGGCGCGGGGCTCCCGTTGCGTCGAGCACGTCGCCGACACCACCTGATGCCGCTGCGAGCGGGGCGCCGAGCGTCGAGCCGACGAGCGAACCGACGGCCGAAACCACGCACGAGGCGGCTCCCGACGCTGCGATCGAGCCGACGAACGACACGGCCACCGCGACGCCCGCGACGGCCGAGCCGACCGCTGCTCCGTCCGGTACGGCACTGAGCCGATCGGTGTGGGACGACGCAGTGAAGCCCGCGTTGCGCGGGATGACGCGGGCGGTCTACTCGCCGGCGACCTATGTCTCCAACAGCGACACCACGCTCACGTTGTCGTTACCCAATCCGGTGCACCGTGACAAGTGTGAGCAGCACCGCGCAGCGGTCGAAGCGGCGCTCGCTTCCTCGGTCGGTTCGCCGGTCACCCTGGACCTCGTCATCGCCGGCGGCGGTGGCTCCGGGGAACCGGCTCCCCAGCCGACGACGCCGTCTGCGCAGCGCCGCGAGTCGATACCGGACGACGAACCGATCGATCCGAGCCACCCGGCCGTCCAAGACAACGCGGCCACCGTCACAGCCGCGCCGGACACGGCTGCACCGAGCATCGACGCTGTCGCGTCCCCGGAGACCGCATCGCAGATGCCAGGTGAAGCACAGCCGACACCACTGGCACCTGAATCGCCGCGCCGCGCTGCGGAGCGGCATGCTGCTGAAGCCGCAGCGAACGGCACGACGCCGGCCAGCGACGACGAACCAGAGGTTGCCGGCGCCGAGATCCACGTGCTCCCCCAGGACCACGAGGTGGACCTCACCGATCTGGTCGACGCGCCTCCGGAGTCGGTCAAGACACCAATCGATCGGCTCGCCGAAGCGTTTCCCGGCTCTGAGCTCGTGAGCGACACCTACTGATGGCAGCGACTTACACGGCGCCGGTCCAGGCGCTCATCGACGAGTTCGGTCGGCTCCCCGGCATCGGTCCGAAGTCCGCACAGCGCATTGCCTTCCATCTCTTGAAGATGCCCGAGGACGATGCTGCGCGACTCGCTCATGCCATCACCGACGCGAAGGCGCGGGTCAGGTTCTGCGAGCGTTGTTACAACGTTGCCGAGAACATCCTGTGCCCGATCTGCGACGACGACGGGCGTGACACGCACGTGATCTGTGTCGTCGAAGAGTCGCGCGATGTCGTTGCGATCGAAAAGACCGGCGAGTTCCGTGGGCGCTATCACGTCCTGCTCGGTGCGATGTCGCCGCTCGAAGGCATCGGGCCCGAGCAGTTGAAGATTCGCGAGCTGCTTCTGCGGATCGAGCCCGAGGAGATCACCGAGGTGATCCTGTGCACCAACCCGAACACCGAGGGCGAAGTGACCGCGATGTATCTGGGTCGTCTGCTCAAACCGCTCGGGCTCGACGTGACGCGTATTGCGAGTGGGTTGCCGGTCGGCGGGGATCTCGAGTACGCCGATGAACTGACGCTGGGCCGGGCGCTCGAAGGCCGCCGCTCGGTCGATGAGTCGCCGTCCTGAGCAATCCGTCCTGAGCAATCCGTCCTGAGCAATCCGTCCTGAGCAATCCGTCCTGAGCGCTGGCGGGGAACCGTCACCGGAAAAATGACTGAGGCACCAGCACTTCGAATCGGTAGCGGGCGGACGGGCCGATTCAATGCGCTGATGCCTCAGATCTCGTCGCCTGCAGCCGTTTCGGCGCTGGCTCGGTGATGTGGTGCTCAGTGATGATGTTGACTGAGTGGAGTGGGTACTGGGACACCGTCTCGATGAGCCGGTAGCGGGCGGACGGGCCGACTCACGTCGACGATGCCCCAGATCTTGTCGAACAGTTCGACCGATTCGGCGTTCTTGTCAGCCCGGGAAGGCCGGTGAAACTCGGATTCGGAGTGCGCTGCTCGAGCGTTCTTTGTATGTCAGTTACATTACAAATGGGCATCGTCAAAGTCAACGTTCCGACACACAAGTCAGGCACTACGCCACAAGTCTGCAGCGCGCCAGCGAGTGCGCACGCCGGCGAATCAGGACGCCGGCGAATCAGAGGGTGCGCAGGATTGCGGCATCACCTTGACCGCCGCCGCCGCACAGCGCAGCGACGCCGGTGCCACCACCGCGACGCTTGAGCTCGTGCAGCAGCGTGAGTGCGAGACGGTTGCCGCTCATGCCGATGGGGTGGCCGAGCGCGATGGCGCCGCCGTTCACGTTGATCTTGTCGGGGTCGACACCGAGTTCGGCGGTCGATGCGATACCGACGGCGGCGAATGCCTCATTGAGTTCGAGCAGATCGAGATCGGCCACGGCGATACCGGCCTTCTCGGCAGCGAGCATGGCGGCGCGACTGGGCTGGTGGAGCAGCGATGCACTGTCGGGACCGGCGACCATGCCGTAGGAGACGAATTCACCGAGCGGGTCGACGCCGCGCCGCTCGGCTTCGGCCTGGCTCATCATCACGACGGCGCTCCCACCGTCGGAGAGTTGGGAGGCGTTGGCTGCGGTGATGCTGCCGTCCTTGTCGAATGCAGGCCGCATCTTGGCCAGGCTCTCGACCGTGGTGCCGGGGCGGACACCCTCGTCGTGCTCGACCAGGATCGGGTCGCCCTTGCGTTGCGGGACGTGGACCGGCGCGATCTCGTCGGCCAGCTTGCCGTCCTTGATCGCATTGGCGGCGAGTTCGTTCGAGCGAGCTGCGAACTCGTCCTGCTGTTCGCGGGTGATGCTGTCGCCGGTGTACCGGTCGGTGCCGAGCCCCATGAGGCATGCGTCGAACGCGCACCACAGTCCGTCGGCGATGATTGCATCGCGCAACTCGGTGTTGCCGTAGCGGAAGCCGCTGCGGGCACCGTCGGCGAGGTAAGGGGCGTTGCTCATCGACTCCATGCCACCGGCGACGACGATGTCGGCTTCGCCGGTGGCGATCATCTGGTTGGCGAGATAGATCGAGTTGAGGCCCGACAGGCAGACCTTGTTGATGTTGACCGACGGAACGTTCATCGGGATGCCGGCCTTGGTCGCGGCCTGGCGGGCGGGCACTTGTCCCTGGCCAGCCATGAGGACCTGGCCCATGATTACGTGGTCGACTTCTTCTGGAGCGACGCCGGAGCGTTCGAGGGCCGCCGCGATGGCGAACCCGCCCAGGTCGGCGCCCGAGAACGATGCGAGCGCGCCGCTCATCTTGCCGATCGGAGTGCGGGCGCCAGCGACGATGACGGAGTTCGAGTTTGCAGCCATGACGTCACGCTAGTCGCGCCGTACCCGCCGGTAACAAGCCCCCGAGCGTTCCGAAGCTCCCGTTTGCGTGCACCTCGATGTACACCCGGGTGTACATCGAGGTGCACGCAAACGGCCTGGGTCGCCTTGGAACTCTGAGTTACCGCTCAGTAACCTCGGCGTTCATGGAGCAGATTCTCGACGCGATCCAGTCCGGCGCAAGTGGCCAAGACATTGGAAACATCCCCCTTCCGGAGAGCTATCGGGCGGCGTTTGTGCAACGCGCAGACGCCGACATGTTCGAAGGCGTCGACTCCTGGGACAAGGACCCCCGCAAGTCGTTGCACATCGACGACGTGGCGACGCCCGAACTCGCTCCGGACGAGTGCGTCATTGCTGTGATGGCCTCGAGCATCAACTTCAACACGGTCTGGACCTCGATCTTCGAACCGGTGCCGACGTTCGGTTTTCTCGACCGGCTGGCGCGTGAGAGTGAATGGGCCAAGCGCCACGCGCAGCCCTATCACGTCGTTGGCTCGGACGCTTCCGGGGTCGTGCTGCGTGTCGGTTCAGCAGTCCGCAACTGGCAGCCCGGCGATCGGGTCACGGTGCAGTGCAACCACGTCGACGGCCAGGACCACACCGCGCACAACGACTCGATGCTCGCCAACAACCAACGCATCTGGGGCTTCGAGACCAACTTCGGCGGACTCGCGGACCTCTCGGTGGTGCGGGCCAATCAGCTGATGCCCAAGCCCACTCATCTCAGCTGGGAAGAGTCGGCGGTCAACGGCTTGTGCAGCTCGACGTCGTATCGCATGCTCGTCAGTGACAACGGCGCTCGGATGAAGCAGGGAGACAGCGTGCTGATCTGGGGAGCCACGGGCGGCATCGGCGGGTACGCCGTGCAGTACGTCCTCAACGGTGGCGGTACCCCGATCGGCGTGGTCTCGTCGCCCGAGCGTGCCGAGATCCTCAACCGCATGGGCTGTGAGGCGGTGATCGACCGTCGAGCTGCGAAATACGAGTTCTGGTCCGACGAGCACACGCAGGACGAATCAGAATGGCGCCGCTTCGGCAAGGACATCCGCGCGCTCAACAACGGAGAAGACGTCGACATCGTGTTCGAGCATCCGGGACGCTCCACGATGGGCGCGTCGGTGTTCGCCGCCAAGCGCGGCGGCACGATCGTCACCTGCGCTGCGACGTCGGGGTACATGGTCGAGTTCGACAACCGCCACTTCTGGATGAAGCTCAAGCAGCTCGTGTCGTCGCACTTCGCGAACTACACCGAGAGCTGGGCTGCCAACAAGTTGCTGTGTGACGGCAAGATCCAGCCGCTCCTCACCGACACCTACGCACTCGAGCAGGTTGGCGAAGCTGCATTGGCAGTGCACCACAACCAGGCCGAAGGCAAGCTCGGCGTCCTGTGTCTCGCGCCAGGCGAGGGGCAGGGCATCGACGACCCAGAGCGTCGTGCCGAGATCGGCGAAGACGTCATCACCGTCTTTCGTTCATAGCCACAACCGGCAGGTGGTCGCTGGCGGTATCGAGTCCTACCCTGCTGCCCGTGACTGAGCTGGCGGCGGTGTTGTGGGACATGGACGGCACGTTGGTGGACACCGAGCCCTATTGGATCGAGGTCGAACACCGTCTGGTCGACGAGTTCGGTGGCACGTGGAGCGATGCGCAGGCATCAGCGCTGATCGGTTCGGACCTCCTCGACTCTGCAGCAGTTCTGCGCGCGGCCGGCGTCGATCTCGAACCGGTGGCGCTCGTCGATCGGTTGATCGATGGTGTGATCGAGCGGATCCAGGAAGAACTGCCGTGGCGTCCCGGCGCGCGGGAGCTCCTCGAAGCGTGCCGCGACGCAGAGATTCCCTGCGTCCTGGTCACCATGTCGTGGCGACGGTTCGCAGACGCTGTGCTCGAGTCGGCGCCTGCCGGGTCGTTCGTGACCACGATCACCGGAGACGAAGTCGCGCACGGCAAGCCACACCCTGAGCCGTACCTCGCAGCGATCCGCCACCTCCGCCTGGAGGCTGCGCAGTGTCTTGCGATCGAGGATTCTCGAACCGGTGTTGCCTCCGCGCTCGCGTCAGGGTGTGCGACGCTGGGTGTTCCCCATGTCGTGTCGCTCGATCCTGCTCCGAATCTCACGATCGCGCCGTCACTCGTCGGCGTCACCGTCGACGATCTCCGGGCCCTGGTCGCCCGTTGAATCCGGCTCGGTGCCCCGTCGGACCGCGGCAATGACCGAGACCCGGCTGATGAGGCGACAGGGAACCGGTTCGTGAACACGAACGACCCTCTGACGGGTCTCGACGCCGAGCGGCCCGGACACCCCGACAACGACATCGCCCACGACACCCCCGTCGCTGCCGTCGCGCCGACCATGCCGACGAACGGTGAACTGGCTGCGTCGGGTGCTCGTCGTCGAGGCGTGCTGATCGGTCTCGTTGCGGTGCTCGCCGTCGTCGGTGGAGGAGGCTTCCTGCTGACCCGCGAGGAAGCGCCGCCACCTCCCAAACCGGACATTCCGCTCGATGCGTGGGCACCGTACTGGGCGCTGGACGACTCGCTTCCCGAGTTCGAGCAGCGCGTCGGATCGCTGCGCGACGTGTCGCCGTTCTGGTTCAACGCGACCAGCGTCGACGAGATCTCGATCGACCCGAATGCCCTCGATGAGGGGCTCGAGGAGTTCTTCGAGATCGCTGACGATGCCGGGGTGAACGTCGTTCCGTCGATCATCGATGCGATGCCCGCCGGTGAGATGGCTGCGATCCTGGCGGACCCGGCGACTCGGACGCAACACGTCGAGACGATCCTGACGTTCGCCGAAGAACTCGACGTCGCCGGCATCGACATCGACTACGAACAGTTCGCCTTCGCCGATGGCCGCTCCACCTGGGCGGCAACTCGGCCGAACTGGGTGGCGTTCATCACCGAGCTCGGTGCAGCGCTACGCACCGACGGACGCACGCTGACGGTCAGTATCCCACCCGTGTACGACGCCGAGCAGACCGCTGACAGCGGATTCTGGGTCTACGACTATGGCGCCATTGCACCGCACGTCGACCGCATTCGGATCATGGCGTACGACTTCTCCGTCGGTGAACCTGGTCCGATTGCCCCGCTCGCTTTCGTCGAACGGTCGATCAACGGCGCCATCGAAGCGACAGGTGATCCGGACAAACTCGTGCTCGGCCTCGCCGCATACGGGCGGAACTGGCCGACCGGCGAGTCGGGTGTGTGCCCGGTCGACGAGCTGCAGGGTCGCACGTCGGTGACGGCGCGGTCAGTCGACGACCTCCTTGTGCTCCGCTCGGCGACGCCGGTGTTCGTGCCCGAGACCGGGGAGTACACCTTCGACTACGACCTCGAGGTCACCGACGGGACCACGACCTGCACCCAGGGTCGCCGCGTGCACTACGTGGACGGCGATGGCGTTCGACTCCGGATGGATCTCGCGCGGGAGTACGGCCTCAACGGGGTGTCGCTGTGGGCGCTCGGCTTCGAAGACGACGCCGTCTGGGATCAGATCCTGCCAACGGTCTCGGACTGACCCGGCCCGCCGACCGGCTCGGACGTCAGTACTGGTCGAGGATGGTCGACTCGGTGATGCGCGTCATGGTCTCGCGGATCGCACGAGCAGTCGACTCGTCGACACCCGGCACGGACATGAGGTCGTCGAGTGTCGCCCGTTGGATCTTCGCGAGCCCGCCGAAGTGGTCGGCGACCTCGAGGGCGACGTCGGACTCGAGCCGCTTCACCCGATGGAGGAATCGCAGCCCGCGCGGTGCGACCTCCTGGTTCAGATCGTCGTTGTCTCCGTCGCGTCCGAGGACGCCCGACGCCACGCGCAGGTCGAGGACATCGTCGTCGCCGAGCTTGGACATGTTCCGCAGCGTCTCGTCGGCCGAACCGCCAGCAGGGAGATAGTCGACGACCACGAGGTCGAGTTCGTCGTCGATCTCGCCGTACAGCTCGTCGAGCTGGAGGCGGAGCAGGCGTGCATCGAAGCCGAGCTCGATGATCATCGTCTCGATCTCGTCGGCGACACGGTGCACCATCTCGCCGCGCTGGACCACGGTGACCACGTCGCGCAGCGTCGCCACGTCTTCGACCTCGACCGCAGTCAGGTTCGTGATCGCGTCGTCGAGCTTGGCCTTGTAGCGCTCGAGCGTTTGCAGCGCCTGATTGGCACGCTCGAGCAAGTGGCCGACCTCTTGGAGTTGTCGCTTGTTGCCGCCGGCGTAGACGTTGATGACGCCCATCTCTTCACTCGCGGACACGACGGGGACATCGAGTGAACGGGCGACGCGCTCGGCAGTGCGGTGGCGTGTACCGGTCTCACTCGTCGGGACCGTGGGGTCGGGCACGAGGTGCACGTTGGCGCGTGCGATTCGGCCACCTTCGGTCGAGATGATGATCGCTCCGTCCATCTTGGCGAGCTCGGACAGTCGCTGCGGACTGTACGGAGCATCGACGAGGAAGCCGCCGGAACAGATCGACAACACATCCGGTTCGTCGCTCAACACAAGCAATGCGCCGGCTTGGGCTCGCACGACTCGGTCGATGCCGTCGCGCAGTGGCGTGCCGGGAGCGACACGGGCGAGCGCGTTGCGCATCTTTTCGTTCGCGCCTCGGTGCCGGTACTCCATTGGTTGATCCTAATTCAAGTGGCCGTCACGTCGCGGGGGACAGCACAGCAGTCGCGAGATGTGTGGCTCAGCCAGGAGTGCCGTGTAGGCCGGCCGCGGCGATTGCCTCACTCAGCGTTTTGGCGCGGACGACGCGGATGTCGCCTTCGCCGTCCGGTGAATTCGACGGCACGATCACGCGGGAGAAGCCGAGTCGGGACGCTTCGGTCAGGCGCCTCGCAGCTTGGCCGACCTGGCGGAGTTCGCCGCCCAACCCGACTTCGCCGAAAACGGCCACGTCGGCCGGCATCGGTTGATTGCGGAGCGCGCTCACGACGGCCAAGCAGACCCCCAGATCGAGACCGGGTTCGACCAGTTTCACGCCGCCGGCAGTCGAGGCGTACACGTCGTTCTCGCCGACCGGTAGCCGGGCTCGCCGACCGAGCACGGCCATCAACATCGACAGGCGCGCACCATCGAGACCCAGCGCGCTGCGCCGTGAGGGGACGCCGGGCACCCCCGGAGAGGTGAGGGCCTGCACCTCGACGACGATGGGCCGTTGGCCTTCCATTGTTGGCACCACGGCGGAGCCGGCGATACCCGTTCGGCGGTCGGCGAGGAACATCGTCGATGGGTCGGGGACCCCGATGAGCCCCGCGCCCGCCATCTCGAAGATCCCGAGTTCGTTGGTCGGGCCGAAGCGGTGCTTCGACGCCCGAAGGAGCCGCAGGGCGTGGTGTTTGTCGCCTTCGAACTGCAGCACGGTGTCGACGACGTGTTCGAGCACGCGTGGGCCGGCGAGGCCGCCGTCCTTGGTCACGTGGCCGACGAGGACGATGGCGATGTCACGTTCCTTTGCGACATTGACCAATCGCTGGGCGCAGCCGCGGACCTGCCCGACACTGCCGGGCAGCGACCCGAGCGCCGGGTCGAAGACGGTCTGGATCGAGTCGATCACGACCAACTCGGGCTTGGTTTCCTCGATCGATTCCAAGATGTGCGGGAGCGATGTCTCGGCATGCAGCCAGAGCTGTGGTCGCACGGCGTCGAGTCGTTCGGCGCGCAACCGCACCTGCTGCGCGCTCTCCTCGGCACTCACGTAGAGCGTCGGCCCACTCCAGGACGCAAGGAGCTGGAGGAGCAAGGTGCTCTTGCCGATGCCGGGTTCGCCGCCGAGCAGCGTGACGGCACCGGGCACGATGCCACCGCCGAGCACGCGGTCGAGTTCGGGGATCTGCGTCGCCGTCGGGCGACCGGCCTCCGTGCCCACCTCTCCGATCAGGGCGGGGCCTGGCCGGTTCGTCGGTGGTGGTGGCGCAACGAGATCAGCACCAGTGCCTTCGACCTCTTCGACGAGGGTGTTCCAATCGCCACAGCTTCCGCACTGCCCCGACCACTTCGGGTACGACGTGCCGCACTCGCTGCACGCGTACACCAATTTCAACTTCGCCATGGCAGCCACATTAGAGATGTGCTGTCACCGAGATCGGCGGCGGTCGAACGTGCGGCCCGATCGAGCCACCCGAGAACCGGGGTGTTCAGTGGCGCGGGAAGTCGATGGTGTTCGAGACGGCGTCGATGGCTTGCTGGCTCGGAGCGGTCTGCGCTCCGGGGTAGTCCCGGAGCCAGGCGATCGGCCGAACCGAAACGGTGCGACGGAGACCGAACGGTGTATGACGGCCTTGCTTGTTGATTCGGGTGTCCAGTGCCATCGTCGGCCTCCTGCAGTTCGATTCTTGGTTTCGGGGGATGGCGGGTACCGCGAGGTACTTGCCAGATGACAAGCCTAAACTCACTAACATGAGTCGAGGTGCACGTTGTCCGGAGTCAGGTATTCGGTTTACGGATGGCTGATTTCGATCGGGATCTACCTCCGCTCGCGACGCTCGTGGCGTTCGAGGCGGCATTCCGGCACGGAAGCTTCACCCGTGCCGCACGTGAGTTGCACCAGTCCCAGGCCACGATCAGTCGACGGGTCCGTGAACTCGAGACCGATCTCGGCGTGAGCCTGTTCGAGCGGCATCGCCACGACGTGGCTCCCACCGCCGACGGAGAAGTGCTCGCTGCGTCGGTCCGTTGGTCGCTGGGCGAACTCGCCTCGACCGCTGAGTTGATCCGTCGGCGGTCATCGGGCAGCGACTCGATCACGATTCTGACCAGTCTGTCGATCGCAACGGCGACGGTTGCGCCGGTGCTCGGCGAGTTTCAGCGAACGAATCCGGACATCAGCATCCGAGTGCTCGCCGGCGCCGACCTGATTGCCTCGACCGACGAGGAGTTCGATCTTGCGCTGGGTTACGGCCCCGACGAATCGAGCTCGTTCCATGTCGAGTTCATCGCCGACGAAGACGTCTTCCCGGTGTGCTCACCGTCCTTGGCTGCCCAACTCCCCGATCATCCGGTGCCGGCGGATCTGGCGCGATGGCCGCTGCTGCACGTCGAGTATGTCGATCCGGGCTGGATCACGTGGCAGGACGTCGTTGCATCGTCGCTGACCGGCGAGCCGGGTCGCTCGAACTCGGTGACGTTCACGTCGTACCAGGTGTGTCTCGACGTGGCCGAGCAGGGCGGGGGCATCGCACTGGGTTGGGAGCGTTCGGTCAGACCGCGGCTCGACGCCGGATCGCTGGTACGCGTGACCGGCATCACCATTCCTCACGCAGGCCGGATCAACGCCTACTTCCCAAATCGGACCGCCCAGAACCCGCACGCCAGCGAGTTCGTCACGCTGCTCAAGACAGCGCTCGCCGACGGCTGAGCGCTACGAGTCCGACCCGACGCAGCCGGAACCGACACGACTCAGGTGCCGAGGTGACGGTGCTTGTAGGCGCGAGCTCGCCGGAAGCGAGCGACCGCGACATACCCGATGAACGCCGTCATGAAGACCACCCACGCAATCAGAGCAACCAGCGCAGCGACCGACAGCGGCCGTGCCCAGCGCTGTCCTTCACCAGGCTCTTGGGTCGACTGAGCCTGAATCACCTGTGACGACCCGTCGGTGGGCAACTCCCAGACGAGCACCCCTCCGTCGTTGACGCTGGCGTTGGTCTCCTCACCTGCGATCACACCGGGGAGCAACGCCCGCAGCGTTACGCTGAACGAATCGGCGGGTGTCGCCCCGCTCGCTGCGATCTGGTCGGCAAAGGGCTGACCGCCGACCGCAGTGACCAGGTCGTCGTCGGCAAACGCATCGAATCCGCCGAACACGAGACGACCACTCAGCTGATTGGTGGTGACGTCGCCGGTCGTGCCGCGCCCGAGTTCGAGCTGAGTGAAGGGCGGCCCGAGACTCTGCAGAAGGTTGGTTGCCTCGCCCTGTGAGCGGAAGTCGTGCGACATCTGCACCATGAGCCCGCCGTCGTCGGTCGGGTTCGGCCCGTCGATCAGCCACCCGGCCTCGACGACATCGTCGAGCACGAGATCCTCCGCCAAGGTCGGCACGGCGGTAACGACGTCGGCATCGGCGACCACCACGACCGTGATGAGTCCGGTGCCGTCCGGCTCGACGACCACGTCGACGGTCACGTCGACCTGACATGCCGCCAGTGCAATGGTGCACGCGAGAAGAGCAACGAGCCGCCGGATCACTGCCGCCATTATGACGGCAGCGATCGCGGAGGCGACGTCATTGCTCCGAATGCCTCGAATCAGTCAGCAGCGGCTTCGGGTGGCGGCAACTCGGTGTCGCCGGCTGGAGGAGCCGGCTTCTCCGTTGCGGTCATCTCGAGCTCGACCGATGCCGGTGGCACGAAGCCCTCGACCGCGGTGAAGGTGAACTTCTTCTTGCCGTCGCCGCGCTCGGGGTCGTCCTCGGTGTCGACGACGATGATCTCGCCGGCCGAGAACTCCTTGTACAGGATCTTCTCCGACAACGAATCCTCGATGTGACGCTGGATCGCACGACGCAGCGGACGGCCACCGAGCTGCGGGTCGTAACCCACTTCGGCGAGGAGCTCCTTGGCTGATTGCTTGACCTCGATGCCGAGACCCTGACCTTCGAGCTGGGTCGTGAGCCGCACCAGCTGGAGGTCGACCATCTCGAGGACCTCCTCGCGCGACAGCTCGTGGAACACGATGGTCTCGTCGATGCGGTTCAGGAACTCCGGCCGGAAGTGGTTCTTCAAGCTGTCGTTGACCTTTTCCTTCATCCGTTCGTAGCTCATCGCGGAGTCATCGGTGGTGAAGCCGAGGTTGGCCTTGCGGAGATCCTGTGTGCCGAGGTTCGACGTCATGATCAGCACGGTGTTGCGGAAGTCGACGCTGCGGCCCTGGCTGTCGGTGAGGCGACCCTCTTCGAGAATCTGGAGGAGCGTGTTGAACACGTCGGGGTGGGCCTTTTCGATCTCGTCGAACAGGACCACGGAGAACGGCTTGCGACGCACTGCCTCGGTGAGCTGGCCGCCCTCCTCGTAGCCGACGTAGCCGGGAGGCGAACCGACGAGGCGGCTGACCGTGTGCTTCTCCATGTACTCGGACATGTCCAGGGTGATCAATGCGTCGTCGTCACCGAACAAGAACTCGGTGAGCGTCTTGGCCAGTTCGGTCTTGCCGACGCCGGTCGGGCCGAGGAAGATGAACGAACCCGACGGACGCTTCGGGTCCTTCAGGCCGGCACGGGTACGGCGGATCGACTGCGACACGGCGGCCACGGCGTTCTCCTGGCCGATGATCCGCTTGTGCAGCTCGTCTTCCATCTTCAAGAGACGCTCGGTCTCTTCTTCGGTCAGCTTGTAGACGGGAATGCCGGTCCACAGTGACAGCACTTCGGCGACAGCTTCTTCGTCGACTTCGTCGAACAGATCGACACCGGAAGCCTTGACCTCGGTCTCCTTGTCGGCCTTTTCCTCGAGGAGCTTCTTTTCCTCGTCACGGAGCCGGCCGGCTTCTTCGAACTGCTGCTCTTCGACGGCGGTCTTCTTGGCTTCCTGGACCTCGTTGAGCTTCACTTCGAGCTCACGCAGGTCGGGCGGGGTCGCCATGCGCTTGATGCGCAGACGTGAACCAGCCTCATCGATGAGGTCGATGGCCTTGTCCGGTAGGTGACGGTCGCTGATGTAGCGATCGGCGAGATTGGCAGCTGCGACGAGGGCCTGGTCGGTGATCGTGACCCGGTGGTGGCTCTCGTACTGATCGCGGATGCCCTTGAGGATCTCGATCGTGTGGGCCAGCGTCGGCTCATCGACCTTGATCGGCTGGAAGCGACGTTCCAATGCGGCGTCCTTCTCGACGTGCTTGCGATACTCGTCGGTCGTGGTGGCACCGATGGTCTGGAGTTCACCGCGGGCGAGCATCGGCTTGAGGATCGACGCTGCATCGATGGCGCCTTCGGCAGCGCCAGCACCGACGAGGGTGTGGATCTCGTCGATGAACAACAAGATGTCGCCTCGCGACTTGATCTCCTTGAGGACCTTCTTCAACCGCTCTTCGAAGTCGCCGCGATAGCGCGAACCAGCGACGAGCGAACCGAGGTCGAGGGTGTACAGCTGCTTGTTCGTGAGCGTGTCGGGGACGTCGTTGTTGACGATCTTCTGGGCGAGGCCCTCGACGATCGCGGTCTTGCCGACACCGGGCTCGCCGGTGAGCACGGGATTGTTCTTCGTGCGACGCGACAGGATCTGCATGGTGCGCTCGAGTTCCTTCGAGCGACCGATCACCGGGTCGAGTTCGCCTTGACGGGCAGCCTCGGTGAGGTTGCGGCCGAACTGGTCGAGGATCTGGGAGTTGCCGCCCTTTTCGTCGTCGCCGCCCTTGCTGCCGACACCGGCCGTGGCGGGCGTGCCGCCTTCGGTTCGGCCGCCGGTGCCTCCAGTCGAGCCGGACGGGCCCTGGTAACCGGAGAGCAGTTGGATGACCTGCTGGCGGACCCGTGAGAGATCGGCGCCGAGCTTGACGAGCACCTGTGCAGCGACGCCCTCACCCTCGCGGATGAGACCGAGGAGGATGTGTTCGGTGCCGATGTAGTTGTGGCCGAGCTGCAGTGCTTCGCGCAATGACAGCTCGAGGACCTTCTTCGCGCGGGGCGTGAAGGGGATGTGACCCGACGGCGACGAGCCACCCTGGCCGATGATCTCCTCGACCTGGCTCCGCACCGCTTCGAGGCTGATGCCCAGCGACTCGAGTGCCTTGGCGGCGACGCCTTCGCCTTCGTGGATGAGGCCGAGCAGGATGTGCTCGGTGCCGATGTAGCTGTGGTTGAGCAGCCGTGCTTCTTCCTGCGCGAGCACGACGACCCGTCGTGCCCGGTCGGTAAATCGTTCGAACATCTGCTGCCCTTTCGTTCAGGGGCCCCTCGGTGAGTGCCGCCTGCGAGATGCGGAACAGCGCTCGGAACCTGTACCGAAACCCTACCGGCGCCCTGTCACGGAGCCAGGTCGTGCACCGTGACAGGTTTCGTCGAGTGGGGGGAATACGGCTCGTAACGGTTACGGGCAGGTCGTGTCGTGCCAGAAGTCGGCGCTTCCATCGACGAGGTCGATCTCGGCCACGCCGACGCATGTCTCGGTGGTCACGGCGACGAAGCCACCGGTCGAGCCGGCCAGCGTCGAGTTGTAGACGAAGATCGTCCCGCCCGGTGCTCCTTGAATCTGCGTCGGTCCAGCGGTTTCGATGTATGAATCACGAATGGTGACCGTGGCCGTTCGGCTGCCAAAGCTGATCGCGATCGTGTTGTCGGTGCCGATCACGGTGGAGTTGATGATCTCGACCTCGTCGCCGTTGCTGAAGCCCGTGACCGCCGCATTGCCGCCGCGGAGCTCCGAGTCGCGGATCGTGGTCGAGGCGGCGACGCGGAGCGCACTTCCCGAACCGCCGGTTCCATCAGGGTCGGAGCTGATGACCGACCCGTTGACGACGAGGTTCGCAGCCGAAGCGAGACTCACGGCGGTCCCGGCCTGGCTGTCGATGTGCGAGTCGTTGATCGTGATGTCAGCAGCGGCGTCGGACGTTCGGATGTCGAACGGTCCGTCCACGGTCACGTTGCGCACGGTCGAGGCGCCGCTGAGTGACAGGAATTCCGGCGCGCCCGAAGCGCTGAAGCGGACGTCGGACACATCGGCGTTGCTGAGCGTCACCGAATCCGTGATGATCGATGCATCGCCCGAGCCGCGCAGGTCGACGTAGCCGGGGATGGCCGGGACGGTGGTGAACGTTCCGGGTTCGAGGTAGATCAGCGCCTTCGCCGATGGCCCGGGCCACAGCGAACTGGCCGAATTGACGGCGGTGACCAGCGACGCATCGTCGTGAGCAACGAAGGTCCGCGAGTACAGATCATCACCATCTGCTCCATCTGCTCCATCTGCTCCGTCGGCCCCGGGAGTGCCCGGGTCTCCATCGTCACCCTTTGGTCCGGCTGGCCCGGGTATGCCGGCGGTGCCGGTGTCGACGGCCGCTTCGAGTGCGATCAGGCGATTAGAGAGGTCGATGAGGCCGGTGTTGGTCGTGTAGCCGACGATGTCGATGATGATGCCGGTGGTGGAGCCGGGGTTGTCTCCGTAGGCGATGTCGATCTGTCCGGCGTTGGGGCCGCTGGTGGGGATGGCAACGGTCACCGAGTTGGGGACGATCTGTCCCGGGCTGACGTTGAGGTTCGAGGTGGAGGGCAGGCCCGTGGCGTCGCCAGGTCGGATCGAGATGAATCCCGACGAGGTGGGATTGAAGCTGGTGACGTTCAAGATGGCGCCGGTCGCGCCGGTCGGAATGACGGTTTTGATGGGTGTCGTACCGTTGGCCTCATCGCTGGTCGGAATGGCGCCGGTGACAGTGAGTTTGCGCGGCGTGCGCGCCACGAGGTTGCCGCTGAGACCGATGTCGAAGCGGGTGTCGAGCACGCGCGTCGGTTCGACGGTGACGGTTGTCGACTCGGTGGCGCCCGGCAACGCAAGGGTCGCTGAACCGGACGTGGTGGCGATGACGCCCGTGGTGGTGAGCGCAATCACGGCAGTGAGCGTGGCGAGTCGTGTTCGTGTGGTTCCCATGTGATCCACCCAACACTGCCGGCGTCAACCAGCCGTGAAGTGCCTGCGTCGTGAGGGTCTCGGCGAGGTCGGTCCGGATGTTTCGGGCGCTGGCGGGTGCGCCGGCCGCGGCGTCGGGCCATGCTGGACGGATGCGTATCGTCTTGACCATCGTCGGGGTGCTCGCCGCGCTCGTCGTCATTGCTGCGGTGGTGATCCGTCGGTTACCTCATGATCCCGGCGTCTGGCATGTCGACCCGCTCAACGCGCCGACCCCATCGGCACCGAACTCGTACCGAGTCGCGCCCGCCGATGCCGACGTGGACGCCGACGCCGTGGCGCCGACCTATGGCATCGCCGCCGCAGACCTCGCAACCAAGTTCGATCGTGTGGCCCGCGAGAGCGGCAACGTCGACGTCGTCGGCGGAGCGCCGGCGAACGGGTTCGTCACCTATGTGCAGACATCAGGGCTGTTCGGTTTCCCCGACTACATCTCGGTCCGCTTCATGGAGGTCGACGCAACGAGCAGCACGCTCGCGGTGTTTTCGCGCTCGCGGCTCGGCCACAGCGACCTGGGCGTGAACCGCAAGCGCGTCACCGCATGGCTCGACCAGCTCAGCTGAGACCTGGCAGGAATCGCCGACTCCCCGCGCACTCGGTAACCTGCCCAACGTGCCCGAGCCGCAGAACGTGACGTCGCCGCTGCTGGCACTGCCGGCGATGGACACCGATCGGTCCCGGATCGAAGCCGCGATGCACACCTCGGTGCAGACGCCCGACTCGTACCTCAACGAGATCGCGTCGCATCTGATCGTCGCCGGAGGCAAGCGCCTGCGCCCTGTCCTCGCTGTCGTCGCTGCACAGATCGAGGGCGCAACCGCCACTGACGATGCCGTTCGTGGCGGCGTGTCCTGCGAACTCGTGCACCTCGGATCGCTGTATCACGACGACGTGATGGACGAAGCCGACACCCGCCGCGGCGTCGAGACCGTGAACGCCAAGTGGGGCAACCTGCAAGCGATTCTCGCCGGTGACTTCCTGCTCTCGCGCGCGTCGGAAATCGCTGCGTCGCTGGGCACCGAAGTCGCAGGCCTCCTGGCGCGCACGATTGGTTGGCTGTGCGAAGGGCAGATCGAAGAACTCCGCCACACCTACGATTCCAGCCGTCCCGAAGCGTCGTACTTCGCTTCGATCCACGGCAAGACGGCGTCGCTGTACGGTACGGCGGCGCGCATCGGTGGCATCGTCGCTGGTCACGATCGGCCAACGATCGACGCGCTCACCGAGTTCGGTAACGCGTACGGCATGGTCTTCCAGATCGTCGACGACATTCTCGACATAACCGCAACCGACGAACAACTCGGCAAGCCGGCAGGCCACGACATGGTCGAAGGTGTCTACACGCTCCCTGTGCTCCGCACGCTTGCGACCAGCGGTGCGGCGGCCGCCGAGTTGGCTGATCTGCTCGGGTCGCCGCTCGATGACGCGCAGCAACGCAAGGCGTTGCAGATCGTTCGGTCGAACGAAGGTGTTGCATCGGCGATGGTCACCGCCCGCGAGTACGTGCAGCGCGCCGAAGACGCCTGCGATGCCTTCCCGGAGTCGCCGGCCGCCGAAGCGCTGCGCGCTGCGTCTCGAGTCCTGCTCGATTCCGCTGCGGTCCACGCCTGACCCAGCAGCCGCCATCGCTGCGCACCTCCTCCTTGTCGTTTCGCCCGGGGTGGGCGTGACGGGTAGCGGGAATCTTGGGCGTGATGTCCGGTTGAGGGCCGTTGATCGGGCAGGCTGACACGATGCATGTGGTGATCGTCGGTGCCGGCGAAGTCGGTTGGTACCTCGCGCAGCGTCTCGGCGCAGAGGGACACGATGTCGTCGTCGTCGAACAGAACGAGTCGATCGCGTCCGCGATCGGCGCGGAACTCGACGTGCAGGTCGTCGTCGGGAGTGCCACGCTGCCGTCAACCCTGCAGGCCGCGCGCATCGACCTCGCTGACCTGCTCGCCGGTGTCACGCAGAACGACGAGGTCAATCTCATCGCCTCGCTGCTCGCCAAGGAAGCGGGCGTGGCGCAGACCGTCGTACGCATCCAGACCGAGGAACTGCGCGGCGAGTCCGGCGCACGGTTGCGCGCAGCGATGCGTGCCGACGTCGTGATCGATCCTGATGCCGACACCGCCGACGAGATCATGGAACTCACTCAGGCATCCGGCGCTGACGAGGTCTATCAGATGTCAGGCGGCAATCTGATCGTGCTCGGCTGCACGATCGGCGAGGACTCGGCGCTCGCCGGCAGCACCCTCGCCGAGATCGGCGCGAGCTTCGAACCCGACTGGAGCTTCCTGTTCGGAGCGTTGACTCGCGAGGGCGAGACCGTGATCCCGCGCGGCGACCAACGCCTCGAAGTCGGCGATCACGTGCGCGTCCTGACCAGCCGCAAGAGCCGCAACGAGATCCTCGAATTGCTCGGCGCAGCCCATCGCCGTGCCAAGCGAGTGATGGTGCTCGGTGGGGGAGCGGTGGGGTCCCGCGTGGCCGAACGCCTGGAGGAAGCGGGCGCCGATGTCGTGCTCGTCGAGCACGACATCGATCGTGCGCGCGAGTTGAGTGAGAAGCTGCCTCGGATCACGGTGGTACAGGGCGACATCGAAGACACCGACATGCTCAGCGAGGAGTCGATCAACGACAAGGACCTCGTGATCGCAGCCACCGGTGACGATGCTGCCAACGTGCTCGCCTGTGCCTTCGCGGCGAGCGGTCGCGACACGTTCACCGTCGCGGTCATCCATCGGCTCAGCCTGCTGCCGCTCGTCCGCCAGTTCGGGATCGACGCGGCCCTCAGCCCGCGGACCGCATCGGCGAATGCGGTGCTGCGTCACGTGCGCGGCGGCACCGCGTCGGTTGCGACCTTCCTCGAGAGCGACATCGAGGTCGACGAGATCGAGATCGAAGCCGGATCAGACGCCGATGGTGCGGTCGTCGCAGACCTGCATCTGCCGCACTCGATCGTGCTCGGTGCCGTGATCCGCCCCGGTGAGCCTGGTCGGATCGTGCGCGGTTACACGGTGTTGAACGCCGATGACAACGTCGTCGTGTTTGCCCGCCCGGAGTCGCTGCCGGCGCTGCGGAAGGTCTTCAGCGCGTGACCGACCGGCCACCGGCGACCGGCTCGGCTGACTCGGCTGACTCGGCTGACTCGGCTGACTCGGCTGACTCGGTGGGTGCCGGCGGCTCGTCGAGCGGGTCGAATCTGTTCCGTCACCTCGATCTGCAAGCGGCGTCGAACCCGCAGGTGTCGGTGTTCGGCGCCCGAGGCGAGTACTTGCTCTCGGCGCGACGCCGCCCCTCACTCGCGCTCAATGTCGTCGGGCTCGCTCTGGCGGTCGTCGGTGTCGGGATCTTCGCCTCGGGCCTCGTCGACCTGATCGACGGCGGCCCCGACGTGCTCTCCCTGTGCATCACCGGCTTGGTGACCTGGATCGTCGGGTCGGTGGCTTGGCGCAAGACCGTGGTGCCCGGGCGGATCCGCGTGCTCGACGTGTTCACGACCGTGACGATCGCCTGGGTCGCAATTGCGGCGATCGGGGCCATCCCGTACCTCGTCACCGGCCACTTCACCCGCATCGACGACGCGCTGTTCGAAGCGATGTCCGGGTTCACCACCACCGGCGCCACGGTCACCGCGGACATCGAGTCGACGTCGCAGGGGCTGTTGTTCTGGCGGTCGATGACCCAGTGGATGGGTGGGATGGGCGTGATCGTGCTGGTGGTCGCCGTGCTGCCGACCGTCGGCTCGGGCGGGATGAGCCTGCTCGAGGCCGAAGCGCCAGGGCCGACCGGCGAGCGCCTCACGCCGCGTGTGCGCGAGACCGCTCGTCGTCTGTGGGCGGTCTACATCGGCTTCACGATCGCCATGGCTGCTGCGTACTTCACCGCCGGCATGAGTGCCTACGACGCTGTCAGCCACTCGTTCACCACCGTGTCGACCGGTGGGTTCTCGCCGTACCAAGGCTCGTTCGGTCACTTCGAATCAGCGACGCTCGAATGGATCTGCATCGTCGGCATGCTCCTCGCGGGTGGCAGTTTCACGCTCTACTGGCGTGCGATCCGCGGCAACGTGAAGCCGCTGCTGCGCTCTACGGAGTTCCACGTCTACCTGTTGATGGTGGCCGCGATCACGGGCTGGGCATTCGTCACCGCGGCAAACGGCCAAGGTCAGGCGACGGGCTTCCGCGATGCGCTCTTCACGGTCTCATCGACGGTGACCACGACCGGCTACGTCACTGCCGAGTACGGCCTGTGGAGCCAGACGGCACAGTCAGTGCTCCTCATCGCGCTGCCGCTCGGAGCCATGGCCGGGTCCACCGCAGGCGGGATCAAGATCCTGCGGATCATGGCGGTGTCGAGCTTCGCTCACCGTGAAGCACTGAAACATCTCCACCCTCGCCTGGTCCGCCCGGTGCGTGTCGGCAACGCGATGCTGTCAGACGCTGTGGCCGGCAAGGTGGTGGGCTTCCTTCTCCTCGCACTGGTCATCTTCGGCGGTGGTGCGTTCGCCATCGCCGCAACGGGGCCGGACATGATCACGTCGTTCTCCGCATCGGCGACGTCACTCGGCAACGTGGGCCCGGGTCTCGGAGCGCTGGATCACACCGGCGATTTCCTCGTGATCCCGAGGGAAGGCCGTGTGATCGCCATACTGCAGATGTTGCTCGGACGCCTCGAGATCTACCCGGTGATCCTCGCCCTCAGCGTGGTCACCCTGCGCCTGCCCAAAGCAATGCTGCCCCGCCGTCGCAAACGCTGACGGCCCGCTGCAGTCGAGCCGTCCGTGGTCGAGCCTTCCGCGGTCGAGCCTTACGAACCCGAGAGTGCGCGGACGGTGAACTCGAGGATCCAGCCGAGGTGGTCGTAGAGACCGAACTCGTAGGAGTCGCCGGTTTCGGCGGCGTCGGACGACTCGTCGTCGGTGATGTCGAGCATCGTGCCGAGCACCAATCGGATTGCATTCAGCGACTGCATGAACGCCATCGTGTCGCCCTCGCTCAGCGTCGCGTGCTGAGTCGCGGCGGTCCCGACGCCGTCATCTTCAGCGCCGGCGGGTGACAGCAGTGTCGACACGCTGTCGATCGCGGCGACTCTGCTGGCCACCAACTCCTCGCGCATCAGCCGTTGGTACTCGGCTTCTTTGTCTGGGTCGTCGTGAAACGCGGGCGGGAAGAGCCGGTGCAGCAGGGGAGCGGTCGCCTCGGTCTCCTCGCTGGTCAGCAACTCCTTCAACTCGGCCAGCAGTCGGACGAGAAACGCTCGCTCGTCCGGGTCGAAGTTCAACCGGAACCGAGGCCCGTTCTCAGATCCGGTCTCGTGATCGTGATCGGTGTCGCTGTTGATGTCGGTGTCGATGTCGCCGTCGCAGTCATGGTCGATCCGTTCGACCGGTGCGACGAAGCCGCGATCACTTCCGCTACTCATTCGTCGTGTTCCATCGACGCCCACAGGCTGTGCTCGTGCAAGCGGTACACGTGCATCTCGGCTTCCTCGCGGTTGCCGCTGGCCACCACCGCCTTGCCCTTGTGGTGCACGTCGAGCATCAACGCCGTGGCCTTCTCATCGGAGTAGCCGAACAGCGACTTGAGTACGAACGTCACGTAGCTCATCAGGTTGATCGGATCGTTCCAGACGATCACCACCCACGGGCGGTCGTTGGCCAACTCCTCATCGACAGCAGGTTCGTCGACCTGCACTGGTTCGAGCGTCGTCGGCACGCCCCCAGTCTGGCGCGATTTCGAGGCAAGGCCAAGACCCGGCCGGTCATCCGGGCTCCGGGTGTGACTGATCAGCCAGAGCGTGTGACGTTTCGTTCACCGGGCGGACAACATCCCGTCACCCGACGTCGTTAGCGTCCGCCGCCATGTCAGCAACGACTGCACCTGATCTCGCTTCCGTCATGGCCCTGGTCGACCATCCGGACCGGCGGGTCCGCCTCGACAACGTGTTCAACTTCCGCGACCTTGGGGGCTACCCGGTCGCCGACGGCCGTACCACCAAGTGGGGGCGCATGTTCCGTGCCGACGGTCTCCACCGTCTCGCCGGCGACGATCTCGACCTGATCGACGGGATCGGCATTCGCACCGTCATCGACCTGCGCACGTCTGCCGAGATCGCCGACCGAGGATCCTTCCCCGTCGAGCAGCACCCCGTTGCCTACCACCACCTCTCGATCATCGACGCCACCTGGACCGAGACCGGGACCCCCGACTTCGCGCCCACCGAGCAGGGCGGCATCGAGTTCCTCGTCTGGGCCTACCGCGACATGCTCCAGCAGGGCGCTGATCGCTTTGCCCGTGCAATCGCCACGCTCGCCCAGCCCGGTGCTGGTCCGGCCGTCTTTCACTGTGCTGCTGGCAAGGACCGCACCGGCTTGCTCACCATGTTGATCCTCGGCGGGCTCGGTGCCGACCACAACGTCATCGCCGAGGACTTCGGCCTCACCCGGTCCGGCATGGATCGGATGCGGGCCTGGCTCGCCGAGCACAACCCCGACGCACTCGCCGACATGAACTCTCGACCGGCTCACATGTTCGGTGCGCACCCCGATGCCATGCGTCAGATCCTCACCGACCTCGACGAGCAGCACGGGGGTGTGCGCGGCTACCTGAGCTCGATCGGCGTCGGCGACGCACTGCTCGCCGACATCGCAGCCCGCCTCACCTGACCGGCTGCGCTTCGGAGGCGCCCGTCCAAGGATCTGCGTCAGCTACAACAGCGCTTGTCGATCTGTGTGCCGACACAAACCGCGGCCGGCTCGGCCGGCTCGGATCTGTGTCAGCTACAACAGCGCTTGTCGATCTGTGTGCTGACACAAACCTCGAAAAAGCCTCGTCGGTTCGGGCGAATCTCAGCTGGTGGAGATGACGATCGACTGGATCTCGACCGGCTCGGACGGACTGCCCGACTGTGTGCCGGCAGCTTCCATCTGGACGACGGTGTCGTCGAACCCGGCTGACACATCGCCGAACAACGAGTAGCTCGGAGGCAGTGCCGCCCCCTGCTCGCCGGTGATGATGAAGAACTGGCTGCCGTTCGTGTCCGGACCGCTGTTCGCCATCGCGATCGACCCGATTTCGTACTCGCCCTCCTCAGGGAGTTCGTCAGCGAACTTGTAGCCGGGGTCGCCGCCGCCGGTGGCGGTCGGGTCACCGCACTGGACGACGAAGCCCGGGATGATGCGGTGACATTCGGTGTCGTCGAAGTACTTGTTGCGAGCCAGGAACACGAAGTTGTTGACCGTCATCGGCGCCTTGGCCTGATCGAGCTCGATCGTGATCTCGCCCTTGTTCGTGGTCACGAGCGCGCTGTACGCCTGCGCCGGATCGAGGCACATCAGCGGAGCGGCATCGAACTGCTGCTGCTGATCAGCGGAGCCGTCCGGTGACGGGCAACCCGCCGGCACGAACTCGCCGGTTGCTTCGAACACCTCGCCCTCACCGTCGGGAACCGCATCGGCATCGACGGCGGGGAGCGTGTCGCTCGTGGCGTCATCGTCGCCGATGAAGGCGTTCGCGATGAACGCGATACCGACCACGGCGACGATCGCACCGACCACAATGACCCCGATCCGGGTGCCCTTCTGTTTGGTTTCGGCCCGTGCAGCCTGTTGTTGTTTGGCGGCCTTGTTGGCCCGCTGGCGTTCTCGTTTGTCGGTTCCCACAGTGGCGAAACGATAGCGGCCCGCGGTGGCTTCGACCGGGCACCGGATCTGGCGCTCGTTCGAGTTTTGTGCTCAAGTTCGAGCCGGATCGTGCCGATCACCCCCCAGTGCACTTCTCCCCGAAATCGCGACGGTCAGGGCGGTCCGATTGCGGCGCGTCCTGCGGTGCCTTCAGCCGTCCGGGCGTCCCGCAGTAGCATGGCCCCCATGGCCCGGATCCGACTGTTCGCGTCGGCCCGCGAGGCCGCCGGGACGAGCGCCGACGCATTCGACGGGGCCACGGTCGCCGAGGTCCTCGCTGCTGCCACCCAGCGGTACGGCGACGAGTTCGCCCGGGTGCTCACGACCTGTCGCGTCTGGGTCAACGGTGACGAAGTGCCCGTCGATTCGCCCGTCGGCTCGAACGACGAGGTGGCGGTCCTGCCGCCCGTGTCCGGGGGCTGCGCGTGACCGACGCCGGCGCCCAGGTCGCCCCCGACCCCGCTGATCTCCCACTCGATGCGCTGCGCGCGCTCCGCCACCAACTGCAGCACGAAGACGACTGCGTCTCGTACGCGCGCCGTGTCGCCCAAGCGCGCCTCGACCTCGTCGCAAGTGAACACGCTCGACGCGCCGCCGGCACCGACGCCGACCTGAATGAGCAGATCGGCGAAGTGCTCGGCCAGCACCTCATCGGCGGCCCCGCACGGCCGCCGCGGCCCACCGACGACCTGAGTGACAACCCGCTCGCCGACGAACTCGAGTCCGTGTGCGCCGAACATCACTTCGGCCGCCTCACCGATCTCGACGACGTCGAACTGGCAGCGCTGTCGGACGCCATTGGTGGGTTCGAGCAGCGAGTCTCGGCAGATCGTCGCGAGCGCTTTGCCCGGCTCGACGCGCTCAGCGCCGAACTCGTTCGGCGCTACCGCGACGGCGAGGCCGACGTCGACACCCTCCTCACCGACTGAGGCTCGCCATCACCCGGCAGGCAGCCGCTGAGCGGATCACACGGTTGGCCACCTGGGCGTCGACGCCGTTAGCGTCAGCGACGTGGTGCAACGTGTCGCAGTGATCTCGCTCCACACGTCGCCCCTGCTGCAACCGGGTTCCGGTGACAGCGGTGGCATGAACGTGTACGTGCGTGAACTCGTCTCGTCGCTGTCGCAGTCCGGCGTCGAGTGCACGACCTTCACTCGCGCCGACCGTGAGGGCCTGCCGTCAGAGGTGCTGGTCGAACCGGGACACCGGGTCGTGTACATCGAAGCCGGGCCGCACCACCTGCCCAAGGAAGCCCTGCCCGACATCTCGGACCAGTTCTGTCACGGCGTGATGGAATGGATCAGGGCCAATGAGCGCCCGGACATCATCCACGCCAACTACTGGTTGAGCGGCGTGGTCGGCCACCACCTCAAGCACGAACTCGGCGTGCCGTTCGTGTCGACATTCCACACGCTCGCCCGCGTCAAAGCCGAGGGCGGAGATCCCGAACCGCTGTGGCGCGACCGGGCCGAGGCCGAGATCATCCAGTGCTCCGATGCGATCTGCGTCAGCTGCGTCGAAGAGGAAGAACAGTTCCGCCGGCTGTACGGAGACCCGGCCGGTCGCATCGAGATCATCGCGCCGGGTGTCGAGCACGCCTTCTTCGCTCCGGGCGACCAAGCCGCCGCCCGCAAGGCCATCGGCTTCGACCCCGACCGGCCTCTGGTGCTGTTCGTCGGGCGGATCCAGCCGCTGAAGGGCCCTGACGTGGCGATTCAAGCGATCGCCGAACTCGGGCGAACGGACGTGCAACTCGCGATCGTCGGCGGCTCCAGCGGACGCAATGGCGATGTCCAAGCAGCCGAGGCGCACGCGCTCGTCGACGAACTCGGGGTGCACGACCAGGTGCACTTCATCGAGCCGCGGCCTCACCACATCTTGTCGACCTGGTACCGGGCTGCCGACGTCGTCCTCGTTCCCAGCCGCAGTGAGAGCTTCGGTCTCGTTGCACTCGAAGCTGCGGCATGCGGCATCCCGGTGGTCGCGAGCGCGGTGGGCGGGCTGCTCAGCCTTGTCGACGACGGCGACACGGGCTACCTCGTCGAGGGTCGTCGCCCCGCTGACTTCGCAGCTGCCATCGCCACGATTCTCGACGATGCCGACCTCGCCGCGTCGATGTCCACCGCCGCCGTTGCTCGTGCACGGTCCTATACATGGCGCGCCGCTGCTGACCGGTTGCGGTACCTGTATGCCGATCTCGCCGTCGACGATCTGGTCAGTTGTCATGCCGACGAAGTGACCGAGGTTCGCGAACTCGACGACGTGCTCAGCGCAGCAGTCGTGAGCGCCGTGCACGGCACAGCCCGAGACGGCGCACTGGACGAGGCGGCATCATGAGTGAGGCGTTCGACCGAGCCCAGCTCGCCGTACTGCAACGCCAGATCGACGAGTGGCTCGGCGACCTCGGAGCCCAGCACGATCACATCGTTGCCGTCGACCGGTCACCCGACGACGACGCTCGATGGTTCGTCCGGATGGTCGGCGAGGACAAGGACTTCACCACCGTCTGGTTCTCACTCGGGCAGCGCACCTTGCGCTTCGAGACCTACGTCATGCCCGCTCCGGAGGAGAACCACGTCGAGCTCTACGAACAGGCGTTGCGCCGCAACGACCGCCTCGTCGGTGCTCGATTCTCGATCGGCGCGGAGGACGGGATCTTTCTGCGCGGGGAGACTCCGGTCGGTCACGTGGATCTCGATGCCCTCGACCGTGCCCTCGGCCTGCTGTACGCCCAGGTCGAGCAGTGTTTCACCGGCATGATCCGGATCGGATTCGCCAGCCGCTTCGCCGGCTGACTCGCGGGCTGAGTTTCACCGGCCACACGTCGTGGCCGAACTCACCCGTATCTCTTTCCCTTTTTCTTTCCCTTTCCCATCGAGGTGCCGACGCGCCCACTGTCTCAGTGTCCGGGTGGATGCGGCTCGGGGAGTCGGTCCCTCGCGTCCATCCGGACAATTGCCGGACGATCGCCGGACGATCGACGGACGATTGCCGCACGATTGCCGGACATTGCGGGTGACCCGTTGCGGGTAGCTTCAGCGCGATGAGTGACACCGGACAGCGCGCACCCACGGCCGACACGACGATCGATTCCGGCGCTGGGACGAGCGGGCCGAGCAACGGCGCCGCTGAACCGGTCGATGTCGTGATGGTCGGCGGCGGCAACATGGGTGCGGCGCTCCTGGGCGGCATGGTGGACTCGGGCTCCTTCGATCCTGCACGACTCGCAGTCGTCGAGACGCTCGACACTCGCCGAACCGAACTGGTCGCGATGTTCCCCGGCGTGGCAGTCGTCGACGCGGTTCCGCCATGCCGCTCAGCCGTGCTCGCCGTGAAGCCGGACGGTGTGGCCGGAGCGGCGGCATCCGCCGTGGCAGCTGGCGCGGTGCGAATCCTCTCGATCGCTGCCGGCGTGAATCTCGCCACGATCGAAGCCGGAACCGGATCCGGCGTTGCCGTCGTGCGTTGCATGCCCAACACGCCGGCGCTCGTCGGAGTCGGCACGTCGGCGATCGCCGGTGGCAACGCTGCGACCAATGACGACATGGCGTGGGCCGAATCGATCCTGTCCGCCGTCGGCATCGTCGACCGTCTGCCCGAAGATCAGATCGACGGATTCACGGGCGTCGCCGGATCGGGCCCCGCGTACGTCTTCCTCGTCGCTGAGGCACTGATCGACGCAGCGGTCGCGGAAGGCATCGAACGTGAGACCGCCGAACGCGTCGTCAGCCAACTGTTGCTCGGGGCATCGACCCTGCTGGCGCGCGACGGTGACCCGGCGACGCTGCGACGCAACGTCACGTCACCCAACGGCACGACTGCAGCAGGGGTGGCGGTGCTCGAAGCACGCGACCTCCGTTCGACCCTCGGCGCCGCAGTGCGTGCTGCGGCGCAACGCAGCACCGAACTCGGCCGATGAACCAAGCCCGGGAATCAGGGTCGCACCCTCCGACGCGACGGAGCCGATGCCAACCCCCCAGGTGACATCGGCTCGGTCACGCAAGGATCCGCCGATGAAGGCGAACGCGTGCTTCGGGTTTCACCCTAGGCCGTTCCCGATCGTGTGACAAGAGCCACGCTGCCCGGACGAAAACTCCGGCCGGCAACCGTCGGCGTCGGTGAGGGGCTCGTGTGAGGCTGGTGTCAGGGTCGACGGATCGAGACCGGCTGGGGCGTGGCGCCCGCAAGGGCGTCATCGGAATCGTCGCTCGGGCTGAGCGTCACCTGGTCACCGGCATCGAGACCGAGTTCCTCGGATGCCGAACGTTGGTCCATTGCCAGCGCCAGCATGCCGCTCGAGTCCACGACCACGCCGACGGCGCCACCGGCGAGTTCGGCGAACGATTCGGCTCGCGTCACACTGCGTGTGACGCCGCCGGTCGGGTCGGTCGGGGTGCTGATCTGGACATCGATGCGTTCTCCGAATGTCTCGGCGAGGTCGTCGGGACCGACATTGAGCTGCACGTTGCCGAACCGATCGACCCACAGCACCTGAGCAATGACCGTGGCGTCGTCAGCCTGGGGAAGCGGGATCACACCGGGCAGCAGCAGGTCGGCGTCGACGGCGTCGCCGAGTTCCAACAGGTCGACTCCGTTGCAGAGGTGCGCTGCAGCGGGTGCGAACACATCGCGCCCGGCAAAAGTTGCTCCGATCGCATGGAGCTGGAAGTCGGTGTTGGTGAGCTGCACGCATCGGCCGGCCCCGCCTGCCATCGACACCGCTGGGGCGAGCAGGCCGTTGTCGGGCCCGATGAGTACTCCGTTACCGTCGGCGACTTCGATTGCAATGGCCTTGCGGCTGGTGGCGACGCCGGGGTCGACCACTGCGAGGACGACGCCGGATGCCACGTAGCTGATGCTGCGCGCCAGCGCCAGCGAACCGGCCCGGACGTCGAACGGAGCAATACCGTGGGTCAGGTCGATCACGCTGGCATGCGGCGCCAACTCACGAATGACCGAGGTGCAGACACCGACGAACTCGTCTTGGTGTCCGTAGTCGCTCAGGAAGGAAACGGTGTCGTACCTGCGGCCCATCGGGGCCGACGCTACCGCCCACCGTCCACCCCAGCCCGCCGGTGCACCGGTCACATCGGGCGAAACACGCGCCGCCCACGTTGGTCGGCTTCGCCGCGCGACCGTACGATGGCGGGCAATGGCCGTCGGTTCCCGTCCTCTCGTTCCGTCTCGGCTCGCGCCGGGCGGCGTGGCGCACGGCAGTCGGCGCACCCCGACCACGGTGATCGGTGCCTACGTCGCGCTGACCAAGCCACGGATCATCGAACTCCTCCTGATCACGACCGTGCCGACGATGGTCCTCGCCGAGCGGGGCTGGCCGGCCACCTGGCTGGTCTTCGTCACCCTCGTGGGCGGCACGCTGTCGGCAGGCAGCGCGAATGCCGTCAACATGTACGTCGATCGCGACATCGATGCCCTCATGGAACGGACCCAGAGCCGCCCGTTGGTCACCGGCGTGATCGAGCCACGCAATGCGCTGATCTTCGCGGTGAGCCTGCAGATCGTGGCGTTCGCGGTGCTCTGGGCCGGAGCCAATCTGCTGTCTGCCGTGCTCGCCTTCGCTGCCGCAGCGTTCTATATCGGGATCTACACGCTCTGGTTGAAGCGGACCAGCCGTCAGAACATCGTCATTGGTGGCGCTGCCGGTGCGGTGCCGGTGCTGGTCGGCTGGTCGGCGGTGCAGAACAACGTCACCTGGACGCCGATCGTGCTGTTCGTTGCGATGTTCCTGTGGACACCGCCTCACTTCTGGGCACTGGCGGTCAAGTACGCCGACGAATACCGCAATGCCGGCGTGCCGATGCTGCCGAGTGTCGCCACGATGGCCGAGACGGTCCGGCTGATGACCTGGTATACGGTCGCCCTCGTCATCTCGACGCTCGTCCTCATCCCGGTCGCTGACCTCGGATGGATCTACGGCATTGCGGCGGTGGTCCTCGGAGCGATCTTCCTCATCGGCACCGTTGCCCTCGGCAAGAACCCGACCGCATCGGCGAGCATGAGGCTCTTCGGATTCTCCATCACCTACGTCACTGTGCTCTTCGGGGCGATGTCGCTCGATGTCTTCGTCGAGTACGGCTGGTGATGGACCTCATCACCGCCCCGTTCCGGACGCGCGCAACACCTGCTCGCAGGCTTGTGAACATGCACCCCCTGCGCTTGCTGCATGTCGGGGACAGCCGGCACGTTTCTCGTGGTGATTTCGGAAGATTCACCCCTCGGCAAGTAGTCTCGGGCCGTTGTGTACCGCGGCCTGCCGTCGATCTGATCCGTAGAACCCGAAACAGTGAGCTCCATTTCGTATGACCACCATTGATCCCACCACCGACGCCGTGACGGCAGCGGTCGACGACAGCGCCGATGCCGTGCCCGGAGCGTTCGGCAGGCTCCTGGCAGCCGAGGTCGATTGGTTGACCTCGTCGGACCACAAGAAGATCGGTCGGATGTTCCTCGGCGGTGGCTTGCTCGGCCTGTTGGCGACCACCATCGTCAGCATCTTGATCAACGCCGACCGTGCCGGCATCGTCGACCTCGACGACGATCTGCTGCCTCAGCTCTTCGATGCCCAGCTCGTCGGCCTCGTGTTTGGCACCCTGTTGCCACTTGCCGTTGGCCTGTGCGTGGCAGTCATTCCAATGCAACTCGGCGCCCGCGCGCTGGCCTTCCCCCGTCTCGCAGCCAGCGGCTTCTGGATGTGGGCCGGCGGCCTGCTGTTCACGGTCATCGCCCTGGCAAACAATGGCGGTGGCCTTGGCGGCAACGCCGACGCAGTCGACCTGTTCCTCGGCGCTCACGCCCTGATGGCGATCGGCCTCACCGCAGTCGGCGCATCGATCGCCGTGAGTGTGCTCACGACTCGGGCGCCGGGCATGACCATGCGCCGCGTCCCGTTCTTTTCGATGTCGGCGCTGGTGACTGGCCTCGGCATGGTTCTCGTCATGCCGGTCCTGGTCGGCACGCTCACCTACCTCTTCGTCGATCATCGCAACGGTCGCGAGGCCTTCGGCGGCAACGTCGGTTTGTACGACTGGGCACTCTGGATCTTCACGCAGCCCACCAGCTTCTTGTTCGCCATCCCGGCACTCGGTGTGCTCGCCGAAGGCGCGGCGCTGCTCTTCAAGCAGCGCACCCCGGCACGCGGCATCATGTACGCCGGGTTCGCCCTCGTCGGCGTCGCCGCCTTCGCCGGTGTTGCCCAGCAAGCGGTCTTCAACATCGCCGAGATCGACTCGTTCGGCGAGGACGCCATTGCCGACATCGTCCCGTCGGCATTCTTCAATCTCCTGCCGCTTCTCGGCCTCACCGTCGTGCTGTTGATGTCGATGTTCCTCGCCAAGCCGATCAAGGGCCACAAGCCGAATCTGACACCCGCGATGGCGTTCGGTTATCTCGGTACCGGCATGGTCATGGTCGGCGTGCTGGGCAACGCGCTGTACTCCGTTGCCGACCTCGACCTGCAGGGTTCGACCGTCCAGGAAGGCGCACTCACCTACGTCACCTATGGTTTGGTCCTGGGTGCACTCGGCGGCATGGCTCACTGGGCTTCCAAGCTGTGGGGTCGCCAACTCGCCACCGCCAAGGTGCTGCCGCTCGCACTGCTCGGCGTGCTGGCCACGGTGCTCGCATCGCTGCCGCACTACATCGCCGGCTTCGATCAGGCGCGAGACATCTACGAGATCGTGATCGCCATCGGCCATGCGCTGATGGCCGTGACCGTCCTCGGCTTCATCGGCCTGCTCGCCCAGACCGTGCGCGGCGACGACGATGCCGTCGACGACCCGTATGACGGCCAGACCCTCGAATGGTCGATCCCGTCTCCGGCCCCACTGAACAACTTCGTCGAGCCACCGACGGTGATGTCGGCCGAGCCGCTCGCCGACAGCAAGCCGAACTACGGCCAACTCCCCGAAGTCGATGCCGACGAGAAAGGCACGATCTGATGCAGGCCCTCACCGCCGGCCCCGCCGCCGCACCCCGTCGCCAGATCATCGCCGGCTCGGTCATTGCCAGCATGGCAATAGTGATGCTCACCGGCGGGATGCTCGCCGTCTGGTCCGAGCAGCGCACCAACTTCGTCGAGCGTGACGGCAACTGGTTGCCCGACGGAGTCGTCATCCCCGAAGTCGCCGCCAACGTTGCACTCATTGCGTTCATCGCGATCTGCACGTTTGCCCAGTGGGCTGTCTGGGCAGTTCGCCGCCACGATCGCGGTCATGCGGCGTTCGCCCTCGGCACCACGGCCCTGGTGGCGATCATGGTGATCAATGCCCAAGCGTTCATCTACTCCGACATGGGTCTCGGCATCGCCGACGGTGCCTACGCAACGATGTTCTACGCCGTCACCGGCATGTTCATGTTGCTGATGATCATCGGTGTCGTCTTCACCGCAGTCACCGCTTTCCGCTCGATCGGTGGGCGGAGCGACAACGACATCGTCGTTGCGCACGCCATCTACTGGTACACGATGGCAGCAGTGTTCACCGCCATCTGGTTCGTCGTCTACGTCACCAAGTGAGTTCTTGATGTTCACCACAGGTTCCAAACTCCTCATCGGCAGCGCCGTCCTCGCGACGGTTGCTGCAATCGTCTACGGCGTCAGCCAGAACGAGGCCCTCGGCATCGTCGGGTTGATCTCGGCGGCGCTGGCCCTGTCGCTGATTGCGGCTTTCAACGTCTGGGCGCGCGACTCCAACCTGTCGGCAATGGACCCCACGGCGGTCGCCACCTCCGATGCCGCCACGGAGCCGCCGGGCTCCAGCATCTGGCCGATGGTCTTCGCGGTCGGTGCCACCGTCGTCCTGGTCGGCCTCGTCACGCAGCAGACCGTGTTCACGATCGGCCTCGTCATCGTCGCCGCTGCCGGCGCACAGTGGATGGTCCAGGCCTGGGCCGAGGCCGCCACGGCTGACAGCACCGTTGCCGCCGACGTGCGGGCACGGATTGCGAATCCGCTCGAGTACCCGTTGCTCGGTGTCCTGTCGGTCGGCGCTGTCGCCTACGCCTTCAGTCGGGTCATGCTCTGGCTGTCCAAGACCAACACGGTCATTGCGTTCTCGGTGCTCGCCACCGTCGTTGCGTGCATTGCCTTCTTCTTCGCCTTCCGCCCGTCGATCAAGCGTGGTGCGATCAGCGGCGCAGTCACCGTCGGTGCTGTCGTTGTCGTGGCCAGCGGCGTTGCCGCCGGCGTCGATGGCGAACGCGACATCCATGTGCACGAGACCACAGGCGGCGACGCTGCCTACGTGTGTGACTCGGACCTGAAGTTCGAAGCCGACAAGAAGGCCAGCGAAACCGTGGGGATGAAGGCCTCGACGTACACGATCACCCTCACCGAGAGCGGTGAGCTGACCTATGACGTGCCCGGAGCGCTGGTCACTGGTTCCGACGTCATGGATCTGCCCCGCTCGAACCCGAACAACATCGTCTTCCGCAACGATTCAGGCAAGAAGCATCGCCTGACCGTCGACCTCGGCCTCGCCCCGGTCGAAGAAGAGCCAGACGAAGAAGATGGCGAAGCACACGACGACGACGGCCACGGCGGCGAAGAGGGCCCCGAAACCCTCGACGGCGAGACCGTCGAAAAGAGCGACCGACTGCTGCGATGCACCACACTGATCGAGCCCGGCGGCGCACAGTTGCTGACCCTCGAAGTCGACGTGCCGAGCATCGACCCGTCGATCATCGATGCCGGCGGATACCGCTTCTATGTTCCCGGCACCGATGCCGAACTGGGGCTGTACGTCCCGTGATTGTTCGCAGCGCAATGAGTGACCTTCAACCTACGACCACGAGAATGCAGGCAGTGAATTCGCACAGTACGTTCCAACACGTGAACCTCCGATCTCGCCTCCTTCGGACCACTGCCGCGGTGTCGCTCGCCGCCGTCGTCGCTGGCTGCGCCCAGGACGCGCCGCAGGACACCTGGCAGCCGCAGGGCCCGAACGCCCAGCGGATCAACGATCTCGACAAATGGGTTTTCAGCATCGCCGGAATCGTTGGTGTGATCGTCTTCGCCGTCATCGGCTTCGCCGTTTGGAAATACCGTGACCGCGGCCAGCCGATTCCCGAGCAGACCCACGGCAAACCATTGCTCGAAATCGGTCTCACGATTCTTCCCGCACTGATCCTTATCGGCATCGCCGTCCCGACGGTGAGCGGGGTCATGGCGCTCAACAAGACCGACGACACCGAGTGCATCATCAACGTCACCGGCCAACAGTGGTGGTGGGAGATCGACTATCCGGTACAGGCTGGTTGCGGTGGTATCGAAGAACCCATCGTCACCTCCGGCCAGATGGTCATCGAAACCGGCACCAAGGTGCTCGTTCGTGGCACGAGCCGCGACGTCATCCACTCCTGGTGGATCCCGCGCCTCAACGGCAAACGTGACATGGTCCCCGGCCGCATTCACACGGTCCGCCTCGAGGCCGACGAGCCCGGCATCTACGCCGGCCAATGCACCGAGTTCTGCGGTCTGAGCCATGCCAACATGCGCATGGAAGTCATCGCGATGAATCCCGACGATTTCGCAGCGTGGAAGGCCAACCAACTCAAGGATTACGTGGCACCTGCCGAGGGTTCCCTCGCCGCCGAAGGCGAAAGCGCGTTCATCACGCAGTGCTCACGTTGTCACCAGGTCAACGGCCTGGAGAACAGCGACGGAACCCCCAACATCGCTCGTCCCGACCAGAACGTCTGGTCCGGCGCGGCGCCGAACCTGACCACGCTGATGACGCGCAACACCTTTGCCGGAGCCTCCTGGGACCTGCTGAGCGAGCAGTGCCGTCCGAACGTGTGGGCCGCCGACTCGACCGAGGTCGCCGCCGCGTACCTCGAGGGTGTCAGCGACGACTGCCTCAACGAAGTGGAGCTGCGCGACTGGCTCCGCAACGCACCGGCCATGAAGCCGATGTACACCGATCCCGAAAGCCTCGAGGAGACGAATGGTCTTCCACGTGGCATGCCCTACTTGGCGCTGAGCGAAGATCAGATCGATCAGCTCATTGCCTACTTGCTCGAGCGTAAGTGACCAGGAGCGACTGAACCATGGCAATCATCGAACGGCCAGCCGAGACGCCGGAGTATGTCGCCCCGGTGCCGACGGCGTCTGGCACGTACGGCTACCTGCGTCGCCCTGTGGAGACCGAGGGTTGGCGCTCGTGGGCGTTCACCGTCGATCACAAAAAGATCGGCATCATGTACGGCGTCGTCGCGATGTTCTTCTTCATCGTCGGCGGCCTGGAAGCCGGCCTGATCCGGTTGCAGCTCGCAGGCCCCGACGGAACGATCCTGTCGGCTGACAAATACAACCAGATGTTCACGATGCACGCCACCACCATGGTGTTCCTCTTCGTGATGCCGATGGCTGCAGCCTTTGCGAACTACTTCATCCCGCTCCAAATCGGTGCTCGAGATGTCGCATTCCCGCGGCTCAATGCACTGTCGCTCTGGGTGTTCGTCTTCGGTGGCGTCTTCTTGAACACGTCGTGGTTCCTCGGCGGCGGCGCCGACGGTGGCTGGTTCATGTACGCCCCGAACAGTTCGGTTCCTTTCAGCCCGTCCAACGGTGTCGACTTCTGGACACTCGGGTTGCAGATCACCGGCATTGCCTCCCTCGTCGGTGCGGTCAACTTGATCACCACGGTGCTCAACATGCGTGCCCCCGGGATGTCGATGATGAAGATGCCGATCTTCACCTGGATGGCTTTCGTCACCCAGATGCTCTTGCTCTTCGCGATGCCCGTCATCACGGTCGCGCTGTTCCTGCTGATGTTCCAGCGTTCCTTCGGGGCGACGTTCTTCAGCGTCGAAGCCGGCGCCGACCCGCTGCTGTGGCAGCACCTCTTCTGGATCTTCGGTCACCCCGAGGTGTACATCATCGTGCTGCCGTCGTTCGGCATCATCTCCGAAGTGCTCCCGGTGTTCTCGAAGAAGCCGCTGTTCGGCTATCCCTTCGTCGTGTTCTCTGGTGCTGCGATCGGCTTCGTCGGTTGGGGTGTGTGGGCCCACCACATGTTCGCCTCCGGCCTCGGCCCCATCTCGGTCGCCGTGTTCTCGGTCGCCACGATGGCCATCGCGGTGCCGACCGGCGTGAAGATCATCAACTGGACGCTGACGATGTGGGGCGGCAAGCTGACTTTCACCACGGCGATGCTGTTCGCGGTCGGTCTCATCGTGCAGTTCACGGTCGGCGGTCTGTCCGGTGTCACGCACGCCGTTGCGCCGTCGGACACCCAGCAGACCGACACGTACTACATCGTTGCCCACTTCCACTACGTCATCTTCGGCGGTGGCGTGCTCGGCCTGTTCGCCGGGTTCTACTACTGGTGGCCGAAGGTGTTCGGCAAGCTGCTCAGCGAGACCTGGGGCAAGTGGAACTTCTGGCTGATGATCGTCGGCATGAACCTCACGTTCGGCCCGATGCACATCATCGGCCTGCAGGGCCAGCCCCGCCGGATGTACGTCTGGACCGAGGCTCGTGCCGGAGAGGGGTTCTTCAACCTGGGCTTCTGGAACCTGGTCGCCACCATTGGCACGTTCATCCTCGGCGTCGGCATCCTGCTGTTCCTCATCAACGTGTGGGTCACGCACCGTCCCGGCAGCAAGACCGGCAAAGCCCCCGTCGACCCCTGGGACGCGCGAAGCCTCGAATGGATCACGAGCAGCCCGCCGAAGGAATACAACTTCGCACGAACACCGACGGTGGCGCACCTCGACGAGTTCTTCCATCGCAAGTACGAAAATCAGGCCGGCGAATCAGATGCTGATGGCCACACGGACCACACGGCGCACAACTATGTGCAGGTCCGTACCGGTGAGGAAGTCATCCAGATCGAAGAAGACCACGCCGATCCGAACATTCATCTCCCGGCACCGTCGTACTGGCCCATGGTTCTCGCGGCGGCGCTTCCTGTCATGGCCTACGGCGTCATCTACAACACCCTGTTGATCATCGTCGGCGCAGCGATCGCCGTCATGGCCATGTTCGGCTGGGCACTCGAACCCGCCGATGCCGACGCCTCTGATTTCGATCCGAAGCCCGACGGCCCCGACAATGGTGGCGAGACGAGCAAGGAACTGGCCAATGTCTGATTCGCTGATCTCCGAGACGGTGAAAGATGCCGTCGACATCGTCAAGGATCACGCCGACGACGAACACGTTCACGAGGTCGACGCTGGCGATCACGGCCACGACGATCATCACGGCGGCCATCACACTTCGCTCGGATTGTCGAACACGAAGCTGGCGATGTGGTTGTTCCTCGGTTCCGAGTGCCTCCTGTTCGGTGGCTTGATCTCCACCTACATGCTGTACCGCAACCGGCACTCCGAGAATCTCGGCCCCGACCAGCTGTGGGACATTCCGTTCACGTCAGCGTCGAGCTTCGTGCTGCTCACCTCATCGCTCACGATGGTGCTGGCCGTGAGCGCAGCGAATCGCAAGGATCTCCGAAACACCAAGATCTACCTCGGAGTCACCTCGCTGCTCGGCGGGCTGTTCTTGGCCGGCCAGATCTATGAATTCACGACCTTCTATCGAGAAGGCCTCGGATTCACCACGAGCTTGTTCTCCTCGAGCTTCTTCACGCTCACCGGCTTCCACGGAGCCCACGTCGCGATCGGCATCACCATGCTGGTCGCCACGATCGGCATGCTCCAAAAGGACAAGATCTCCGGCGACAAGGCAGAGGCGGTCGAAATGGTCGGCCTGTACTGGCACTTCGTCGACGTCGTCTGGATCATCATCTTCACCCTCGTCTACCTGATTCCGGCTTGATCACATGACTGACACACTCGACACCAGCTCCGACCACGGCATCGATGAAGCTCACGACGAGCATGCTCACCACGGCCCGACCGACAAGCAATTCATCACGCTGTTCTTCATCCTTGCTGCGGTGACCGCCGCAGAGGTCGCGGTGAGCTACATCGACTTCGGTTCGGCCGACTGGCTGTTCCTTCCCCTGCTGCTCGGGATGATGGTCTTCAAGTTCTTCGCCGTGGTGCTGTATTTCATGCACATCAAGTTCGATCACAGCCTGTTCGGACGACTGTTCTACATCGGCCTCGTGCTCGCGGCCTTCGTGTACGCGGCAGCACTGTCGACGTTCCAGTTCTTCGCCGGCTGAGCGACCCGTACTCCGGCCCAGAGCGGCCGATAACCCACTCGGCGCGAAAGAGCGCGTATCACCGTCGAGTCATGCGCCTCATCAGAGGGGTATGCAGTGCAGTCAGCAGATCTCCCGCCACGATCGGGTTCGGTTGGACCGTTGTGACCCAGATGGTTGGCGCTCGCAATGACCGGGCGCTTGGTCTCGTACTCGCTGTCGGTCCCCGACAGCGGTGTCAGCGCCGGCATCATGCGGCAACTGGAGATCAGTTGGACGACCTTGCGTCGGTTCAACCGACACCAACCGGTCGTGCTGTTCATGCACGGGCAGGTCCCTGAACCGGTTGCTCGGCTCAGTCGGTCACTGGACATCATGGTCGACGAAGGTCCGGCCTATCAGGAACGACTCGCGGTGTCGTGTCCCGTCGGTGCCGAGGCGCTCGCGACCTACCCGACGTTGCACAAGTTCTTGAACTTCGCGCAGATCGCAGGCAGCGGCGCCCGCCAGGTGCTGTGCTGTGACTGCGACACGATTTTCGCCGGTGACGTCGATGACCTTTTCGAGCGGTACGCAACAGCCGCTGACGTGGTCGGTCGCGAGGAGATGCGATCGCGCCGCAGCCCCCACGGGTACGACCCGAGCTTCATCGACGAAGATGCCGTCGCTGCATTGGGTGTGGCCACGGCCTCGACACCGTTGCCGCCGTTCAACCTCGGCGCCGTACTGCTGAACGACCTCGACTGGTCGACGGTGGCCGCGGCGCAGGAGCAGTTCATCGACCTCGCCTGGCGTTTCGTCACCTGGATGGCGGTGCACCCCGTCGTTGCCGGCAGCGAGTTCGTCGAGTTCGACGGTGTCACCCATGCGCTCCGTGACATGACAGACCGCGACGTCGAACGGCAGTTGCCGTATCCGTCGACCAATCGCTGGATCCTCGACGAGGTCTGCCTGTGGCTCGCGCTCGGTCAGATCGCAGGGCTCAGCTATACCGACTTCTCCCCGGACGACGTCGCGCAGAACGGCGAGTTCGCCCGATCCCATCCGGACGCACCCGGCTGGACGATGTGTCACTACTTCTCGTCCTCGCTGCCATTCGTCGAGCAGTGGCTCGCCTCGGCCGCCTGAGTCGCGTCACAGCGATCTCACCGCCTGACGTCCACATCCATCAGCACCCGATCACCAGAAAAAGCAAGCACACACCACACAGGAGCAAGACACATGGCCACCCGAAAGTCCACCAAGAAGTCGGCGGCGAAGAAGCCCGCCAAGCGGACCGCAACGAAGAAGTCCGCAGCGTCCAAAGCGGAGCAGTTCCCGCGAAGGATCTACGCCAACGCATCACCGATTTCGCTCGGCCAGGTGTCGATGTTCGAGTCTGGCGTCGTGCCGGAGTCGAGCAATGTCGGCTACTTCGCCTCCGAGCCCGCAGACGTCGAGCGTGCAGTGAACCTACTGCGCGATGCCGGTTTCGACGTGCTCGCAGCGAACGAGTATCTCGTCAACATCTGCGGTTCGCGGACGACCTACGAGAAGGCCTTCGGGACCGATCTCGTGATGGTTGAGCGGCCGGTCTTCAAGCACGGTGCGGAGGCCGAAGGCACACACATCGACTGCACCGACTCCGACGTGCCGGGTCTGATCCCGGTCGCCGGGACTCGCTTCGAAGAAGTGCTGGAGGGCGTCGCCATCGAAGAGCCGCGCTACCTCGACAGCCCGAACCCGTTCCCGCCGCCGGTCGACTACTTCCACCTCAGCGTTCCCGGCGATGTCGCGCTCGGCGTCAATGCCGAGAAGGCCCATCGCGGTGGCACGACCGGGCGCGATGTCAACATCGTGATGGTCGACTCCGGGATGGCGCCGCATCCGTTCTTCTCCGACCGTGGCTACCGGGTACAGCCCACCGTTCTCGGCCCGGGAACGAGCGATCCCACAGAGGATGACATCGGCCACGGCACTGGCGAGGCAGCGAACATCTTCGCCGCCGCTCCCGACGTCGTGCTCACGCCGCTGAAGATCGCGTCGGCCTCCGGCGCACTCGTCAACACCACGGCTGCGATCAACCTCGCGGCGTCGCTCAATCCGGACATCGTGACCAACAGTTGGAGCAGCAATCAGCAGTTCGGACCGCTGAGCGCTGCTTCCCAGGCACTGGGTGCCGCGGTCGCAGCGGCGGTGGCCAACGGGATCACCATGGTCTTCTCCGCGGGCAATGGCTCCTACGGCTTCCCCGGCCAGCACCCCGACGTCATCTGCGTGGGCGGTGTCCACATGAGCGAGGACGGCTCGATGCGGGCGTCGGATTACGCCAGCGGGTATTCGTCGAACATCTACCCGGGTCGCCAGGTGCCCGACGTGTCAGGCCTTGTCGGCATGTCGCCCAAGGCCGCTTACATCATGCTGCCGTTGCAGGAGGGGTCCTCGATCGACGTCGGCAACGCCGGCGGCAATCACCCGAACGGTGACGAGACGGCCAGCAATGACGGTTGGGCTGCCTTCAGTGGTACCTCTGCCTCGGCGCCGCAGATCGCCGGCGTCTGCGCCCTGATCCGTCAGGTGTGTCCACGTCTGGGTCCCGACGAGATCAGGGACATCCTGATGTCGTCAGCTCGCGATGTCACGACCGGGACCGGTGCCACAGGCAGCACCGCAACGACCGGGTACGACACGGCCACCGGTGCCGGGCTCGTCGATGCCCATCGGGCGGTGCTGGTCGCCAAGCTCCGCTGCTTGACGGTGCCGTTCGTTCCGATCAACCCGGTCGGTCCGCTCATTCCGGTCAATCCGGTCATTCCGATCCGGCCGGTTGGTCCGCTCATCCCGATCAATCCCGTCCGACCGATTGGTCCGATTGGTCCGGTGCTGCCCTTCCGACCGATCGGTCCGATCAATCCCATCCGGCCGTTCCGACCGATCTCACCGTTCAGGCCGTTCGATCCGGGTCCGCTCGATGACGAGAGCCAGCAACAGCGGCCGCAGGCCGCCAGTCAGTCGACACTGTCGGCCGACGACCTGGCCGAACTCGAGCGTCTGGTTCTCAACGAGGGTAATTTCGGGCTGTGAGCGACCATCCGGCGACCGACCCGACGCGCGCGGAGGGTTCCACAACGGTCACCGCGCTCGTCGTGCTTCGGCCGCCGGATGGCGGGTCTGTAGTGGGCGTCGAGCCCATCAGCCGACCGCAGCTCGATCGGATTCTGCCGACCGACGATGATGTCGGCGTCGTCGCCGGGGGCCTCGCCACCCTCGGCTTCGATGTCGGCCCCATGCTGGGGATCTCGATGTCGATCACGGCGACGAGGCCGACCTTCGAAGAGGTGTTCGGGGTGACGATCGAACCCGATGGCGCAACGTGGACGGTGATCGTGCGACCCGATCCGAGCAGGGGGCAGGACGTGGAGCCGCCCTCGGAGGAGATTCCTCACGACGCCCTCGATACGTCGATCCGGGAGCGCGTCGATCGGATCCTCTTCGAACCGACGATGACGCTGGACGAGGACTCGCCATGGACGTTCTGACCAGCAGAGACGTTCTGACAAGCAGAGACGTTGAGAGTTCACGGCGTTCGGCCGACTTCGACGAACGGCTGAGACGGCTCTCGAGCTCACCGCTCGGCCGGATGGGTGGCGTGGTCGTCCTCGATGACCTGCCGTCCGCTCGGATCTCGACGATGCTGGCCCGGGAGGCACTGCGTTGCGCTTCGGGCGCGACACGTCAGACCGGTCGGTCCCACCGCGTCGACGACGGTCGTCATGATGTCGCCGGCCGGTCGCTCGGCAGCGGTGCCGGTGGGCCGGTGCAAGATGACCTCTACGCATCACCGGCCCTGCGTCGCCGGCTCGAGGATTTGTGTTCGGGCAGGGTGAAACCGTCCGGAGCGCGCGGCAGCTTCAGCTACTACACGCGTCCCGGGGACCATCTCGACACCCACGTCGACATCGTCACCTGCGACGTCACCGTGATCACCGTCGTGCAGGACAGCACCCCCCACGACGATCCCGGTGGTTCGCTCGAGGTCTACTCGAACTGCTCCGGTGCCCCGCTCAGTAGCGCGCACCAGCCGGGGGTGCGACCCACGGCGATCATCAAGGCGCCGCAAGCGTCGAGCGTGGTGATCCTCGGGGGTCTCGTCCCGCACGGCATCGTGCCGCTCGGCGAGCACGGCACGCGGGTCATCTCGGCATTGTGTTTCGAGGCGGTGGACTGACCAGTCGAGCCGTTGTGACCGTAAGCTGAAAGCATGCTCCTGCAGGCTGCTGACTCGGTCGTCTCGACCGATCCGTGGCGTTTCCAGTGGCATCCCGAGGTCTGGATCCTGGTTGCGTTCCTCACCGGTGCCTACCTCTACATGGTCAAGGTCATCGGCCCGAATGCTGTGCCCGCGGGCGGGCAGGCGGTGACCCGCAGGAACGTGTACGCCTTCGTGGGCGCCATGGTCATGCTGTGGGTGGCAAGCGACTGGCCGATGCATGACATCTCCGAGGAGTATCTGTACTCGGCGCACATGTTGCAGCACATGATGCTCAGCTACTTCCTGCCGCCGCTCGCGCTGCTGGCCACGCCACCGTGGCTGCTGCGCATCCTGGTCGGTGACGGTGGCCTCTACCGGGGCTTGAAGTTCCTGACCAAGCCGGTTGTCGCCGGCGTGTTGTTCAACGTCGTGGTGATGATCACCCACATTCCGCTGGTGGTGAACAGCTCACTCGACAACGGCCCGATGCACTACAGCCTCCACGCCCTGGTCGTGCTGCTGTCGCTGCTGATGTGGATGCCGGTCGTCGGCCCGTTCCAAGAGCTGCAGCTCAGCCCGCTCGGCAAGTGCATCTACTTGTTCCTGCAGTCCGTGATCCCCACGATTCCGGCTGCGTGGCTCACCTTTGCTGATGGTGCGGTGTACAAGGAGTACGACATCCCGGTTCGGGTGTTCGGTTGGAGCGTTGCGTCTGATCAGCAACTTGCGGGCGCGATCATGAAGACCGGCGGCTCGATCTTTCTGTGGGCGATTGTCATCTACTTCTTCTTCGGGCGCTTCGCGAACGGCTACGGCGAGAAGCAGGACTACCGGCGCCCCGCAGGCTCCGACGAGCTGCTCACCACCGCGGACGTCGAGCGTGAGTTCGCCACCAGCGCTCCGCCGCCAGACCCCGCAGACGACCGCTGAACCGCACTGCCTTGCGCCGATTCGCGCCTGGGTCGAATGACCCATGGCGCGCTCTGCGGTGTCGCGCTCATGATGGACGGACGTCCACCATGAGGAGCAGTCGATGTCCGATGCCAACGAACTCGAAGAGCTACGGGACCTTGTCGTCTCGCTGACCGATCGCATCGACTCGATGCAGAGCGAGCTCGACCAGCGATCAGATCCGACTGTGCCCGAGTTGGCGCCGGCGGTCACGCGTCGCGGGTGGATGAAGGCTGCCGCGGCAGCCGCCGTCGGCGGCACCGCCGTTGCACTCAGCGGCACCAATCGAGTTGCGGCTGGTGACACCGACCCGATCAGAATCGGCCAGACGAACAACGAAGGAGCAAGTCGAACCGAGTCCGAGCACTCCGGTGCCGCCGGCGCGGGCGTCAGCTTCCTCTTCAAGACGGGCACCGCTGCGAACGGCGCAACGTCTGACGTTCCGGCTGCGCTGGCAGGCTGGTCCGGCTCCGACATGCGTCCCAATGGCGTCCACGGTCTGGCCGGTTCACCGGGCGGCGAAGGCGTCGGTGTCGTCGGCGAGGCCATCAGCGACCGGGGGACGGGCGTCAGGGGCACGGGCTGGTATGGCGTGATCGGCCAGGGGACCGACTACGGCGTGGCCGGTACCGGATCGAAGGGCAGCCTGCTGATCAACACGAGCGGCTTCGTGCCGCCCACCGAGGTCCCGGTCGAGGCGCTGCCAGGCGCCCTGTACGGCGAGACCACCGACCCGTTCTCGAACACCGGCAGCGTCTGGTGCGCCGTCTCAAAAGCAGGGGGGTGGCGCAAGCTGGCGGGTTTCGACACCGCCGGTTCGCTGCACCCGATCGAGCCGACCCGGGTGTACGACTCGCGGCTGCCGGCGCCTGCCCCGGGCAAGCTCGCTGCTGGCGACGACCGCGTCTTCTCCGTGGCCGATGGACGCGACCTGGACACCGGGGCCGTCACCGCAGCGGACCTCGTGCCCGCAGGCACGTTGGCCATTGCGTACAACCTGACGGTGACCGAGACCGAGGGCGCCGGCTTCCTCGCCGTCACACCGGGCGATGCGAGTGAGTTCAAGGCATCGACCATCAACTGGTCGGGCAACGACCAGAACGTCGCCAACGCAGGCATCGTGCCGATCGACGGTATGCGCCAGCTCAAAGCGTTCTGCGGCGGTACCGCCCGGACGCACTTTCTGGTCGACATCACCGGCTACTACCTCTGAGCTGCATGCTCGGCCGCAGCGGAAATCCGCACATCGGACGACGCTCGATTCGTACCTTGACCATCACGAAACCAGAACAACCAGGAGCTTCCATGAGTGAATCAATCGAATCCATCGAGTCCGCCGAGTCAGTCGTAGCGACCAGAACGGGTGAGCGCGACGAACTCGATCGACTCCGTCACCAACTCGACAGTGTCGCTGCCGAACTCCGCTCCGTGCGCGGTGAACTCGAAGACCTGCAGCGCGGCGACGGGTCAGCACGACCCGAGATCGAGATCCCGGCCGCCGTCACCCGACGCAACTGGATGAAGGGCGCCGCAGCCGCAGCTGTCGGTGGCACCGCGCTGGCGCTCGGCTCCAGTGACCGCGTGGCAGCCGATGACCCAGACGACCTGACGTTGGGCGCGTCGAAGACGACGACCGGTCTGACCGCCGGAGGCCACGACGGTGCGCAGACCAACGGTGTCGCGTTCCTCTTCCAATCGCAGAGCGCATTCAGCGGTACCAACGCGGCATTCCCCGCCGCGCTCGGTGGTTGGAGTGGGAACGAGGACCTGCCCAATGGGGTGTACGGGTACACGAACATCGACAGCGGCGACGCGAGTGGGGTCGTCGGGGTGGCAGGATTTAGCAGTGGCACAGGTGTGACAGCGATTTCCGAGGAGGGCGTTGGTCTGCGCGCCGCAGCCGGATTCATCGGCGTGTCGGCCGAAGGCGGCGAGTACGGCGTGAGCGCAAACGGCGACATCGCAGCGCTGCTCTTGGGTGCGACCAACACGACCGCGCCGCCCGACCGTGGGATCACCAGCGGCGCCGCCGGTGGCTCGCTCGACACACAGCGGCTCAGCGACTCCGGTGCGGCAAGCCTCTGGTACTGCACCGCTCCGGGTGCCCCGGGGGTGTGGCAGAAGCTCGCGGGTCCGTCCACGGCCGGGGCGTTGCATCCCATCGATCCGCGACGGGTGTACGACTCGCGCGCCCCGCAACCGGCCACGGGGCGCCTGGCGTCTGGCGCAAGCCGGGTCGTGTCGGTGGCGGACGCACGTGATCTGGCCACCGGAGCCGTGACCCGCCCGGGGCTCGTTCCGGAGGGTGCGACGGCGATCACGTACAACATCACCGTGGCGAACACGGTCGCGAGCGGTTTCGTCGCGGTCACGCCGGGCTCCTCCACAGACTTCGGGGCGTCGTCGATCAACTGGTCGGCAAGCGGTTCGATCGTTGCCAACGCGGGGCTCGTGAAGCTCAACCTCGACCGGCAGGTCAAGGTCTTCTGCGGTGGTGGCGGCTCGACCGACTTCGTCATCGACGTCACCGGCTACTACCTCTGACGACTCTAGAGACCGATATCGGGGCGAGCCCGCAGGAGCGGGACCGATATCGTCAGCTCTCGTGATCGACCAACGACTGCTGCGCACGGACCTCGACGGTGTGAAAGCAGCACTGTCTCGTCGCAACCGGCCGGCGATCATCGACGACGTCGACCACGCCGCTCGTCTCGATGCACGTCTGCGTGACATCCAGACCGAACGCGATGAGATCCGGGGGCAAGTCAACTCGATCTCGAAAGACGTCGGGCAACTCCATCGTGACGGCAAGGCCGACGAGGCACAGGCCCTGCAGGCGCAGAGCAAGGAACTCGGGCTCACCGAGAAGACACTTGCGGACGAACACGACCAGGTGTCGGCGGTGTTGCACGAATTACTGCTCGGCATCCCGAACATCCCGCACTCCGACGCGCCCGACGGCGCGAGCGATGACGACAACCCGATCATCACCGGCCCCGTCGGGCTCGCCGATTCGTTCCCCGAGTGGCAGCGGGTGCCGCACTGGGAAACCGCTGAGGCACTCGGCATCCTCGACAACGAACGCGCCGTCAAGATCTCGGGTTCGATGTTCACCATGCAGCGCGGTGCGGGCGCCACACTCGCCCGGGCGTTGACGCAGTACGGCCTCGACCGCAATGCCGACGTGCACGAAGAGATCCGTCCGCCGTCACTCGTCACCACGGCGACGTTGACCGCCACCGGACAACTCCCCAAGTTCGCCGAGGACGCCTATGCCATCGAGAAAGACGACCTGTGGTGCGTGCCCACGGCCGAGGCGTCGCTCACCTCGTTGTTCAGCGGTGAGGTCCTCGACGACACCGACCTGCCGGTCCGGCTGATGGCGTTCAGCCCGTCGTTTCGGCGCGAGGCGGGCTCGGCTGGCCGCGACACGCGCGGCATGCTGCGCGCCCACGAGTTCGACAAAGTCGAGATGCTGGCATTCGCGACACCGGAGCAGGCCCCCGAACTCCTCAACGACATGGTCGATCGCGCAGCCAGTGCCGTCGCCGACCTCGGCCTGCCCTACCGCGTGATCGAGATCTGTGTCGGCGACATGAGCGGGAGCCATCACCGCTCGCTCGATGTCGAGGTCTACGCGCCCGGCGTCGACACCTGGCTGGAGGTGTCGTCGGTCTCGTGGTTCGCCGACTACCAGGCCCGACGCGGCAACACCCGCTTTCGACGCCACGATGCCGATGGCAAACCAATCAAGGGCAGCCACTTCGCGCACACCCTCAACGGTTCGGCTCTCGCGGTACCGCGCGTGTGGGCGGCCATCATCGAGAACAACCGCAACGAGGACGGCAGCGTCACCATTCCCGCAGCACTGCACCCGTACATGCGGGGGCAGACCAAGATCGACGCTTGCTGAACATGGGCGACTCGATTCGAGACCGTCGGGTCCAGTACGAAACGGCCGGGCTCGATGTCGGCGACCTCGATGCTGATCCCGTCGTGCAGTGGCAGCGGTGGCACGACGACGCCGCCGACGCGGGCGTGGCCGAACCCAATGCAATGACCCTGTCGACCATCGGTGTCGACGGTGTCCCTGACGCCCGCATCGTCCTACTGCGCGGCATCACCGGCAGCGGGCTCGAGTTCTACACGAACTACGACAGCGCGAAAAGCACGCAGATCATGCGTGCGCCGGGAGCCGCTGCGACGTTCGGCTGGCTCGACCTGCACCGTCAGGTGCGTGTGCGCGGCCAGGTCGAGGCAATGACGGCAGCGGAGAGCGACGACTACTTCGCGTCTCGCCCGCGAGCCTCCCAACTCGGTGCCTGGTCGTCGCCTCAGAGCGACGTGATCGCCGATCGGGCGGTGCTCGACGCACTGGTCGCCGACACCGCCGTTCGGTTCGCCGACAGCGACAGCGTGCCTCGGCCGGCGAACTGGGGTGGCTGGCGGTTGGCGCCCACGACGTGGGAGTTCTGGCAGGGGCGACCGAGCCGGCTGCATGACCGTCTGCGGTACCGGAGCGGACCTGAATGGACGATCGAGCGCCTCGCTCCCTGAACGCGCTGCCGCTGTTCTGTGCGGATCGGCCCGGCGAGCCAAAAAAGAAACAGGACAGCATCCAGGTTGAACCGACAATGTGAACAGGCGAGGCTGTCGAGATGACGGGAAGCAAAGTACTGGTGGTCGACGACGAACCAACCGTGCGCGAGGTCGTCGTCGGCTACCTCCGGCGCGACGGCCATGACGTCGCCGAGGCCGGCGACGGCAACACGGCGCTCGAGCTGCTCGAGTCCGACCCGCCAGACCTCATCGTGCTCGACATGATGCTGCCGGGCGTGAACGGCTTGGACATCCTCCGTCGTGTGCGGGCATCGAGTGCGATCCCCGTGATCATGCTCACCGCTCGCGCCGAGGAATCCGATCGCGTCGCCGGTCTCGAGTTGGGCGCCGACGACTACGTGGTCAAGCCCTTCTCGCCGCGTGAGCTCGCCGCACGAGTCAATGGCGTCCTGCGACGAACCGGCGGCCGTCCCGACGAGGCGCCGCCGACACTGAGTTTTGAAGGCCTCGACATCGACCCGCTGAGTCGGGAGGTCACGATGGATGACAAGATCGTCGAGATGACGCCCAAGGAGTTCGACGTGTTGCAGTTCCTGGCGGCGTCGCCCCGGCAGGTCTTTTCGCGGGCACAACTGCTCGAATCGGTTTGGCAGTCCTCACCCGAGTGGCAGGATCCCGCCACGGTGACCGTGCACGTTCGGCGGATCCGCAACAAGATCGAGACCGACCCCGAGAACCCGCGCTGGATCACCACGGTGTGGGGTGTCGGCTACAGGTTCGAGCCATGAGCGACTCGAACTTCGAACCGGCGCTGGGCTACAAACCGCCTCGGATGAACCGACTCGGGCGCCGCTTTCTGGGTGCCAACCTGGCCGTGCTCGGCGTCGCGATTCTGATCATCGCCATCGCTGCGAACGAGATGTTCATCAGCGACCACGATCGTCGTTTCCTGATGTGGGTCCTGATTCCCGCAGTGCTCGGCGCCGCAATGGTCGCGGTGCTGATGGCGCGGCCCGTCGCCCGCGACGCGAAGCGCATCTGCGATGCGGCCATGCGCGTTGCAGGCGGCGACCTGACCGCACGTACCGGCGTGATCCGTAACGACGAACTGGGCGAAGCCGCCGAGATGTTCGATGTGATGGTCGATCGATTGCATTCCGTCGAGAACGAACGCTCGTTGATGCTGTCGTCGATCTCTCACGATCTGCGCACTCCGCTCGCTGCGCTCCGAGCAGCGGTCGAGGCGATTCGCGACGGCGTCGCTGATGATCCCGACCTGTACCTCGTCGGGATGGAACGCCAGGTCAAGGCACTCACCTTCCTGGTCGAGGACTTGCAGTTGCACACCCGCTTGGTCAGTGGCACGTTGCAACTGCAGCGAGCCCGCATCGACCTGAACGAACTCGCCGACGAGTCGATGGAGATCGTTCGGCCGCTCGCTGAATCGCGCGGCATCAAGCTGCTGCTCGAAGCCACCGAGCGGGTCATGGTCGATGCCGACGGATCTCAGTTGGCACGGGTCATCCGCAACCTGCTCGACAACGCGATCCGTCACGCACCTGACGGGTCGGTCGTACTGGTCCAAGTGGTCCGCGACGGCTCGAACGTGACGCTGCGCGTCCACGACGAGGGTCTCGGTTTCCCAGCCGAGTTCCGCGACCGTGCCTTCGAGCCGTTCACCCGTGCCGACCCGGCCCGCGACACCACCACCGGCACCGCCGGTCTCGGTCTGTCGATTGCTCGTGGCATCGTGACAGCACACGACGGCACCGTCACGCTTGGTGAAGGCCCAGGCGGCGAAGTGCGAATTTCCTTGCCGGTCCCCGTTCGCTGACGCGACGTTCGGTCTGGCGCGTCACACGTCGGCCGAGGCTGCCGGCCAGGTGGTGGCCGCGGTGACGAGGCCGTCGATCAGGGAGTTCGTGTGCGGGGTGAGCCCCGGGCCCTCCCAGTCCCACCACATCGGACTCGAGCCGCGCACTCTGGGCGGAAGTTCGATCTGGACGCCCTGGTGGCGAGGCAGGTTGACCGGGTTGTCCGCATGCAATCCGCGCAGCTTTTTCGGGATGGAGTCGATGTCGGTGATGATGTCGTACGCCGGCAGGACCCCGCGCAGTGCGGCGCCGACGTGATTCGCGAAGACGCGATTGGTGCCACCGAGGAGCAGCGCGCCGAACATGCCGCGGCGACCGAAGCCATGCACGGTGATGGCGATGTCGATGTGGTCGATGAATGCAGCCAGTCGAGCCGACTCCGTTGGGCGCACCTTGATCGACGACAGGTGCTCACGCATGGGGACTGGCTGCACCACGCCGTAGTAGGACGCCCCCGACCGCTCGGCTGCCGCCGCAGCGATCACGTCGGTCTGGAGTTCGAGATTGCCGCCGTGGTACGCCATGAAACCGATGCGTCCGAGTGCGCCGTCGCGCAGCTCACACACCTCGCGCACCCCGGGCGCAGCGAGGATCTCGGCGAAGGTGGACACCCGTTCATCATGGCGCAGTCACGGTTTGGCGACGAGTTGGGCCGGTACGCTGCGCGCATGCTCGTGTGGATGGATCTCGAAATGACCGGCCTCGATCACACATCAGACGTCATCGTCGAGATCGCCACGCTGATCACCGATGACGAACTCGAGATCATCGCCGAAGGGCCTGATCTCGTCGTTCACGCCACCGGCGAACAGCTCGCTGCGATGGACCCCTTTGTCGTCGAGATGCACACTCGGTCTGGGCTGCTCGATCAGATCAGAGCATCGGCGATCACACTCGAAGAAGCGGGCGCCGCGACGCTCGCCTTCATCAAGGAGCACGTCCCCGAGGAGCGCAGTGTGCCGCTGTGCGGCAACTCGATCGGCACGGACCGGCGTTTCCTCGATGCGTATCTGCCCGACATCGAGAACTACCTGCACTACCGTTCGATCGACGTGTCGAGCGTCAAGGAACTCGTCAAGCGTTGGTACCCCGACGTCGACGTCAGCCGTCCACGTGGCCAGGGTTCGCATCGCGCGCTCGACGACATCCGGGCATCGATTGCCGAGATGGTGTACTACCGCGACACGGTGTTCGTTGCTCGCGCCGAGGTCGCTGAGGCCGAGGCCGCAGATGTGGCTGTCTCCGCCACGACCGACGACGACGAGTAGCGATGCTGATCGTCGCCCACGCCGGTGGTGCGACTCCGCGTCTGCCAGGAGATAATTCGCGACACGAGTCGACGCGACTTCTCTAGCTTGATGGGCGTCCACTCGGTGGAGCCGTTCGGTTGGCTCCACGCCAGTCTCAGAGCTCCGGCTCAGAGGCACGACGCCCAGGCTCGATGAGGTTCCGAGCCTGGGCGTCGGCGCGTTCTGACAGGGTTTGCGGTGACGACGGCTGCTCCACGTGTGTCGACGCCGGGCGCAACCTGATTGCGGGCGTGCGGGTAGGTTCGCCTGATGCGTGCAATCGTCTTGAGAGAACATGGTGGCCCGGAAGTCCTGCAGATCGAAGACGTTCCCGATCCCGTCGGCGGCCCGGACGACATCGTGGTCGATGTGGCGCACACCGCATTGAACCGGGCCGACACCCTGCAGCGCATGGGGATGTACCCAGATCCGCGCGATCGGGACATCGAGATTCCCGGCCTCGAGTACGCCGGGACTGTCGCGTCGGTCGGCAGCGAGGTCACGGACTGGCAGGTCGGTGACCGGGTCATGGGCATCGAAGCGGGTGGTTGCTATGCCGAGCAGGTCGTCACGCATGGCCGCCAAGCGCTCCCGGTGCCGGGGAACGTCGAGTTGAGCGACGCCGCTGCGATCGCCGAGGTGTTCCTCACTGCTTGGGATGCGCTCGTCGTGCAGGGCGGGCTCACATCCGGCCGATGGGGGCTGATTCACGCAGGTGCGTCAGGCGTCGGAACAGCGGGTATCCAGATCGCCAAGGCGCTCGGAGCGCGGATCGCCGTCACCTGTTCGTCCGGCAAAGCCGACGCCTGTCGTGCACTGGGCGCCGACGTCGTGCTCGAACGCAGTCCCGCTGACTGGTTGGCCGCGCTCGAAGCCGAGGTGCCCGAGGGTGTCGACACGATTCTCGATGTCGTCGGTGGCGACGAAGCCGATCGCAACCTGCGTGCAGCCCGCACGGACGGCACCATCGTGCAGGTCGGTTTGATGGGCGGCGCATCGGCACCGGTCAACATGGGGCTGCTGCTCACCAAGCGGATCACCTGGATCGGCACGACGCTGCGGTCGCGGCCCGTCGAGCGCAAGATCGAACTGATGCAGCGCTTCATCGACGAGATCCTTCCGCTCTTCGACTCCGGGGCGTTGCGTCCCGTGATCGACTCGCGATACTCCTTCGAGCAGATGCCCGAGGCGCACACCTACATGCAGTCGAACGCGAACATCGGCAAGATTCTCGTCGACATCACGTGAACAGACACGGCCGGGGCAGCCGAATCAGACGGTTGCGGGCTCGTCGTCGGAGTCGCTGTAGAGCGCACCCCGCCGGGCCCGCCTGAAGCTGAAGAAGGCACCGATCGTGAGGATCAGCACCGCAGCCAGCCCGAAGAGCACCCAGGTGGATGCATCGGCGCCGGCGCCGGGTCGTTCGCCGTACACGAAGGTGATTGCGCCACCGATCAGGTGACCCTCCTCCTCGGCGAGATAGCGGACGACGTACTCGCCTTTCACTTCGAGCGGATCGAAGAACAGCTTGGCCTCGGTGTCGGAGATGACATCGACGGTGCCGGGCAGATCACGGTTGTCCGGCCCGACCAGAGCCAGTTCGACACCATCGACGGGATTGCCGAAGTCGATCAGGACCTCGCTGATCGGATCGTCGAACTGCGACCGGTGCGCAGGAAACGATGACTCGATCTCTTCGTGAGCGAACACGACCGATCCGGCGGTCAATGCGGCGCAGGTGGCGAGGACGGCGATGGCGACCCGGCGCACGGCACAGAACAAGCCCTTCATGGAGCCCATTCAACCAGGCCACAGGACCAAGATCGCCGCGGTGGGCGGACGTCACCGCCAGGACCGGCCGGGACCGGTCTGAATCGGTCACCGTGCGTCGATCCGTCGACCCTTCCACTCGACGTCCCGACGCAGCACGAGCGCGACGAGGCTGCGCGCGAAAATCGCAAAGAAGGCGAGTACAGCGAGCGGATACAGCAGCGCAGTGACCGGGTGGATCGAGATGGCACGCCGACCCAGCACCCAGACCTGAAGCGCGCTGAGCGGGTAGACGAGCGGCGTGGCGACCCAACCGCCCGCAAGTGATGTCACCCAGGCGAACGTGGCCAGCGCCAACCACCAGGGTGTGAAGCGTGCGCCGGTGGCGATACTGCGGGTCCAGCCCCGGATCGTCTGCCCGAGACCCTCGGGATACATGCGGAACCTGGTGTCCGGGCGGCCACTGAACAGTTCGGAGCGACCGATGGCGCGGGCCAGGCCGATGTCCTCGGTGTGCATCATGTGCACCGCTGGCGACGCGTGCCCGCCGGAACGGTCGTAGGTGTTGCGGTCCACGGCCAGGACCGGACCGAACGCCACGGTCGCTGTCGTGCGGCGTCCGATCGGGGTGAAGGCACCGCACCCCATCAGTGCGGTCACGTTGCACAGCACGCTGGCCTGTTCGACCCAGCTGCCCGTGTCGTGCCAGGGCTGTACAGAAACGACGGCGTCGGGATGCGCGCCGACCGTTATGGCGATGCGTTCGACGAGATCGGTGGCCGGTTGGACGTCGGCATCGAGGAACAACAGCACCGGAGCGGTCGTTGCGGTGGCACCGTGGGCGCAGGCGTGGGGTTTGCCAAGCCAACCCTCGGGCAGCGCCGGGGGAGTGATGGTGCGTGCACCGAACCGTCCAGCGATGCCGGCGGTGTCGTCGTCGGAGTGGTCATCGACCACGAGGAGTTCGTCTTCGGGACCGATCTGGGCAACGAGCGGAGTGAGCAGTCGAGGCAGTGACGCAGCCTCGTTGCGTGCCGGAATGACGACGGCGACGCCGGGTCGATCAGTACTCGAACTGCCCGTGTGGCTGGTTTCGGGGAGTGGTCGAAGCCGCCAGAGCAGTAACCAGCCGATGACCCATCCCACCAGGTAGATGCCCAGATCGAGGCGGTCGGGGGCCAGTTGCACCTGCCCACTGTGGCTGTCCAGACGATTTCTTGCAAGAAAAGTGCAAGACCCGTGTTGTTCATTTCTCTTGTCAGGTGAGAACGACATCCACCGCTCCGATCGGAGCACTCACCGAAAGCTTCGACATGACCAACCGCACCGCTTCCGACAACACCCTTCTGAACAGCACCCCGTCCAACAGCGCTCGGAACCAGCGCACTCGCCGGCGCGCTGGCATCGCTGCTCTCGCTGCACTCGGTTTGCCGCTCGGCGCACTGCTCGCTCCGAGCGCTGCCGCAGCAGCTCCGGGCGACCCGGTCGACGACATCGACATCGTGTTGTCGCTCGACCTGCTTCCACTGAACCCGGCCGACTTCGAGCCGTTCAACCCGGTCCCGGAACTCCCCGAGACACCAGCACCCTTCCCGACACCGGACCCGGTTCCCGAGGAGCCGATGACTCCGGAGGTCGACCCGCCCGGCCCGCCGATCACCCTCCTGCCGGAGACGCCGCTGGTCCTGTTGCCGGAACCGTTCGTTCCGCCGGCGCCAGATGACTTCCCCGACCCAGACGATGTCCCCGGTCCGGACGACGGCCCGGTGCCGACGTTTGAGCTCCCGGTCCCGGATGAGCCCTTTGAAGTGCTTCCGTTCGACCCGGAGGATCTCATCCTGCCGACCGACGACGGTGACGATGACGCTGGTGATGGCGACGACGAGCCGGAGTGCAACGACTACGCCGCCGGCAACTTCTCCGTCACGGTGGACCGGTACGACGCCGACCTGATCGAGGTGCAGCTCGCTTACACCGACCCGGACGTGTGCGATTACACCGTTTGGTCTGCAATCGCTGAGCCGGCTGCCGTCGACGTCCTCGCCGAGACAACGGTCGGGATGGAATCGATCGCCACTGCGACCGACTCAGCCGGCTACTACCAGCAGACCTTCCTCGACAGCGATCTGTGCGACCTCGAGATCAGAGTTGCCGTCGAGGAGAGCCTCCCCTTCACGATCGCCCACACCGACGATGGCTGCGAAGACGATGGCGAGACGCCCGAAGATGATGGCGGGACGCCCGAAGATGATGGCGGGACGCCCGAAGATGATGGCGGGACGCCCGAAGATGATGGCGAGACGCCCGAGGATGATGGCGAGACGCCCGAAGATGATGGCGAGACGCCCGAGGATGATGGCGAGACGCCCGAGGATGATGGCGAGACGCCCGAGGATGATGGCGAGACGCCCGACGATGATGGCGAGACGCCCGACGATGATGGCGAGACGCCCGACGATGATGGCGAGACGCCCGACGATGATGGCGAGACGCCCGAAGAGGCCCGCCCGCTCGGAGAGCCCGAGACACCCGGCACCCCGCCTGGCGGGCTCCCGCAGACGGGTACCGACCTGACGACCGTGATGCTCGCCATCGGCCTGATGACCCTCGGCGCCGGCTCGGTCATCGCCCTCGCCACCCGCCGACAGGAGGAGCTCCCCATCGCCTGAACCTCACCGGAGCCCGCCATCGGCGCAGCCGCCCCGACCAGCCCTCGTCACTGGCCGGGTCGGCAGCGTCGAATCGATCCCGAAATCCGTGTATCAGGCCGCTCCCTCGGCCCTCACCACAACACAGATGAAACCCAGAACCCAGAACCCAGAACCTCGAACCTCAGAAAGCGACCCACTGCCATGAGCCTCACTCTCACTCTCTCTCCGATCAGTACTTCCACCGATACTGCCGCCCTCCCTGCCAGCTTCGCTCCGACCCTGACCCCGAGCAGCGACCCGGCCGAACGGGCGAACAGCGCTGACGACGATGCCGGCAACGACGAAGCAGCGCTGTCGAGCTACGCACGTTGCGCCGACGGCAACGGGACGCTCAGCTTCCTGTTCTTCTCCGAAGACGACCTCGAATTGGCCCGAGCCAAGGCGATCTGTCGTGCATGCGGTCTGCAGGAGGCCTGTCTCTCCGGTGCGATCGAACGCCAAGAGCCTTACGGGATCTGGGGCGGCAAGCTCGTCCTCGATGGTGTGCCGGTGGAGTTCAAGCGCAAGCGTGGTCGTCCACGCAAGAACCCCGCTCCGGTGCTCGTCGTCGACGAGGCCCCGATTCCGCCGCACCTCGTCGCCTGATCCGGACGTGAAATCGCACGCAACAACCGTCGGTTGCGACCCGGGTCGAATTAACTCCCTTGACCCGGGTGCCACTGACGTGGTTGCCTGTACATCAGTCGTGCGACCCACCGTCGTGCGACACGGACACGTCACACCGAGATTTCCGAGCACGACCCGAGCAAGAAAGGAACAGACCATGAGCAGCACCGTTTCGTTCGTTCAGCGCATCGACGCAGGTCTGTCCCCACGCGCCCGCGTCGCATCGGTTTCGTCCACCGCGCCGACCACCGCCGCATTCACCGCCCCATGCAGTGAAGCGTTCGCAGGCGTGAGCTCGGTCTCCGGCAACCCGACCAACGGTCACATGAACACTGGTTGGCTTGGTGGCTTTGCCGAAACCGGATGCGCGAAGACCGCGTATGTCACCAAGCGAATCTCCACCGGCAGCCTCTTCGAGGTCTCGACGTAACACTGACGTCAGATCACCTCTTCTGAGGCCGCCGGGATGTTCGTCCCGGCGGCCTTTTCGGTTTTCGGACCCGATCACCCGCTGCAAGCTCGCCCACAGCAAGCACCAGCACCAGCACCAGCATCATCACCACCACCACCACCACGAACACCAACAGAAAGTAACTGCGATGAAGACACTCACCAATCACGACGCACTCGCCACCAAGATCGCCGCCACACCGGCTGGCATCTGGCCACTGACCTCCGACGGTCCGCTCTCCAGCGACGTCGACGCCGCTCACACCACTGCACGCACCAACGAAACGGATCTCCCCATGAACATCTTCGCCCCCGTCGACGAACTCGACGAACTCGACCCCGACATACAGAGACCCCCGGACCGCGCCGACGCCGAGCTCGACGTCGAACAGGAGTCGACTCGTACGCCCGTCGCCCGATGTGCTGACGGCAACGGCACGATGGTCGGACTCTTCTTCTCCGACCACGTCGTCGACATCGCCCGCGCCAAGGCCATGTGTGCGCTCTGCCCGCTGGCGGCCCAGTGCCTCGCCGACGCCCTGGAGCGCGAAGAGCCCTGGGGTGTCTGGGGCGGCCAGCTGATCTCCGGCGGCCGGATCATCGCGGACAAGCGTCCGTGCGGCCGTCCGCCGAAGGTCCCCCGGCCCGAGGTCGTGTACGACGAGATGGGCCCGGTCGGCATCGATCTGATTCCAGCCTGAGTCCCTGACAGCCAGTTCCCCGACAGGAGAGACGGAGCGTCCCTGCAGCTTCCCCCGGCTGCAGCGGCGCTCCGTCGTCGCGTCCAGGCCCCGAACGGTTTCGGTTCTGTAAGGGAACGTTTCGCGCGAGGTGAGAGCGTCGCCTGAGGACCGTCACTACTCTCGACATGGTGAAGTTCGCTCGCCCACAACTGCTTGCCGGCTCCCTCGCCGTTGCGGTGCTCGCGATTGTTGCGTTTGCGGTGTTCGCGGCCAATCGCACCAGCCATGACGACGTCGACGCGCAACTCACTCCAGGCGTCGTGACCTTTCCGGACAATGGTCTGGGCAACACCGAGGTCGAAGGTGATCCGCTGCCCCTCGTACGGGTCGGCGACCGTGACGGCAACGATGTCGACACCGCTTCGTTCGTCGGGACGCCCCTCGTGATCAACCTCTGGTTCGCCGACTGCCCGCCGTGCGCTGCCGAGTTGCCTGACTTCGCCGAAGTGCACACCGAACTCGGCGACGACGTACGTTTCATCGGCATCAACCCCAACGACTCGATCGAACGGATGGAGCGCTTCGCCAGCGAGCGCGGCGTGAGCTACGAGCTCTTCCGCGACGACTTCGCCGAGTTCACCGACGCCATCGAAGCCGCCGCCTTCCCGGTCACGCTCTTCGTGACACCGGACGGCACGATCACCGAACAGACCGGCGCCATCGACGCCGATGAACTCCGTTCCGCCATCGCTCAACTCCTGGAGGTCTCCGCGTGAGCCTGTCATTCATCCGCGGCCTCGTCGCCGCCGTCAACCCCTGCGGCTTCATTCTGCTTCCGACCTACCTGATGTACTTCCTCGGTGTGTCCGGCGGCGCGCCCGGTACGCAGAAGGCGTCGATCACCCGCGCGCTCAAGGTCAGCGCGGCGGTCTCGACCGGATTTCTCACCGTGTTCCTCGTCATCGGTTTCTTGTCGGTGCCGCTGCGCTCCACGATCTCGGCCAACTCGAAGTACGTCACCGGGTTCATCGCGGTCGGTCTCATCGTGCTCGGCATCGCCATGCTGCGTGGGTACAAGCCGCCGTTCATGACCCCGCAGATCGACTCCGGCAAGAAGGACCAGACCGTCAAGTCGATGTTCGTCTACGGCATCGCCTACGCCGTTGCCTCGATCGGCTGCACGATCGGGCTGTTCCTCGCCACCGTCTTCAGCGCCCGCCCCGACGAGACGTTCTTCGACAGTGTTGCGAACATGGTTGCCTACGGCGCCGGTATGGCCGTGCTGGTCAGTGCATTGACCGTCGGCTTTGCCTTCGCCAACACCAGCCTGCTGAAGTTCCTGCGCGGCTCGATGCAGTACATCGACAAGATCGCTGCAGCATTCGTCGTGCTGTCGGGCTTGTACCTCGCCTGGTACTTCTACTGGGTCGACCTCGACAACGGGGGCGACCCGATCACCGACTGGGCCTTCGCTCGTCAGGCCGACGCCACTGCCTTCTTGAATGACAACTGGCAGGTCGTCGGCATCGTCCTCGGTGGCGTGGTCGTGACAGCAATCGCCTACGTCTTGTTCCGTGACGACGATGGCGAGGGAGAACTCGAAACAGCTCCCGAGTCCGAATCGGTCAGCTGACACGAGCGACATCTGCCCGCCCCGTCGATTCGGGAGACGAAACCCCACCCCTGAGTGGACCTTCGTCTCCCGGCGCTGTCCCGCCAGGGGAGGGAGACGAAACCCCACTCCCGGATGGGTTTTCGTCTCCGGGCGCGACCACGTTCCGTTCCGGAGCGGGCGATGTCTCTAGTGTCGGACGGGCATGGCCGACACAACCCGCGACTTCGACCCGACCACCGTTCCGATCAAGGCTGCCGCCACCGTGATGATGGTGCGCGACGGCGAAACGGGCCTCGAAGTGTTCATGCTGCGGCGCACCGGTCGGGCATCATTCGGCGCCGGGATGTACGTGTTCCCCGGTGGACGCGTCGACGACGTGGACCATGCCGACGAGATCGCACCGTTCTGCGAAGGGCTCGACGATGTTGCGGCGTCGAGCCAACTCGGTATCTCCAAGGGTGGGCTGGCGTACTGGGTCGCGGCGATCCGCGAATGCTTCGAGGAGGCAGGCATCCTGCTTGCCGAGCCGCGCAGCGGCGGAGCGCTCGACCTGGACGACGATGAGCGACACGCTGTACACGATGGTGCGTTGTCGATGGTCGAGCTGTGCAAACGCCACGACCTCGTGCTCGACCTGTCGACCACCCAGTACGTCGACCACTGGATCACCCCCGTTGGTGAGCAGCGTCGCTTCGACACGCGGTTCTTCGTGACCGAGGCTCCCGACGATCAAGAAGGCCTCCACGACGACAAGGAGACGACCGACAGTTTGTGGATCAGCCCGCAGGCTGCGCTCGACATGCAGGCTGCAGGCGAGCTGATGATGATGCCCCCGACGATGTACAACCTGCAGCGCCTGACCGAGGTCTCTACTGCTGCCGACGCCGTTGCTGCCGGCAAAGCCGCGACGGACATCCCGTGCATCCTGCCGAAGATGAAGACCGACGATGCCGGCAAGTTCATCGGCATCGCCATGCCCGGCGACGCCGACTACGACACGCTCTGAGTCACATCGGGGACAGGCACCGGCGTGACTCAGTCACATCGGGGACAGGCACCGGCGTGACTCCAGTGTGAATCGGACGCTCAATCGGTGGAGGCTCCGGCATCGAGTTCGTCGAACGCGGCGTTGACGGTGTCGAAGAGGCGGGCACTGCATCCAGCCATGTCGATGTCGTCGGCGGCGGTCGGTGGAACGATGTCGGAGACGATCTGCTCGGCGATCGACCGGAACATCTCCGCAGCGACCCCGGTGCCTTCGATCGCCACGGGCGTGCCGGCATCGTTGCCCGCGGCGACCGAGGTCTCGAGCGGGATCCTGCCGAGCAGCGGAGCGTCGATCGCCGCCGCGAGTGCCTCGCCGCCACCGGAGCCGAACAGTGCGTACGACTCGCCGTGATCGCACGTGAACGCACTCATGTTCTCGATCACGCCCACGACCTTCAAGAAGCTGCGACGCGCCATGTCAGCAGCGCGCTGGGCCACCTTCTGTGCGGCGAGTGCTGGGGTGGTGACCACGATCAGGTCGGTGCTGGGCAGCATGCGCGCCAAGCCCATCTGCACATCGCCGGTGCCGGGCGGCATGTCGATGAGCAGGTAGTCGAGTTCGCCCCACTGCACGTCGCGGAGGAACTGCTCGACCGCCTTGGTCAGCATCAGGCCCCGCCACATCAGTGCGGTCTCCTCGTCGACGAGGAAACCGGTCGACACGACTTTGAGTAGCCCGTCACCGACGGTGCGCTCGTTCGGAAAGATCTTGGGCTTGCCCGGTTCGCCGTCGGCACCATCGACGGGGTGGGCTTCCATTCGGTCGGTGATGCCGAGCAGACGCGGAACCGAGAAACCCCAGATGTCGGCATCGAGCACGCCCACGGTCAGGCCGGTCGACGCCAGTGCGGCGGCGAGGTTGACCGTGACCGACGACTTGCCGACGCCGCCCTTGCCGCTGGCGATCGCGAGCACCTTGCAGTTGGCCGGCACCTCGGTCTCGGCGGCGTTCTCACGTGCGTTCCACCGAGCCTTGGTCATGACCTGGCTGCGTTCGTCGGAGTTCATCTCGCCCCAGGTGATCTTCACCTTGGAGACGCCGGGATGCAGTTCGACGCGATCTTCGACTTCTTTCTTGATCTCGGCGCGCATCGGACAGCCCGAGATCGTCAGTTTGATCTCGATGGTCACCAGACCGTCGTCCCCGATCGCCACCGAAGGAACCATGCCGAGCGACACGATGTCCGCGCCCAGTTCGGGGTCGATGACCGAGCCGAGCACGTCGATGACTTCGGCCTCGGTGGGCGGCGGCCCACTGGTCGGGCGCGGGGCTTTGCCGTTGATGATGCGGCTCATCGGAACATTTTACCGGCCGCGGCCGTGTAATCTCCTCATGTGCCTGGTTCGTCCCAACTCGATCTCCTCAAGACCTTGGGTGACAACACGCGCTACGCGATCTATCTCGAACTGGCCCGAGCGCCACGTCCACTGATCACCGCAGAGATCGCGGACTCGTTGTCGCTGCACGCGAACACAGTCCGTCCGCACCTCGATCGAATGCGCGATGTCGGCCTGGTCGAAGTTCACGTCGGTGGACGCGGTGACGTCGGCCGGCCTCAGCATCGCTATTCGCTCGCCGCCGACGCTCCCGCCCTCGGCCTCGAGCCACCGACGATGCCGGTGCTCGTGCGCATGGTGCTCGCCATGGCGCAACGACTCGACGCTCGCCCCGACGACGCCGAAGCAGTCGGCCACGACGAAGGTGCTCGGCGCAGCGCGCTGTACAACGACCACCCGTCGACGCTCGAAGCGCTCGTGCACGATCTCGATCGGCTCGGATTCGACCCTGTGGTCACCGACGATCCGCGTGACACCGTCGACGACAACGACGCTGCAGCGATGGTGTCGTTCGGAAACTGTCCGTTCGCAGACCTGGCACGGGAACATCCTGACCTCGTCTGTGGTTTACACAAGGGCATGGTCACCGGCTTGGTCGATGAACTCGGCGATGCGGTCATCGACGAGTTCTGTACGTTGACTCACCGCACGCCTTGCCGGGTCACTGTTTCATCCAGGTAATCTCGTACCACTCGTTGAACGGCTCCTGAGGAGGACTGTCACATGATCACACTCACCGACAACGCAACCGTCAAGGTCGGCCAACTCCTGGCTGCCGAGGGCGCCGAAGAACTCGCGCTGCGCGTCGCTGTCCGCCCCGGCGGATGCAGCGGCTTCTCCTACGAGATGTTCTTCGATGGCGACATCGCGTCGGACGACAACGTCACCAACTTCGGTGACGATGGCAAGGTCCGCGTCGTCGTCGACCCGGCCTCGGCACAGCTGCTCGAAGGTGCCACGCTCGATTACAAGGACGGCCTCGAGCAGAGCGGCTTCGCCGTGACGAACCCCAACGCCACCCGCTCCTGCGGTTGCGGCCAGAGCTTTTCCTGAACAACGGCTGACGGTCGTTGCGTCTGCAGCGTTCAGGTCGCGCTCGAAGTAGGCCCCACTTGGCCTCTTCGAGACGTCGGGTCAGTTGAGCGAGAGCCGTTCGAGGAGTTCGGTCTCATCCCAGACAGCGTCGAGGCGCTCGACGATCGTGCCGCTCGCGCCGGTGATGAAGAGCGCAGGTTCATAGGTCATGCCGACCGCAGTGACCGCCGGAGCGATGTCCAGGCCCGCCGAGTCGGTGAACACCTCGGCATGGACGAAGACGAACTGATCACCGAATTGATCCGCTGCGCTGATCAGGGCGTCGAGCGCAGGGGCGCAGCTGCCGGTTGAACAGAATTCGGGAGTTCCCACGTAGTAGGCCACCGGACGGCCCGTGGCCAGTGCGTCGGTCAGCGACATCTCGTGAAACGGGCACGGCTCAGGTGTGCGCGTGCACAGACTGTCGAAGCCCTGCGGGTCGTCGACCGTCGGCGTGTCGAAGCCGGGAAGAACGTCGCCGGGCGTTGGCACGGCGACCGCTACGGGATCCATGACCTGAAACGCTGCCCCTTCGCCGGGTCCGCCGTCGACCACGAGGGAGAAGATCCCGGGCTCGTCGATCACGGTTCGGAAGTCGTAGTAGGGGGCGGGCGCGACATCGCGGCGGACTGCGGAGAACGTGTCGCCGACCGGAGCGCCGTCGATGTCGACGACACGCGCGGTCAACGTTGCCGGCCCGTCTTGGATGAACTGGGCAGCACCGGTCGACAGGGTGATCGGCATCCGAACGATGCCGGGAACCTGGACGTTGTTCGGGAACCGCTGGACCAACGTGAATCCGTTCCCCGCCGAGCCCGGCGCTGCATCGACATCAGTATCGGAGTCGGCGAGTGCCTCGCCGTTGTCATCATCGGCCGTGTCACCTGAACCCGAACACGCCGTAAGTGCACCGGCTGCGGCCAGGCCGGCGAGCAGCCTGCGACGGGTCAGACCGCTGGCAAGATCCGGCTGGAGCCGAACCGAGTCTGGAGGCCGGTGATTCGCCGCACGTCGAGATGCGGTGACAGAGGCGGGGAGTCGTGGACTGGTCATGTGTGCTCACAATCGTGAAGAAACTTGGAAGGATCCGATCGATCGGGAGCTGTGACGTTGATTCGCAGGTCGGAAACGTGCGAATCTCTGATCGTCATGAACGCCCGACCTGCCAGGCCACCGTCCCATCGACGATACCGGCGGCGCATCCTTGCTTGGGGTGCAGCCGGTGTGGCTGGTGTCTTCGCCGTCGGCGCTCCGATCTTCATCAACCGCGTCGAAGACGACCTCGAACGACGAGCGGTCGCCGAACTCGAAGCTGCGGGCATCGGCGGGGTCACACCGAGCTTCTCCGGTCAGGACGGGGAGCTGCGCTGTCTCGACGGTCCGGTCGAGATCTCCGACGACGTCGTCGGGGAGATCCGGGATCTGTGGGGCGTCTCGTCGCTCGACGTGGACGGCAGTTGTACCGACTCGAGTACCGACGATGACGAAGCCGCAGTGACGGACACGGCGCCACCGCCGGAGACCGACGCGACAGACGCAACAGAGGCGACGTCGACCACGATTGCCGACACGACGACCACGACGACGGTCCCTGACCTCGACCCCGTTGCCGGCGTCGTCGCCAACGACTCCCAGTTCTCGACGCTGACCGGCTTGCTCGCCGACGCAGGCCTGACCGAGACACTCGCCGATGAGGGCCCGTTCACCGTCTTCGCTCCGACCAACGATGCTTTCGAAGCGCTCGGCGCTGACGTAACCGGTGCGCTCGCTCGTGACCCCGATCTCTTGGCGACCGTGCTGTCCCATCACGTGACGATGGGGTCGGTCCTGTCGACGTCGTTGGCCGACGGCACGATCGACATGCTCGACGACACGCCGGTCACGATCGACATCGGCGCCGCAGATGAAGCCGACGGCGTGACGCTCACGTCGGGCGACTCGACGGCCACCGTCACCGAGGCCGACCTCGAAGCATCGAACGGTGTCGTGCACGCGATCGACCAGGTGCTGATTCCCGAGGGTCTCGTCATCGGCCCCGACCCGACCGAGGTGCGCGCCGCCGCCGACTACGTCGACGGCCAGATGACGCTCCGCGGCACGGTCGCCAGCGAGGCGCAGCGTGAGGCACTCATGGCCGCCGCGTCGTCCGGCGTCGATCCGGACAATGTCATCGACGAACTGGTCGTCGACAGCGGCGCCAGCACCGACGGCGACTCGATCGACGCGCTCGCAGCGGTGGTTGGCGCACTGCCGTCGAACCTGGTGTCTGGTTCGGCTGAACTGACCGGCGAGGGCATCGCCGTCAAAGGTGTTGCCCCCGACGAGGACGCCGAGGAGGCGTTCGATGCTGCGGTGGCCGACATCGACGGTCCGGCGATCATGTCGACGATCACCCAACGGGCGGCCGCTGACGAAGCAGCTGCAGCAGAACTCGAAGCCGAACTGAACGCCCTCGTGGCCGCGAACCCGATCCTGTTCGACCAGAGCAGCATTGCGATCAGCGACGAGTCCGCAGCAACACTCGACCGCGTCGCTGCCCTGGCCAACAGTGTCAGCGATGTCGACATTGAGATCCAGGGCTACACCGACACCGATGGCGCGGCGGACTCCAACGAGGCGCTGAGCGACGGGCGGGCGGCCTCGGTTCGCATCGCCCTCGTCGAGCGTGGCCTCGACGACGGGATCTTCACCACGGTCGGCTTCGGCGGCGAACAACCGATCCTCGACGCAGACGGCAACGAAGACAAAGCGGCCAGTCGCCGTGTCGAGTTCGTTGTCACCCCCACGCAGTAACCGACAACCAGACCACAACCAAACGACAGCATCCAACGACAGGAACCACCCGTGCCTTACACACTTGCGAAGTTCTTTCTCTGGGGTCTGCTGATGGCCCTCGCCGGCGGCATCGTCGGATGGTTGTTGCGCAGCCTCAAGTGCCGCGCCGAAGTGGCGCGCGCCCGTGCGGTCACCGTCGACGAGGGTGAACTCGACCGACTTCGCGGACGCGTCGCGAACCTCGAACCACTTGTCGGCGAACGCGATCGGTTGCGCATGGAGCTCGCTGACGTCCGCGGGAGCAGTGCGGGAGCGCTCGGCTTCTCCGCAGTGAGCGAGCCGTTGAACATTCCCGACCAAAACACCGACGAGAGCACCGGTGCAACGCCGCCGATCGACTCCGGCGCCGAACCCGGTGTCGACTCCGGTGCGGTAGACCAGGGTGCCGGAATCGCTGCGCTGGCCGACACCGGTACCGACGCCTCCGAGACCGAAACAACACCCGAAACGGCACAGGCGCCCGAGCCAGACCCCGAACCAGCATCAGAGCCAGACCCCGAACCAGAGCCGGCACCGGAATCAGCGCCGGAACCAGACCCGGCACCGGAATCAGCGCCGGAACCAGAGCCGGAGGCAACGAACGAGGTCGATGTCTCGGGTGCGACCGCGGTGCTGGGCAAGAAGATCAAGCTCGATGATCTCACGGTGGTCGAGGGCGTCGGCCCGAAGATCGCAGAACTGTGCAGCGGCATCGGCCTGACCACCTGGAACGACTTGGCCGGCGCGGATGTCGCTGACCTCCAATCGATGCTCGACGCCGCCGGATCACGTTTCCAGATGCACAAACCGGCGTCGTGGCCGCAACAGGCGGCACTGCTGGCAGGCGGTAAGTGGGCCGAGTTCAAAGAACTGACCGACGCCCTCGACGGAGGCAAGTGACCAGCGGCAGGTCAGCGTTCGAGCGTCACTCCACCACAGCGGTAGATTCGCGCTCATGAGCAAACCCCTCGGTCCGTACACGCCCATCGTCCGCGCTGGTGACTTCATCATCGTGTCGGGCCAGGGTGGCCTGCTCGATGGCACCAAGGTCGATGGCGGTCTCGTTCCCGAGACCAAGCAGACCATGAAGAACATCGAGTCGCTGCTCGCCACGATGGGCGCGAGCATGAGCGACGTCGTCAAGACCACGTGCTTTCTGACCGACATGGAGGACTACGCAGCGTTCAACGAGCACTACGTCGCCGCATTCGGCACACACCGCCCGTCACGCTCGTGCGTCGCAGTCGCCGAACTGCCGGCGAACTTCGTCGTCGAGGTCGAGGCCTGGGCCTACAAGCCGGTCTGAAGGTAGTCTGAGGCCATGCTCGGAGGAATCGCCATCGTTCTCGCTGTCCTGCTGATTCCGGTCGGGGTACTGATGAGCGGCGCTGCTGCGTCGGCGATCATCGGCGAGGTCTTCTACCGCGACGGCAAGAAGGATGCTCACCCCGAACTGCTGGAATTGCCTGATTGATTCACGACATGGCGGCTGAGATGCATGATCTCGTCGTCGTGAATGCCCGATGCGTGGCGACCGTCGACGGCGATCGACGCGAGCTCGCCGACGCCTGGGTGGCGATCACCGACGGTCTGATCTCTGCGGTCGGCAACGGCCCGGCGCCCGCCGCAGTCGACTCGATCGACGCAACGGACTGTCTCGTCACGCCGGGCCTCGTCAACACCCACCATCACCTCTATCAGAACCTGACCCGGGCGTATCCGCCGATGGCGGACAAGGCGCTCTTCGGTTGGTTGCAGTCGCTCTACCCACTGTGGCGGGCGATCGACACCGAGTCGGTGTACGTCTCGGCGTGGGTCGGATTGGCCGAACTCGCGCTGTCTGGCTGCACCACATCGACCGATCACCTCTACCTGCATCCACGAAGCGCCGGCGACCTGTTGACCGCGGAGATCGACGCAGCGACGGATCTCGGCATGAGGTTCCACCCGACTCGTGGTTCGATGTCGCTGTCCGAGAAGGACGGCGGGCTCCCGCCCGATGACGTGGTTGACGACGACGACGAGATCCTCGCCGCTTCAGAAGCCGCAGTTCGCCGCCACCACGATCGCTCGCACGGTGCAATGGTGCGAGTCGCGTTGGCCCCGTGTTCACCGTTCTCGGTCACCGAGGACCTGATGGTCCGCTCGGCGGAACTCGCCGAACAGCTCGATGTCCGGCTGCACACTCACTTCGCGGAGAACGCCGAGGACGACGACTTCAGTCTCGCCACGTTCGGGTGCCGGCCCATGGAGTACCTGGAGCGGACCGGTTGGTGCAGCGACCGCACGTGGGTCGCGCACTGTGTGATGCCGAACCATGACGAGGTCCATCGGCTCGGCGCAGCCGGGGTCGGCGTCGCCCACTGCCCGTCCAGCAACATGATCCTGGCCTCGGGCATCGCCCCGGTGGTCGACCTTCGGGCGGCCGGCGTGAAGGTCGGGCTCGGAGTCGACGGATCGTCGTCGGCTGACAGCGGCTCGTTGTGGCTCGAAGCACGTCAGGCGATGCTGCTCGCCAAGCTGCGCGGCGGTGCCGGCGCCGGCACGGCACGCATGGCGCTGGAAGTCGCAACGATCGGGGGTGCCGGCTGCCTCGGTCGTGACGGCGAGATCGGCGTCATCGAGCCGGGTGCGGTCGGCGACCTCGCCATCTGGTCCCTGACCGGCCCGACCTTCGCCGGCGCACTCGCGGATCCGGTCGAGGCATGGTTGCGGTGCGGGCCGACCGGTGCTCGTGACACGATCGTGCACGGCAGACCGATCGTGCGCGATGGGCGACTGGTCAGCGGACGGCTCGGTGAGATGCTCGCAGCCCATGCGGATCTGTCACACCGGATCCAGCGGCTGGGGTGATGCCACTTTTTCTCGTCGGTGACGTTGCGACGGTTCCTCGGGTGGCAAGACTGTCCCGATGCATCGTCTCGTCGCTGTCATTGCCGCCGTCGTGGCGCTGACGGTCAGTTCGTGTGCTGGTTCGACCTCGACGGCGACCGGCGCCGAACAGCCACTTCCCACGATCGGGCTCGGGTCCGGAATCGGCGACGACGGAGTCGCGAACGCCAGCGCGACCGGGGCAGCCGACGTGCGTACGGTCGGGTCTGCTGAGATCGACACCCTGGTCATGGTCGGCGATTCGATCACCGTCGCGTCGATGCCGGCACTCGAAGACGTCTTCGCCCGCCTCGGCTTCGACAACGTGATCATCGAGGCACAGGAGAGCAAGCGAACTGCAGATGGCGGCCAGTCGAACCCGAGCGGTGTGTCCGTGGCGAGTGAGTTGGTCGACGCCATCGAGTCCGGCGAGCAAGCGGACTGGGACGATGATCCCGCTGACCACTCCAACGAACTCTGGGTCGTCGCGCTCGGCACCAATGACATCGACCAGTACTCCGACGAGACCGAACGTGCCGCAGCCATCGACGACATGCTCGACGCGGTACCCGCCGAGTCGACCCTCATCTGGGTCGACACCTACATCCGTGAGCGCGAGGACGGCACCGGCGAGATCAACGACGCGATCATCGATCGAGTCGGTGAGCGCGCGAACAGCGTCATTGCCCGGTGGAGCGCCGTTGCCGACGACGAAGGAAACCTCCGCACCGACGGCGTGCACCCGCGCGACCAGGGTTCGATCGTCTTCGCAGACACCGTGGCGAACACGATCGTCAACGTACTCCAGCTCGGCTGACCCGGGTTCAGCCGTCCCAGCGGGACTCACCGAAGCGGTATCCGACCGACCGGACCGTCTGGATCAGTGCAGCGTGCTCCTCGCCGAGCTTGGCCCGCAGTCGGCGGACGTGAACGTCGACCGTTCGTGCGCCGCCGTAGTACTCATAGCCCCAGACTCGGCTGAGCAGGATCTCACGGGTGAACACCTTGCCGGGGTTCTGCGCGAGGAACTTGAGCAGTTCGTACTCCATGTAGGTCATGTCGAGCGGCCGTCCGGCGATCGCAGCCTGATAGGTCTCGAGGTTCAGGGTGAGTGCCCGGTACTCGACGACGTCAGAACTGACGACGTCGATCTCGCCGGACAGGAGGTGGCGGAGCCGAGCCTCGAACTCGCTCGGATGGAACGGTGAGAGACAGAAGTCGTCGAAGAGGTCGTCGCGATGTTCGAGTTCGGTGAGCTGGGTGCCTCCGACGAGGACGATGACCGGCACGGTGTCGTCCGCCTGCTTGCGAATCGCACGGAGAAATGCCCAGGCACCCTCCGGGTCGACAGTGACGTCGATGATCGCAGCAGCCCAACCGCTGTCGGGTTCGGCATCACCTGCGTCGCCAGATGTACTGACTGCTTTCCACGAGTACCCGCCGAGGTCGAGCGTGCGCGCGAGATCCGGTGTGGGCGGGTCGGGGACGACCAGGAGCATCGGCGTGCTCTCGCTCACAACGACGTGAGATACCGATCTCGTTCGAAGGCGCTCACGTGCGTCTTGTACCCGCGCCACTCGATGCGTTTGCTGCGCAGGAACCACTCATAGATGTGATCACCGAGTGCTTCTCTGACCAACGTCGAACTCTCCATGGCTTCGAGCGCGGCGGCAAGTGAGGTGGGGAGTTGCTCGATGCCGAGTTTCTTGAGGCCGTCTTTGTCGATCTCGAAGAGGTTGGCGTCTGCCTCGTCGGGCAATTCGTACCCTGCTTCGATGCCTTTGAGGCCAGCGGCGAGCATCAGGCTGAACGCCAGGTACGGATTGCACGCAGGGTCGGGCGAGCGGTACTCGAGCCGAGTGGCGAGCGGGTTGTCGTTCTTCGCGATCGGGACACGGATCAGGCCACTGCGGTTGTTGCGGGCCCAACTGATGTGCACCGGTGCTTCGAATCCTGGCACCAACCGCTTGTAGCTGTTCACGGTCTGGTTCGTGATCGCGGTGATCTCGGGTGCGTGCCGCAGGAGGCCGGCCATGAACGACTGTGCTTTGGCCGACAGGTTGTACGGGTCGTCAGCGTCGAAGAACGCATTGTCGTCACCGTCGAACAGTGACAGATGGACATGCATGCCTGAGCCCTGGATTCCTTCGAGCGGCTTGGGCATGAAGGTCGCGTGAGCTCCGTTGCGGGCAGCGATCTCGCGGACGGCCAACCGGAAGGTCATCACGCTGTCGGCCATCGTGAGGGCATCGGTGTGGCGCAGGTCGATCTCCTGCTGGCCAGGCGCGTCCTCGTGGAAGCTGTACTCGACGGGGATACCCATCTTTTCGAGCGTGCGGATCGTGCGCTTGCGCAGGTCCCAGGTCACGTCGTTGGTGGTGAGGTCGAAGAAGCCGCCGTCGTCGATCGGCACGGGAGGCTCACCGGGAACCAACGGTTCGAAATAGAAGAACTCGATGTCGGGAGCGACATAGAAGCTGAGGCCCATCTCGTGGGCGGCCTGGACGTGTCGCCGCAGTACTTGGCGGGGATCGCCGGCGAACGGCGTGCCGTCGAGGTTGTGGATGTCGCAGAAAACGCGAGCTTCGGGCTCCTTGGGGTCCCCCCACGGCACGATCTCGAAGGTGTCCGGATCCGGGATCGCGAGAACGTCGGCTTCCTGGACTCGGGAGAAACCGTCGATCGAGGACCCGTCGAAGGTCATGCCGTCGGTGAGCGCATTGTCCAGTTCGGCGGGTGAGATCGCAAGGCTCTTGAGATTTCCGAGCACGTCGGTGAACCACAGGCGGACCAGTCGCACGCCGCGTTCCTCCACCGAACGGAGGACATATTCACGCTGCTGCTCGATGCTCATTGAGTCTCAGTCTTTCAGATCGGGTCGAAAAAGCGAACCGGCGGAGCAGTAGGCCGAACCCACCACCCCGCCGGCGCCATTGCCAGTCAGGAATTCACTTCAACGGACTACTTCATCGCGCTGCAGATGGTGTCCACCATGAGCCGGGCAACGATGTAGGGGTCGATGTTGCCGTTCGGACGGCGATCTTCGAGGTAGCCCTTCTTGTCGACGGCGACCTGCCAGGGAATCCGCACGGAGGCGCCACGATCGGACACGCCGTAGCTGAACTGGTCGAAGCGCTGCGTTTCGTGAGCACCGGTGAGACGGTCCTCGACACCCTCGCCGTAGTTGGCGATGTGCAGCGCAGCCTTCTGGCCGAGGGCTTTACAGCCGGCTTCGATGTGCTTGTAGCCGCCGTCTTCGCGCATCTCCTTGGTGGAGAAGTTCGTGTGAGCGCCGGCACCGTTCCAGTCGCCCTTGACCGGCTTGGCGTCGATGCTGATGACCACGCCGTAGTCCTCGGCGATGCGATGCAGGAGGTAGCGGCCGATCCAGAGTTCGTCGGCGACTTCGAGCAGGCCGACGGGGCCGACTTGGAACTCCCACTGACCGGGCATCACTTCGGCGTTGATGCCGGAGATCGTGACGCCGGCGGCGAGGCAGGCGTCCATGTGCTCTTCGGCGATCTGGCGACCGGTGATGGCGATTTCGCCGACACCGCAGTAGTACGGGCCCTGCGGGGCAGGGAAGCCGTCGTCCGGGAAGCCGAGCGGGTTGCCGGACGGCTTGAGCATCGTGTATTCCTGCTCGATGCCGAACATCGGCTCGTGCTTCTTGTACTTCTTGGCCGTCCGTGCAGCGGCGGCGCGGGTGTTGGTCGGGTGGGCCTTGCCGTCGACGAGCATCACTTCGCACATGACGAGGACGTCGTCGCCGCCACGGATCGGGTCGGGGAACACACGGGCGGGCTTGAGCACGCAGTCGCTCTTGTCGCCGGTGGCCTGGTTGGTCGACGAGCCGTCGAAGCCCCAGATCGGCATGTCGCTCACGTCGATCGACGCATCGTCCGCGAGGATCTTGGTCTTCGAACGGAGTTGCGGAGTCGGCTCGGAGCCGTCGATCCAGATGTATTCAGCCTTGATAGCCACTGCTGTCCTCAAATCATTGTCGTTGGTGGGGTACGCCAAAGGATAGGCGACTCCCGTGAACGTGCGGAATCGTGGCAGCGCGTCGTGACGGTTGCATTGCTCCTCTGTGAACGGCGCGTGAACTACCTGGTCGGAGCTGCAGTACTGGAACGGGCGGGCGATGGCGGCGGGCGAACGACACCGACTCAGAGCGCGAAGTATCGTCGCCGTATGCGCCGTCTGCTCAGCCTGGTTCCCCTCGCCATCTCGTCGCTCCTCGTCGGTGTCGCCGCCGCCCCGCAGGCTGCGCAAGCGGTTCCGGCTGGATTCGTCGACGTCGAGGTCATGTCTGCGTCGCGCCCGACCGCAGTCGAAGCCTTGCCGGGCAGCCGGATGGTCGTCCTCGAGCAGGAGAGCGGCAAGGTACTCGTGCGCGACACCGTGACCGGACAGGTCAGCACAGCGGCCGACCTCGATGTCTGCGCGAACCGCAACGAACGCGGGCTGCTCGGGTTCACCCATGATCCGTCGTTCAGCGCAACCGGGCGCGTCTACGTCTTCGCCACACGGTCAGCGGGTGGCGACTGTGTGAACCGGGTGAGTGCCTTCACCATGGTGGGTAACACGATCGACGTGGCGAGCGAGCAGATTCTGCTGGACAACATCTCGTCGATCAACGGCAACCACAACGGTGGTGATCTCGAGGTCGGCAACGACGGATTCCTCTACGTTTCGACCGGCGACGCCGGCCGTGATCCGCGCGGTAACTCGGGCAGCGCCGGAAGCAACGACGCAGCACAGGACCTCACCATCTTGAACGGCAAGATCCTGCGCGTCGACCGGCTCACCGGTGCACCCGCTCCCGGTAACCCGTTCACCGGGCCGACGTCGGCCCGGTGCGCGACGCGTGGTGTCGCTTCGGCCATCACGAACTGTCAGGAGATCTTCTCCTGGGGTCTGCGCAACCCGTTCAGATTCGCCTTCGACCCGAATACGAGCGACACCCGCTTCTTCATCAACGATGTCGGCCAGGGCACGTTCGAAGAGGTCAACGACGGAATCGCCGGAGCGAACTACGGCTGGAACAGCCGTGAGGGCAGTTGTCCACGGGGCGAGACGCCGCCATGTTCCGGCCCCGGCGACCTGACCGATCCGGTGACCTCCTACGGGCGTTCCGTCGGCACATTCATCACCGCAGGCGGGTTCATCCCCGATGGCGTCTGGCCCGCCGAGTACGACGGCGGCTACCTCTTCTCCGACGGCGGAAGGGGCCGGATGTGGCTGCTCGACGCCGATGGCGACGTCGACTACGACAACCCGTTCACCACGACGTCCGCCGGCCTCGCCGACATGGCATTCATCGCCGAGCCGGGTGGCTACTCGCTCTACTACACGCTCAACGGCAGTGGGACCGTGCGCAAGATCACGGCCCCGACGGCCGACGCCGAGTCTCCCGGCCCCGCGGTGTACGCCCCGCTGCCATCGCCCGAGCGGGCGTTCGACTCCCGCGAGCAGTCGCCGCCGGCGCCGATCCGCGGCGGCCAGACCCGCCTGATCGACCTCGGGACCGTCACCGCGGTGCCGGACGGCGCAACGTCGGCACTGGTCAACGTGACCGTCGACCGCCCGCAGGGCGGCTGGTTCGCAACGGTGTGGGAGCCACGCACCACACGTCCAGCGACATCGAACGTCAACGCACTCAACGGTGAGATCGTCGCGAACTCCTCGGTCGTCCCGGTTGACGCGTCAGGCGCGATGTTGCTGTTCGTCGAGTCGACGAGCGATGTCATCGTCGATGTCTCGGGGTACTTCGTCGACAGTGCCGGACCAGCGTCGGCCGGCAGGTTCGTGCCGACCGACCCTGATCGTCTGATCGACATGCGCGAACCGATCGGGTCGACCAATGACCACACGAGGACACTGAGCCCTGGCGACGCGACCGCTGACGGACCGTCGGAGGTGACTCGTCACCGAGTCCCGGTCGCCGGCAAGCTCGACGTTCCGGCATCAGGTGCGTCGTCGGTCGCTGTCATCGTCACGGCGCTGAGCAATGGGACCGCCGAAGCGGGTTGGGTCCGCCTGACCGCCGCCGGGCAACGAGCCGGAACGTCCAATCTCAACACCGATGCAGGCTTCGACCAGCGCAACAACCTCGTCGTCGTCGAACTCGGCACCGATGGCTCGATCGATGTCGATCTGTTCAAGACCGATCAGGTGCTGATCGACGTCGTCGGGTGGTTCACCGATGACTCGCAACCGCCGTCGACCGCCGGACGCTTCCGCCTCGTTCCGCCGACTCGCGTCGCCGACACGCGTGTCGGTCTGGGGTTCGGACCGCTCGGTGCCGATGGCACTGCGGAGCTCGATCCCGCCGTCGTGCCGGCGTCAGCGAGTGCGCTGGCGCAGAACCTCACGGTGGCGCCGGCAACGACGCTGAGCTACGTGACCGTCCGGCCGACGGGGACCGACCTGCCCGAGGTGTCGAACCTGAACTCGACGGCCAACGGACAGATCCGCGCTGCCACGGCGTTCACGAGGCTCGGCGATGGGAGCGAGACCGTGTTCAGCCTGTTCCCGACGCAGCTCGTCGTCGACGTCTTCGGCTATTTCGAATAGCCGGATCGAAGAGCCGGATCGAAGAGGAGCGTCAGCGGACGACGAGGGTCTCTGCGGTGAGGTTGGGGTCGTTGCTGATCTGTTCCTCGGTGAACGCGACGTCGCGCCAGTTCTTCTCGCTGAACCGTGTCGTCTGCTGCTCGAAGAGTGGCGAGGTGCGATCGCCGGTCTGGCCGTAGGAGAGGATGGACCACGCTTGCACCGTGTCGCCTGAGTAGTCGACCGCCAGGATGAAACTGGAGCCGAAGTTCACCGGGAATCCTTCGCCGCGCAGCGCACTGCCGGGAGCGACCGGGTCACCACGGGTCGGAGCGGGCTCGGTGCTCGAGTTGTTGTTGCTCCACTGCACGACGTTGGTGACGCCTTCGCTGCTGGTGCCGCCGTGAATCGGGATTCGGATGCCGGAGCGCTCGGTGAATTGTGCGGCGCCCAGCGTGGAGTCGAGGGGGAATCCGGCTTTGGTGAGCGTCTGGACGCCGCGGGCCAGTGCCTGGAGCAGCGGAGTCGCATCGTCACTTGGCACGGCAGGGGTGAGCGACGGCTGTAGAGGATCGAAGTCGTCGATGAACAGCAGACCGGTTCTGGTGCGGTCGTCGCCGGAGAACTGATTCATCGTCGCCCGCCAGAGCAGGGGCCCGGCGCGGTCGAGGTCGAATCGGCCGTCCCAGGCGTCGAGGACCTGGCAGGCGGCGCTCAGATCGACGGCTTCGGCCGGCAGCGCCACGGTCTCGTCGTCGGCGAGGACTTCGTCGACGTCGACGATCGTGGTGGCAGTGCAGGCTGCGACGGTTGGGGCCCGAAGGAGCTGGGCGGTGTGCGCCGTGTTGTCGAAGGTCGCATCGCGCAACTCGAGACCGCTGAAGAGACCGTCCTCGCCGGCGAGTCCGGCGCGATTGTCCGCCGACAACACCGCAGCGTTCTGGCGGGTCCGCATGCTGAGGGGACTGTTCTGCTCGCCGTGCAGGATAGAGAACCCGCCGTCGAGGGTGAACTCGGCGCTCGGTGCCCAGAAGCTGTCGTTCGCGTTGAACACGTAGTCGGTGCGTTCGACCATCGGCATCTCGGCGTACGGGACGAGACCGTCGTCGCGTGCGCCCTCGACGGTCTCCCACACGAAGCGACTGTCGGACCCATCGAGCAGGATGACGCCGTTGTCGTAGCCGATCTGGGTGACGACATCGGTGAAGAGCTTCTCGACGAACAACGCTTCGGCCTCGGCTGACAGGTTCGGGGTGGCTGAGGTGTCGGCGTACCAGACACGGCCGTCTGCGCCCGTGGCGATCGTGTTGAACAACGGTACGCCCTGGTGCTCGGCGTGCACGGCTTGGAGATCGTCGAGGCTCTCAACGGAGATCATGGCGAGGTACTGCTCGATGAACTCGTCGTTGTTGATGTTCGCGTCGCGGTAGGTCAGCACGGCGGACTCGCTCCAGCCGAGGCCGGGGAAGTCGATGATCGGGCCGTACTCGCTGCTCCACAGTGTGCGGGTCTCGTCGTCGACGGTGCCGTCGGCACGCAGGATCGAGATCGTGTGATCGATCGAGGTCATGTCGCGCGGTTCGCCGTCGACGAGGTACCGCGTCGGTGACTCGGGGTCGAGGGTGAGCAGGTAGGCGGTGAGGCGCTGACCTGCTGACACGGTGTGCGTCCAGGCGACGCCCTCGGTGAAGCCGATGCCGATGCCGGGCAGCCCGAGGAGCTGGGCGCCGTAGATGTCGATGTCGTCGCCGACGGTCAGGTGCGCCTCGGCGAACCGCAACTCGCCCTCCCACGGGAAGTGGGGGTTGGCAACGAGGAGCCCGCCGTTACCGGTGTCGGTGCGCTCGCTGCCGACTGCCCAGGCGTTGCTTCCGACGTCGATCGGGTCGAGGACGGAGAAGTCCGGGGCAGGTGCGCCGATGGGCGATCGAGGCGCGAAGCCGGCGGCCGCTTCGGGCTGCGGCGGTTGCGCAGAGGGGATGAACTCGCCGAAGCGAGCGCCGCTGGCGAGCAGCGCGAGTGATCGGGCGTAGGCGTACACCTCGACCGGCTGGACCGGTCGCACCCAGTCGGTGCCGTTGCACCAGCCGGTGAGTCCGTCGGGTCCGGCGTCGACCAGCTTGGCGTTCCAACCCTCTGCGAATGCCTCGAACTGGGTGATGACCTCGGGCGACGTCGAGTCGTAGTCGGCTGTGGCGGTGCCGACGATGTCGATCGATCGCCATGCGAAGTCGCTCTCGATGTTCTCGCCGTCGCTCCCTGGGCCCAAATTGGCGGAACGAACGCCGTAGATCTTGAGGATCTGGTCGACGAGGGTGCATCCGTGGTCCTCGGCGCTGACCCAGCCCTGGCCGTAGGCGACGCTCTCGAGATCAGGACCTTCGATGTGGGGCACGCCGTCGGTGGTGCGGCGAATGGTGACTTCGAGCCTCGGCGGCACGAGCGTGGTGGTGGTCGTGGTGGTCGTGGTGGTGGTGGTGGTCGTGGTCGTGGTCGTTGTCGTATCCGGAGAGGTCGGTAGCGGGATTGAATCGGGCCCCTCACCGGGGGTGCACGCGGCAATGAGCATCGCCCCGACCATCGCTACCGCCTTCCAACGCACCGAACGAATACTGTCAGATCAGACGAGGCGTTTCCGTCCGGAAACAGCGGAGTTGCCGGATTCTTTCGGCGAACAGCCGGCGCACGCCGAGTCGCCTGCCGAGTAGCCTGACGGAGTGACGGTCCTGCGTGTCGGCCTTGCCCAACTCAATCCCTTGGTGGGCGATCTCGATGGCAACCTCGCCAAGCTCGTCGAGGCCTACCGCGACGCAGAGGCGACGGGTTGTGACATCGTGGCGTTTCCCGAGCTGTCGATCACCGGGTACCCACCGGAGGACCTCGTTCTCAAGCCGGGATTCATTGCCGACAATCGTGCTGCGCTCGACGCATTCGCCGCGCAGACGGGCGAGTGTGCCGCAGTCGTCGGCTTCATCGACCAGGACCGCGACATCTACAACGCAGCTGCAGTCTGCGTCGGCGGTGAGATCGTCGGCGTGTACCACAAGCGTCTGTTGCCGAACAATGCCGTGTTCGACGAGCAGCGGTACTTCGTCGCCGGACATGACAGCGACCCGCTCGAGCTGTTCCTGATCGGCGGGGTGAAGGTCGGTGTCTCGATCTGCGAAGACATCTGGAGTCCCTTCGGGCCCTTGGCGACTCAGGCTGCGGCGGGTGCGGAGATCAACATCAACATCAACGGGTCACCATTCAGAACCGAGAAGGACCTCGTGCGCGAACAGCTGGTGTCGACGCGCGCCGCCGACTCTCACTGTGCGGTCGTCTACGTCAACCAGGTCGGCGGTCAGGACGAGTTGGTGTTCGACGGTGGCTCGTTCGTGATGGACCACGAGGGTGCACTGCTGGCCCGCGCACCGCAGTTCGTCGAGGACCTGATGATCGTCGACGTGCCGCTGCCGCCGGTGTATCGCAAGCGGCTGCTCGATCCGCGCGGGCGGGCGACCGACGCGCTGCTGCCGACCGTCGAGGTGTCAGCGACGCCGCGCCGCGCCGAGGCACCCGCTGAACCGCCGCTGTCGCCGATCGCCGAGCCACTGAGCACCGACAAGGAGCTCTATGACGCACTGGTGCTCGGGACTCGGGACTACTGCCAGAAGAACGGCTTCAGCGATGTGGTCATCGGCCTGTCGGGCGGCATCGACTCCACGATCGTGGCGTGCATTGCCGCCGACGCGCTCGGCGCCGACCACGTCCATGGCGTCTCGATGCCGTCGCGCTATTCGAGCGATCATTCCAAGAGCGACGCGGCGTTGCTCGCCGAGAACCTCGGCATCGACTTCCGGACCATCTCGATCGAGCCGGCGTTCACCGCCTACCAGGAGATGCTGTCCGACGCCTTCGACGGTCGTGATGTCGGCCTGACCTATGAGAACATCCAGAGCCGGTGCCGGGGTCAGCTGCTGATGGCACTGTCCAACGAGTTCGGCTGGATGGTCCTGACGACCGGCAACAAGAGTGAGATGGCCGTCGGCTACTTCACGATCTACGGCGACTCCGTCGGCGGCTACGCGATGATCAAGGACGTCTTGAAGCTGCGGGTCTATGAACTGTGCCGCTACGTGAACGAAGCAGCCGACCGCGAGGTGATCCCGGTCGGTGTGATTACGAAGCCACCGTCGGCCGAGCTTCGTCCCGATCAGCGCGACGACGATTCGCTGCCGCCGTACGAGATCCTCGATCCGATCCTCGAGCTGTACGTCGAACAGGACCGTACTGCTGGTGAGATCATCGAGCTGGGCCACGACGAGGACGTCGTGCGGCGCATCACCCGGTTGGTCGACATCGCGGAGTACAAGCGTCGCCAGTGCCCGCCCGGTGTCCGCGTCACGAACAAGGCCTTCGGCAAAGATCGGCGCATGCCGATCACCTCCGGCTATCGCGGCTGAGCGGGGCCTGTCGGGCGTTTTCCTATGATCGCGAGGTGACCTCGCTGCACGAGCTCCAACAGTCGATCGCGCTCACGAGAGCGGAACGGGGCTTCACGACGGACCCGGTCCGCCTGCTGTGCTTGCTCGTCGAGGAGGTCGGCGAGGTCGCAGCAGAAGTCAAGAAGACCTGGTCTGACAACTATCCGGATCTCCGGCATGAAGAACTCGGCGACGAGCTTGCCGACGTCTTTGTGCTTCTGAGCGCTCTTGCGTCATCGTTCGAACTTGATCTCGACGCATCCGTCAGGTCGAAGTTCTTCGAGTCTGACTCGCAGAGAGAGTGGGCGACAGCGCGCCGGATCGATGCGTCGCCGTCGGCCGACGAACACTAGCGAAGAGCGAAGCCGTCCTCGGGAGGGCACGTGCTCATGCGCGCGAACGACTTCTCGAAACGGCGATTTCGGTTCTGAGGTGTCGATTCTTCGGGGCTCAGACTGAGCTCCACCGGGTCAGCGATGCGACCGTACGACCCGACGCTCGGGCTGCGGCGCGAGTCGCTCGACTGCTCACGCTGCGCCGAGGTCGGGTGCGGGTTCGTCCTCGGTTTGGTCGGCCCAGGTGGGGTCGCGGGTGCCGAGTGGTTTGATGACGGTGCCGTCGGGTTTGATCAGGTGGACTCGGCCCCATTTGTCTCGTTTGCCGCGGAGTCGTTGGCGGTGTTTCCAGCGGTCACTG